>Ga0180215_1001383_pt1 | contig 26870 bp, 24 predicted proteins | sample eDN3rd37CBELigBY_FD_128871 | JGI IMG/M metagenome (GOLD analysis project Ga0180215, IMG submission 128871) | Enriched backyard soil microbial communities from Emeryville, California, USA - eDNA 3rd pass 37_C BE-Lig BY (version 2) (version 2) | ecosystem: Environmental > Terrestrial > Soil >...
CCGGCGGCGCGCCCGAGGGCGTCCTCGCCGCGGCGGCGATCCGCTGCGTCGGCGGCGATCTCCAGGGGCGCCTCAAGTTCCGCAACGATCACGAGCGGGAGCGGGCCACCGCCATGGGGATCACCGATCTGGAGAAGGTCTTCCAGCTCGAGGAGCTCGCCAGCGGCGACGTGATGTTCGCGGCGACCGGCGTCACCAGCGGCGACTTCCTCAAGGGCGTCCGCTTCTTCGGCGGTGGCGCCGCCACCCACTCGGTGGTGATGCGCTCGTCCACCGGGACCGTCCGCTACGTCGAGTCGCGGCACCAGTTCGAGAGAAAGCCGAACTACGGCTGGTGAGCCGTTGGTGATCTCTTCACGAACTCTCAGCCCACCCAGAGGAGCACGGCCACCCCGGCGGCGGTGCTGCAGAGGGTGATGGGCAGGCCGTAGGCGAAGAACCTGCCGAAGCTCACCTGCCCCCTGGCCCCCGCCAGATCCAAGACGATCAGGTTCGCCACCGAGCCGAGGATGGTCAGGTTGCCCGAGAGGGTCGAGGAGAGGGAGAGGAGCTTCCAGGCCATCTCGGGCTCCTCCAGGGTGGGGATCCACTTCCCCACCAGCAGCACGAAGGGAACGTTCGAGAAGAGGTTGGAGCCGATCGCCGTGATCGTGGAGAGGATCGTGGCCTGCCAGATCGAGCCGCCGGCGAAGAGCGGCGTCGCCCAATCGAAGGCAGCCTGCGCTGCGCCGCTCTTCCCCACGCCGTAGACCACCACGAAGAGCCCAGCGAAGAAGAGGAGGAGCAGCCAGTTCACCTGGCGCAGGCTCTCGCCGTGGGCCCTCCCGCCTACCAGCAGCATGAAGGCAGCGCCTGCGAGGGCGGTCCAGGCCAGATCGAAGCCAAGGAGGAAGCCGATCATGACCCCGCAGGTGGCGAGGAGCGCCTTCCCCAGGAGCACGCGATCCACCGGCGGGGGCGGGATCTCGAGGGTGCCCAGCTCGCGGGCCCGCAGCTCCTTCCTGCAGAGGAGGAGGAGCAGGGCCAGCACCACCGAGGTGGCCACCAGCGCCGCCGGCCCCAGCGACGAGACGAAGTCGGTGTAGGAGATCCCCGAGAGGTTGGCGATCAGCATGTTCTGTGGGTTGCCGGTGGGGGTCGCCGCCGACCCTGCGTTGGAGCCGAACGCCACCGCCAGCAGGAAGGGCAGGGGCGGGAGATCCGCGTCGTCGGCGAGCTGGACCACCAGGGGCGTGATCATCAAGCAGACCGTGTCGTTCACCAGGAAGGCGGAGAGCACGGCGGAGAGGAGGGTGATCCCGGCGAGGAGCCGCCGGGGCGTGCGGGCGGCGCGCAGCGCGGACCAGCTCGCCCACCGGAAGAAGCCCGCCTCCCGCAAGAAGCCCGTGAGGATCATCATCCCCAGGAGGAGCGCGATCGTGGCGTGGTCGATGGCGTCCAAGTAGGCCTCGAGGGGCGTGACCACGCCGGCCGCCACCATCGCCACCGCGCCCACCAGCGCCGCCGCCGGGCGCTCCAGGCGGACGAAGGGGAGCTGCTGTCCCAGGATCATCAGATAGGTGATGGCGAAGATGATCAGGGCGAGCGTCATGGCTCCCTTCCTGCCACTCTCGATGCCCTCCGGTCATCATGTTTTGGACGGACGCCGGACACGGAGCGCTGGGCGCACGCGGCCGTTTGAGGTGAAATGGGATCTCAACGAGAGTTAGAGATCCCTCCATGTTCGTCCGCCTGCTCGCAGCCCTGATCCTCGTCCCCCTCCGCCTGCTGGTCGCGGTGGTCCGGTTCGTCCTGCTCCTGCCGTTCCCGCGGAAGGTGAAGCCCTACGCGACCCTGCGTCTCCACGGAGGCCTCCCCTGGCGGGAGCCTCGGAGGCGGCGCTGGACCTCGGCGCGGCGGATGGGCCCCTCGATCGAGGCGATCGAGCGGAGCCTCGAGCTCGCGGGGAGGGAGCCGGGGCTGCGCGGCGTGGTGGTCACGGTGGAGGAGCTGCGGGCGGATCCCGCGCGCCTCGAAGCGGTCGCCGGCGCCCTCTCGCGCCTGCGGCGATCGGGGAAGGAGGTGGTCCTCTACTGGAAGCAGGCGACGGCCCGCGACTTCGAGCTCCTCCCTGCCGCGGATCGGATCCTCCTCGCCCCCGGCGGCATGGTGCTCCTGGTGGGCCACGCAGCAGCGATCACCTCCCTGCGCGGCGGCCTCGACAAGCTGGGGATCTTGCCGGAGTTCGTCCGGATCGGCAGGTGGAAGACGGCCCCCGAGCGCTTCACCCGCCCCGACGCCTCGCCGGAGCAGCGCAGCTTCGTGGAGGAGGTCCTCGACCACCGGCAGGGGCGGCTGATCGACGCCCTGGCCACGAGGCGCGGCGGCGATCGCGAGTGGGCGACGAGGATCATAGACGAGGGTCCATATACGGCGCAGCGGGCCCTGGACGCGGGCCTGGTGGACGCCCTGGTCTTCCCCGACGAGATCGGCAGCTTCCTCCTCGCGAACCCGCCCTCTCCCTCGACCACCTCGGGTGGAGCGCCAGCCCCTTCTTCGGCGTCGCCGTCCCCCTCGGCCACGAAGCGCGAAGGCCCCCCGTCGCCCTCCGCACCGCCACCTCCCGCGGCGGCGCCGCTGCAGCCCTCGCATCGCGCCCCCTCCCCAGCCGGCGGTCCCACCGGCGCCGGTGCCGGCGGCTGGCCTGGAGCCCAAGGCAAGGACGAGCTCGACGAGGGCGAACGGGCCCTCCATAGCATCGGCAGGCTGCGCACCAGCAGGCGCTGGCGCATGAACTGGCCCAGGGTCCTGCCCCGGCAGCGGATCGCGCTGATCCCCATCGCCGGGCTGATCAAGCCCGGGCACAGCGCCACCTTCCCCGGCCTCCCGGACTTCGCCGGGGAGCGAACGGTGAGCGACGCGCTCCACCAGGCCCGTAGGGATCGGCGGATCACGGGGGTGATCGTGCAGATCGACTCCCGCGGCGGCGCGGCGCCGAGCTCGGAGCTGATGTGGCGCGCCGTTCGCCGCTGCGCCCAGGTGAAACCGACGGTCGCCTACGTGGAGTCGGTGGCAGCGAGCGGCGGCTACTTCGCCGCAGCCGGGGCCAGCCGCATCATCGCCGCCCCTGGCGCCCTGGTGGGCTCGATCGGCGTGTTCTCCGGCCGCTTCGACACCAGGGCCCTCTTCGATCGCCTGGGGATCCACCGGGAGGTCGTCCTGCGGGGAGCCAACGCAGGGCTCCTCGAGCCCGCCCACCGCCTCAGCGAGCGAGAGCGCGAGACGATGGCGGCGGAGATCGCCCAGATCTACGAGGCGTTCATCGCCAGGGTGGCGGAGGGCAGGGGAAGGGATCCCGAGGAGATCCGCGCCGTCGCCGAGGGGCGGGTCTTCGTCGCCGCGAACGCCCCCGACTCCCTGGTCGACGAGCTCGGGGACCTCCGCGCGGCGCTCGATTGGGTCTGCGGCCAGGCGGGGATCGATCCGCTTCGGGTCGATCTGCGGCCCCCGGCGCACCAGGGGATCCTCGGGAGCGTGGGAGAGCTCCTCCACCTTGAGGGGGCGCTGGCGGGTGGGCCGCTGCTCGTCTGGCCGGGGACCGTGGACCTCGGCTGAAGTCGCGGCGAGCTCCCCGCCGGGCGAGGATTTCCGGGTGCGAGCCGTCCCCGGGGCCGGTATATGCGGAGCCTAGAGGCAGGACGAATTCGAACCCATGCACCCCGGCGTGCCGGGCGGAAGCAGGAGAAGCGAGATGAGCCAGGTATCCGAGCGCGACGTGATCGCGGCGCTCTCCAAGGTGAACGATCCCGAGCTGCACCGGGATCTGGTCTCCCTCAAGATGGTGCAGGACGTCCGCATCCTCCCCGAGGGGGCGATCAAGCTCCGGATCGACCTCACCACCCCGGCCTGCCCGATGAAGGGGCGGATCCAGTCGGACGTCGAGGCGGCGCTCCTGGCGCTCCCCGGCGTGAGCAAGGTCGAGCTGGAGTGGGGATCCCAGGTGCGGCGCTCGTCCCACGCCGCCCAGGGCAGCTTCATCCCCGGGGTGAAGAACGTGATCCTGGTGGGCGCAGGGAAGGGCGGGGTGGGCAAGAGCACGGTGGCCCTGAACCTGGCAGCGGCGCTGCGCATGGAGGGCGCCACGGTGGGCCTCCTCGACGCCGACTTCTACGGCCCCTCCGTCCCCTTGATGACCGGCCTCAGCGGCAAGCCCACCAGCAAGGACGGCAAGTCCCTGGAGCCCATGGACGCCCACGGCCTCAAGGTGATGTCCATCGGCTTCCTGGTGGATGCCGATCAGGCGATGGTCTGGCGTGGGCCCATGCTCCACAGCGCCATCACCCAGCTCCTGCGCGACGTGAACTGGGGGGACCTCGACTACCTGGTCCTCGATCTGCCCCCGGGGACCGGAGACGTCCCGCTCTCCCTCACCCAGCTCGTGAAGGCCGCAGGCGTGGTCCTCGTCTCCACCCCCCAGGACGTGGCGCTCCTGGACGTGGTCAAGGCCAAGGCCATGTTCGACCGGGTCTCGGTCCCGGTCCTGGGGATCGTGGAGAACATGAGCGAGTTCATCTGCCCCCACTGCGAGAAGAGCACCGCGATCTTCGACCACGGCGGGGCAGGGCGCGCCGCCGAGAAGATGGGGATCCCCCTCCTGGGGACGATCCCCCTCGACCTGGCCATTCGGATGGGCGGCGACAAGGGCACGCCGGTCACGGTGGAGTATCCTGACTCGAAGCAGGCGGAGGCGTTCCGCACCATGGCGCGCAACATCGCCGGGCGGGTCTCGGTGCAGGCCCACGAGGTCAAGCTCCCGGTGTTCAAGCTCGGGTAGCGCGCGTTCGAACAGACGGGGAGAGAGTGGACTTGGACGATCACAACCAGACCATAGATGGGGAGCGCGACGGCTTTCGCCCCAGGGCCACCGATCTGCTTCGGAAGGCGGTGCTCTCCGGGGTCGGCGCCCTCTTCATGACCGAGGAGGGGGTCCGATCCCTGGTGAAGGAGCTCAAGCTCCCCAAGGAGGTCCTCTCCAGCGCCATGGCGCAGGCAGACAAGACCAAGGGCGAGATCGTGCGGATCATCGGGGGGGAGCTGCGGACCTTTCTCCAGAGCTCCAAGGTGCGGGAGGATCTGATGGCGATGCTCACCGAGCTTACCTTCGAGATCCGCGCCGAGGTCGCGATCAAGCCGCGGGGGGAGACCGCTTCGGTCCTCGACCCACCCGTGAAGTCCAAGGTCACCGTCAAGCGGAGGGCCGCGGCGAAGCGGTCCACCAAGGGCGGCGCCGCGTCCAAGAAGACCACCGCCAAGTCGCGGTAGCAGGACGGCAGCCCCACCGGGGCAGCGTCCGTCCGGAACCAGCCGGCCACAGGTCCACAGCCATGTGAATTGCCGGTTACGGGACCGCGTGCTACCAGTGTCCCCCGTGACCGCGAAAGCCGAACAGCTCGCCCGATGCGCCTTGTTCAAGGACTTCTCGCCGACAGGCCTGAAGATCTTCGCATCGATCGCCATCGAGCGGGTGGTGCCCCAGGGGACCTCGATCTTCGTCGAGAACATGGTGGGCGATTCGCTCTTCGTGCTCGCGGATGGCTACGTGCGCATCTCCCTTCGGGATGCGTCGGGCAAGGATCGGACCCTCGGGGTCCTGTCCAAGGGAGATCATTTTGGCGAGCTTTCCCTGCTTACGCCTGGCTCCACCCGCTTCGTCTCCGCCCTCGCGGACACGGAGGTGCGGGTCCTGGAGATCCGCCAAAAAGACTTTGTCCAGATCCAGGCGCAGAAGCCCCAGGCATGTCTGAAGCTGATCATCGCCATCGCCAGCAACTTCGGGAACCAGCTCGGCCAGAACCGGGACGTTCTCCGGGCCCTCCTCCTCTCCGCGCTCGGGGGCGGCCCGGGGCGCTGACCCTCCTGCCTCTCCTGCTCCCGGGGTTCCTCTGGCTCTCGCCGATCTCCGCCGAAGCCCAAGGGGCTGATGGGGCAGGGCGCCCACCGCTCCGCACCCTCTACCGGATCGACGCGGTGGTCGCGGACGATCTGCGCTCCATCCGCGGCGAGGTCCGGGTCGACTTCGTCAACGCCTCCGCAGCGCCGCTCTTCGAGCTGGGGCTCTGGCTCTACCCCAACGCCTTCGAGGAGACCCCGCCTGGGGTTCAGCCGGGGAACCGCTCCTTCTACCAACCCTTCGGGCCCGGGTTCGGCGGCAGCTCCATCCGCGCCCTCACGATCGATGGTTCCCCGATCCTGGCGGAGCAGGTCTTCGTCGCGGATGCGCCGCTGACCACCGCCTGGCGGATCGTGCTCCCGCGGCCGCTCGCCCCGGGGCAATCCCTCCCGATCGCGATCGCCTTCGAGACCCGCGTCCCCCATCGGCTGGGTCCCTTCTCGTACGCGGACGGCGTCCTCACCGCCCTGGGCGGTTGGCATCCCTATCTGGTGGCGGGGTCGATGGACGAAGGCTCCGCGCTGGATCGCCGGCCGCCCCCTGCGGATTGGGAGATCGCGCTCCGCCTGCCGCAGCGGCACCTGGCGCTGGTGGGCGGCCGCCGCCTGGAGGCAGACGGGGAGGGGCGGGTGGAGCTGCGGAACCGGGAGTGGGCGGACCTGGTGGTTCGGCCGAGTTTTCTGGAGCCGATCCCCTTTCACCACGGCTCGCTCTGGCCCCTCGAGCGGGCCCCTGGCGCCCTCGATCGAGATCGCGCCATCCCCGATCCGCCTCCCCTCCCCACCACCTGGGTGGGAGACGCCCTCATCGAGCTGATCGAATCCCTGGACAAGTGGGCGGACTGGCACCCCGACATCCCGGCGTCCGATCCGGTGGAGGTGGTGGTGATCCCGCTGCGCTCCGAGATGGCGATCGCCACCCCGGGGATCCTCGCGATCTCGGACAAGGCCTACAAGGTCACCTCGATCCCGATCCTGCTCCGCTTCCATGGCAAGGCCATCGCGAGGGCCTACTTCATGCGTCGGCTCCTCCCCCTGGTGCGGGCGCGCGAGGCCCCCGGCATGGTGCCGCAGGTCGCCGACGCCCTCGCGTCGATGTACGCCGATCGCTTCGCGGAGCAGATCCTCGATCAGAGCAAGGGCGCCGCCGGGATCCTGGGTGCTTTCGATCTGATCCCCTCGGTGGATGATTTTCTCCGCTCCGCCGACAGCGCCTTCGCCCATGTCTATTTTCAGCCGATCGCGGATCCGATCCCGGTGCGGGACGAGCCCTGGACCTTCAACAACGCCGCGCCCCGCGGCAAGCTCCTCCGGGAGAAGCTCGAGGACCTGCTGGGTCCCTTTCAGCTCCCGGAGGTCTTTCGACGCTATCTCCGGGCCGAAGGCTGCCCGCCGCCGCCGCGCCTCGTCCTCGAGCCCGGCCCCTGCACCTTGCAGCGCTTCGCGGAGGACTCCTTCCAGGAGGATCTCGGCGCCTTCTTCCGCTCCTGGACCGAGCGCTTCCCCAGGGAGGATCTGCGCACCCGGATCGTGCGCACCGAGCGGCTCGAGGACGGGAGCCACGAGACCACCGTCGAGGTCTGGCGCGTGGGCGATACACCGATGGAGGTGATCGAGGTCACCTCCCGAGACAGCGAAGACAACCCGGTTCCCCTCGTGTGGCTCGCCAGGGACGGCGAATCGGCGCATGAGTTCGTCATCAACGCAAAGAATCCCATCACATCACTCCGGGTCGATCCTCGGAACCGCGTCTTCCAGACCCCCGCCGAGCCCCGGGAGCTCGCCGCCGTCGGCGACCGGGTCCCCGATCACCTGCAGCCGGTGCTGGCCAGCCTCTCCTTCGCGTTCTCCGCTGCGGACGTCGCCCTCTTCGGCGACGTGGACGTGGCGTTCCGCACCCGGGACGGGGTCCGCCGCAGGTGGGAGGTGGGGTTGAGCTACCAGCCCGCCAGGCTGCAGGCGCGGACCTCGCTGTCCACGGGCTTCGGCGATCTGGTCGGGGCAGCTCGCTACACCCACAGCGTGGGCCTCGGCCTCACCACCGATTTTCTTCGGCCCGCCTTCGCCGACAGCGAGGCGCCGGCGGGCTACGCAGTGGGGCCCACCTTCTTCTATCTCTTCGACGATCGGCCCCCTGGCCTCGGCCCCAGGGAGGGGAGGGTGGTGTCCGCCAGGCTGAGCCCGGCGGTGGCGGCGACCCAGGGCGGCGAGTCGGGGTTCTTCACCCAGGTGGGGCTCACGGGCCTCCAACTCTTTCCCCTGGGCTACTCCCAGGCCCTCGCCGTTCGGGTGAAGGGGATCGCCCAGCTCGGTCAATCGCCGTTCCAGAGCCGCCTCGCCTTGGGAGGATCCGACGCGGTGCTGCGGGGATTCGGCTACGAAGAGGTGCTCGGCAAGCGGCAGCTCATCCTCTCCGCCGAGTGGCGCCACACCTTCGTCACCAACCTGGACATCGACCTGGGGATCGGTCGGATCCAGGAGATCGGGGGCGCGCTCTTCGCCGACGGGGCTGCCATGGGCGGGATCGTCCGCCCCCACGCCCTCGAGCCCGGGCCCTCGTCCGGCCTCTTCGCCGACGTGGGATATGGGCTGCGCCTGCAGTACGCCCTCTTCGGCGTCCGGCCGCTCAACCTGATCTTCGAGCTCTCCACCCCCTTCGGCAGGACCCCCTCCGATCCGGCCCTCGCCCCTGTGACCTTCTCCGTCCGGGGGGGCTACGCCTTCGCCGATCCCTGAGGTTCGTAGAGCGATCTGTCAGGGACCCCCGCGCTGCGCGCGAGCCGAGGGCCCTCTTCCGCTCCGGCCGGGGCGGGGGCGACTCCTCTGCAGGCTCCGGACGAGCCCGGGCGAGGGATCGCCGCACGGGGCGGGGCCTTCTTCTCGGAGCTCCCGGGCGGCTTCACCTTCGAATCCCGGTCGGAAGAGAATCTTTCCCCGGGGTGTTTCGTCTCCATCGACGGCCTCTGCGCTTCGGCGCCGGGCCCCTGCTGCCGGGAGGCACCTGTCCATGGGTGGAAGGTTCGCCTTGCACCCCGGATGGATCGCTGGTTAGCCTAGCGCGATTTTTCAGACGGGATCCCCGAACCTGGCAAGGAGCCGATCGACCGATGCATCGCAAACTCACCAGCTTCGCCGCCGTTCTGGCGCTCAGCCTCGTCCCCCTCGCTGCCTCCGCGCAGGATTGGGCGACTTCCATCTACTCCGCGGGCGGAGTCGAGATCCGAGCCGACGAGCGGATCTTCACCCTCTTCGCAGCGTTGAACGAGCTCGGCCACGACGAGGCGCCGATCACCCGCCAGTTCCCGGTCCCCAAGCGCGAGTTCTATCCGATCCGCCAGCAGGTGCGGGACGCGGTGGGGATCTCCCCGGCGCTGCGCGCGAAGTTCGAGGTCTTCTTCGACGAGCACCCCCTGCCGATGCAGAGCTACGTCGCCTACACCCTCGCGCTCGGCGACGCGCCGACCTTCAAGCTCGAAGGCGCGGCGCCTGCCGGCACCGAGTCGCTGAAGGGGCTGGAGACCCTCCTGGGCGAGTTCTACACCGCCGCGCGGATCAAGGAGATCTTCGCCCGGGTCACCAACGCGCAGCGGGAGGCCCTGAAGGACTTCTCCCCGGTGGTGGACAAGCCCATCAACGAGACCCGCAGCGTCCTCAAGCTCGAGGAGACCGAGGATTCGCCCCTGGTCGTGATCATCGTCAACCTCCTCGACGGCAGGGGCTCCGCCTACGGCGTCACCCTCGGGGACGAGACCTACCTGGTCGTCGGCCCCGGCTCCGCGACCGGTGGCGCCATCGATCCTGCGCCCATCGCCCGCGCCTTCGCCCGCGCGAGCCTCCAGCCCCTGGCCGCAGGGAAGGGCAGGGCGCTCCGCAACGGCGCCGACCTCCTGCGCGAGGTGCGCGCAGGCTACGGGATGACCACCGACAACCTCGACGACTACATCGCCGAGAGCTTCGCCCGGGTCGTCGCGATCAAGGCAGCCGTCCCCTCCGAGGCGTCCTCCTCGGCGATGGACGCCGAGATGCGCAGCGGCTACCTCCTCGCCCGGGAGCTGAACCGTGGACTCGCGATCTTCGCAAAGGCGCCGAAGCCCCTCGACGCATTCCTCGCCGACTTCCTTCGAGAGATCGACGTAACCAAGCTGCCGCGCCCCTGATGGCCGACTCGCGTCGTCCGCCACCTCGCTGGCTGTAGCGAAGGGAGGCGACGCGAGCCCCCGGGCATCCCCGGCCGACGTACCGAGGCATCGTGGAAGTCTTTTCGTTTCTCCTGGAGTTCATCGGATCCGCCAGCGGTCTGCTCGCATACGCGCTGGTCTTCGGGATCCTCTTCGCCTGTGGTCTGGGCCTGCCTCTCCCCGAGGACGTGGCGCTGATCACCGGCGGCTATCTCGTCTACAAGGGCCAGGCCGACCTGGGGCTGATGCTCCTGGCCGGCTTCACCGGGATCCTCGCCGGGGACTCGATGATCTTCTACCTCGGCCGGGCCGGGCGGAAGATGCAGGGCAAGAGGCCGGGCGGTCTGCTCGCCCGCCACCTCACCCCCGAGCGGATCGCCAAGGTCGAGGCACAGTTCGAGAAGCGCGGCTCGATGATGATCGTGATCGCGCGCTTTCTGCCCGGGCTGCGGGCCGCCACCTACTTCGTCGCAGGCGGCGCCCAGATGAGCTACCGGCGCTTCATCTTCTTCGACGGCCTGGCGGCGCTGCTCTCCGCCCCGGTCTTCGTCCTGCTGGGCAGCCACTTCGGCAAGCAGATCCACGACGTGATCGGTTGGGCGGAGGAGTTCCATCTCTACCTGATCGGCGCGGTCGCCCTCGCCGCCGTCGGCTTCGGCGTCCGCTGGCTGATCGGGAAGGGCGCCCAGCGCCGCAAGGAGCGCGAGGCCGCAGCCCTCGCTGGACGGGCGACGCAGGGCAGGGCCGACCCGACCCTTCCCCTGGTCCAGGCGAAGCCAGCGCCCATGGCCGCTGCCGCCCCCAAGGCGCCCACGGCGGACCGCCGCCGCATGGTCCACTGACCCGTCCCCCGGACCGCGCTGGAGCGTCTGCCAGCGCCTCGTGGCGGTGGGGCCCGAGAGGCCCACCCGGCGCCGGGCTCTCGCGGCCCCCTCGCCACTTCGATGTCCGCGTCGCCCTGCGATCGGATCCGAAGGAATCGCACCCGAGGCGTTTGACTGCAAAACGATGTTTCTGTATAGGTGGCCGCCCCTTCGCGGCGGGGCCGGCGTCACCCTTCTGAAAATCGTTGGAAGAGGCGACGGTGCAAGCCGTGTTCGGAGAGGACCATCGCGGCCTCCCGCGCGCCCCGCGCCTCAGGCCGCGCGGAGGTGCGCCGGTGCTTGACCCCGAGAGACTGCAAGAAGGCCTGACGTTCGACGACGTGCTGCTCGTTCCAGCAGCGAGCGATCTCCTTCCCCGCGAAGTGGAGACCGCGGCCCGACTCACCCGCGGGATCAACATCAACATCCCCCTGGTCTCCTCGGCCATGGACACCGTCACCGAGTCACGGACGGCGATCGCCATGGCCCAGCAGGGCGGGATCGGCATCATCCACAAGAACCTCCCCATCGAGGACCAGGCCCTCGAGGTGATGAAGGCCAAGAAGTTCGAGTCCGGGATGGTGGTGGACCCCGTGACCATCGAGCCCAGCGCGCCGCTCCACCAGGCCGTGGCGCTGATGCGGGAGAACAACATCTCCGGCATCCCCGTCACCAAGAACGGCCACCTGGTGGGGATCCTCACCAACCGTGACCTCCGCTTCGAACGCAACCTGGAGCAGCCCGTGGAGCGGGTGATGACCCGGGAGCTGGTCACCGCCAGGGAGGGCATCTCCCAGGACGAGGCAAAGGTCCTCCTCCACGAGCATCGGATCGAGAAGCTCCTGGTGGTCGACGAGGAGCGCCAGCTCGTCGGGCTGATCACCATCAAGGACATCGAGAAGACCCAGCGGCACCCCAACTCCAGCAAGGACTCCCTCGGGAGGCTCCTCGTCGGCGCCGCCGTCGGCGTCGGCCCGGATCGCGAGGAGCGGATGCACGCTCTGGTCCAGGCTGGGGTGGACGTGGCGGTGATCGACACGGCCCACGGCCACTCGCGCTCGGTGATCGAGGCGGTCCGGCAGCTGCGCGCCCGCTTCCCCGACCTCCAGCTCGTCGCCGGCAACGTCGCCACCGCAGAGGCAGCCAAGGCCCTGGTCGACGCCGGGGTGGACGGGGTCAAGGTCGGGGTCGGCCCCGGCTCGATCTGCACCACCCGGATCGTCGCCGGTGTCGGCGTCCCCCAGCTCACCGCCATCGCCGACGCGGCGCGGGCGTGCAAGGAGGCGGGGGTCCCGGTGATCGCCGACGGCGGGATCAAGTACTCCGGCGACGTGGTCAAGGCCCTCGCCGCAGGGGCGAACTCCGTGATGATCGGCTCCCTCTTCGGGGGCTGCGAGGAGGCGCCCGGTGAGGTCATCCTCTACCAGGGGCGCTCCTACAAGCAGTACCGCGGGATGGGAAGCGTCGGCGCGATGAAGGGCGGCAGCAAGGATCGCTACTTCCAGGGCGACGTGGAGGAGGACATCAAGCTCGTCCCCGAGGGGATCGAGGGGCGGGTCCCCTACAAGGGCCCGATCTCGATGATCGTCCACCAGCTCATGGGCGGCCTTCGCGCAGGCATGGGCTACGTGGGCTGCCGCAACATCGAGGAGCTGCGCACCAAGCCGCGCTTCGTGAAGATGAGCTCCGCAGGGCTTCGGGAGAGCCACGTCCACGACGTGATCATCACCCACGAGGCTCCCAACTACCGCCGCGATTGACGAGGGGAGGGCGCCAGCTTCGCCGGCCCCGAACCGCCTCCCAGCGCTGCCGACACCGACGGGGATCCGAGGCGCCTCGACCGCGCCTTCGGACCCGCCACAGGACGAGTGAAGACAATGAGTGACATCCACGACGAGAAGATCCTGATCCTCGACTTCGGCAGCCAGTACACCCAGCTCATCGCCAGGCGGGTCCGAGAGCAGCACGTCTACTGCGAGATCCTCCCCTGCACCACCAGCGAGGAGTCCATCCGCAGCTTCGCCCCCAAGGGGATCATCCTCTCCGGTGGGCCGGCGTCGGTGGAGACCGTGGGCAGCCCCGTGGCGCCCGAGGTGATCTTCGAGCTCGACGTGCCGATCCTCGGGATCTGCTACGGGCTGCAGTACATCAGCAAGGCCATGGGGGGCAGGGTGGCACCGTCGGCCCAGCGCGAGTACGGCCGCACGCCCATCCGCATCGAGGGCGAGTCGCCGCTCTTCGAGGGCTTCACAGCCGGAGAGCAGATCGACGTCTGGATGAGCCACGGCGATCGGGTCGAGGCGCTGCCCTCCGGGTTCAAGGCCCTGGCCTCCTCCTCCTCCTCGCCCCTCGCAGCGGTGGGCCACGTGGAGAAGCCGATCTTTGGTCTCCAGTTTCATCCGGAGGTCCATCACTCCGCCCGCGGCAAGGAGCTGCTCGCAAACTTCCTGCGGATCTCCGGCTGCACCGGAAAATGGACCATGTCTTCCTTTTCCAAGACCCTGATCGAAGAAATTCGAGCCAAGGTCGGCGACGGAAAGGTGATCTGCGGCCTCTCCGGAGGCGTCGACTCAGCGGTGACGGCCCTCCTGATCCACAAGGCCATCGGCGACCAGCTCCACTGCATCTTCGTGGACCACGGCCTGCTGCGAAAGGGCGAGCGGGAGGAGGTCCGCGCCGTCTTCCAGGATCGCTTCCACGTCCCCCTCGAGATCATCGACGCGGAGGAGCGCTTCCTCGCCAAGCTCGAGGGGGTCACCGACCCCGAGACCAAGCGCAAGATCATCGGCCACGAGTTCATCGAGGTCTTCGACGAGGCGGCCAAACGGGTGGGGGACGCCAGGTTCCTCGCCCAGGGCACCGTCTATCCCGACGTGATCGAGTCGATCTCCTTCAAGGGCCCCTCCGCCACGATCAAGAGCCACCACAACGTCGGCGGGCTCCCCGAGAAGATGAACCTCGCCCTGGTCGAGCCCCTGCGCGAGCTCTTCAAGGACGAGGTCCGAGAGCTGGGCCGAGAGCTCGGCATGCCCGACCACATCGTCAACCGCCAGCCCTTCCCGGGCCCCGGCCTGGCCATCCGCTGCCTCGGCGACCTGAACCGCACCCGCCTCGCCACCCTGCGCGAGGCGGACGCGATCGTCCGCGAGGAGCTGGCGGCGGCGGGCCTCCAGGATCAGGTCTGGCAGAGCTTCGCCGTCCTCCTCCCGGTGCGCAGCGTCGGCGTCATGGGCGACCAGCGCACCTACGAGGAGACCTGCGCCATCCGCGCCGTCGACTCCGTGGACGCGATGACCGCCGACTGGTCGAGGCTCCCCCACGAGCTCCTCGCCAAGATGTCCTCCCGGATCTGCAACGAGGTCCCCGGCATCAACCGGGTGGTCTACGACATCTCGTCCAAGCCACCGGCCACGATCGAGTGGGAGTAGGGCTCGGCAATCAATCAGCCGGGGGCTTCGAATCGAGTAAAGCTAGCAGCGCTTCACGGCGCCGCTCCTGGTCCGGATTTGCGGCGGGTGGCAGCGCGCCGATGTAGTCAGCCACCCGAGTGGCATCGATCTCGAGCTGCTGCTCGGCTGCCTCCCGAACCGCAGCCCGGCAATCCTCCAGGTCCTGAGGCGACAGCCGCTTTGCCTTCAGCAGGAGAAAGAGAGTCGGCGTGGGTCGATAGACGACGCCCTTCTCGCCTTCGAGAAACACGACGATCTCATCCTGCCAACCGGGGATCTGGCGTACGAAATAGTCGGCTGCGGAGTTGACGGTCTCAATCGAAAGTCCCAAGTCCTGTGCCAACCCCATGAGCTTGTAGCGCTCCTCAGGGAGCCCCTTGATCCCGATGAGGTCGACAACCTGCGTCGTTCGCCTTGCGTCCAGCCAAAGGCTCACCAGGCCGCCACCGATTCAGGAGCCAATCACCTTCGAGCCGATCGGCCACTTCGCGTACGATTGTGTCCAGCTTGGGCCGGTCTAGAACGGGGAGCATGGTGATAGACTAGCTGAATGGACCAGCAGTGGGAAAAGCTCATCCCTATGGGACTTCCATACGGGGCGCCTCGGACCCACGACGAGCTAGCGTTCTCGATGGAGGGGGCACGCCGGTCACTCGAGGCGATCGAGGAAGACCTGGAGCAGCTCGATCCTGCCCTGCGGGAGCCCTTGATGGCCTGGCTCTGCGGCTTCCGGCAGCACTGGAACTCCAGTTGGACCAGAGGAATCGGCGCAGTGGGTGACCGCTTGATTGAAGAGTTGGATCGTCTCCCCCTCGATCCGAATCGCTACCTGAAGCTCCGGCGCATCGCGATCGAGAACCTGTCCACCCTCATCTGAACCGTGGCGATCGGCTGATTGAGGAGCGGCGAGGGCAGCGCTGCACCAACTTGATTGAGCAGACATCCGCCTCCGGCTCGCCGGGGGACCTCGTGTGCTCCATCCGAAGGTTCTTCTCCAACGGTACCGAGAGCGATCTTCTGGTTCGCTCACTCCAGCGGGCCTTCTACGACGATCCGGCAGCCCGCAGGCTGGTTTCGCCGGAGACCGGACAGCTCACCTTCGGCGGCGAACTCGAACCCGACGACGTCGAGAGCGGCACCATCTACGTCCTTCGGTCCCTCTCCGATCACCCCTACGTCGCAGCGCATCGCGAACTCATCCACAAGATCGGTGTCACCGGAGGACGGGTGGAGACCCGCATCGCCAACGCCGAAAAAGAAGCAACCTACCTGCTTGCCAAGGTCGAGGTCGTCGCGACCTACAAGCTCGCGGGGATCAATCGAAGCCGGATGGAGAAGCTCTTCCACCGATTGTTCGCGGCGGCGCGGCTGCAGATCACCATCGAGGATCGATTCGGCAAACCGGTGCAGCCCGAGGAGTGGTTCCTCGTCCCGTTTCACGTCATCGCCGAGGTGGTAAACCGCATCAAAGATGGAACCATCACCCAATACGTCTACAGTGCGGAAGAAGCGAAGCTGGTCGGAGTGGAGAACCTGACTGGCTGACGTGGCGGAGAGCCGACCGCCAGAACGAACCTCCGGAGAATGTCCCCGGCTTGCAAAATAAGCGACGTGGTGGTTCTCGCGGCCTTGCATTGTGCTGGGCTGCGTCCAACTCTGATGCGTGTCGCACGAACCTCGAGGCCGCCGATGGCGGAGCGAGGGCGGCAGGGAGCCTCTTGATGCGAGCGTGGATCCTGGCAGGCCTCTTTCTCCTGGTAAACGCGGGCTGCGGGGGGCTGAAGGAGGACGGCGCCACCTGCGCCACCAGCGACGACTGCATCAACGAATGCATCGACGCGGTCTGCAGCACCCCCCGGGGGGAGAGCGAGCTCTGCGCCCATGGCGGCCAGTGCGGGCGGGGGATGGAGTGCACGAGCTGGAACAACAAGGGCTACTGCACCCTGCGCTGCGTCGACGACGACGTCTGCGGCGACGACCGCGACTGCGAGGACGTGTTCACGGTAGCAGGGGAGATGGTCCGGGTCTGTGAACCCGCCGGACTCGGGCCTCAGGTGAGCTGTCACCAGGGCTGCGAGAGGGCGTGCAACGACGCGTCCCAGGCATGCTCCCTCTGCAAGCAGGCCTGCCGCTGCGCTTGCTCCCAGGATCAGGAGTGCGCGGATCTGGCGTCCGCGGAGGCATGCAACCTCGGCCTCTGCGGCTGCTGAAGAATCGGATCGCTCCCGATGGGGGAGGACCCCGGTTTCCACCAGGGAGAGCCAGCCGATGCATCGGGATCGCCATCACGACGAAGCTCTCGCCTTGTTCCGTGCGGTCTTCGGTTCACGCTCTGAGGCTCCGGGCCCGATCGAGTCGGCAGGGGAAAGGCCTGGTCGGGTCCGCAAGAACCAAAGTTTCTCTCGATCGATGAGGTTACATAACGTACATTAGAAGAACCACGCTTGTTGGGGGCTCGGAAAAAACGCCTTTGATCCTCGGCACATCGGCTAGAGATGGTGGCGGTGACGAAGCGAAACCAGGGACATCGCTACCGGGAGCGGATCGATCGACGCGCGGCGGGACGCAGCGTGATCGACTGGCTCGAGGCGCAATACCGGCACTCGAGCCGGGAGGTCTGGCGGGATCGGATCGAGCGTGGCGAGGTCACCCTCGACGAGAGGTCCGCCCTTCCGGACGAGCGGCTCGAGCTCGGACAGGAGCTGGTCTGGAGCCGGCCGCCCTGGGCGGAACCCGCGGTTCCCCTCGACTACCTGGTCCTGCACGAGGACCCGTCGCTCGTCGCCGTGTCCAAGCCCGGCGGTCTTCCCACCATGCCGGCTGGCGGCTTCCTCGAGAACACCCTCTGGACTTTGGTTCATCGGCGGTTCGCCGACGCCGCTCCCGTGCACCGGCTGGGCCGCGGGACCTCGGGGCTGGTGCTCTTCGCCCGCAGCGATCGAGCCCGGGTCGAGCTCTCGGCAGCTTTTCGTGAACGAAGGGTCCACAAGGTCTACCGAGCACTGGCGTCCGGTGAGCCGAGCTGGGAGAGCCTGGAGGTCCGGGTCCCGATCGGAGAGATCGAGCATTCGGTCCTGGGTTCGATCCACGCCGCCGCAGCGGACGGCAAGGCCTCGCTGAGCCGCGCCCGGATCGTGGAGCGCCGCCAGGGGGCCAGCCTCCTCGACGTGGAGATCGAGACGGGGCGGCCCCACCAGATCCGGATCCACCTGGCCGCCGTGGGCCATCCCCTCGTGGGGGATCCCCTCTATCTGGAGGGAGGTCTCCCCAGGGCCGACGCGCTCCCGGGGGACCTCGGCTATCACCTCCACGCCTGGAGGCTGGCGTTCACGCACCCCGAGACAGGTGCCGCGATGGAGCTGGAGGCGCCCCTGCCGAAGATCCTCCGATCGCGAGGGGAGTAGGGGGGCGTCACCCTACCCTGTTCTCCATCCATCACCGCCATCCCCCTCGTCGGTTGCGACGGACGAGGGGCCGACCTACCTCGATGGGCGGACGTCTTCAGCCGACTCGCTGGCAAGGAGAAGAGGATGCTTGCGATGCGACAGGTGGTTCACGGGTTGGTGGTCGCCGCCTTCGGTGCGGCGCTCGCGCTCGGCTGTGCGCACAGCCAGGGAGCACGCAACGCAGACACCGAGGATCTGCTCTCGGCTGCAGGCTTCAACCGACGACCTGCAGACACGCCGGAGAAGGAGCAGCACCTCCGGAGCCTGGAGCAGAACCGGCTCCTGGCCTACGAGCAGAACGGCGAGTTCTACTACGTGTATGCCGACGCGAATGGCTGCAATTGTCTCTACGCCGGAGACGAAGCTGCCTACCAGCGGTACAAGGAGCTGGCGATCCAGAAGAAGATCGCCGCGGACCAGCTCGAGGCAGCGCAGGCCAACCGCGACGCCGCCATGAACTGGGATATGTGGGGCCCCTGGCCCTGGTGGTGACCAGCCCTCTTTCCACGCGATCCTGACGACTCGCCCTTTTCGTTCTCCCGCCTTTATGCGAAGGCTGGGGGATGTCGAATTACCTCGGATCCATCGACGCGCGCTGGCGCTCTCGACGCTGCTCCCTCTTTTCGCTGATCCTGCTCTGGGCGCTGGCCCAACCGGCGGGCGCCACCGAGCCGCCGGCGCCGCCCGACGCGGCCCCTGCGGGAGACGCCGTCTCCCTGGACGCACCCCCTGCTGACAGCGCAGCCGGGGATGAAGGCCAGCTCCCCCTGCCGCCGAGTCCCGCCCTCCCCGCCCCTCCCGAGGCCCAGGTCCCCATCGAGGCGGAGGCGACGAGCTGGGACGGGATCACCATCCCCCTCCTGCCCGATACCCAGAACGCGACCATCCCTGCGGGGGCGCACTTTCGCCTCTTCTCCGAGCGGGCCCTGGTGGATCTGCGGATCAAGCTCGTCGACGAAGACGGCAAGCTGGTCCCCACCCGGGACCGGGCCACGGTGGGAGCCGGAACCAACTACGAGATCCGCCCGGTGGAGGCGCTGGTCACCGGGACCCGCTACCGCCTCGTGGTCGACGGGCAGTTCCAGCCCTACGCGAAGGACGTAGAGGGGACCTCGTACAGCTCCAGGAGCTTCGAGTTCATCACCGAGGGCGAGAAGCCCCCGCCGCCTCCAAAGGTCCGGACGAGGCGGCGGCGCTGAGCTCCGGCAGGAGGGCGCCCCTTCAGCCGACCTCACCGGAGGCCAGCAGGGGGAGGAGCGCCCGGTCGGCCTCGCAGAAGGGCAGCTCCCCCAGCTTCGTCCGGTGGACCCAGGCGATCTGGTTCGCCTCCAAGGGCTGGGGCGTCGCGTCCGCCGCCAGGCTGGCCCGGAAGAGATGTAGCTCCACCGTGAGATCCGGGTACTCGTGTCGGGCTTCCCAGACCTTGGCCTGAACCTCGATCTCGACCCCCAGCTCCTCCCTGCACTCGCGGCGGAGAGCCTCCGGATCGCTCTCGCCAGCCTCGACCTTGCCCCCGGGAAACTCCCAGAGGAGGCCCAGGCTCTTGTTGGGGAGGCGCTGCTGCACCAGGATCGTGTCGCCCCGGAAGAGGAGCGCCGCGACCACCCGGATCTGCCGCATCAGCCTCTCCCGGCGAGGAGTGAGAGGCGGTAGAGGTAGCCCAGATCGGAGAAGGCATAGATCTCCGATCCCATCGCGACGGGACCTGCGGAGAACCCCGATCCAGGGAAGAAGCGGCCCAGTGGCTTGCCCGTGTCGCTCGCGACCAGGGCGATCCCCTTGGGGCCCGCGAGCATCGCGATACCCTTGTGAACCACGGGCTTCACCACGTAGGAGTCTCCCAGGTCCAGCGACCAGACGAAGGCGCCGTTCGCCAGGTTCAGCCCCCAGGCCCGGGAGGCGCCGCCCACCAGGAGCAGCTCACCGTCGTGGCTGAGCGAGTGGGCACCAACGGCGTCCGCCCGCCAGCGGAGCTTGCCCGTGGCGGCGTCGTAGGCGTAGACGCCGTCGTTGAAGACGGTGGTGTACACGAGGCCGTTGCGAACCAGCGGCGCCGCGTCGGAGTCCACGAAGCGCTCCAACGATCCTCTGGCGGGCTCCGCCTGCCAGAGCGATCTTCCGTCCTCCGCGCCCAGCGCCACCACGGCCCCGTCGGAGAAGCCGGCGAAGACCCGGTTCCCCTCGACGCTCACCCCGCTGCCGCCGCGGATGGTGAGGTTGGCAGGTGTGCTGCGACGGTAGAGCCACTGGACCTCACCGGTCGACGGCTCCAGCGCGTGGATCGAGTCGTGATCGGTGCCGACGAAGACCCGATCCGCCCGTGCCACCGGGGGGCTGAGCACCTGGCCGCCGAGGGGCTGGGTCCAGAGGTGCTCGCCGTTGAAGCGGTCGAGGGCGTGGAGGTTGCCGTCGACGGTCCCGACGTAGATCGCGTCGTCGGTGACGGTCGGCGAGGACGAGGGCGCTGCGCCGATCTTCGACATCCAGACCTGGCGCCCCCTCGAGTCCAGGAGGTAGAGCTCGCCCCGCCTGGTGGCGAGGGCCACCTCGCCGGAGAAGGGATCGATCGCAGGTCCGCCGAGCTCCCGCGGCTCGAACTCGAGGAGGCGGCGCTCGGTGAAGGACTGCTGCGACCTCACCTGGACCGCCTGGAAGCGCGGGCTCGGTGCGATCTCGCGGCGGAGGACCTCCGGCCGCGGCGGGAGGCGCGCCGCCTCGGCGCCGGGTGCCGGAACGAGCGCCACGCCGAGGGCGATCCCGACTGCCCCGGCACCTGCCCACCTGCGCCCGCCTCTGGCCCCTGCTCGCTGCACTTCGTCCACTCCCTTCTCTGTCGTCTTCCAGCGACGGAAGCCGCCCGGCCTGCAGTCGTCGCACGACGGCTGCCCCGGGTCGGCCCTGCGAGGATCCCGCCTGCGCGGGGTCGTCGCTGCGCGCGTCAGGCGCCGCCGTCAACCGGGCAACATCCCCTCCGGCCAGGCGACGGCTGGCTCACTCCGCCGCGTCTGCGTCCTGCGTCGCCTCTGCAGCAGGTGCCGCCGCTGCTGGCGCCGCCCCTGTCGAATCCGCCGGCGGGTGCCGGAAGTTAAGGGAGGTGAGGCGCTCGGCGCCGAGCCGGCCCGCGGCAGAGCCGGCGAAGGCGAGCTTCAGCTCCTCGTAGGTGCTGCGGGCGTCGTCCCACTTCTTCTGGCTCTCGAAGACGACCGCCTTGCCCAGGAGCGCCCGATCCTTGTAGCCGGGAGCCTCTGCGGCGAGCTTGTCCCAGGCTGCGAGGGCGGCGTCATAGTTCTTCTGGGCCTGGAGGGTGGTGGCCCGCCCCTCCAGCGCCAGGAAGCGCACGGAGGAGCTCTTCGGCGCCTTGGCGAGGAACTCGTCGTAGAGGGAGAGCGCCTCGTCGTATGCGCCGAGCTTGAACTTGGCGTCGGCGAGGGAGAGGGTCGCGGTCCTGGCGCTCGAGGTTCCGGGGAAGTCCGCCCGCACCTTCGCGAGCGCCGCTGCGATCGCCTCCTGCTTGGCGGTCTCGGACGGGAACGTCTCCTCCTCCGCACCCTCTTCGGCGTCGGCGTCCGCCTCGCCAGCAGCCGCTGCAGTCTCGGGCGCCTTCACCTCCCGGTCGAGCAGGGAGAGGGCATCCGCGAGGGCGGCGCCCGCCTTGGGATTGACCCGGATCTCGCCACCCATGAGCAGGCTCGCAGCGACGAGCACCGCCACCAGCACCACCCCACCGATCGCCAACTCGCGCGGGTGCTTACCCGCCCAATCGAAGAGCTGGGTGGTCGTGGTCATGAATTTGTCGGGGCTCTGCAGCTCCCGTTTGGTCATCTTGGTGGACAAGGGCGATCGCCTCCTGTGATGTCTGGAAAAAACGCGTAACCGTAGAGAAAGCCTGCGAGAAGGTCAACGCTGATTCAACGCTGCGCGCAGCCCGGTCCATCCCTCCCTGTGGCCGCCAAGGAGGCAGGCACCTGCTCCCGCCGCTGCCGGTCCCGCGTCATGCGTCGGCCTACCGTCGCCGGCGCTTCCCGCCTCCCGCGCCCTTCCCTGCGCCGGCTGCCTTGCGCTTCGGAGGCGGCCGAAGGGATGCCTTCCGCCGAAAGATCAGCCGCAGCGGCACCTCGATCTCGAAGACCTCCCGCAGCTTGTTCGCGACGTAGCGGCGGTAGTCCGGCGGGATCAGATCCGGGCGGTTGGTCTGCACCACGAAGGTGGGGGGCCGGATCGCCACCTGGGCGATGTAGTAGACCCGGGCCCGGGTTCCTGCGACCTGGGGAAGGCCGTGGTGGTTGGCGATGTCCTCGAGGAGCCGGTTGAGCTTGGGGGTCGGCACCCGGGTCGAGCTCTGGTCGAAGAGGCGAATCGCCGTGTCGAGGACCTTGCGCACGTGGGCGCCGGTGAGGGCCGAGACCACCAGGGACGGGGCGAACGCCAGAAAGGGCATCCGCCAGATCAGGTTCTCGCGAAACTCCTTCACCTTCTTCGCGTCGCCCTCGATCAGATCCCACTTGTTGACCACCACCAGGACCGGCTTCCCCTGCTCCACCGCCAGCCCGGCGATCTTGGCGTCCTGCTCCACCGCGAACTCGGTTGCGTCCAGGAGCACCACCACCACGTCGGAGGACTCGGCAGCCTGCAGCGCCCGCACCACCGAGTAGGACTCGACCCGCATGGCGATCGATCGCTTGCGTCGGATCCCGGCGGTGTCGGTGAGGATGAAGGTGCGATCCTTGTAGCCCAGCGTCGCGTCAGCCGGATCCCGGGTGGTGCCGGCGACGGGGCTGGTGACGAAGCGCTCCTCCCCGACGAGCTGGTTGACCAGGGTGCTCTTGCCCACGTTGGGTCTTCCGATGATCGCCAGGCGGATCGGCTCTGCCAGAAAGGCGGCGCGCTCCGCCTCCCGGGCCTTGCGCTCCGCTTCCTCCGACTCCTCCGCGGACAGCTCCTCCTCCGCCTCGTCGAGGGTCGCCGCCTCCACGTCGCTCAGCTCCTCCTCCTCGAAGGCGCGGCGCTCCACCGGCGGTGCGTCGGGGATCACCTCGAGGAGGGAGTCGAGGAGCTCGTCGAAGCCGAGACCGTGCTCTGCGGACACCGGGAAGATCCGCTCGATGCCGAAGCGGTGGAACTCGGAGAGGAAGCCCTCGATCTCCCGCTTGCTCGAGTCGATCTTGTTCACGACCAGGAAGAGGGGCTTGCCGCTTCGGCGGAGGAAGCCCGCGATGTCGACGTCGACGCCGGTGGGGCCCGCGACCCCATCCACCACCAGGAACACCGCCTCCGCCTCGTCCACCGCGAGGTGGGCCTGATCCCGCACCTGCTGGATCAAGCGATCGGGCGAGTCGGGTTCGAAGCCGCCGGTGTCCACCAGGAGGAAGCGTCTCCCCTCGTGCTCGGCGGGGTAGTAGTTCCGGTCGCGGGTGACGCCGGGGAGGTCCTCCACGATGGCCACCCGCCTGCCGACGATCCGGTTGAAGAGGGTGGACTTGCCCACGTTGGGCCTGCCCACGATCGCGACCACCGGCATGGCTCGTTCTGCGCTCACGTCTCAACTCCAAGGCGCCGAAGCGCGAAATTCCTGGCTCGATCCGCCCTCTCTCGCTGGCAGCAAGAGGAGCACCCTCCCCTGCTTCCGCTGCGATGTGGCGCTGCGATCCACCTGCCGCTGTGTCCCGATGGCCGCTGGGTTCGGAGAGGCGGCCCTCTCCTTCTATTCGCCGTACCCCATCCGGCGCAGCGCATCCTGCCGCTCGCTCCACTTCGGCTCCACCGAGACCTGCAGCGAGAGGAAGACCTTGCAGCCGAGCATCCGCTCGATCTCCCGGCGGGCGGCGGAGCCGATCGTCTTGAGCATCTCGCCCCGCTTGCCGATCAGGATCGCCTTCTGCGAGTCGCGCTCCACGTAGATGCGCGCGAAGATCCGCACCAGCCCCCTGCCGTCCCGCTCCTGCTCGTCGAAGTCCTCGATCACCACCGCCGAGCTGTAGGGGACCTCCTGGTGGGTGGAGCGGAGGATCTGCTCCCGAACGAACTCTGCCACCAGGAAGCGCTCCGCCACGTCGGTGAGCATCTCCTCGGGGAAGATCGCCGGGCCCTCGGGAAACCGCTCCGCGATCAGGTCAAGGAGGTCGTCGAGGCCGTCGCCCTTCAAAGCGGAGAGCGGAAAGATCTCCGCGTCCGGGAGCTCGCTCTGCCAGGCGGCGATCACCGGGAGGAGCACCTCCTTCGGCACGAGGTCGATCTTGTTGATCCCCAGGATCACCGGCTTGCCGCTCTTCTTCAGCCGATCGAGGATGAAGCGGTTCGCCTCGCCGATCTCCACCCGGTAGCCGGAGGGGGACGACGAGTCGCGCATCAGCCCTGGCTCGATCAGGTAAAGGACCACGTCGACCTCGGAGAGGATCTCCAGCGCCTGGTCGACCATGAAGCGATTGAGCGAGCCCTTGGCCTGGTGGATGCCCGGGGTGTCGAAGAAGGCGAACTGGGCGTCGGGCTTCGTCAGGACCCCGAGGATCCGGTTGCGGGTGGTCTGCGGCTTCGAGCTGATGATCGAGAGCTTCTCGCCGAGCACCTTGTTCAGGAGGGTGCTCTTGCCCACGTTGGGGCGCCCGATGATCGCGCAGAATCCAGCGCGATGAGGCGCCTCGTTGCGCTTCTTCGACACGTTGTCACCAGCTTCGTTGCCGGGAACCCGAGGGAGATGATCCTGCCGCCAAGGGGGACGATTCACGAACTCTGAATCGCCCTCGTCCCCTGCCTGCCGTCATCCGACCGGGCCCCTATGAGATGATCACCTTCTCGAGCACCACGTCGTGCTCGGGACGGTCGTTTCTGCCTGCGGAGACCCGCGCGATCGCGCGGACCACTTCCATCCCCTCGATCACTTCGCCGAAGATGGTGTGGCGGCCGTTCAGCCAGGGCGTGGCGATCTCCGTGATGAAGAACTGGGAGCCGTTCGTGTTCGGCCCTGCGTTGGCCATGGCCAGGTAGCCCGGCTTGTCGAACTTGCGGCCGCTCTGCACCTCGTCCTCGAACTGGTAGCCCGGTCCGCCGGTGCCCAGGCCCAGCGGATCGCCGCCCTGGATCATGAACTCGGGGATCACCCGGTGGAAGATCGTGCCGTCGTAGAGGGGCTTCTTCACCTTCTCCCCGGTCGCCGGATCCTTCCACTCCTTGGTTCCCTTGGCGAGGCCCTCGAAGTTCGCAACGGTCTTGGGGGCCTCGTTTGGAAAGAGGCGCACGCGGATCGTCCCGAGGGACGTCTCGAATGTGGCGATCGGCAGGTCGTTGGTCGTGGAATCCATGGCTAACTCCCTCGGGGAAAGGCCCCGCAAGCCGCGGAAGCTAGGGCCTTCGCCCACTCCACGCAAGGGAAACTATCGCCGGGGCACCTTCTCCGCGCTCGCCCCCTCGATCCCCTCGAGGGCCTGGCGGGCGGCGAGCTGCTCGGCCTCCTTCTTCGACCGGCCCTCGCCCCGCCCCAGGACCTCGTCGCCGACCTGGAGCTCGACCACGAAGGTCTTGGCGTGATCCGGCCCCCGCTCCTCGATCACCCGGTACTTGGGGCCGGCGCCCAGGCGCCCCTGGGCGATCTCCTGGAGCCGGGTCTTGTAGTCGCGGTTCGCCACCGAGGAGCCCACCTGCTCGAGCGCTTCGCGAAACCAGCGGTCCACGAACTCCAGCACCCGGGGCAGCCCTCCCTCGAGGTAGAGCACGGCGACCACCGCCTCGAGGGCGTCTGCGAGGAGGCTGGGCTTGGAGCGGCCGCCCGTCTGCTCCTCTCCTCTGCCCAGCCGCAGGAGGGGGCCCAGCCCGAGCGCGAGGGCGACCTGGGAGAGGGCCTCTTCGTCCACCAACGACGCGCGGAGCTTCGAGAGCTGTCCTTCGTTCGCGCCGGGGAAGCGCTCCATCAACCGGTGGCTCACCGCCAGATCGATCACCGCGTCTCCCAGGAACTCCAGGCGCTCGTTGTCCTGGAGCCCCTCTTCCCTGTGCTCGTTGACGTAGCTCTTGTGGGTGAGCGCGGTCAGCCACAGGGCGCGATCGACGATGGGAAGCTCGAGCTGGCTCGCTAGCTGGTCCACGAGTGTCTTCACGGTGCCCGCTACTTTACCCGGCTCTGCGGCGGGGTCGCGGATCTTTTGGCGAGACAGGGGTGGAAAGGTAGGACTTTCCTGCTTCCCTCCCCGCAGGCGGATTTGTTAAGCAGGCCACTCACCATTCGTGTGCCGCTGCGTTCGGGCAGGGCCCACGGCAGACCCGCGTCGAGCGAAGAGGATTCCCAAAGTGAAGAGACTCCTGCGATCCACCGCTGCCGCCTGCATCGTCGCCGCGTCGGCCCTGCCCTTCGAGGCGGCGGCCGCACCCCAGGACGAGCTGGTGACATTGACCAAGCAGCAGACCGCAGCGGCGCCCACCGCGGAGGCGCCGGAGGCGGACGCGCCCGTGAAGGTGATCGCGGAGCTCGGCACCGCCCTCGCCAGGGGCAACACCGACACCTTCCACATCAACACCGACACCCGCGTGCTCGTGGCGCCTGGGGCGAACTGGATCCTCGAGACCCGCGGCCGCGCCCACTACGAGCAGTCCGAGGGCGAGACCACCGCCAACAACTGGGCGGTCTCCGAGCGGGCGGATCGCTTCGTCTCGGAGCGGGTGTCGATCTTCGCCGCTGCGCAGATCGAGCGGAACATCTTCGCCGGCATCGGCCGCAGGCTCTCCGGACAGCTCGGTGCCGCCTTCATCGCCTGGGAGACCCGCGACCCCACCAAGGAGGATCTGATCACGAATCGGCTCCGCCTCGAGGCCGGCGGTTACGGAGCCCACGAGTCCTTCGTGGTCTCCCCCCGAGAAGCCCCCGGGACCGTGCTGGCCGACGACGAGCGCACCATCTGGGCAGCCAGGGCCGCCCTCTCCTACCTGCACGCGATCAGCCGCAGCACCAACGCTGGGGTGGACGTGGAGTACATCCAGGACTTCGTCGACACCGACAACGTGGTGGTGAACTCCTCGATC
>Ga0180215_1001384_pt1 | contig 26865 bp, 28 predicted proteins | sample eDN3rd37CBELigBY_FD_128871 | JGI IMG/M metagenome (GOLD analysis project Ga0180215, IMG submission 128871) | Enriched backyard soil microbial communities from Emeryville, California, USA - eDNA 3rd pass 37_C BE-Lig BY (version 2) (version 2) | ecosystem: Environmental > Terrestrial > Soil >...
ATGGGGCGCCGCGCCGCCATAGGTGTCCACGATGATCTTGCGGCCGGTCAGGCCGGTATCGCCGTCGGGACCGCCGATCACGAACTTGCCGGTGGGGTTCACGTGCCAGATGGTCTGGGAGGAGATCCAGCCCTCGGGCAGGGTCTCGCGGATGGTCGGCTCCACGATCGCGCGCACGTCCTCGGACGAGAGGTTCTCGTCCAGGTGCTGCGTGGACAGGACGATCTGGGTGGCTTCGACGGGCCTGCCGTTCTCGTAGCGGACCGTGACTTGGCTCTTGGAATCCGGGCCGAGCTTTCCGACGTCGCCCTTCTTCGCCTTGCGGGCGGAGGTGAGGTTCTCGAGGATCTTGTGGGCGTAATAGATCGGCGCCGGCATCAGCTCGGGCGTCTCGTTGCAGGCATAGCCGAACATGATGCCCTGGTCGCCCGCGCCCTCGTCCTTGTTGCCGGAGGCGTCGACGCCCTGCGCGATATGCGCCGATTGGGCGTGCAGATAGACGTCGACCTCGGCGTTCTTCCAGTGGAAGCCCTCCTGCTCGTAGCCGATGTCCTTGATGGCGCCGCGGGCGAGCTCGATCACCGTGTCCTTCGTGATCGAAGCGGGGCCGCGAACCTCGCCGGCGATCACCACGCGGTTGGTCGTCGCAAGGGTCTCGCAGGCGACGCGGGCTTCCGGCTCGGCCGCCAGATAGGCATCGACGACGGTATCAGAAATCCGGTCGCAAACCTTGTCCGGATGGCCTTCGGAGACCGATTCGCTGGTAAAGAGATAGCTTGACCGCCGCACGACAGAATTCCTTTGAGGCAAATGCAAAAGCTGCGCCTACAGGGCTCGTAGGCATCCTCTTTGGTCATGCCTCACAGCAATGGAAAGGTCAAGCGAACGCGTTCGTTATGAAGAACGTTCCTGCTCTTCTTGGTTAGCCAAGGAGGCGACGAGCTGGACGATGCTCTTGCGGACCTTGGCGCTCTTGATGCCCGTAAAGGTCCGGATGAGCTGGAGGCCCTCCGGGGTCGACATGACATCGGCGATGTAGGGCGTGGACTTCTCTTCCGCGAAACCGGATTCCGCTTTTCCGCTCCTGATCCCGTCGAAGAAGAAGTGAATGTCGACTCCCAAGATCTTCGCGATATCGACAAGGCGGCCTACGCTGATCCGGTTCGTTCCTTTTTCGTATTTCTGAACCTGCTGAAAGGTAAGGCCAAGCATCTCGCCAAGCTTTTCCTGGCTCATGCCAATCGAGATGCGCCGCATGCGGACACGCGTACCGATTTCCTTATCGATTGAGCTGGTCGACTTTTTCATAGCCCCGTGCTTTCTGGTCAAAGCTGACGTAACGTCGTGTCCAACTAGCTTTATAAAGATGTGGCATTTTGTTTTCGACGTACAATCACGGCCATTAAGCAGATCGTCAGTAGAGCCGTCAAAGAAAAGCTTCTTGTTTTCGCGGAATGATTAGCCGTCAGGGCAACCGGGAGATTTGCGTCCAAAACGCCCTCAACCCCAAGTGGAATACTGTCCACAATTCGCCCATAAGGGTCGACGACCGCTGAGATTCCCGTGTTGGCCGCCCTGACGAGGGGCAGGCCTTCCTCGACCGCCCGCAGGCGGGCCTGGGCGAAATGCTGATAGGGCCCGGTCGTCTGCCCGAACCATCCGTCATTCGTCACATTGAGGATCAGGCTGGGGCGCGGGCCATCGTCCTCGGGCAGGATCTCCCCGGGAAAGATCGCCTCGTAGCAGATCGTGGCGGCGGCCGGCGGCAGGCCGGGGATGGACAGGGCCTTGCGCCGCCCGCCGGACTCGAAACCGCCCGGAATATGCACGAACTGGCGCAGGCCCACGGCGCGGATCAGGGCGTCCAGGAATGCCGGCACGTACTCGCCGAAGGGCACGAGATGCACCTTGTCGTAGGAGACGAGGATGCTGCCGCGGTCGTCGATCGCCTGGATGGCGTTGAAGAACGGGCCCATCGTCTCGCCCGGTGGCGGCTCGTCCATGCGCGCGGCGCCCGTGATCAGCACGGAGCCCGGCCCGAGAAGGGCTCCGATCTGGGCGAGCGAGGCCGGGTCGCGGTGCAGCAGGAACGGGAACGCCGATTCCGGCCAGACGATATGGGTGGCGTCCTGAGGCAGGCCGTCGCGGCCGGGTCGGGCGCTCAGGCTCAGGTAGCGCCGCATGATCGCCTCGCGGTTGCGCGGATTGAACTTGGCGTCCTGGGCCAGGTTGGGCTGCATGATGCGAAGGCGCACGTTCTCCACGGTCGCAACGGGGGCGGAGGGAACGCGCCAGACGCCGAAGGCCCCCATGGCGAGGAGAGCGGCTGCCGCGAGGCCCGGCATCGCCCAGCGGGCGCCGGGCGTCCGGCCGGTGAGGATCGTGGCCGGGGCGGCGCCGATCGCGACGGCCAGGACGCACAGGCCATAGAGGCCGAGGAACGAGGCGCTCTGCATGAGCCAGACGTTCTGGCCGAGCGCCATGCCGGGATTGTTCCAGGGAAAGCCGGTGAAGAGATGGCCCCGCAGCCACTCGCTCACCGTGAGCGCGAAGGCGAAGGCGAGGATGCGCGGGGCGTCGGGCCGCCAGAGCAGGCGGGCGAGCGCGAAGCCGAAGGCCGGGAAGAAGGCCAGCAGGGCCGGCAGGCCCAGGACGCCGAAGGGCAGGGCCCAGGCGAACTGATCCGCCTCCACCAGGAAGGCGGCGCCGAGCCACCAGAGTCCGGCCACGAAATAGCCGAACCCCCAGAACCAGCCGATCAGCGCGGCCGACCTGAGGGAAGCCCGGAAGGGGAGGCCGGCCTTGGCGGTCCCGTCGATCAGCCAGATCGCGGGCGTCAGCGACAGGGCCAGCGCGGGCAGGAAGCCGAAGGGCGGCATGGCCAAGGCCCCCAGGGCTCCCGCCGCGACGCTCACGATGGAGCGGCGCCAGCCCCGGGCGCGGACCACGCGCTCGGCCAGGGGGATCATTCCGCCGCGGCGCTTTCAGGGCGCGGGGCGGAGGATATCACCTCGACCTCGGTGGACGGGACGTGCCGGAGGATGCGCAGGCGCTTCACCCGGCGGGGATCGGAGTCGAGGACCTCGAATTCCAGGCCCCTCGGGCCTTCGATGACCTCGCTGCGGGACGGGACGCGGCCCGCGAGCGTCACGATGAAGCCGCCGATCGTGTCGATATCCTCCGCGCCCTCCTCCTCCGAGAGATCGACGCCGAGGGTCTCGGTCACCTCGTCGAGGCTCGCACGGGCATCGGCGATGTAGGTTCCGTCCGGCGCCTGCGCGATGGTGACGTCCTCGTCCTCGTCATGCTCGTCCTCGATGTCGCCGACCACCATCTCCACGAGGTCTTCGATGGAGACGAGCCCGTCCGTGCCGCCATATTCGTCGATCACGAGGGCCATGTGGGTGCGGGTCGCCTGCATGCGCACCAGAAGGTCGATGGCTGGCATGGAGCGCGGCACGAAGAGCACCGGGCGCAGGATGTTGGCGCCGGCGAGGGTCATCGACAGGTCGATCTGGCCGAGGCTCGGCGGGGGCGTGTCGTCGCCCGGGCCGCCCTCGGAGGCGCCGCTGTCGGCCCGCATGGCGATGAAGTCGAGGAAGTCCCGGATATGGACCATGCCCTTGGGGTCGTCGAGGGTCTCGCCATAGACCGGGAGACGGGAATGTCCCGCCGTGCGGAAGAGGCTCAGGAGCTCGCCGAGATTGGTGTCGGCCGCCACGGCCACGATGTCGGCGCGGGGCACCATCACGTCCTCCACCCGGATCCGGTGGAAGGAGAGCACGTTCTTGAGCATCGCCCGTTCCTGGGGCGAGAAGTCCGTGTCCTCGACGGAGGATTCCTGGAGGGCGTCCTCCAGATCGTGGCGGATGGAATCGCGGGGCTTGAGCCCGAGGCGGACGAGAACGCGGTCGTACCAATGTTCTCGTGGGTCTTCATCGTCCGACAGGGACCGGACAGGGCGTTCGTTACGACTTCGATCTTCGTTCATGTCTGTGTGAGTTTCAGCTCAAACGTTTCCGTTCAAACTGCCATATCGCGATAAGGGTCGGCGATTCCAAGAGAGGCAAGCGCCTTCACCTCGAGAGCTTCCATGATCTCCGCCTCCGCCTCGACTTCGTGGTCGTAGCCGAGAAGGTGCAGAACGCCATGGACGACCAAATGGGCGAAATGATGCGCGAGCTCCTTGGATTCCTCCTCGGATTCGCGCACCAGCGTCTCATACGCTAGAGCAATATCACCCAAATGGCGAGGCCCTGATGCGCCGGGCTGCTCGGGAGCCGGGAAGGAGAGCACGTTGGTCGGCTTGTCCTTGCCCCGCCAGGTGCGGTTCAGTTCCTGGATCCGGGCGTCGTCGGTGAGCATCACGCTCACCTCGAACTCCCCGTCCGCCTCGTAGGTGACGGCGAGCGCCGCCGAAGCGGCCTTTTGAGCGAGGGCTTCAGCGTCGGGGAGCGTGCCCCAGTCGCCGCCCTCGATCATGATGTCGAGCTCGATCACGGTCTTCCGCTCCGTTCGCGGATGGGGGGCTCCGGCGGCGCCTCGCGCACGGCCTTGTCGTAGGCCGCCACGATGCGGCGCACGAGGTCGTGGCGCACCACGTCCCCTTCCTTGAAGGTCACGCGGGCGATGCCCTCGACCCCCTGCAGGATGCGCACCGCCTCCACGAGGCCCGATTTCTGCCCGGGCGGCAGGTCGATCTGGGTCGGGTCGCCGTTGATGATCATGCGCGAGCCCTCGCCGAGGCGCGTCAGGAACATCTTCATCTGCATGGAGGTGGTGTTCTGCGCCTCGTCGAGCAGCACCAGGGAATTGGTGAGGGTGCGCCCGCGCATGAAGGCAAGCGGCGCGATCTCGATCATGCCGGTCTGCAGGCCGCGGTCGACGTGGCGCGCCTCCATGAAGTCGTAGAGGGCGTCGTAGATGGGACGCAGGTAGGGGTCGACCTTCTCGCGCATGTCGCCGGGCAGGAAGCCGAGGCGCTCGCCCGCCTCGACGGCGGGCCGCGAGATGATGAGCCGGTCCACCTGCCCGGCCTCCAGCAGCGAGACCGCGTAGCCCACGGCGAGCCAGGTCTTGCCCGTGCCGGCCGGGCCTTCGGCGAAGACCAGCTCGTTCTGCTTGAGGGCCTTGATATAGGCGTTCTGGGCCGCGTTGCGGGCGCGCACGGGGCCGCGCTTGCGGGTGGCGATGTGGTCGAAGGCGGTCAGGCCGGGGGCCTCCTCCGGCGAGAAGAGCGAACCCTGCAGGGTCGCCTCCTCGATGGTGCCGTCCACGTCCCCGGGGCTCAAGGTCGCGCCCAGGCGGGCGCGGTCGTAGAGTCCTTCCAGGACGCGCCGGGCCATCTCGGAGGCCTCCGGCGCGCCCTTCACGGTCACCCGGTTGCCGTTGGCGATGGCAGCCACGTTCAGGCGCCGCTCCAGATGCGCGAGATTCTGGTCGTATTGCCCGAAAACAAGGCTGGCGAGGCGGTTGTCGTCGAAGGTGAGGACGATTTCGGCCTCCTCCTCGACTCCGGGATGCAAGGTGCTGGGGGATCTGCCCTTCTGCGCGCGTGCGGTCGTATTGTCCGCTGGCCTCAAATGCCTCTCCTTACGTGCTTCGCGGCCCGATTGCCGCGAAAGAAACTCTCGTGGATGGAGACAGCGTCAGGCCGCGGCCTGACTGCCGGGCTGCGCCACTTCCCCGAACAGGCTGTTCGAGCCAGCCTGCGTGATCCGCACCGTCACGATGTCGCCGACCTCGTGGCTGTCGGTCTCGAACTGCACAGCCTGAAGGTAAGGCGACTTTCCGGCCATCTGGCCGGGGTGACGACCCGGCTTCTCCAAGAGAACGTCCAGAGTCTGACCAACGGTTCCGCGATTGAAAGCCTGTCTTTGCGTTTCCAACAGATTTTGGAGGCGCGCCAGCCTCTCGGACTTCACGGCCTCGGAGACCTGGGCCTCCATCTCGGCCGCCGGCGTGCCGGGGCGGGGGCTGTACTTGAACGAGAAGGAGCTCGCGAATCCGATATCGGCCACGAGCCGCATGGTGTCCTCGAACTCCGCATCCGTCTCGCCGGGGAAGCCCACGATGAAGTCCGACGACAGCGCGAGGTTCGGCTGGGCCTTGCGGATCCGCTCGATCAGGCGGCGGTATTCGTCGCCCGTGTGCTTGCGGTTCATCTCGTCGAGGATCCGGTCGGAGCCGGACTGCACGGGCAGGTGCAGATAGGGCATGAGGGCGGGCAGGTCGCGATGGGCGGCGATCAGCTCCTCGTCCATGTCGCGCGGATGGCTCGTGGTGTAGCGCAGCCGCGCGATGCCGGGGATCTCGGCGAGGCGGTGGAGCAGGCGGCCGAGAGACCAGATCAGGCCGTCCGGACCCTCCCCGTGATAGGCGTTCACGTTCTGGCCGATCAGGGTGAGCTCGCGCACCCCCGCATCCGCCAGGCGCAGGGCCTCGTCGAGGATCTTGGCCACCGGGCGGGAGACCTCCGCGCCGCGGGTATAGGGCACCACGCAGAAGGTGCAGAACTTGTCGCAGCCTTCCTGGATGGTGAGGAAGGCGGACACGCCCCGGTTCCGGATCGCGGCCCTCGAGGGTTTGGGCAGGTGGTCGAACTTGTCCTCGATGGGGAATTCGGTGTCCACCACGCGCTCCGAGCGCGCCTTCTTCAAAAGGTCGGGCAGGTTGTGGTAGTTCTGCGGGCCCACCACCACGTCGACCGCGGGGGCCCGGCGCAGGATTTCCTTGCCCTCGGCCTGGGCGACGCAGCCCGCCACCACGATCTTCGTCTCCCGGCCCTGAATCTGGCGCTCGTTCTTCAGCTCGCGCACGCGGCCCAGCTCCGAATAGACCTTCTCGGCGGCCTTCTCGCGGATATGGCAGGTGTTGAGGATGACGAGATCCGCCTCCTCCATGGCCTTGGTCTCGGCGTAGCCTTCGGTCGTCAGCATGTCCGCCATGCGCTCGGCGTCATAGACGTTCATCTGGCAGCCATAGGATTTGACGAAGACTTTTTTCACGGGATCGGCCTGTGCTTGCAATGCGGGCAGTTGAGGATCGAGCGCCCATTTAAGCCTTTTGAGTCCCGATGAGAATAGCGGCCTTTCGACCGATCGCGAGCGCCTATTGAGGAAAGGGCCAGTTGAGGACCCAGCCCTGTTCCTTTAGCACGGCGTCCGTCTCGACATATTTCTCCCATGTCTCTGCGGGGCTGACCTTGAACCGTATCCGGCTTTCACCATCCCAGCCCAGGAAACACCAAGTCTCACTCGCTCCATTGCTGTAGTACTTGTAAAACAGTTCCCGTTTAGCCCTGCCGGCGTCGAGAGACCAAATGCTCAGGTGGTGTTCATATTCACCGCCAAAGACCACGAACCAGCGTCCGGACGGTGAGAAATAGGGCTCGTCAGGCAGTTCCAGCTGGCCTCCGGTGTTTGCGTCGATCAGCAGAATGCTGTTCGCCTCCCACCCATACGTGATCACTAAGTAAACGCTTTGAGCGGGACGATATCCCATGAGCGAGTAACCCACGCACTCGGGGTGATCGTCAACCTCGCAGGCTTTCGAAGGTCGGAACTTTCTGGTTTTCCCGTTGCCGAGCCTGATGGTGAGCACCTCGTCCTTGCGGCTCACCTTGCCCCGCAACCTGGTAAGGCACTCCTCCTCCACCTGACAGGAGATGGGCTCCTGACTTGGAGGATTTTTCTGCGCAACAGCAGGAGTTGCCAGGAGGATGGTCAAGAGGACCGCAGTGCGAGGCATAGCCGAGCCCGTCAACAGGGAGCGGCCATCGTTACAATAGAACAGGCGCCCGTCAAGGCGGGACTGAACCGGCCTTCAGCGCCCGCCGCACCGCGCTCTCGGCGGCGGCGGTCGCCTGCTTGCGGTTGCCGTTGAAAGGGATCGGCTCGCCCCAGGTCACCACCACGTCGATGGGATGGCCCTCCAGGAAGAGCCCGAGATGGGGGGCAAGCTCCATGTCGCCGTACCAGGCGATGAAGGGCCGGTCGCGCCGGGTGATGGGCAGCCCGTCCCGGCGGACGTAAGAAATGGCGAGGGGCTGCAGGAGGACCTGCTCGACACTGTCGTGCATGAGGGCCGTCTGGGCGGCTCCCACCAGGGAGGACCGGAAGGGCAGCAGCCGGTTGCCGTCGCCCGTGGTGCCTTCCGCGAACAGCACGATCACCTCGCCCTTCACGAGGCGGTGGGCGAGGGCGTCGTTGACCTCGGCGGTGGCCTTCCGGCGCTGGCGGTCGATGAAGACGGAGCGCTGGAGCTTGGCGAAGAGGCCCACCACCGGCCAGTTCTCGATCTCGGATTTCGCGATGAAGGAGAGGGGGTGGACGGAGCCGATGACGGGAATGTCGAGCCAGGACACATGGTTGGCCACCACGAGGGTCGGCGCCTTGCCGGGCGGAACCCCCTTGGCGATCACGCGCACGCCGAAGAGCGTCAGGAGAACGCGGTGGAACAGGACCGGCAGGCGGTGAACGATGTCCCAGCCGAAGCGGATCGCCAGCATCTGCAGCGGGATGAGCACGAGGCTGCACAGGCCGAGGACGAGGAGCTTCGGGACGGCCGTGATCCTCGTCACGCGTCGTCCTTGTCGAGGGGCACCGCGTAGAGCTCGAGCCGGTGATGGACCACCTTGTAGCCGAGGCGCCGGGCGATCTCGGTCTGCAGCGCCTCGATCTCCTCCGAATGGAACTCGATCACGTCCCCGGTCTCGAGATTGATGAGGTGGTCGTGATGCTCGCGCGCCGCCTGCTCGTAGCGGGAGCGCCCATCGCGGAAATCGAGCCGCTCCAGGATGCCCTCCGTCTCGAAGAGCTTCACGGTCCGATAGACCGTGGAGAGCGAGATGCGCTCGTCCACGTCCGCCGCGCGCCGGTGCAGCTCCACCACGTCGGGATGGTCGGCGGCATCGTCGAGGATCTGCGCGATGATCTTCCGCTGGCCCGTCATGCGCAGGCCCTTGTCGCGGCAGGCGCGCTCGATCACGCCGGGGCGGCGGGATTTCGCGGTGCTGATGGTCCGTGCTGCCAAGGCTTAAAACCTACTCCTTCAACCGGTGCCCTTCGAGAGCGCATTTCCCGCGTCAAAACCGGCGTCCCGTCTCCCGCACATGCGCTCCGGATGCTTATACGGGACTTGCCGGGGAGGGGCTATAGGCCGAGCGTCATGGTGAGCGCCGCCACCCGGGACCCGTCCGGCTTCTGGTAATAGCCCTGCCGCCGTCCGGTTTCCGTGAAGCCGAAGCGGCGATAGAGCGCGAGGGCGGGATCGTTCCCCTCCTCCACCTCCAGATGGACCACGCGCACGCCCCGGCGGGAGAGCTCGTCCAGGTGCCGCTCCAGGAGGGGAATCGAGAAGCCCTTGCCCCTGGCCTCCGGTGCGACCGCGACGGTCAGGATTTCCGCCTCGTCGAGCACGATGCGCGAGAGCACGAAGCCCGCGGGCTTCGGGGCGGCGCCCAGGAAGAGCCCGTCTGCGACGGCGCCACGCTCCCCGAGCAGGCGCTCGAACTCGAGGGTGCTCCAGGGCCGGGAGAACGAGGCCCCGTGGATCGCCGCCACCCGGGCGGCGTCGGCGGTGCCGAGAGGGTCGATGCGCGGCCCGCCGGGCTTCTTGAACAGGTCGAAGAAGCTCATTGGCGGGCGATGCGCGCGCCATCCTGCGGCTTGGCGTCGGGATCGCGAAGATAGAGGGGCTTGGGCAGGGCCTGATTCGGGTCGGCCAGGGCGCCCAGACGCGCCACCCAGGCGATGTCGGGGGCCTGCGGCATGTCGGTGACATGGGCCTCCACGCCCTGCAGGCGCGCTTCCGCGGCCAGCATCACGGCGGCCGAGCCGCTGATCAGGAGAGGACCGGAGCCGAGCACGCGGACCGCGTCGCGATAGCTCATCAGGCTCGGCGGGATGATGGTCCGTCCGCCCGGAGCGATGGCCTGGATGTAGATATGCCCGTGCTTGGCATCGAGGGCGGCGGTGAACAGGCCGCGCCGCTCCTTCACCATGAGCGGGGCCAGGAAGGCCGAGAGGGTGGCCACGCCCACCACCGGGATCCCGGCCGCGAGCCCGATGCCCCGGGCGGCCGAGATACCGACGCGCAGGCCCGTATAGCTGCCGGGGCCCACGGTCACGGCGACCCGGTCCAGGCTCTCGAAGCCGCCGTCCACCTGGGCCACCACCCGGTCGATGAGCGGCAGGAGGGCCTCCGCATGGCCGCGCTCCATGGGAAGCGATTCGGCCGCCAGCGGCGCGGCATCATCGGCCTGCCAGATGCAGGCCGAGCAGGCGCCGAGCGCCGTATCGATGGCAAGAATGCGCAACATTCGCCTCCATGGGATTCCCGGCCTTCTTTAGAGCATCACCGGGAGGTGAGGAAACCCGGTTTCGTCATTCGATCCGGCAGAATTCCTCGAAAGCGAAGCGCGGGGCGCGGGGGCGCAGCTTCTCGGGGAGCCCATAGCCGAGATTGATCAGGAAGTTGGACTTGGTTTTCCCGTCCGGGAAGAAGGCCCGGTCCACGCCCTCCCGGTCGAAGCCGCCCATGGGGCCGCAATCGAGGCCCAGCGAGCGGGCCGCCATGATGATGTAGGCGCCCTGCAGGGTCGAGCCCTGGAAGGCCGTGCGCGCGATGGCCTCGGGCTGGCCCGCGAACCAGCCGCGCGCGTCCTTGGCATGGGGCGCCAGAAAACCGAGCTTCTCGAAGAACTCCATGTCGTGCGCCACGATCACGGTGGCGGGCGCGCTCATGGTCTGGCGCACGTTGCCCTCGTCGAGATGGGGCTTCAGCTTCTCCTTGGCGGCCTGGGACACCACGAAGACGAAGCGGCCCGGCGAGGAATTGCCGCTCGTCGGGGGCAGCTTGGCGAGATCCGCGATGGCCCGCAGGGTGTCTTCGGGGATGGCCCGGTCCTCCCACCAGCGATGGGTGCGGGCATTGCGGAAGATCTGGTCGAGGGCTGCGTCGGACAGAGGGGGCAAGGCGGGTCTCCAAAGAAAAAGCGCGGCTTGGGGGCCGCGCCTTCATATGAGAGCCATTGACGGAGCGTCAAACCGCCTGGACTTCACGCACGTCGGGCAGGAAGTGGCGCAGCAGATTCTGGATGCCGTGGCGCAGCGTCGCGGTCGAGGACGGGCAGCCCGAGCAGGCGCCCTTCATGACGAGATAGACAACGCCGTCCTTGAAGCCCCGGAAGGTGATGTCGCCGCCGTCGCCCGCCACCGCCGGGCGGATGCGGGTCTCGAGCAGCTCCTTGATGGTCTCGACCGTGGAGGCGTCCTGCGGGTCGAAGAACTCCTCGCCGTCCTCCTCCGTGTGGCCGTAGCCGTTGGAGAAGAGCGGGGCGCCGGTCATGAAATGCTCCATGATCGCGCCGAGGATCGCCGGCTTCAGGTGCTGCCACTCGCCATCGGCCTTGGTGACCGTGATGAAGTCGTAGCCGAAGAAGACCCCCGTCACGCCCGGGACGGAAAACAGGCGCTGGGCGAGGGGCGAGAACTCGCCCTGTTCGGGCGTCTTCGCCTCGAAGGTGCCTTCCGGCATCACGACGCGGCCGGGCAGGAACTTCAGGGTGGCGGGATTGGGAGTGGCTTCGGTCTGGATGAACATCGTTTTTGGTCCTCTGACGCCGGTTCAAGGCCGGCCGAGCGGTGGGCTTAGAATCGTTCTAACAGGTTTCAGAATCAATGTGGATGGGCAAGGGGCCGATTCCAAGAGGAGACCGGGAGCCTACCCCGCCAGGGCGTCGATTTCCTCGTCGCTCAGGCTGCCCGGCACGATCACGATGGGAACCGGGAAGGTGGAGGCCGCCTTCCCGGCGAGGGTGCTCACCAGGGGGCCGGGGCCGTCCTTGCCGCTGCCGGCGGCCAGCACCAGGAAGGAGACGTCCTCGTCCTCGTTGATCAGCTTGATGATCTCCTCCGAGCGGCCGCCGACGCGGATCGCCTGCTCGGGCTCCACCCCCGCGGCGCTGCGCGCCTCGCGGGCGGCCGCCTCCAGGAGCTTCGCGGCTTCCTGGCTCGCTTCCTCGATCATGGCTTCGCCGACGCCGATCCACTCGAAATTGTCGGGTGGGGCCACCACGGCGAGCATGAGCATGCTCGCCCCGGTGCGCGCGACGCGCCGCGACGCGAAATGGACCGCCCTCATGCATTCAGGCGTCTTGTCGACCACCACCATGAATTTCGGCCGGTGGCCCGCTTCGTAGGATCTGCGCTGCCCGCTCACTGCCCGCTCTCCTGCAACGGCACGATGCTGCCCTGCCCGAACAAATAGGGCAAGCCCGGGTCAGCGGGCCCGGACGAAGCCCACGATGTCCTTGACCGCGTCCATGGTCTTCGCGGCGATGACCCGGGCGCGGTCCGAGCCGTCGGCGAGGATCGCGTCGATATGGCCCGGATCGTCCATGAGGCGGCGCATCTCACCCGCGATGGGCGCGAGCCTGCTCACCGCCACATCCACGAGCGCCGCCTTGAAGCCGGAGAACTGCGCGCCGCCATGATCGCGCAGCACGTCGTCCGGCGTGGTGCCGGTGAGCGCCGCGTAGATGGCCACCAGATTCTCCGCCTCGGGACGGCCCTTGAGGCCCTCGGCCTCGGAGGGCAGGGGCTCGGGATCGGTCTTGGCCTTGCGGATCTTCTGGGCGATGGTGTCGGCGTCGTCCGTCAGGTTGATGCGCGAGTAGTCGGACGGATCCGACTTCGACATCTTCTTCGAGCCGTCCCGCAACGACATGACCCGGGTGGCCGGGCCCTGGATCATGGGCTCGGTGATCGGGAAGAACGCGTCGCCATGGCCGTTGGAGGCGATGGAGGCGGCATAATCGTTGTTGAACTTCTGGGCGATGTCGCGGGTCAGCTCCACATGCTGCTTCTGGTCGTCGCCCACCGGCACATGGGTGGCGCGGTAGACCAGGATGTCGGCGGCCATCAGGCTCGGATAGGCGTAGAGGCCGAGCGATGCGTTCTCGCGGTCCTTGCCGGCCTTCTCCTTGAACTGCGTCATGCGGTTCATCCAGCCCACGCGCGCCACGCAGTTGAACACCCAGGCGAGCTCCGCGTGCTGGTGCACCTGGCTCTGGTTGAAGATGATGCTCTTCTTCGGGTCAAGGCCGGCCGCGAGATAGGCGGCCGTCACCTCGCGGATCTGGCGCTTCAGGTCGGCGGGGTCCTGCCAGACGGTGATGGCGTGCAGGTCGACGACGCAATAGATGCATTCCATCGTCTTCTGGAGTTCGATCCAGCGGGTCATCGCGCCGAGATAGTTTCCGAGATGCAGGTTTCCCGAAGGCTGCATGCCTGAGAAAACCAGCTCCTTGAACTGCGCCATCGTCTTGCACTCCCACGCCGGACCGGGTTGGACGCCGGTCCGCGTTGCTTTCACTGTTGCGTTGCGGCGCGGTTATGACAGGGCCGCGTCGGGATGCAAGTGTTTACCGGAGCGCAGCCGCGTCGTCACGGGTCACTGCGCCGGTCAGCCATGCCGAGAGGGCATAAAGCACGAGGCCGCCGAGGCAGAAGACCGCGAGCGCAAGGCCGGTCGTGGGGGCCAGAAGCTCCTGCGCCCTCCACAGGCCCGCGCTCAGGATCGCGGTGGACAGGACGATGCGGGCCAGCCGGCCGAGGAAGCGGCGGTCGGGATGCCACAGGCGCAGACGGTGGAGCAGCCAGATCGTGAAGGCGGCGTGGGCGGCGCAGCCCAGGCTGATGCCGAGGGCGATCCCGGCCGGCCCCCAGAGCCGCGCCAGCAGGATGCCCCCCGCGAGCGTCACGAGGATGCCCAGAACGGTGGCCGCGATCGTCCTGCGCAGGGCCCCGCGGGCGAAGAGGGTCTGGCTCAGCACCTTTCCGGCGGTGGCGAAGGGCAGGCCGAGGCTCAAGCCCGCGAGCACCAGCGCCGTGCCGGCGGTATCGGCCGGCCCGAACGCTCCGCGCTGGAACAGGACGGTCGTGATGGGAAAGGCGAGGATCGCCAGGGCCGCGCTGGCCGGCAGGGCGAGAAGCAGCGCCATTTCCAGCGCCCTGTGCTGGGCGAGCACGATGGCTTTCGTCTCGCCCGCATGCTGATGCCGCGCAAGCTCCGGCAGCAGCACGCTCGAGCCAAGGGCCGCCAGGAGGCCGAGGGGAAGCTGCATCACCCGCTCGGCGTAATAGAGCCAGGAAATGCCGGAGGGCCAGAAGGATGCGACCTGCGCCCCCGCCAGCACGAAGAGCTGCACCGCGCCGCTGGCGACCAGGGCGGGGAAGCCCGCCAGCAGCAGGCGCTTCAGGGCAGGGGACCAGCGCGGCCTGCGAAAGCGCACGAGTTTTTCCCCGCCCAGCCGCAGGGCGGCCAGCACGGCGAGAAGCTGGATGACGCCCGCGAGGCTCGACGCCGCGGAGAGCCAGGCGGCCTTCTCCGGGAGAGGCAGGGCCGGGATCGTCTCGAGCCCCACGAGCGTCAGGATCAATCCGGCATTGACCGCGAGCGGCGCGAGCGCCGTCGCCCCGTAACGCCCGCGCATGTTGAGGATCGCGGCGGCGACCGAGGAGAGCGTCACGCCCACCACGATGGGAAAGGCCAGGCGCGTGTAGAGCGTGACCAGCGCCAGCGCCCCGCCATCGCCGCGAAGGCCCGGCGCGAGGAGAAGCGCGAGAGGGCCCGCGCCGATTTCGACCAGAGCCGTGAGGCCGAGAAGCGCGAGCGCGAAGACGCCGAGCACGTCGCCGGCCATGACGGCGGCCTCGTCCTGCTCCATGCGGCTCAGCTGCGGCACGAGCGCCGGGTTGAGGCCGCCCTCGCCCAGGATCCGGCGCACGAGGTTCGGCAGGCGGAAGGCCGTGAGAAATGCGTCCGCCGCGAGACCCGCGCCCAGGGCCTGCGCGAACAGCAGGTCCCGGACGAAGCCGAGTACGCGCGAGGCGATCGAGCCGAAGCCGACCAGGAGGGAGGAGCGGATGAGCGACATGGGTAATGTCGCGCTTAAACTCTTCCGGGCGGATTGTCTAAGGGATGGGGTGTTTCCTTCCCTCTCCCTTGAGGGGATAAGGTGAGGAGCGACCGGCTGAACCATCGATGTATTCGCTTCCCCTCCGATGGCCTTCGCCATCTGCGGCCGGGAATGACATTGTCGGGATTATCGTAACGGGCAGCACCCCGACATCCGCCCTCATCCCCTGGCGCGGGCGATCGCCTCCCGTTTCTGGTCCAGGCTCATCCCGCCCACATAGGCCTCCGTGGCGACCAGGAAGGACGGCGTGGCCGTGAAGCCGAGGGAGTCGCCGATCTTGAAGGAATCCTTCATCCACCGGGTGGTCCGGTCGGCGTTCGCGGCTTCCTCGATGCGCTTGACGTCGCCGCCGAGCCGCTCGATCTCCCGCAGCGCCCGCTCCCCGTCGACCGCGCCTTTCAGGCCGAGGAGCGCGAGGTGCAGCGGAAGATATCGCTCGGGCCCGTAGACCTGGAGATAGCCGAGCGCGGCCTTCGTGGCGGTGACGGACGGAATGCCCAGTACGGCGAAATTCACCAGCACATAGGTGAGGTCCGGCTCCGCCTTCAGAAGCGCCGGCAGATCGGCCGCCGACATCCGGCACCAGGGGCAGTTGTAGTCGAAATACTCGATCATGATCACGTCGCCGTGCCGGTGCCCGAGCCTAACGGCGGAGGGCTGGGCGAGCGCGTCCTCGACGAGCTCGATGGGGACCATCTGCGGTTCCGGCCCGGACGAGGCGGAAGCCGGAAGGCTCACGCCGGAAGCGGCAAGACCGGCAAGAAGCGTGCGGCGCGACAGGATCATGGAAAGGCTCTCGAATCGGAAGGGCCTCTGTGCCGCCCGATCGTGTCCGGAGCAAGGCCAAGCTCGCCCCGTCCCGGATCACTTGCTGATGCCGAGATCCTCGCGCCGCTGCGCGTCGACCACGTTCGAGGCCAGGGCGAAGGCGTCGCGGGCGCGGACGACCCCGACGAGGGCGCGGCTGTCGGCCGGATCCATCACCGCGATGGTGGCGCGGTCGTCGTTGCGGAAGATCTCGACCAGCTCCGCCAGGCTCGTCTTGGGCGTCACGAGCGGGTTGGTCTCGTAGACCAGCTCCGCCGCCACGATAGGCAGGCGGATCTCCTCTGCCTCGACCACCTCCACGAGGCGCGGATCGATGAGGCCCGCGAAGGAGCCGTCGTGCCGGTAGACGGCGGTGCCCCGCCCCCCGGCCGTGGACACCGCGCGCAGCACGTCGTCGAGATCCGCATTGGCGGCGATCGAGCGCTTGGGCGGCCTGATGATGCCGACGATCGAGGCGGCGGCGAGGTGCGACACGTCGTGTCCGCCCTCGATGGCGAGCCCGCGCTGCTGGAAGCGCCAGGTGGCGAAGGAATAGCCGAACAGGCGGTCCGTCAGGAACGAGGCCGCCACGGCCCCGATGGCGACGACCACGGCGGCGTCGAAATCGCCGGTCGTTTCGAGCACGAGGAAGATCATGGTCAGAGGGCTGCCGATGATGCTCGCGCCCACGGAGGCCATGCCGATCACGGCGCACAGGGCCGGGCTGACCCATGGGATGCCCGGGATGAGGGGCGCGATCCAGGCCACCACCTGCCCGAGGAGCGCGCCGATCATGAGGGAGGCGCTGAAGAGGCCGCCCCGGAACCCGCTGCCGAGGCTCGCGGCCGAGGCGATCGTCTTGGCGCCGAGAAGCTCCAGCGCGTTCCGCCCCGCGATGTCGCCGTTGACCCCGTGCTCGATCGCCGCGTGGCCGCTGCCCAGGACGGCCGGAAAGCGGATCGAGAGGAGCGTCAGAAAGAGGCCCGCGGCCATGCGGCGCAGGGTCTGGTCCCGGACCAGGCGCTTGAGCAGGCGCTCGAACATGGTCACGAGCAACATGACCCCGATGCCCAGGGGCGCGGCCAGCAGGCCGATCACGAGGGCGAGCGGAAAATCCGCCCAGGACGCGCTGGTGCCCAGGGGGAGGTTGAACGGCTTCGCCTGCCCCGTGAGCAGCCACATGGTGAGGACGGCGCAGATGGCCGCGAGGCCGACGGGCGCCAGGGTGCGCTTGGAATAGGTGCCGAGCACGAGCTCATAGGCGTAGAGCATGCCCGCGATGGGGGCCCGGTAGGCGGCCGCGATGGCGGCGGCGGAGCCCGCGCCCACGAGGATGCGCAGGTCCGAGCGCGGGCGTCCCAGGCGCCGCCCGAGACGGCTTGCGAGGACGGCGCCGAACTGCGTCACCGCCGCCTCGATGCCCACCGAGGCGCCGAACGACACCGAGGCCAGGATCGGGATGACGACGCCCACCGCATCGAACCAGCTCATGATTCCGCCGCTCAGGGCATTGGCCTCGACGGCGTCGAGGGGCTCCTTGGTCTTCCAGCGGGAGACCAGACGGGTCAGAACGGTGACGAGGATCGCGCTGCAGGTGAGCGCCAGGGCGATGCGGAGATAGGATGCGTGATCGGGCAGCACGATCCGGCGCTCGGCCGCGAAGCCCAGGGTCGCGCGCTGGGCGAAGACCACGAAGTTCTGGATCGCGGCGACGACCACTCCCGTGAGGCAGCCCAGAGCCGCCGCCAAGGCCACGAGGCGGAACGAACCGGTGGGCCTGCGAATGTCGGGAACGGAGGAGAGCCGCGGTTCAGGACTCATTCGCAAGCCTTCGGTCGTGGGAGGGAGTTTTTCTGGAACGCCCCCGATCGGCAAAAGTCGCAGCGCGAAGCTCAAAACGACAATGCCGCCTGGAAGCAGGCGGCATTGGCAGGATGGTCCTGAACCGGCTCTGAATAGGCCTCAGGCTTCTTCCCCGGTCACGCCCGCGGCGTCCTGGGCCTTGAGCACCTCGGGACGCGGCATGGAGGTGATGTTGTAGCCCGAGTCCACGTAGTGGATCTCGCCGGTCACGCCCCGGGAGAGATCGGACAGGAGATACAGAGCCGAGCCGCCGATATCCTCGATGGTCACCATGCGGCGCATGGGGGCATTGGTCTTCTGATAGGCGAAGATGAGGCGCGCATCGCCGATGCCGGCGCCGGCGAGCGTGCGCACCGGGCCCGCGGAAATCGCGTTGCAGCGGATGCCCTGCGGGCCGAGATCGGCGGCGATGTAGCGCGTGGAGGCCTCGAGGGCGGCCTTGGCCACGCCCATCACGTTGTAGTTCGGCACCACGCGGGTGGAGCCGCCATAGGTGAGGGTGAGGAGCGAGCCGCCGTTCTTCATGCGCCTGGCGGCGCGCTGCGCGACCTCCGTGAAGGAGAAGCAGGAGATCACCATGGTGCGCGAGAAGTTTTCCCGCGTCGTGACCTCCGTGTAGGAGCCCTTGAGCTGCGACTTGTCGGAGAAGCCGATGGCGTGGACCACGAAGTCCAGGGAATCCCAGCGCCTGTCGAGGGCCTCGAAAACCGCGTCGACGGAGGCGAGGTCCTCCACGTCGCAGGGGATCACGAGGTCCGAGCCCACCGATTGCGCCAGCGGCGTCACGCGCTTGCCGAGCGCCTCGCCCTGGTAGGTGAAGGCCAGTTCCGCGCCCTGTTCCGCCAGAGCCTTGGCGATGCCCCAGGCAATGGAGTGGTCGTTCGCGACGCCCATGATGAGGCCGCGCTTTCCTTGCATCAGACCGCTCATGCGGGTCCCCCTATGCATGGGCCCCATTGTCGGATGCCGATCGTTAGCAAACCGTGCATCCGGAGCCCTTGTCTTCATTTCAATGAGCATGTCCATGCGAGCTCCCCGTCCGATGGCGGGATCCCGCATGGATCTGTCTCAGGTTGGTGGCGTCTTACCCGTTGTAGCGGCTGAAGACGAGTGTGGCGTTGGTGCCCCCGAAGCCGAAGGAGTTCGACAGGACCGTGTCGATCTTCGCGTCGTCGATGCGCTTGCGCACGATGTTCATGTCCGCGAAGGCCGGATCGATCTCGTCGATATGGGCGCTCTCGCAGATGAAGCCGTTCTGCATCATCAGGAGCGAATAGATCGCTTCCTGCACGCCCGTGGCGCCGAGCGAGTGGCCGGTGAGCGACTTGGTGGCCGAGATCGGCGGGCATTTGTCGCCCGAGCCGAACACCTGGCGGATCGCCTCGATCTCCTTCTGGTCGCCGACGGGGGTCGAGGTGGCGTGCGGGTTGATGTAGTCGATCGGGTCGTGGACGTTCTGGAGTGCCATGCGCATGCAGCGCACCGCGCCTTCGCCGGACGGCGCCACCATGTCGTAGCCGTCGGAGGTCATGCCGTAGCCGACGACTTCCCCGTAGATCTTGGCGCCGCGCGCCTTGGCGTGCTCCAGCTCCTCCAGCACCAGCACGCCCGCGCCGCCGGCGATCACGAAGCCGTCGCGGTTGGCGTCATAGGCCCGCGAGGCGCGGGAGGGGGTGTCGTTGTACTTGGTGGACATGGCGCCCATGGCATCGAAGAGGTTGGACAGGGTCCAGTCCAGATCCTCGCAGCCGCCGGCGAACATCACGTCCTGCTTGCCGTACTGGATCATCTCGTAGGCGTTGCCGACGCAATGGTTGGAGGTCGCGCAGGCCGAGGAGATGGAATAGTTCACGCCCTTGATCTTGAACCAGGTGGCCAGGGTCGCGGAGGCCGTGGAGGACATGGCCTTCGGAACCGCGAAGGGGCCGATGCGCTTGGGGCCCTTGTCGCGGGTGATGTCGGCGGCTTCCACGATCACGCGGGTGGAAGGTCCGCCCGAGCCCATGATGATGCCGGTGCGTTCGTTGGAAACGTCGCTCTCCTCCAGGCCCGAATCGCGGATCGCCTGGTCCATGGCCACATGGTTCCAGGCCGTGCCGCGGCCATGGAAGCGCATGGCGCGGCGGTCGACGAGGGATTCCACGTCGATCTGCGGGGCCCCATGCACCTGGCAGCGGAAGCCGAATCTCTCGTAATCCTCGGCCTTCGCGATGCCCGATTTCGCCTCGCGCAAAGAGGCAAGCACCTCCTGCGTGTTGTTGCCGATGGACGAAACGATGCCCATTCCGGTGACGACGACGCGCCTCATAGCCTACCCCTTCATAGAGCTTGGATGCCGGCCTGTGCTCCAACACGTAAGGCCTGACCGGCTCATTCTCAACCGCGAGCCTGCGGGTGGATCGAGAAACGATCCGTCAAACCCGATGGCCCCGCCGCAAGCGGCAGGGCTGGTTTTCCGAAAAAATCATGCTTTGTCAACATGATGGACATCATCAGCCGTGCCCCGGGCCGTTCCAGGGCCTCAGCCGCCGGCCGGGGTCTCCGCCTGGAACAGGCCGACGCGCATGTCCTTGGCCTCGTAGATGCGGCGCCCATCGGCTTCGAGCCAGCCATCGGCGATGCCGAGCACCAGCTTCGAGCGGAAGACGCGCTTGAGCTCCACGCCGTAGACCACCTTCTTCACGGTGGGCAGCACCTGGTCGGAGAACTTCACCTCGCCGACGCCGAGCGCCCGGCCGCGGCCGGGCGATCCGCCCCACCCTAAGAAGAAGCCGGTCAGCTGCCAGAGCGCGTCGAGGCCCAGGCACCCCGGCATGACGGGATCGCCATGGAAATGGCAGGGGAAGAACCAGAGGTCCGGGCGGATGTCGAGCTCGGCGCGAACATGGCCCTTGCCGTATTCGCCCCCATCCTCGCCGATGGAGGTGATGCGGTCGAACATCAGCATGGGAGGCAGCGGCAGCTGCGCATTGCCGGGGCCGAACAATTCTCCCCGCCCGCAGGCAAGGAGCTCTTCGTAGTTAAAGCTGGACTGGCGGGCCATCCCGGATGCCGATCCTTTCATCACGTCCTCAAATAGCGGCCCAGAGCAGGTCCCGAGGCCTTCGATGGGAGCTCTGGTAACACAGGCTTGGCCGTCCATCAAAGGGACCCGGGCGCCGAGCGGCGATTCTTTTGCCGCTCCGCTCCTCAGGGCTATTCCTTAAGCGCGACCGCGGTTCACCTTGCGGCGACCCTCTCGCTTTCCTATGATTGTAATGATAGAAGCGCTCGTTCCCGCAAACAGTTCCGATAATGACCGATCCTTTGTCCGCCTATATTGAGTCCACCACGGCTCCGGCCCACCGGAGGGGTTGCCCCCTGTCCGAGTTGCGCGACAAGCTCCGCCGCGTCGGCCTGCGCCCCACCCGTCAGCGGGTCTCGCTGGGTTGGCTCCTGTTCGGCAAGGGCGATCGTCACATCACGGCCGAGATGCTGTTCGAGGAGGCGAGCCGCGCCCGCGTGCCCGTGTCCCTGGCCACCGTCTACAATACCCTGCACCAGTTCACGGAAGCCGGCCTGCTGCGCCAGCTCGCGGTCGACGGCTCCAAGGCCTATTTCGACACCAACCCCACGGAGCACCACCATTTCTTCCTCGAGGAGGAGGGCGAACTCGTGGACATGCCGGCCGCCGCGGGCGTGAGCGTGGCCGAGCTGCCCGAACCGCCCGAGGGCATGGAAGTGGCCGGCGTCGAGGTGATCGTGCGCCTCCGCCGCAAATCGTCTTAGGAAACCATCCATAAAGGCCTCACGAACGGCGGCCTGGGCCATCGGGGCCGAAGCGGGATCGATGCCCGGGCCCGGTCCGGCGCTCGTTTCCTCAAGCAGCGCATCGTCCTGCGCGAAAATCCCGATCCGCCCCCGCTGTCGCGGGGCTTCGATTCCGCCTGATGCGCCAGGGCTCCCGGCATGCCGCTCGTCCATAGCCTCGTCGCCGTCCTCGTCACCGCCATCTGGGGCCTGAGCTTCGTGGTGATCAAGCTCGGCGTGGGGACCATGCCGCCTCTGCTGCTTGCCGCCCTGCGCTTCCTCTTCGCCGCCCTCCCGGCCGTTTTCTTCGTGCCGCGCCCCAAGGCTTCCTTCGCCAACGTGGCGGCCTACGGCTTCTTCCTGGGCGTCGCCCAGTTCGGCCTTCTCTTCGCGGCTCTCGCCTTCGGCATGCCGGCCAGCCTCGCCTCCCTCGTCATGCAGGCCCAGGTCTTCTTCACGATCCTTTTCGCGGCCCTGGTCATGAACGAGCGGCCCGGCCCGCATCAGATCGCGGGCGGGCTCATCGGATTCTGCGGCCTCGTCATCATCGCCGTGCCGCGCCTGTCGGGCAGCGGAGCCGGCCCCTTCCTCATGACGGTGGCGGCCGCGGCCTCCTGGGGCGTGGCGAACATCGTCTCCAAGCGCGCGGGCCGGGTGGACATGCTGGGCTATATCGTCTGGGCGAGCCTCGTCGCCCCCCTGCCGCTGCTGGGCCTTTCGCTCCTGATCGACGGGCCTGCCCCCGTGATGTCCGCCCTCGCCGGCATGAGCGCCGGGACCTGGGGAGCGGTGGCCTATCTCGCCTATCCCACCACCGTCTTCGCCTTCGGAATCTGGGCCTATCTGCTCTCCCGCTACCCGGCCGCGACCGTGACGCCCTTCGCCCTGCTCGTGCCCGTGGCCGGAATTCTCGGCTCGGCCCTCATCCTGGGCGAGGCCATGCGGCCCATCGAGGCCATCGGCGGCGCGGTGATCGTGGCGGGTCTGGCGCTGAACGTGTTCGGCGGACGGTTCCTGGGCCGCCAGAGGACCGCTTGAGGGCGCCTCAGCGGATGAAGCCGAAGCCGACCAGCGCGTAGGCGATCAGGAAGATCGCCACGAAGATGTTCAGGAAACGCGGCGCGACGATGGAGGCGACGCCGAGGATCCCGGCCAGGATGGGGAGGAGCTTGAAGCTCAGGTTTATGGACATCGATCGGGTCCCGAGGAATGAAAACGATACGCGGTTACGTAGCCGGGCAATTCTTTAAAAACCGGAAACTCCTCGGGCCGGCTGCCGTCGAGCCTATTCGATCTGCTCGTTGGGATAGACTCCCCAGAGCTTTTCCTGCTGCACATAGCCGTCGAGGTCACGGGCGTGGTCCATGCTGATCATGACGCGGCACCATTTGCCGTCGCAGGCCTTCACGTTGGTGATCACCCCCGGCTGCATCTGGGCGATGACGCCGCCCTTGTCGTCCGGCCGGTCGAGCAGGCTGATCGGCGGCTCGCCCTCCTTGGCCCAGGGCATCACGAGGGCCGTGCGCCGTCCCGAGAGCAGGGAATGCAGCACCCAGCCTTCGGTGCCTTCCGAATCGCGGATGCGCCGCCAGGTCTCGTATTCGGCGATGATCTCGACCGGCAGGCCCGCGCGCTGGAAGACCCAGGCCGTCCGGTGGTCCTTGGACGGCCCCTCGCGCAGGTTCACCCGGTCGGTCTTCAGGCTCACGTAACGGGGAACGGGCAAGCCGGTGCCGAGCCGCCCGCCGGGAGGCTGCTGCGCCTGGGCCGACATCGCGCCCAGACACAAAGCGGCAATGGCGACGACGATCTTGCGCATGATACCCTCTCGGCGACTTTGTGTCCGCTCAAGCCTCTGTTAGAGAAGCTTAGCCTGTGCCGCCACGCGGCGGCTCGTCGCTTTTGTTGCCGGAACAGGGTTAAGGGAGCGTGAAAGACGTCCCCAACCCCGGCCGTCATGATGCGGGATCGCTGGAGCCGATGAAGAAAAGACCTGCCGTCGTCGTCACCCGCCGCCTTCCGGACGTGATCGAAACCCGCCTGCGCGAGCTGTTCGACACGCGCCTCAACCTGGAGGACAAGCCCCTCTCCCGGGAGGAGCTGGCCGAGGCGATTCGCACGGCGGACGTGCTCGTTCCCACCATCACGGACGAGATCGATGCCGCGCTGATCGAGCAGGCCGGTCCCCATCTCAAGCTCATCGCCAATTTCGGCAACGGCGTCGACAATATCGACGTGGCCGCCGCCGCCGCCAGGGGAATCACGGTGACCAACACGCCGGGGGTGCTCACCGAGGATACGGCCGACATGACCATGGCGCTCATCCTCGCGGTCGCCCGGCGCATCCCGGAAAGCGCACGGGTGATCCCCGAAGGACACTGGGCCGGCTGGTCGCCCACCTGGATGCTGGGCCGGCGCATCACCGGCAAGCGGCTCGGCATCGTGGGCATGGGCCGCATCGGCCAGGCGCTCGCCCGCCGCGCCAAGGCCTTCGGACTTTCGATCCACTATCACAACCGCCGCCATGTGCCGCCGAGAATCGAGGCGGAGCTCGAGGCGACCTACTGGGAATCCCTCGATCAGATGCTGGCGCGCATGGACATCGTGTCGGTGAACTGCCCGCACACGCCCGCCACCTATCACCTGCTCTCGGCCCGGCGCCTCAAGCTCATGAAGCCCGACGCCATTCTGGTGAACACCGCGCGCGGCGAGATCATCGACGAGGGCGCGCTCACCAAGCTCATCGAATCCGGCGCCATCGCGGGCGCGGGCCTCGACGTGTTCGAGGAGGAGCCTGCGGTCAACCCGCGCCTCGTGCGCCTCGCCAAGCAGGGCAAGGTGGTGCTGCTGCCCCATACGGGCTCGGCCACGCACGAGGGCCGCATCGCCATGGGCGAGAAGGTGATCGTCAACATCAAGGCCTTCATCGACGGGCACAAGCCGCCCGATCGCGTGCTGCCGGGCATGGTGTGACGACAGGAATCGAACCGGCAGGGTCGTGAAGGTCGCGATGATGCCGGGTCCTGCGTCTCATGCCCCTTCCCGAGTGACGCGCAACGGCGAATCACGGTCGCGGGGGAAGCCGATTCGGATGAGGCAGCCGACGAGGAGAACGCCTTCCTGACATAACATATGTGAGTGCGAGGCTTGGGCGGAAGCGGCCAGAAGGATTTTCCATTCTGACGAAAAACCTGCATGATCAACCCACTCGTTCTAAAGCTCGAACGGCATGACCGACTCTCGGATGACGAGAAGCGGGTTCTCGAAGGCGCGATTTCGCGCGTTCGGGTGGTTGAGGCCGACGAGGATATCGTTCATGAGGGCGAGCGCCCGTCGGAGAGCAATCTGCTGCTCGATGGGTACGCCGCGCGATACAAGATTTTTTCCAACGGACGACGGCAGATCACGGCCATCCATGTGGCCGGCGACTTCGTGGACCTGCATAACTTCCTCGTGAAGACGATGGATCACGGCGTCCTGGCCCTGACGCCCTGCCGCGTTGCCGTCGTGCCTCATGCGACGATCGAAAAGATCACCAACGAGCATCCGCATCTCACCCGTCTGCTGTGGCTCAACACGCTCGTGGACGGTGCCATCCACCGGGAATGGCTCACCGCCATGGGCCGATTGTCGGCCACGGCCCACATGGCGCATTTCATCTGCGAGCTGTTCCTGCGCCTCAAGGCGGTCGGCCGCGCGGACGGGGACACGATCCAATTGCCTCTCACCCAGGCGGAACTCGGAGACACTCTGGGACTTTCGACTGTGCACGTGAACCGCGTGCTGCAGGAAATGCGCAAGGAGGGATTGATCCGGTGGCAGGGCGATGCGCTGACGGTTCTGGATTGGAAGCGCCTGACAAGCGTCGGCGAATTCACGCCGACCTATCTCAGCCTTCAGCTCGAGGACCGCTGATCGCGTAAAGCCCATGAGCCAGATCAGTTTCGAACCCATTTCCGTCCGGACCGACGGCGGGAGCCGCGAAGGCTGGCTGGTCCTGGACAACACCCATCTCGTGGCCGTCTTCACCCGCGTGACGGCCGAGGAGTTTTCAGCTGGCCAAAACCAGGCCGAAGGCTGGTTCCTGGAGGCGGGTTTCGGCCCCTGTGGTCCCCTGATGACCTCCGAGCCGCCCGTCTTCGCCAGCCTGGAGGAGGCCCGGGAGTGGGTGTGCGGACGGCTCGCGGCCCAGCCGCTGTCCTGAACCTCCACCCCGGGCTGCGGCCCGCTATTGCGCAAGATGCCTGGCGATCTCGCCGGCCGCCCGCTCGCCCTCTTCCCACGCGCCTCCGGCCGTGCCCCATTGGGCGCGCGAAAGCGCCTCGCCCGCGAACCAGATCCGCTCGCCCACCGGCGCCTTCAGGGTCTCGCGAATGGCCACGAGTCCCGGCGGCACGACGGCCCAGGAGGCCCGTGACCAGGGATCGTTCCGCCATGCGGTGGCATGCATCACGCTCACATGCCGAACGGCGCGCGCGCCGAAATGCTCCGCCAGGACCTCCCGGGCGAAGCGCCCGGGCGCATGGGGGTCGCGCCGGTCGAACCGGGCCGCATGGGGCTGGTCGAGCTCGAAGAAGTGGAAGGGCGTGCCGTCGATGCGGGTGAGAAGGCCGGGCGGCGAGCGTCGGGTGCCGGTGAGGGTCGCGAGCCGGTCCGGGCCCCGGAAGGGCGCATCGGGCCAATGCAGGATCACGTGTTCGTAGACGCCCGGGAGAAAGCCGTGGATCGCTTCCCGCGCCTCGTCCGGCAGGGCGGGCGCGAAGCGGATCGCGCCCGCCTGCAGCACGGCCATCGGGGTGGTCACGATGGCAGCCCTTGCGTGAAGGGTTCCGGCGGAGCTCTCGATCCGCACGCCCCGGCCCGACCAGTCGACCGCGTGGACGGCGGCGCCCAGGCGGATCGGCAGGCTGCGGCCGAGCCGTGCCACATAGCCGCCGAGGCCGCCGGCGATGAACAGGTTGTCCGCATAATCCATGCTCGGGAAATCGTGCAGGCTCACTTCGTCGAGCGGCCTTCCCGAGACGAGGCCGTGGATGTCGCGGACCCGCCGGCCCTGCGGGCCCATGCCGGGCGGCAGGGCTTTCGCGGCCGGCAGGTCCGTGCTCGCCCTGGCCGCCTGGGTCATGGCCCGGTCCGCCAGGGCGAAGGCGCGGCCGAGGGCGGCGGACCGCGCAATGCCCGCCGGCTTGCCGCGCAGGTAGAAATGTCCCTCCGTCGGGGCGCGCCGCAGGGGTTCGCCGCGCGCGAAACCCAGCTTCACGAGCGGGTTGATCGGCCCGGAATGGAGCCAATGGGCCCCCAGGTCGACCGGATGCCCCCTGAGGACGCGCGTGACCGCCCGCCCGCCGATCCGGCCCCGGGCCTCCAGCACCGCAACCGTGAGGCCAAGGGCGATGAGCCGCCGCGCCGCCGCGATGCCGGCG
>Ga0180215_1001385_pt1 | contig 26862 bp, 31 predicted proteins | sample eDN3rd37CBELigBY_FD_128871 | JGI IMG/M metagenome (GOLD analysis project Ga0180215, IMG submission 128871) | Enriched backyard soil microbial communities from Emeryville, California, USA - eDNA 3rd pass 37_C BE-Lig BY (version 2) (version 2) | ecosystem: Environmental > Terrestrial > Soil >...
CTGCGCCGCTGCGCCGCGACGGCGTGATCTCGCTGGCGACGGAGAGCGACCAGAACGCCAACCGTGCAGCCGTCGCGGGTGCCCGCCTCGTGCTCGTTGCCGTCAAGCCGGCGCTCGTGCCGGGCGTTCTCGAAGAGATCGCCGACGCCCTCGCGCACGACGCCATCGTCATCAGCGCTGCGGCTGGCGTCACGACCGAGACCATGCAGTCGCTGCTGCCGCCGTCCGTGGCATCCGTTCGCGTCATGTCGAACACCCCGACGAGCGTCGGCCTCGGGGTCACCGGAATCGCAGCCGGGAGCAGGGCGACCCGCGACGACGTCGACCTCGTGTCGCAGGTGTTCTCGGCGGTCGGCGAGGTTGTACTGCTGCCGGAAGACAAACTGGATGCTGTCACCGCGCTCTCTGGGACCGGGCCGGCCTACGTCTACTACGTGATCGAGTCGTTCACCAAGACGGCCATCGAGATGGGCTTCACGGCCGCGGAGGCCGAGAAGCTCGTGATCGGCACGTTCCGTGGCGCCGTCGAACTGCTTCGGGTGTCGGGCCTCTCGCCCGAGGAGCTGCGCCGCCAGGTGACCAGCCCGGGCGGCACCACAGAGAGGGCCATCGCCTCGCTTGAGCAGGCCAGGCTTGCGGATGTCTTCGGCACAGCCATCGAGGCGGCCGCCGCCCGCTCGCGCGAACTGGCGTCGGGCAGCTGACGAGCCCGTGCGCGTTGAGTAGCGCGCAGCGCGCCCTTGCGGGTTGAGTAGCGCGCAGCGCGCCGTTGTGGGTTGAGTAGCGCGAAGCGCGTATCGAAACCAGGTCACCAGGGGTTTCGATACACCGCCTGTCGGCGGCACCCTTCGAGGGCCTCAGGGCGCGCTCAACCCGCAGAGCCTTGCGGTTTCGACCCTTCGATACGCTCGCTTCGCGACCTACTCAGGGGACCTACACCGCCTGTCGGCGGCACCCTCCGAGGGCCTCAGGGCACCGCCCAACCGGCAGGGTGGTCAGCCCTGCAGCGACGCGAACTTCTCGATCGCCCCAGACGTGCCGCTCACGATGATGAGGTCGTGGTTGGAGATGATCGTTTCCGGGGTCGCATAGGTGAAGTCCTTGCCGGGTGACTTGACGCCCACCACCGTGAGGCCGAACTTCTTGCGCAGGGCCGACTCGGCCAGGCTCTTGCCGTGGATGGGCTTCGGCGGGTACATCTTCACGATCGCGAAGTCGTCGTCGAACTCGATGAAGTCGAGCATGCGCCCAGACACCAGGTGGGCAACGCGCGTGCCGGCCTCCGCCTCCGGATAGATCACGTGGTTGGCGCCGATGCGGGCGAGGATCTTTCCGTGCGACTGGCTGATCGCCTTCGCCCAGATCTGCGGGATCTTCAGGTCGACGAGGTTCGCCGTGATCAGCACGCTCGCCTCGATCGACGACCCGACGGCGACGACGGCGATCGCGAAGTCCTGCGCACCGATCTGCCGCAGCGCGTCGATGCTGCGCGCATCCGCCTGTACCGCGTGCGTCACACGCTCCGACCACTTCTGCACGAGGCCAGCGTTCTCGTCGACGACGAGCACCTCACGGTCGAGGCGGTCGAGCTGGCCAGCGGTCGCCGCGCCGAACCGGCCGAGGCCGATGATCAGCACGGGAGCGTCGTGGGGAATCTTGTCAACCAACGATGGGCCTCTCTTCTGCTCGTCTGAACAACTGGCGGCGCTGGCTTGCCGCGAGAGCTGCGGCCAACGTCACTGTACCAACGCGGCCCGCCCACATGGTCGCAGCCAGAACGTACTTACCGGCGTCCGGAAGCTCCGCCGTGAGCCCCGTCGACAGGCCCGACGTGCCGAACGCCGAGATCACGTCGAAGAGCACGAAGTCGAGCGGGGCCTTGGTGAGCTGCAGCAGGAAGATGGATGCCGCCGCCACGATGGTTGCGCCCCACAGCGTGACACTCACCGCCAACCGCAGAACGTCGCTCGGAAGGCGACGGTGGAAGACCTGGATGTCGCTGTCGCCGCGCGCCTCGGCGAACGCGGCGAGAAACAGCACGGCGAGGGTGGTCACTTTGATACCCCCGGCCGTGGACGCTGACCCACCGCCCACGAACATGAGCATATCGATCACGAGCAGGCTCGACCCGTGGAGCTCCTGAACATCGATCGTCGAGAACCCTCCAGACCGCGTCATGACCGAGAGGAAGGTTGCGCTCAACGGGCGGGCGACCGGGTCCTGGCCGCCCAGGGTGTTCGCGTTGTTCCACTCGAGTACCACGATGGCGAGTGCGCCCAGGATGATGAGGCCAAGTGTCGTCACAAGCGTCAGCTTCACGTGCACGCTGAGCCTGCGTGGGCTCCGCCAGCCCTTCGCCAGCGCGAAGATCACGGGAAAGCCGACACTGCCCAGGAAGACGGCGATGGCTAGTACGGTGAGCATCCACGGGTCGGTCGCGAAGGGGGCGAGACCCTCCGCATTGGGCGTGAAGCCCGTATTGGTGAACGCGGATGCTGCGTAGTAGAAGCTCTGCCAGGTGGCGTCCCAGGGTTCGAAGCCCGCGAGCAGCAGCCGGGGGAGCAGCACAACTGCGACCGCCAGCTCGATGATGAGCGCGCTGAGGGCGACAGTTGCGAGCAGTCCACCGATCTCGCCGAGGCGGATCGCCTGCGCCTCCGATACGGGCCCGTGGTGCATGCGAGACGGGTTGGTGTCGCTTGCGGCCAGCAGCCTGGCTCGCAGCCCGAGCCGCCGCGAGACGACCAGGCCCATGATGCTGGCCAGGGTGAGCACGCCGATACCGCCCACCTGCAGCCCGATCAGGATGGCCACGTTGCCGAAGGTCGACCAATGGGTCGCCATGTCGACCGTGGTGAGCCCGGTGACACAGATGGTGGAAACGGCCGTGAAGAGGGCGTCGGCCAGCGGCGTGCCCGATCGTTCCGCGGATGCGACCGGCAGCGACAGCACGAGCGTGAGCAGCACGATCAGGGACGTGAAGATGAGGATCGCGAAACGGGCTGGTGAAACTGTGGCGAAATCGTCGACCAGGTCTCGGAGGCGTCCCCGCCCCACCAACCGCTCAACCGGCTTGCTCCGCATCAATGTCCTCAGGGTGTCAGCAATGCCGCCATCTATGGCAGCTTGACATGGTACTCCTCGCCGTGGGCCGTTAGCCTGTTGCCATGGCCGACATATTTGACGTAGTTTCCGACGCCACCAGGCGTGACCTCCTGCAGGCTCTGCTCGAACGCTACGTCGCCCCCGGTTCTGATTCGGGTGAGGCGAGCGTCGGCGAGCTCGTGACGATGCTCGGCCTGAGCCAGCCGACCGTGTCAAAGCACCTGCGCGTGCTGCGCGATATCGGACTCGTGACCGTTCGCGAGGAGGGCCAGCACCGCTACTACAAGCTGGATGCCGCACCCCTGGAAGACATCGAGGACTGGCTGATCCCGTTCCTGAGCGCAGACTTCGACAGCGAGGGCTCCGCCGTGTTCGCGGCCTGGTCTGGGGCCAACCTGCCCGCGCCGCTGAGGAAGGCGACCGAGTCACTACAGCACCCGGGCGAAACCGGCGAGGCGGTCGGCCGCGCCGTCGCGGATGCGACGCACCAGGCCCGGGTGGTCATCGAGGACGCCTCCGCTGAGGTCGAGCGTCGCGTGATCGCTCCCATCAAGAAGAGACTGAGGAAAGAGTGACTTCTGGACAGTCAGTCACTTTTACCTCTAAAGTTACGTTCTAGCACTCCAGTAACACCCGTAGCGAGTGTATTGGGCCCATCCTTCGGGTGAGAGCCCCAGGACAGAAGGACACCGCAGATGGCCAGCGATCTCTCCGAGGTTCGATTCCTCACGGTTGCCGAAGTCGCCGAGATGATGCGCGTGTCGAAGATGACCGTGTACCGGCTGGTGCACTCAGGCGAGCTTCCCGCCATCCGTTTCGGACGCTCCTTCCGGGTGCCGGAGTCAGCCGTCGAGGCGGCGATCGGCGGAAACCTGGGCGAGCGCGGCACCGCGGTTGGCTAGGGCGGGACAGCGAAAAACGACACTCGCGCGATCGAGTACACTTGTACGAGGCAAATTTCTCCGCGGTTCTGAACGGACCCGGTCGTCCGTTCAAGAATCAGTGAGGTTCCCATGGGTTCAGTAATCAAGAAGCGCCGCAAGCGGATGGCGAAGAAGAAGCACCGCAAGCTGCTTCGCAAGACCCGTCACCAGCGTCGCAACAAGAAGTAGCGCTCGCGGCATTCAGCGTCAGGCCATCGCGCCTGGCGCTTTGTCGTTAAGCGACGCGCTTGCCCTCGCGAAGCACCCTCTTGCGTGCGGCACGGATGCTCGCCTTATTGAGCCTCAGAATCGACCAGTCGTTCTCCTTCGCGTGGCGAAGCAGGCTGCTGTCGGGGTTCACCACCACGCGGTGTCCCGCGAGCGCGAGCAGCGGGATGTCGTTCTCTGAGTCGGAGTACGCCCAGCACTCGCTGAGGTCGGCACCCAGCCGACTGGTCAGCTGCCGGGCGGCCAGCGCCTTGCGCGGCCCGTGCAGCACCGGCCCGACGAGGCGACCTGTGAAGCATCCGTCCGCCGTCTCAAGAACGGTGCCGATCGCGCCGGTGAAACCCAGACGCTCAGCGATCACGCGCGCGATGTCCACCGGCGTTGCCGTGATCAGCCAGACCTCGTGCCCCTTGCCCAGATGCTCACGCGCGAGCCCGACGGTCTCCGGCCACAGACGCCGCTCGATCGCGTCGTCGAAGATGGTCTCGGCCAGCTCGCGCAACTCTGCGGCGGAGTGACCCTTCGCCAGGCCGAGCGCCCGTTCGCGGATGACATCCAGGTGCCTGCGGTTCTCACCGACCGCGATGAAACGGGCCTGCTGCCAGCTGAAGCGCAGGATGTCCCTCAGCTTCAGGTAGCCCCGCCGATACGCACCGCGCCCGATGTGGTAGATGCTCGCACCCCGCATGAGCGTGTTGTCGACATCGAAGAAAGCGACAACCGGCCGATCCGCTCCGGCGGCACTGCTGGGATGCATCGAGCCATCGTACTGGGGGAGTGCGGGCAGACCATGGCAGCGCGCGGCGGATACGCTGGATGCGTGACATCCGTAGCACTGACCCTCATCGGGAAGCCCGGTTGCCATCTCTGCGACGACGCCCGTGGGGTGATCACCGGGGTCATGGCGGAGCTTGACGGTGGCCCGGAGATCACGCTCAGCGAGCTCTCGATCCTCGACGACGACGAGCTGCACGAGAAGTACGTGGACGAGATACCGGTCGTGTTGCTGAACGGTCGCGTGCACAACATCTGGCGCGTCGACCCGGCGCGGCTGCGAGCGGCGATCCTGGATGCCGGTCGCTGACCGACCCGGCGCTAGGGCTCAGTCGTGCCGCTTCGCCGCTGCCTCGGCCTCCGCGCGTGAGTCGTACACCGGCTCGTCGAGCACCGAAGCCAGCTGCTCGTTCGGGGCGACCAGCAACAGGTCGGTCGGCTCGTCTGCGGAGTCGAAGTCGTCCGCAACCAGCGGCTCATTGTTCAGGTGCACCGTGACGAGCCCACTGCCCGTCTCGAGGGCATCGACCTCGAGCGCGGCGATCGGCTTGCCCGCTCGCTCGATCAGCTTGATCACGGCAGCGCCGATGCCCGTGCCAGAACCCAGCAGCGCCTTCTCGTCGATCACGGTGTAGTCGTAGCGGGTGCGAACCGTGAAGGTGAGCTCGTCCAAGTCTTCCGCTGGCTCGTCGTCATCGCCATACAGCTCGTCGAGTGCGTCACCGTAGACGGCGACGGCCTCCCACAACTGGTTGTCGAGTTCCTCAGCGACCGCAGCGCCGTCGTCGTTCGCCTTCGCGACGACGTCGATGTGCTGCCGAAGGATGGTGAGGAGTTGCTCGCCCGCTTCCACTGCAGCGCGCGTGATCTCGTTGGCCATCCGTTCACGCTACCAGCGGCGCCTGCACCCTGCCCGACGTTCTGCCTTCGATCTGATGCCGTGAATGGCCCGCGCCGCTCGTGGCCTTCCAGCAGGCTCCCAGACGGCGGTCGTAGCGTCTGGCAGGTGCCGCGAACAGGCGGTTCCACGTTTATGAGAGCAGTCGACAAGCCCCGCGAGCGGGCCGCCCACCGGGATGGGCGGCAGACGCCACGCGTTCACCCGTACCTGCCGACGGCAGCGGCGATCGCCGCATTCTCACTGCTCGTGCTCTTCGTGGCGGTGCCGGCGAGCCCGAGGGCGCTCGTCTCAGCAGCAGACGCTCAACAGCTGGCGCACTCCCAGGAGGTGCAGACCGCAGTGTTCTCCGGGCAGGTGGGGGAGCCGGAGGTCACGCGCGACTCGTTCGAGATCACGCCAGGGCGGCAGACGTTCATCAACGGCGGCACGAACTACGACTGGGCCAAGCTCGTGCTGCTGAACGGTGGTTGGCCGGTGACCGAGAACAACGTGACGGTCATCACTCGCTGGATGCGCCAGGAGAACTACATCGACAGCTGGTGGAACCGCAACAACCCTCTCAACAACGGGTGGGGCTCTGGCGGGGGTGGCGGCCTGGGCAGCTACGCCAACCTCGAACTGGCGGCGATCAACGCGGCCGAGGCGCTCAACACGCATCCCGGCTACGCGCAGATCCGCGCGGCGTTCGCCGCTTCTGCACCCACCGAGGTCACAGAGGCCGCGATCTGGGCGTCACCGTGGGCGAGCGGCCACTACGCGAACGGCTCGCACTGGCACTACACCCCCGTGCCCGTCGTGAAGGCCCCGGCAAGCGCCTGGTAGCCGTCGCCGCGGGTGAAACAGCCTCCCGGCGGTAGAAACGCGTGCCGCGGCGAGACAGCTTCTACCGCGGGGAGCCCTACGGCAGCAGGCGGGTCGGACCGCGGAAGAGGTAGGTAGCCTCCCGCAGGTTGTGCAGGCCGAGCATGAGCATGAGCACGCGCGCGAGCCCCATGCCGAAGCCGCCGTGCGGCGGAACCCCGTAGCGGAAGAAGTCGAGGTAGAAACCGAGCTCCTCCGGGTCGACACCCTTCTCCTTCGCCTGCTCGACGAGCACGTCAATGCGGTGCTCGCGCTGTGCACCGGTCGAGATCTCGACACCGTGGTAGACGAGGTCGTAGCTGTTGGTGAGCGAGGCATCCGAGGCGTGACGCATGTGGTAGAACGGCCGGATGCTCGAGGCGTAGTCGGTGAGGAACACGAAGTCGTGCCCGTACTTCTCCTTGACGTAGGCGGCGATCTGGCGCTCGCCCTCCGGGTCCATGTCGTCGTCGTGGCGCGGAACCTCGTAGCCGCGCTCGGCGACGATGCGCTTCGCTTCGGCGAGCGGGATGCGCGGGAAAGGCCGGGTGGGAACGGTCAGCTCGATGCCGAACAGCGCCTCGATCTCGGCGCCGTGCTTCTGCTTGACGGCCTCGAGCCCCGTGACCATGAGTTCTTCGTGCATGGCCATGACGTCTTCGTGGCTGTCGATCCAGCTGATCTCGGCGTCTACCGAGGTGAACTCGGTGGCGTGCCTGCTCGTGAACGACGGGTCTGCGCGGAACGCCGGGCCGATCTCGAACACTTTGCCGAAGCCAGCCGGCTGTGCCATCTGCTTGAAGAACTGCGGGCTTTGCGCCAGGTACGCCTTGGTATCGAAGTACTCCACCTCGAACAGTTCGGCGCGGGACTCGCTCGCGCTCGCCATGAGCTTCGGTGTGTGGATCTCGATGAACTCGTTCTCAACCCAGTAGGTGCGCCAGGCATGCTCGAGCGTGGTCTGGATGCGGAAGATCAGGTTGTTCTTGGGCAGCCGCAGGTCGAGGAAGCGCCAGTCCATGCGCTTGTCGATGCCCGAGTCGTCGGCGATCGGCGTCTCGGGGATGGCGTGGCTCGCCTCGACGAGGGTCGCGAGCTTGATCTCAACGCCGCCGAGCTTCACCCGCTCATCATGCTTCAGTTGCCCGGTCGCGGTGAGGAACGTGCCCTGGCTGAGGCCGGAGATCTGGTCAGCCAGCTCGTCTGCCGCTGCGGTGCCGTCGTCGTTGAAGTTGCGGGGGTGCACCAGCTGCACTGCCCCGGTCTCGTCGCGCAGCACCACGAACTGCACCTTCTTCTGGTCGCGCACGGTGTCGACCCATCCGGACACGCTCACGGGGCCATCGGATGCGGCGGCCAGGTTCTTGATCAGGGTGCGTTCACTCACGCCCCCCATCCTAAAGCCGGTGCCATCGGCCCGTCCTCCCTGCCGAACACCCGCTTCGCGCAACCTAGACTGGAGGGGTGCCTGCCTCCCTTGTTCACCTCGTGCGCCACGGCGAGGTCCACAACCCTGACGGCATCCTGTACGGCCGCATTCCCGGCTACCACCTCTCTGAGCTGGGGCACCGGATGGCGGCGGCAGCTGCGCAGTCTCTTTCTGGGCGCCCAGTGACCGGTCTGTTCGCGTCTCCGTTACAGCGCGCCCAGGAGTCGGCGCAGCCGTGGGCGGAGGCGTTCGACCTTGAGATCGTCACCGATGAGCGACTGATCGAGCCGACCAACAAGTTCGAGGGCAAGAAGTTCGAGTTCGGCCCGCAGGTGCTGACCCGTCCGCAGTCGTGGCCGTGGATCCTGAACCCGTTCCGACCCAGCTGGGGGGAGCCGTTCTCGAGTGTGGCCGACCGCATGATGGCCGTGATCGAGGATGCCCACGCATCCGTCGACGAGGGCGAGGTCGTGCTGGTGAGCCACCAGATGCCGATCGTGATGGTGCAGCGGCTGCTGTCTGGCCGCAAGCTCTACCATGACCCGCGCAAGCGCCGCTGCTCGCTGTCGAGCATCACCACTCTCGCCCTGCGCGACCCGGCAGAGGAGGGTCCGCGGTTCATTGAGGTGAACTATCAGGATCCGGCTGCAGAGTTGTTGGCGCAGTCCATCGATTTCGGAGCGGTATGAGGTTTCGTGTTGTGGCCGGGGCGCTCGCCCTGGCTGTCGCCGTTGTGCTGAGCGGATGCTCGGGCGACCCGTTGGCTGAAAAGTACGGTGCGGGGGCTGGCACGGGCAGCGGCTCGCTCGGTGGTGCTTTCAGCGAGTTCGCTCCGGACGAGCGCGGTGAGCCCGTGGTGTTCGAGGGCACGACTGACACCGGCATGACCGTGTCGAACGAGGACTTCGTCGGCGACGTGCTCGTGGTGAACTTCTGGTACGCCGAGTGCGCACCGTGCCGCGCCGAAGCGCCTGATTTGCGCGACCTGTCGCAGAAGTATGACGGCAAGGGCGCATCCTTCCTCGGTATCAACGTCTACGACCAGGCCGACAATGCGCGGGCGTTCGCGCGCACTTTCGACATCCGCTACCCGTCGATCATGGATGCCGACAGCGGGCAGACGAGGCTCGCTTTCGTCGGCCATGCCCCGCCCAGCGCGGTGCCGACCACGCTCGTGCTCGACAAGGAGGGTCGGGTGGCGGCCCGCTTCCTGGGCCAGATCATGGCCGCGTCGAGCCTCGACACGATCATCCGCGAGCTCGTGGCAGAGGAGCTGTAGTGGGGGAGCTCGGCGACATCATCGTCGACGGCAACCTGCTGTTCGCGCTGCCCATTGCCATGCTGGCTGGGCTGGTGTCGTTCGCGTCGCCGTGCATCCTCCCTCTCGTGCCCGGCTACCTCGGCTACATCGGCGGGTTCGCCGGCCCCGGCGGCCGGGCCGACCGCCGCCGCCTGCTGCTCGGCGTGTTGCTGTTCGTGCTCGGTTTCAGCGCGGTGTTCGTGACCTTCGGCATGCTGTTCGGTGCCGCGGGGCTGCTGCTCACGCCGTGGCTCGACCTGATCACGCGTATCGCCGGCGCCATCATCATCGTGATGGGCCTCGTGTTCATCGGGCTGTTCACGCGCATGCAGCGCACCGTGAAACCGCGGTGGAAGGTGGCGACGGGGCTCGCCGGTGCGCCGTTCCTCGGCGTCGTGTTCGGGCTCGGCTGGGCACCGTGCGTCGGCCCGACCCTCGCGGCGGTGCTGGCGCTCAGCCTCAACGGCGGGTCTCCGGCCCGTGGCGCCCTGCTCGGTGCGTTCTACTGCCTGGGTCTCGGCATCCCGTTCCTGCTCGTCGCGCTCGGCCTGGGCTGGGTGACGGGCTCGATCGTCTGGCTGAAGCGTCACATCCGGGTCGTCAACATCGTGGGCGGGGTGCTGCTGATCGCCGTCGGCCTGCTCATGGTCACCGGACTGTGGACCATGTTCATGACGAGCCTGAGGACGGTGATCATCGGTTTTGTCCCGGCCATCTGACCACATCGACGCACCTGCGCCGGCGCCGAAGGGCGGCGTGACGCAGCCGAAGCTCGACGCCATGGGGTACCTGCGCTTCTTCTGGCGGCAGCTGACGAGCATGCGCACTGCGCTGTTCCTGCTGCTGCTGCTCGCCATCGCGGCTGTGCCAGGATCGCTGGTTCCGCAGCGCCCGTCAGACCCCAACGGTGTCGTGCAGTACTTCAACGACCACCCAGACCTCGCACCAATCCTCGACAGCGTTCAGTTGTTCGACGTGTACACCTCGGTGTGGTTCTCGAGCATCTACCTGCTGCTCTTCCTCTCGCTGATCGGATGCGTCATCCCGCGCACCGTGCACCACATCAAGGCGCTGCGCACGCCCCCGCCGAAGACCCCGGCACGGCTAGACCGCTTGGGCGTCTACCGCGAGGAGACGGTCGATGAGGCGACCGCAGCATCCGCCATCGAGTCGGCACGGGCCCTGCTGCGCAAGAGCGGCTACCGGGTGCGCGTGTTCGACGGGCCAGAGCTGTCGGTGTCTGCCGAGCGTGGCTATCTGCGCGAGACCGGAAACCTGGTGTTCCACACTGCCCTCATCGGCGTGCTGGTGTCTGTCGCGGTGGGGGGAGGTTTCGCCTACAGCGGCCAGAAGGTCGTAGTGGAGGGCCAGCCGTTCGTGAACGTGCTCGCAGACTATTCGTCGTTCACCCCCGGTCGTTTCTTCGACGAGAGTGCACTGGTGCCGTACCGCATGGTGCTCGACGACTTCCACGCGGTCTACGAACGCGAGAACTTCAACGCTTACGGGTTCCCCACCGACTACACCGCCGAGGTCACGGTGCACACGCCAGACGGCAGCAGCTTCCAAGACGAGGTGAAGGTGAACAGCCCCCTGCACGTACTCGGCAACGAGACCTACCTGCTCGGCAACGGGTACGCGCCGCACATCACGGTGACAGACGGCGAGGGCAACATCGCGTTCACCGGGTCTGTGCCGTTCCTGGCCCAGGATGCCAACCTCACCTCGATCGGGGTCATCAAGGTTCCGGATGCCGTTCCTGAGCAGATCGGGCTGGTCGGCTTCTTCTATCCCAGCGTGCAGGAGTTGGAGACGGGCGCGAAGACCTCCGACTTCCCCGACCTGCGAGACCCGATGCTGAGCCTCAACGTGTACACCGGCGACCTGGGGGTGGATGACGGCATCCCGCGCTCCGTGTACACGCTCAACACCGACGACATGACCCAGGTGGCCGGGCGCGGAACCGACGTGCCCGCGGTGGAGCTTCGGCCGGGCGAGGCGGTGGAGCTTCCTGGCGGGCTCGGAACCGTCACGTTCGACGACATGACCGACAGTTCGGCAGACGGAACGAGCGTTCCCCGGTTCGCCTCATTCGACATCCACCACGACCCGTCACAGGCGGGCGTGCTCACGTTCGCCATCCTGGTTGTGCTCGGGCTGCTCACCGCGCTGTTCGTGCCGCGCCGCCGCGTGTGGGTGAAGGCGGTCGAGACGGCGGATGGCGGCATCCGCTTGCAGTATGCGGGGCTGGCGCGTGGGGACGACCCCACCCTCGAAGGCGCGGTCGCCGACCTCGCCGAACGCCACATCAGGCAGATGAAGAAATAGGCTGGAAGACGTGATCGACACCCTCGACTCCTACTCCCTCGTGACCATCTACTCGGCGATGGCCATCTACACGATCTCGTTCGTGATGTTCGCGGTCGATCTCGCGAAGCGCTCCGCGCGCGAACCGCAGGTGGCTGCGAGCACGGGGCAGCTCGCCAACACGGTGGGCGTCACGGCGACCCTCGTGAAGACGGAGGCCCCGGCACCGCCGCGCTACCGGTTCGAGCGCATTGGGTTCGCGCTCATCATCCTCGGCTGGCTCCTGCATGTCGCCGGCGTCGTGCTGCGGGGCGTCGCGCAGGGGTTCGTGCCGTGGGCCAACATGTTCGAGTTCTCGCTCACCTCGTCTGCCATCGTGGTCGGCGTCTTCATCGTGATGGAGTACTGGCAGAACCTGAAGTTCCTGGGCGCATACGTCACGGGCTTTGCGCTCATCACGCTCGGCGTCGGCACCGTGAACTTCTACGTTCCCGTCAAGCCGCTGCCCCCAGCCCTCGACTCGTATTGGCTCATCATCCACGTGTTCGTTGCCTCCCTGGGCACGGCGTTCTTCGCGCTGGGCGCTGGCCTGGCGGTGGCGCAGCTGCTGCAGAGCCGACGCGAGAGCGGCAAGCGTTCCCTCGAACTGCTGAAGACCCTGCCGAATGCGGTGCGGCTCGAGAACCTCGCCTACCTGGTGAGCGTCATCGGCTTCGTGTTCTGGACCTTCACCCTCATCGCCGGCTCGATCTGGGCCGAGCGCGCGTGGGGTCGGTACTGGGGCTTCGACACCAAAGAGGTGTGGACGTTCATCATCTGGGTGATCTACGCCGGTTACATTCACGCCAGGGCCACGCGCGGCTGGCGCGGCACTCGTTCTGCGTGGCTCGCGATCATCGGGTTCTCGGCGGTGATGTTCAACTACACCGTGGTCAACCTCTTCTTCAAGGGGCTGCACGCCTACTCCGGCCTGTAGGTCGGCGACGACGCCCTAGCTGCGTGCGGCGAGCACGGCGTGGCAGCGGCGGATGCGGTCACGCCACCACTCGACACGGCTCGGCTCCGCGGCGTAGCGACTGAGCAGACTGTCGCTCACGGCGACGCGCTGCACCGGGATGACGCCGCCCACGGGGATGAGTGGCGCATCCGTCACATCCGCCGCCAGGAGCGCCGCGGTGCCCAGCCCGCAGTCGAACTCGAGTGTCGGCAGCGCGGCGGCCAGGTGCGCACCCATCGAGATGCCCACACTGGTGTCGAGCGCGCTGGACACCACGGCGGGAAGCCCCGCGTCGCGCACGATGCGCAGTGCAGCACCGATGCCGCCGAGCGGCTGCGCCTTCACCACGATGAGGTCTGCCGCGCCCGCCCGGGCTACGGCGAGCGGGTCTTCGGCTTTGCGGATGCTTTCGTCCGCAGCGACTGGAACTCCCAGGTGCCGGATGCGGCGACGCAGCTCCGCGAGCTCGTCCACACGTGCGCACGGCTGCTCCACATACTCCAGGTCGTATGGGGCCAGCGCATGGATGGCCCGTTCTGCCTCATCGAGCGTCCACCCACCGTTCGCGTCGACCCTCACACGGCCGTCCGGCCCCAGGTAGTCGCGGGCGGCAGCCACCCTCGCGACATCATCCGCCAGCACCTGCGAAGGCTCGGCGACCTTCACCTTCACCGTGCGGCATCCGGGGAACGCGTCGAGCACGTCCGCCACCCGATCGGGCGCCACTGCGGGGAGGGTGGCGTTCACCGCGATCGTCGTGCGGAGCGGGGGTGGCGCCGCCCACCACCCGAAATCGATCGCGGCGGCGAGCCAGCTGGCGGCCTCAGCGTCGTCGTACTCGGTGAACGGCGAGAACTCGCTCCAGCCCTCCGGCCCGCGCAAGAGTGCGGCCTCGCGGGTGGTGACGCCCCGAAACCGGGTCGTGAGCGGCAGTGACACGACGCGCACAGAGGCGAGCAGTTCGTCGACCGTAGGCGTCATGCCTTCCAGTCTGCCCCCTGGCGTGAACGAGCACGCGGAGCCGGTGCGAATATGCTCGGGCTGTGACCACGACAGAACAGCCCGCGCGCGAGCCGCTCACCGCCCGCCACCCGTGGCTGCTCAACGGCAGCGCACTGCTGCTGGTCGTCGCCGGGGTCGCCCTGCAGGCGGTCGGCATCGTGCGGGCGAGTTCGGGCGATTGGCAGGGCGGCACCCTGTTCGCCTGGCTCGCCATCGGAGCGACCGCCGTCGCCGTCATCGTGGCGCTCGTCGCGATCATCCGGCGACGCTCGTGGAAGCTGGGGGCGGTCGTGCTGCTCGCCGCGCTCGCCACGAACCCATACCTGCTCGCCCGCCTGCTCAACCTGCTCGGCTGAGGCATCCGCCAGCGCCGTAGGCTTGCCCCATGGTTTCGGAACTCTTTGACGCAGAAATCTGGCGGGCGGTAGACGGCTTCGACCAGCTCACCGACGTGACCTACCACCACGACGTCGCCGGTCGGGTTGCCCGGGTCGCGTTCAACCGGCCGGAGGTGCGCAACGCGTTCCGCCCCCACACCGTCGACGAGCTGTACCGTGTGCTCGACCACGCGAGGCAGAACACACGCATCGGGGTCGTGCTGCTCACGGGCAACGGGCCCAGCCCGAAGGACGGCGGCTGGGCGTTCTGCAGTGGAGGCGACCAGCGCATCCGCGGCCGCGACGGCTACCAGTACGCCGACGGAAGCGTGTCTACGGGCCGCCTGCACATCCTCGAAGTGCAGCGGCTCATCCGGTTCATGCCCAAAGTCGTGATGGCCGTCGTGCCCGGCTGGGCCGCCGGGGGAGGGCACTCGCTGCACGTCGTCTGCGACCTCACGATCGCGTCGGAGGAGCACGGTCGCTTCAAACAGACGGATGCCGATGTCGGCTCGTTCGACGCCGGCTACGGCAGCGCATACTTCGCCAGGCAGATCGGCCAGAAGTTCGCGCGCGAGGTGTTCTTTCTCGCGCGGGAGTACGACGCGCAGCGCGCCCACCAGATGGGCGCAGTGAACGCGGTGGTTCCGCATGCCGAGCTCGAGTCGACCGCATACGAGTGGGCGAACGAGATCCTCACCAAGTCGCCCACCGCCATCCGGATGCTCAAGTTCGCCTTCAACGCCGTGGACGACGGCCTGGTCGGGCAGCAGGTGTTCGCGGGGGAGGTCACCCGCCTCGCGTACGGCACCGATGAGGCGGTGGAGGGTCGTGACTCGTTCCTGCAGAAGCGCGAGCCGGACTGGTCGCCGTACCCCTGGCAGTACTGACGCCGGGCTGGATGACCCGTCGAGGCCGTCGAAATGAGGGAGAAATTGCAGTTCTACCGTGAAAACCTCCTCCATTCCGCGTACAGAGCCGAAAAGTTCGCTCATTTCGGGCAGGCGGGGGTGAGCGGATGACACGGCAGTTGCGGGTTGTGGACGGCACGGATGCGCAGGCGGTGCTCGAAGCGCTGCGCGATGCGCTCGCGGGTGGCCCTGCTGTGTTCCCGGTGGCCGAGGAGCCAACGGATGCTCCGGCCACGGTTCCGCAGCGGGTTGCCGTCGTCGTGCAGACCAGCGGGTCTACGGGCCGACCCAAGCGGGTGGCCCTGGGCGCGGACGCGCTGCTCGCCGGTTCTGCCGCCGCCGGTTCCGCTCTCGGCGGAGCCGGTCGCTGGCTGCTCGCCTTGCCCGCGCACTACGTGGCCGGAATCAACGTGCTCACGCGCTCGATCGCATCCGACACCCAACCCGTGTTCATGCCGCCGGGCCGCTTCGACCCCTTCGCTTTCGCTGTTGCGGCAGACTCCATGGGCCCGAGGACCCCGGATGCCCCGAGCCGCTTCACCTCGCTGGTGCCCACCCAGCTGGCTCGCCTGCTCGAACAGGATGAGCTGCTCGACACTCTGCGCGATTTCGACCGCATCCTGGTGGGCGGCCAGGCCATGCCACCTGCGCTGCTGTCTCTCGCGCTCGAGAGTGGCCTGTCGGTGACCCGCACCTACGGGTCGAGCGAGACTGCGGGTGGGTGCGTCTACGACGGCCTGCCGCTCGCGGGCGTGCAGCTGGCCATCACCGACGGCCAGATCGAGCTGGGCGGGCCGACCATCGCGGAGGGTTACCTGGGCGACCCCGAGCGCACGCAGGCGTCGTTCTTTGTGCGTGACGGCATCCGGTGGTACCGCACCGGTGACACGGGGGAGGTGGTCGACGGCGTGCTGCGCGTGACGGGCAGACTCGACGATCTCATCAAGTCGGGTGGTGTCGCTGTCTCCCTGGCCAGGGTCGAGCGAGTGGTTCGTGGCATCGACGGTCTCGCTGACGCCGTCGTGGTGCCAGCTCCGAGCGAGCGGTGGGGCACGGTGCCCGTGGTCGTGTCGACCGTCGATGCCGACCTCGCGGCGCTCCGACAGGCGGTGGCAGACGAGCTCGGCGTGGCCTCGAGGCCTGCGCGCGTGGTGGTGGTGGCCGCGCTGCCGCTGCTCGCATCCGGTAAGCCAGACCGCCAGGCGTTGGCAGAGATCGCAGCAGCGGGCTGACCCTCGCGAACCCGTGGCGAGGTTGGCGCGGAGCCCGGATGCCGTCGGCGTGGCTAGAATCCTGACCGTGGGCAACCCGAGGCAACAGAGAATCGATCCGGCGCGAACGGCGGCAGCCGCGCGCGCGCAGAAGTCGCGCAACCATGAGCGGGGCATCGTGGCCAAGCCTGAGAAGCCGCAGAAGTCGAAGCCGACGCAGCAGCGGCAGGCGAGCAAGCGCAAGGGCGGTCGCCCCGGCGGTCCGGCGGTGCCGCCGAGCGCGAAGGTGCGCAAGGCGACCTTCGGCGATTGGGTGGGTGGCGCGCGCATCCGCACGCTCCCGCTGTCTGTCACGCCCGTCGTGCTCGGTGTGGCCACCGCGTACATGGTGCAGCCTCAATGGCAGTGGCTGCTCAGTGCCCTGTGCCTCGCCGTCGCCGTGCTGCTGCAGATCGCGGTCAACTACGCCAACGACTACTCAGACGGCGTGAGGGGAACAGACAGGTACCGCGTGGGCCCGTCGCGCCTCACCGGGTCGGGCACCGCGAAGCCGCGCACCGTGCTGACGGTCGCTCTCGTGTTCTTCGGTCTTGCGGCGCTGGCGGGCCTGGCCGTGGTCGTGATCTCGGGGCACTGGTGGCTGCTCGCAGTGGGCGCGGCCGCGATCGTGGCCGCCTGGTTCTACACCGGGGGCAAGCGGCCGTACGGTTATCGGGCGCTCGGCGAGGTGATGGTGTTCATCTTCTTCGGGCTTGTGGCCACTGCGGGAACCATGTACGTGCACGTCGGCGCTGTGAGCCTGGAGGGCTGGCTGGCGTCGATCTGCGCCGGCCTGTTCGCCTGCGCCGTTCTGATGGTCAACAACATCCGCGACCTGGAGCAGGATGCCGCGGCGGGCAAGCGCACGCTGGCGGTGCTGATCGGCAGCCTGGCCGCACGCATCAGCTTCACGGTGCTGCTGCTCGCACCGTTCGTGGTGCTCGCGTACTTCCTGCTGCTCTTCGACAACGCGCTCTACGTCTACTTCGCGCTGCTGGCCGCGCTGCCCGCGGCGCTCATCACCCTGACGGGCAAGACACCGCCGGAGTTCGTGCTGGCTCTCAAACTGTCGAGCCTGACCAGCCTCCTGTTCGGCCTAGGCCTGGCGGCTGCGATCGTCTTCTAGGCCGCCGAAGCCGGTCGCCTCTGCGCGGTCGAGTGCCGAGTTCTCGGCGTCGCTGTCTGCGTCTGTTGCCGCGCGCATCCGACGCTCCTCGAGGTCGCGTGCCAGGGCGTCGCGTGGCTCGCTGAAGAAGATGTACGAGATGCAGAACGCGACGATGGTTGCAACGATCGCGGCCACCCACAACTCGAGCCCGAGCAGCAGCATCGCCACCAGGGCAGCAGCGAACAGACCCACCCGGAATAGCGAGTACAGAACCCAGCGCGTCGAGGACTTCACGATTGCCGATTCTAGTTGCGCTTGCTGGGAGCGAACCTCGCCCCTGCTGGGAAACAGGGCCATGCCGTTAGTCAGCTTGCTGGTTTAGACTGTGCCCATGGCCAAAGCGCTGTTCGCACTCTCCGTGGTGGGGTTCGTCGTCTGGGTGTACACCCTCATCGACTGCATCCGCACCGATGAGTCGCGCGCTCGTGGGCTCCCGAAGATGGTCTGGGTGTTCGTGGTGATCGCCCTGCCGCTGGTCGGCAGCGTGCTGTGGTTCATGATCGGCAAGGAGCGGTTCGGCCGCCCCAGTTCTCGCCCGGTGACGCGGCAGAAGGCTCCGGATGACGACCCGGCCTTCCTGGGTCGTATCGGTATGGAGCAGGACCGCGAGGCGCGCATCCGTCGTCTGGAGGAGCGCCTCGCCGAGCTCGACGACGACAGCAACAACAAGAAGGATTGATGGCGGCGGGCGCTGCCGCGGCCGAGCATTCTGCCTCTGATGGTGGTTCGGCTTCGTCTGAGTTTGCGCTCACCCTGCTGACCGAGTTTCTTCGTCTGGGCGTCGGGCACGTGGTGCTCAGCCCCGGTTCCCGCTCTCAGGCGCTCGCGTTGGCCGCCGCTCAGCTTGAGCAGGCCGGACGGCTTCGGCTGCACGTGCGCATCGACGAACGCGTCGCTGGGTTCGTTGCGCTGGGGCTCGCGGTCGAGACGGGGCTGCCCGCCCTGGTGGTGACGACATCCGGAACCGCTGTGGCCAACCTGCACCCCGCGGTACTCGAGGCTCACCACTCTGGGGTTCCCCTCATCGTGCTTTCGGCTGACCGCCCGCCGGAGCTTCGCGGCATCGGCTCGAACCAGACCACGCAGCAGGCGGGGCTGTTCGGGCACGGCGTGCGCTTCGTGCGCGAGGTGGAGGCGCCCAACCATGGCAGCCACGATCGTCGGGCGGTTGCCGCGCTGGTGCGTGAGGCGTTCGCGGCGGCGATCGGTAGGTCGGATGCGCCAGGCCCCGTGCAGCTGAACGTCGCCTTCCGCGAACCCCTGTCTGGTCACGCGACGATTCCTGAGCCGCTGCCCGCATCCGGCTTCAGCGAGGTGCGCGCGCAGCGACCGCACCGCGTGAGCGCCGAGCCGCACACCGTGGTCGTCGCAGGGCACGCTCCCGGTTCCGCGGTGGGGGAGCGCGCCGAGGAGGTGGCGCGACAGCTGGGTGCCCCGCTTATCGCTGAGGTGTCGAGTGGTGCGCGCTTCGGCCCCAACCTGATCGTTGCGTACCGGGAGCTGCTGGCGGCCGAGGATTTCGGTGGGCAGGTTCGGCGGGTGATCGTGTTCGGGCACCCCACGCTCAGCCGTGAGGTGCCAGCGCTCATCCAGCGCGAGGGTGTGCAGACGATCGTGGTTCGCGGGCCTGCGGCAGAGGCGTACAACCCGGGCCACGCCGTCTTGCAGTTCGTCGACGCCGTCGAGGTCATCGGAGAGCCGCACCCTGATCGTTCGTGGGTGGGTCGTTGGGTGCACGCGAGCCGTGCGCTCGTGGAGGAGGGAGACGACAGCCCCGTCATCGATGCGCCAGACGCGGTGGACGGAAGCGTGACGGGCGAGTTCCAGCGGCAGACGCTCGCCGCGTTGCGCGCCCCCGTGACAAGGCGTTCCCTGGCGATGTCGCTGTGGCGCGCGAGCTGGCCGCACGATCGGCTGGTGCTCGCGGCATCCCGACTCATCCGCGACGTTGACAGAACGGTGCCGGGCAAGAAGATCCCGGTGCACTCCAACCGGGGGCTCGCAGGCATTGACGGCACGGTTGCCACCGCCATCGGCATGGCACTCGCTGCCCAAACGGATGCGCAGCAGCCTGGAATTACGCGGGTTCTGCTGGGCGACCTCGCCCTTCTGCACGACGTGGGTGCCCTGCACTTCGGCGTTGGTGAACCGCGGCCGCGCCTGCAGGTGGTCGTCGGCAATGACGGCGGCGGCACCATCTTCGACCGCCTCGAGGTGGCCGCGACCGCAGACCCCCAGAGCCTCGACCGGGTACTGTACACGCCGCACAGCGCCGACTTCTCGGCCATCGCGGCCGCATTCGGCTGGCGTTACGTGCTCGCCGCCACCCGCAGCGACCTCGACCAGGCGCTCACGGCATCCGATGGCCAGATGCTCATCGAGGTTCCCCTCCCGCGCGAGTAGCGGGCAGGCCTTCTCACTTACGCAGCCGCCGGTACGCCCGGGCGGAGAGCGGCAGGAACACGAGCGTGATGGCGAGTGGCCATGCGAGCGCCATGAGCACCGAGGCGTCTGCGAGCCAGCCGGAGGTCACGCCGGTCGGGTTGCCGAAGAGCTGACGAGCGGCGGTCGCGGTCGCAGACACCGGGTTCCACTCCGCGATCGCCCCAAGCCAGCCGGGCATGGTCTCGGGCGAGACGAACACGTTCGACAGGAACCCGATCGGCCACACCAGAACCTGCACAGCCATGGTGGCCCCCGCTCCGCGGAAGGTGAGGCCCAGAAAGATGCCCACCCAGAGCAGAGCGAACCGCAACCAGAGCAGCAGGCCGAGCGCTGCGAGTGCCGATGCGAGCCCTGCCTCGATGCGCCAGCCGATGAGCAGGCCGCCCACCACGAGAATGGCGAGGCTCAGCACCGACTGCGCCAGGTCGGCGCCGCTCCGCCCGAGCACCACGGCAGAACTGCTGATCGGCATGGAACGCAACCGGTCTGTGACGCCGCGGTTCGCATCCGTCGTCATGGCAAGCATGGTGGCCTCGACGCCGAACATCATGGTCAGCGCGAGCATGCCGGGCAGCAGGAACTGGATGTAGTCGCCCCCGCCCGGCACGTCGATCGCGCCGCCGAACAGGAAGCCGAACATGAGCAGCAGCATCACGTAGAACGCGAGGCCGAAGATGGGCCCCGCTGGTTGCCTCACCCAGTGCAGAAGGTCGCGCTGCATGATGATCCAGCTGTGCCTGAGGGTGTGGATCATGCTGTCTCCTTGTCTGTGAGCGCGAGGAAGGCCTCGTCGAGGGTGGGGCGTCTCAGCACGACGTCGTCGGCGTCCACTCCGACCGCGTCGAGCGTGCGGATCACCGTGGCGAGGGTTCTGGTTCCGTCGTTGGCGGCCGCCGTGACCGTTCTGGTGTCGCGGTCGAGGCCTGGGGGTGTGCCGAGCGCTTCGTGGAGTGCCTGCGCCACCCGGTCGAGTTCGTGCTCGCCGACGATCACTTCGACCCGGTCGCCCCCGCGCTGGCGCTTGAGTTCGTCTGGTGTTCCTTCGGCGATCACCTTTCCGTGGTTCATGACAGAGATCGTGTCAGCCAGCTGGTCGGCCTCGTCCAGATACTGGGTGGTGAGCAGCACGGTGGTGCCGGATGCGCGCACCTGGCGCACCGCATCCCACACCTCGCCCCGCCCTCGGGGGTCGAGCCCCGTTGTCGGCTCGTCGAGAAAGAGCACTGCGGGCGTCAGGATGAGGCTGGCCGCGATGTCGAGGCGGCGGCGCATCCCTCCCGAGTAGCCGGAGACCGGCTTGTCTGCGGCGTCGGTCAGGTCGAACTGTTCGAGCAACTCGTCGGCCCTGGCGAGCGCCTGCCGACGACCGAGATTGAACAGCCGCGCGAACATCACCAGGTTCTGCCTCCCGCCCAGGATGTCGTCGAGGGCGACTGCCTGACCGACGAGCCCGATGCGCTCCCGCACGCGGTTGCCCGAGCGGGTCACGTCGTAGCCGTCGATGGTCGCTGTTCCCGAGTCGATCGAGATCAGGGTGGTGAGGGCGCGCACCGCAGTGCTCTTGCCCGCACCGTTCGGCCCGAGCAGCCCGTGGATGGTTGCCGGGCGCACCGACAGCGAGAAGCCGTCGAGGGCTCGGGTGTCGCCGTAGCGCTTGTGCAGCTCGCTGGCCACGAGCGAGTGGGTCGGTGCCATGTGCCCTCCAGATATTCAGTACAGCGTACGCAGATAATATAGCGTACATCGAACGGAGAAACTAGGCTGGGCATCGTGACGGAGGAATCGACCGGGCTGGGCGACATCGATCGCACTCTCGCGCTGCTGTGGAGACACCAGCTGGGCGAGCCGCAGGGCAGCCGGGGGCCCCGCCAGAAGTACAGCGTCGACCAGGTCGTTGAGGCTGCAATCGCGCTCGCGGATGCTGACGGCATCGAGGCACTCTCGATGCGGAACGTCGCAGAGAGACTCGGCACCCGGGTGATGACCCTCTACACCTACGTGCCGGGCAAGGCAGAACTCATCGACCTCATGTTCGACGCCGTGCAGCTCGAGCAGCCCATCCCCGCCACCCAGCCCGAGGGGTGGCGCGCCCGACTGGAGGCCGTGGCGAGAGACGCCTGGGAGCTGTACCAGAAACATCCGTGGCTCCTGCAGATCGACACCAGCCGCCCCCCGCTCGGTCCGGGGGTGTCTGCGCGCTACGAGCACCAGCTGAGCGCGGTCGAGGGAATCGGTCTGAGCGACCTCGACATGGACTCGATCATCACCCTGGTCTCTGGCTTCGTGGCCGGGGCGGCACGCGCAGACCTCGCGGCCAGGCGCATCACGGCATCCACAGCCATGACGGATGCGCAGTGGTGGGAGATCAACGCGCCCATCCTCGACCGCATCGTCGACGGCTCCCGCTACCCGATCTCTGGGCGGGTGGGCTCGACCGTGGGTGAGCTCTTCAACGCGGTGAGCAACCCGCAGCACGCGTGGGAGTTCGGGCTGGCTCGCGTGCTCGACGGGGTGGAGCAGTACATTACGCAACAGCAGCACCGGTTGTAGCATTCACGCCATGGCGAAGAGCGCGTGGGTCGGCGAACCGGAGACACTGCTGCGCGTCGGGCCCGGATTCCGGCTGGCGGATGTCGACACCTCGGCCACCCCGGGATTCTCAGGAGACAAGCGGCAGGCAGAGAGCGAACTCGAGCACAACCACGCCGAACTCGGAGACCTGCAGGAGCGCCTGTACGCCGAGAGCAAGTTCGGCGGCACGCGTAAGGTGCTGCTCATCCTGCAGGCGATGGACACCGCGGGGAAGGGTGGCATCATCCGTCACGTCGTGGGAGGTGTCGATCCGCAGGGCGTGAAGATTCACGCGTTCAAGGCGCCGACCGACGAGGAGAAGCAGCACGACTTCCTCTGGCGAGTACGCAGGCAATTGCCGCCGGCAGGCAGCATCGGGGTGTTCGACCGCTCACACTATGAAGACGTTTTGATTCACCGGGCGCAGCAGCTCACGCCCCTCGACGAGATCGAGCTGCGCTACGGACTCATCGCCGAGTTCGAGAACCAGCTGGTCGCAGCCGACACGAGCCTCATCAAGGTGATGCTGCACATCAGTGCCGAGGAGCAGAAGCAGCGGCTGCAGGAGCGACTCGACCGGCCAGACAAGCACTGGAAGTACAACCCGGGCGACCTCGACCAACGCGCCAAATGGCCGGAGTACATGGAGGCGTACCAGCTTGCGCTCACGCGCACGTCGACAGACGATGCGCCCTGGTTCGTGGTGCCCGCCGACCACAAGTGGTACGCCCGCGTTGCCGTTCAGCGCCTGCTGCTCGGCACCCTGCGCCAGCTCGACCCGCAGTGGCCGGCCGCAGACTACGACGTCGAGGCCGAGAAGAGACGCCTGCAATCATCGAACCACTAGGGTCGTGAGCATGGATGTGCAGGGACTCTTGGACGACATCCGCGAGTCGCTCACCCCCATCATCGGACAGGGCGAGGTCGCGGACTACATTCCGGGCCTCGCGGGCGTGCACCAGGCCCACTTCGGCATGGCCGTGGTGATGCCGGACGGCGAGGCGTACGGCACGGGGGACTGGGAGCAGCCGTTCTCGATCCAGAGCATCTCGAAGCTGTTCACCCTCGCGATCGCGTACGCGCACGACGGCGACCAACTGTGGCAGCGGGTGTCGCGCGAACCATCCGGAGACCCGTTCAACTCGCTCATGCAGCTTGAGCTGCACGATGGCATCCCGCGCAACCCGTTCATCAACTCCGGTGCCATCGTGGTCGCGGACCGCCTACTCAGCCTGGGCGCTGGGGGAACGGATGTGCTCGCATTCCTCCGCGAGGAGAGCGGCAACCCGGGCATCGAGCTCAACCCGGCGGTCGCGGCATCCGAGGCGGAGCACGGCCACCGCAACGCCGCCATCGCCAACCTGCTGGCCAGTTACGGCAACCTCGAGAACGGTGTGCCGGAGGTACTGGAGGAGTACTTCAGGCAGTGCTCCATTGAGGCATCATGTCGCGACCTCGCGACGGCTGGTGGTTTCCTCACCCGGGGCGGCATCAGGGCTGACGGCAGCCGGATGCTCACCTCGAGCGAGGCGAAACGCATCAACGCCATCATGCTCACCTGCGGCACCTATGACGCGGCGGGTGAGTTCGCCTACCGGGTGGGGCTGCCTGCGAAGAGTGGTGTGGGTGGCGGGATCCTCGCCGTGGTGCCCGGGCGGTGCACGGTGTGCGTGTGGAGCCCCGGGCTCGACGCGAGGGGAAACTCGCTGGTGGGTACGACTGCGCTCGACGAGTTCACGACGCGAACCGGCTGGTCAATCTTCTGACCTTCCGCGGGTCGAGTGCCGCCGTAGGCGGTGTATCGAGACCGATCCCTTTCCTGCGGGTCGAGTGCCGCCGTAGGCGGTGTATCGAGACCGATCCCTTTCCTGCGGGTCGAGTGCCGCCGAAGGCGGTGTATCGAGACCAAGGCGCCGGGCCTCGATAAGTACCCCTCAGTCCTCAGGCGCTGCGAACGCTTCGACGATCGGCCGGAACTTCATGCGTGTCTCCACCAGTTCGTGTTCCGGGTCGGAGTCTGCGACGATGCCCGCCCCGGCCCACGCGGTGACCTTGCCGTCGGGGTACACCTGGGCGCAGCGCAGCGCGATGGCCCACTCGCCGTCGCCATCCGCCCCCACCCAGCCGACCGGGCCGGAGTAGCGGCCGCGGTCGAATGGCTCGAGCGCTCCGAGCACCGCGACCGCTTCATCGGTGGGGGTGCCGGCGACCGCCGCGGTGGGGTGCAGGCTGGTCAGCAGGTCGAGGGAGCTCGATCCGTCGTCGAGTGACCCTTCGATGTCGCTAGCCAGGTGCCACAGGTTGGGCAGCTTGAGGGTGAACGGGCTGTCGCTCGCGATCACGCCGGGGCTGTGCGGGCGCAGCGACGACAGCACGTTCTGCACGGCGAACTCGTGCTCGTCCTGGTCTTTGGTCGAGGTGGCGAGGGCGGATGCTGCGTCCAGGTCGGAGTTCGCATCGAGTCCACGTGCCGCGCTTCCCGCGAGCACGCGTGCGCTGACGGTGCCGTGGCGCACGCTCACGAGCGTCTCTGGACTCGCGCCGATCAGCCCGTCGACGGCGAACGTCCAGCAGTCGGGGTAGCCGTCGGCGAGCGTGGCGATCACAGGGCGCAGGTCGGCGCCCGGCTCGACTTCTCCCACGAGGTCGCGTGCGATGACCGTCTTGCTCAGTCGGCCGTCGCGAATCATGGCGATGGCGCTCTCCACAGCGGATCGATAGGCATCCGGTGTCATGCTGCCGGGGGTGAGCTCGGTGCTGGCCGGTTCCCGAAGCGGCGCGCGCCGCGGCAGGTTGCCGGTCGACAAGACGGGGGCCGGCTTCCCGTACACCGCAACCGTGGTGACCCAGCAGTCCGGGCCTGACCGGCCGACCACCACCGACGGCACGATCAGCACGCTCGTGTGGGCCGAGTCTGCGGCGAACGCGAACGACCCCAGGGCAATCAACCCGCTGCCGGGGATGCCCAGCTCGTCTATGACGTTCGCGGAGGCGACCAGCTCGCGCCAGGCCGCGGCAGCATCCGCCATCCGCGAAGCGCCGGAGAACTCGAGGCGCACCGCCTCACCGAAGCCGGCGACCCCGAAACCGCGCCGACGCCACAGCAGCGGATGCTCGTCGGCGAGCAGCGACACGAGGGGGCCGGGGTCGTCGATGCGCGATGAGACGACAGTGAGCGCGGGCAGTTGGCGCACACTCTTGGTCACGAACCAAGCCTACGCGAGCCAAGTAGACTCGCATGGTGGCTACAGCGGACCGGAACAAGCACCCGAACGAGGTTTCGGCGATGTTCGACGAGGTCGCCCCACGCTACGACCTGACCAACGGTGTGCTCTCGATGGGGGCGTCGCCGCTGTGGCGCATCGCCACGGTTCGCGCCATCGCCCCCCAGCCGGGCGAACGCATCCTCGACATCGCCGCGGGAACCGGCACGAGCTCCGCAGCGATCGCTCGAACGGGGGCGGATGTCGTTGCGCTCGACTTCTCGCCCGGCATGATCGAAGAGGGTCGCCGCAGGCACCCCGACCTCGAATTCGTGGAGGGCGACGCCACCAAGCTTCCCTTCGCTGACGGAGAGTTCGACGCCGTGACGGTGTCGTTCGGGCTGCGCAACGTCGAGGAACCGCGCACGGCGCTCGCCGAGATGTTCCGCGTGCTGAAGCCGGGTGGCCGCCTCGTGATCTGCGAGTTCTCCCGCCCGCCACGTGCCATCCTCCGCGCCGGCTACAGCGCGTACCTGCGCTTCGTGATGCCCACGGTGGTCGGCGCCACCAGCTCGAACCCCGAGGCGTACCGGTATCTGGCAGAGTCGATCGCGGAGTGGCCAGACCAGTCGACGCTCAGCCAGTGGCTTCGCGGGGCCGGCTTCACCAGGGTCGCGTACCGCAACCTCACCTCGGGCGTCGTCGCGCTGCACCGCGGACACAAGCCCGCGGCCAAGACTCGGCGTCGCACCGCCACGACCACCACCCCTGACGAGTAGGACGAACTTCCAGTGAACGCGAGCGTGTCCCGTGTCCGCAGAAACCCCAGCCTCGGCGCTTCGCTCGGGCTGGGCGAGAAGTTCTTCACCACCCCGGAAGAGCGACGGGTGGCTGACGCCGTCGAGAAGGGGCTCGACGTGGTCGAGGCCAGGCTCACGTCTGAGGTCGTCTTCGCCGATGAGCTGGCGGATGTCACGAGCCGCTACCTGCTCGACGCGGGCGGCAAGCGCGTGCGCCCCACCCTCACGCTGCTCACCGCACAACTGGGAGAGGGCATCAACGACGACGTGGTGACGGCGGCGTGCGCCCTCGAGATCACCCACCTGGCGTCGCTGTACCACGACGACGTGA
>Ga0180215_1001387_pt1 | contig 26843 bp, 26 predicted proteins | sample eDN3rd37CBELigBY_FD_128871 | JGI IMG/M metagenome (GOLD analysis project Ga0180215, IMG submission 128871) | Enriched backyard soil microbial communities from Emeryville, California, USA - eDNA 3rd pass 37_C BE-Lig BY (version 2) (version 2) | ecosystem: Environmental > Terrestrial > Soil >...
ATAAACAGTTGTGGGGATTCACTTACGAAAATGGGGGATTGCAATGGATTTCCAGGCGTTTTTAATTACTTTTCGCGAAGTGTTAGAGGCCTTAATGATTGTTGGGATCATTACTACATATTTGCGTAAAATGGACCAACAAAAATATAATAAATGGGTCTGGACGGGTGTTGCCGGTGCCGTAGTTTCAAGTTTTGGCGTGGCACTTTTGTTTCAGGTCGTGTTAACCGGTTTTGCCGCAATGAGTTCGCAGCATTACATGAGAATCTCGATTATGTTAATTTCTAGTGTGCTGCTCACCCAAATGGTTTTATGGATGGCTGATAGCAGCAAGGAAATCGCTGGAAAGACACAAGATAAAATCAATAAAATTGTCACGGCAGGCAGTATTTTTGGAATGGTCGTTCATGCCTATCTGGTTGTCTTGCGGGAAGGGGTTGAAACGGTCTTCTTCTTTGCAGCAATAAGCCAGGGGGACATCTCCCAAGCGATTCAAAGTAAAGGGGCGTTGTTTGGTGTCATTGCCGCTTGCGTGTTAGCCTGGTTGATTTTTCGAACGACGGTGCGGGTTCCTCTTAAAACTTTTTTCACTGTCACTGGGTTTCTCATTATGATGATGGCTGCCGGGTTGTTGGTTCAAGGCATTGGTGCCATGCAGGATTATGGTTTTATCGGTTCCCTCAATAGACACGTGTATGATATTTCTACGATTCTTCCAGAGCATCCTATTGATGAAGCGCATTTGCGCAGGATTGGGATTGAGCCTTTGATCAGTGGGCAAATTGGAATTTTCTTGATGGCGATGTTCGGCTATTCAAGCTCCCCCTCTTTAGAAGAAATCGTTGCGTATATAGGTTACTTTGCCGTACTTATTTGGTGGATCCGTTTTCGTAAGGAAAATAAGGCTCAGGAAAATAAAGAAACGGTAGCTAATGCTAGCACAGAAAAAAAAGAATCCGTAAATTTAAAGGAAAAGGTCCAAATCGCTAAATAAAACACTCAACTGCTTCCAAGGTACACGGGTACACGAGGAAGCAGTTTTTTTGTTAACAAAATGTTTGCTATAATGATTGCGAGTGAATGAGAGTGGAGGGCATGATATGAAAGAAATAATCATTTATACAGATGGAGCCTGTTCTGGAAACCCTGGCCCAGGGGGATGGGCAGCCATTTTGATGTTTGGTGAACATAAAAAAGAGATCTCCGGTGGAGAATTAAATACAACGAATAATCGCATGGAACTACAGGCGGCGATTGAAAGTCTCAAATCTTTGAAAGAGCCTTGTTCAGTAAAGCTATACAGCGATAGTGCCTATCTCGTGAATTGCTTTCAGCAAGGGTGGTATAAGGGCTGGATAAAAAACGGCTGGAAAAATAGTAAAAAACAGCCCGTAGAAAACAAAGATCAATGGGAGCAACTTCTTGAGTTGGTAAATAAGCATAAGGTGGAGTTTCTTAAGGTAAAGGGCCATGCCAACGACGAGCTGAATAACCGTTGTGATGAATTAGCTGTAGCAGCCGTACCAAGATAAGGTGATAAGGATGGACATCCAGAAATTAAAGCAAGAGGTTATCGAATATGCTCATCAGATTGGGATTGATAAAATTGGTTTTGCTTCCGCAGATCCTTTTCTTGATTTGAAGGAGCGTCTTTATAAACATCGAAAAGCAGGATATGAATCGGGATTTGAAGAGAAAGACATCGAAAAACGGGCCCACCCGGAATTGACTCTACCCGAGGCACGTTCGATTATTGCGATTGCCATCGCATACCCAACTAAAATTCCTGATGCACCCAAGTCGGGACCTGGCGAATATCGGGGGACGGTTTCACGGGCTGCCTGGGGAAAGGACTATCACCATGTCTTACGTGAAAAACTGAAAAAACTAGAGACTTTCATCGAAGAGAAAGTCCCTCATGCACGTTGTGAATCCATGGTAGATACTGGTGTTTTATCTGATCGAGCTGTAGCCGAGAGGGCCGGGTTAGGATGGGTTGGGAAAAATACAAACTTGATTACACCTGAATTTGGTTCATGGGTGTATCTTGGGGAAATGATTACCGATATTCCTTTCGAGCCGGATACCCCTATTGAAGAGGAATGCGGAGATTGCACGCTTTGTCTTGATCACTGTCCGACGCATGCCTTCGAACAGCCCGGTCAATTAAATTCGAATAAATGTTTAGCTTTTATTACCCAGGTGAAAAATTTTATTCCTGACCAATATCGTGAAAAGCTAGGAAATAGGATCTATGGATGTGATACTTGCCAGCAAGTATGTCCAAAGAATCGCAAAATCAATTTCACCCACCAGGAAGAGTGTATGCCAGACCCCGAGTTGGCGAAGCCGCTGTTGAAGCCTCTGCTTACGATTGGCAAGAAAGAATTTCAAAATACATTTGGACCGACCGCGGCCGCTTGGAGAGGCAAGAAACCTATTCAGCGAAATGCAATTATCTCCTTGGCGCATTTTAAAGATCAAAGTTCCGTCCCGGAATTAATTGAGTTAATGCAAAAGGATGAAAGACCCGTGATCCGAGGAACAGCGGCCTGGGCTCTAGGGAAAATTGGAGATATAAAGGCTAAGCAGGCCCTTGAGAAAGCAGAACAGGAAGAAAAGGATGAAGAGGTGCAAAAGGAAATCCGCAAGGCATTGGAGAGGATGCAGGAATTAGAAGTCAAATAATGGGGGGAAGGCAATGACACAGAGTACATGCCTTTTTTATACGGAGATGGAGAGCCCAATTGGATTGCTTGGTTTGGCTGCAACTAAGAACGCACTGTGTTGGATCACCTTTGATAGTGGAGAATTGGCTAAGGAAGAGTTGCTGCATTGGGGAAAAAAATGGCTGCACACAGAACAGCTTCAATTCGAGAGAAATGATGTTTTGCAAAAGGCTATAGAGCAGTTACAAGAATATTTTTTTGGCCGGCGGACAGACTTTGAGCTACCGCTAGCTATTTATGGGACTCCTTTTCAAAAATCGGTATGGAACCAATTGCAAAAGATACCATACGGTCAAGTAAGATCCTATAAGGACATTGCTGTTGCGATTTCAGCGAACAAGGCAGTTCGGGCCGTTGGCGGTGCAAATAATAAAAATCCATTATCCATTGTGATACCATGTCATCGGGTGATCGGCTCAAATGGATCTTTAACTGGGTACGGGGGTGGCCTACCAATCAAAGAATTCCTACTTGAATTGGAAAACTCCCAACGATTGCAAGCATAATAGGCAAAAATACCAGCTCCTGCACATATGCTGAAAGTAGTTTCATTCTTTGAAGACGAACATGTGAGGAGCGTTTTTGGTATGCCTAAAAGCTGGATGAGTGCCTTGAAACAATACTTTTCCATGTTAAACCAATTGCAGATTGAAGGAAATGTTTTTGAAATAGAAGCCTATCGTAAAAGTGATGAGAGCTTGCAAAAAGAAACCGGCCGCATCTTACGCAGACGCGAAACTTTTCAGTTTAGAAATGCCAGACCAGTGAAATGCAAAACAACCATCCGCAAAATTCAAATTCTGTCAGAGGATCAGGAAAAGGTTGTGATTGCTGTTCACAATTACCTATGGCAGTTGTATCATATTCATGATAGTTTCCTAGAGCAGGAAGATGAACAATACCGGACAATTACCATGCGGGCAATGGATGGACGTTGGTATGTCGATTCCGACTGGATGATTGAGGAGGAAGACCAGGATTCAGAGGTTTATTCCGATAACTTAAGGGATTATGAAGAATTTCTGGGGGAACCCCCAGAAGCAATCAGCAAAAAAGGTTCGTATAATCGAGCCAAGGTTAAACGGTATGCTGAATTGTGGTGGAATCAGCATAATCCTTATTACCCTAAGTTTGATGTGGATTGTACGAATTTCGTTTCTCAATGTATCCATGAAGGTGGGGTAAGCCAAGAGGTAACAAAGCAAAGAAATATCGGTTGGTGGGTAGTTGGAAAGGAAAATTGGAGTTTTAGCTGGTCTGTTGCACATAGCTTAATGAACTATTTGCTTGGCGCGAATACAAGGCTCCCGGCAAAAGCAGAGTTAAAAACATCCGCAGATCAATTATTAATCGGTGATGTAGTCTGCTACGATTGGGATGGCTCAGGGAAATTCCAGCATAATGCCATTGTAGTAGCGAAAGATCCGAATGGCATGCCTTTAGTCAACGCCCATACAGTGAACAGCCGTCACCGTTATTGGGAATATCGCGATTCCCACGCATGGACTGAACATACCAAATACAAATTTCTTCATATTCTAAGTTAAACCCAGGGGTGTTTGCCATTCCTGGGTTATTCCTTTAAGATGAGAATTGGAATTCCTGCCAAGAGGTGAGCACAATGGCTTTTCATATCGTACTATATCAACCGGAGATTCCGGCAAACACAGGAAATATCGTTCGAACCTGTTCTGTCACCGGGACCCATTTGCATTTAATCTATCCTCTGGGTTTTTCCGTGGAGGACAAATATTTGAAGCGTGCAGGCTTGGATTATTGGGATGAGGTACCCATTCATCATCATCGCAATTATGAGGACTTTTTACAGGCGAAAGGACCTGGGAGACTTTTTTTTATTGAGACAAATGGGACAAGATATTATCATGAACCCAAGTTTCAGGATGGGGATTATTTTGTTTTCGGCAGAGAAACAACGGGGATCCCCAAGGAGATCATGGAAGATCATGCAGATCAGGTAATCCGTATCCCGATGAGTAAGGGAAAGCGCTCTTTAAACCTTTCCAATACGGCTGCCATTGTTCTTTATGAGGGACTGCGACAGATTGGTTTTACAGATTTATTATAGGGGTAGTGCAGCAAGTATAGAAAACTCTGAATCACTTCATACTAATTGACAATCTCTTTTGACAGCTATAGTATATAAATACTTTTTCATTCAACTTTAACGGGTCAGACCTTAGTCGAAATTTGTCGAATACATTTACGCAATCCGTTGTATCCAAAGAATATGTAGCTTTTCTTAATTCGACAAATTCCGACTAAGGTCTGACTCCGAAGATACTACATAAGGAGGAATTGTCAATGAAAAAGATTGTTTCTTCAGCTTTTGCTTTGCTGCTTTCGGTGTCTTTATTTACCGGTTGTGCACAAAACAATGAAAATGGAAACGCACAGGGGAATGAAGGCGCTGCTGGCCAAGGACAAGAAAAGGTGACTTTAATAGTAGGGGCTTCACCTGTTCCACATGCAGAGATTTTACAACAGGTGAAACCACTGCTTGAAAAAGAAGGGATTACCCTGGATATAAAAGAGTTTACTGATTATACATTACCCAATCAGGCTTTGAATGATGGCCAATTGGATGCAAACTTCTTCCAACACCTGCCTTATCTTGAATCTTTTAATAAAGAGCACGGAACGAAGGTTGTTCCGACTGTTGCCGTTCATTTTGAACCGATTGGAATCTACGCCGGAAAATTAAAATCCTTTAATGATGTAAAAGAAGGTTCAACCTTCGCGGTTCCGAATGATCCGACGAATGAAGCCAGAGCCCTTCAACTGCTCCAAGCACAGGGGCTTATCAAGTTGCCGGAAGGCGCAGGACTGGATGTAACAGCAAAAGATATCCAGGACAACCCGAAAAAAATAGTGATTAAAGAATTCGATGCTGCGATGATCCCAAGGATGCTTGGAGAAGTAGACTTTGCGGTTATTAACGGAAACTACGCCATCGATGCTGGGCTAAAAGTAAAAGATGCGCTTGCTGCTGAAGATGTAAATTCTCTGGCTGCGAAAACCTATGCAAATATTTTAGCGGTTAGAGAAGGGGAAAATCGAGAGGCTGTTAAGAAGTTGGAAACGGCCCTGCAATCCCCTGAAGTGAAGAAATTTATTGAAGAAAAGTATGAAGGATCGGTAGTACCGATGTTTTAAAGCCCAAAGGACTAGGCAATAATTGCCTGGTCCTTTATTTATCTCTTTTTCGCTCGGCTTCACTGACTCTCATCAAAGTCCGAAACAGCCCCGGATTCGGACTGAAATCCACTGACTCCACCCATCTCAGTCCGAAACAGACCTGAATTCGGACTGAGACCCGTCGGCTCCGCCCATTTCAGTCCGAATCCAGTTTTTTATAGAGGCTTTAAGTCTGGTCCCGACCCCAATCCCCAAAATAAAAAGATCCAGTGTCTCACACTGGATCTTTCTCAATTACAGATTCCATGTTTTATCTTCGTTAGACCCTGCGGTAAGGGTAAAGAATAAAAAGCACCCAAGTACAAAAATAGGAATAAACGTTCCTAGAAAACCACTCATCCTTTCGCCCCCCTTTCTCTCCTAGTATGGACGAAGTCTTCAATTTCATATCTATTATAGCCAAATGATTTCAAAAAGGGAATATCAAGAACTCATGAAAGAAAAGATGTTTTAAGCATGTCATCGGGAGTAGACGAATATATATGGATTAAAATTGTCTTTAAAGTCACTGGTATCTCACCAAAAAGGTTGAGTTTGATAAAAGGAGAGGAGGCTCCCATGGATTTTTTAAAACGTCTAAGTGAACATCGACAGAATGAAGGTAAGTTGGCCTGGGAGGGAACTTTTGCTGAGTACCTAGAAATTGTTAAAAAAAACCCAACGGTAACACAGACTGCTCATTCAAGGGTCTATAACATGATCGCTGATTCTGGCATTGAAGTGCACGAGGATGGCTCGAAAGAATATAAATTTTTCACCAGAGAAATTTTCGGGTTGGACCGCTCCATTGAAAAGTTGGTAGAAGAATATTTTCATTCCTCCGCAAAAAGATTGGATGTAAGAAAAAGAGTGCTCCTTCTCATGGGACCTGTGAGTGGAGGTAAATCCACTATTGTCACCATGCTGAAAAGAGGGCTTGAAGGATACTCAAAAACAGATCGCGGAGCAATCTATGCAATTAAAGGATGTCCTATGCACCAAGAGCCTTTACTGTTGATACCCCAGGAACTCAGGGAGGAGTTTGAGGAGGAATTTGGGGTAAAAATTGAAGGTGAATTAAATCCATATACCCGGATGTTGGTGGAAACTGAGTACGGTGGAAGAATTGAAGATGTGGTCATCCAACGAATCTTCCTTTCTGAAAAGGATCGAATTGGGATTGGGACATTCAGTCCTTCAGATCCAAAATCCCAAGATATTGCTGATTTAACAGGAAGCATTGATTTTTCCACGATTGCGGAATATGGATCAGAATCAGATCCTCGAGCCTATCGTTTTGATGGGGAATTAAACAAAGCGAACCGTGGTCTGATGGAATTTCAGGAGATGTTGAAATGTGACGAAAAGTTCTTATGGAACCTTCTTTCCTTGACCCAGGAAGGAAATTTCAAAGCAGGAAGGTTTGCTTTAATCTCTGCTGATGAACTGATCGTAGCCCATACGAATGAAACAGAGTATAGAAATTTTATCAGTAATAAGAAGAATGAGGCCCTGCAATCGCGGATTATTGTGATGCGGATTCCTTATAATCTTAGGGTTTCGGATGAAGAAAAGATCTACGCTAAATTAATTAAGCAAAGTGATCTCGGTCACGTCCATATAGCCCCACACGCCTTGCGGACATCTGCTGTTTTCTCCATCTTGACAAGGTTGAAGGATTCAAAGAAACAAGGGACCGATCTGTTGAAAAAGATGAAGCTTTATGATGGGGAAAGTGTGGAAGGCTTCAAGGAAGCAGACGTTGCGGAGCTGCGCAATGAGTACCTGGATGAAGGAATGTCTGGAATTGACCCGCGCTATGTTATTAACCGTATTTCGAGTGCACTGATTCGCCGGGACACAGAATGTATCAACGCATTGGATATTTTACGCGCATTAAAGGAAGGACTCGACCAGCATGCCTCGATTACCAAAGAGGAAAGAGAGCGCTTCCTAAATTTCATCTCTGTCGCACGAAAAGAATACGATGAATTGGCTAAGAAAGAGGTTCAGAAGGCATTCGTCTATTCCTATGAAGAATCCGCGAAGACTTTACTTGATAACTATCTAGACAACGTGGAAGCGTATTGTCATCGCAATAAGATGCGCGACCCGGTAACTGGGGAAGAGATGGATCCAGATGAAAAGCTGATGAGGTCGATCGAGGAGCAGATTGGCATCTCGGAAAACGCCAAGAAGGCCTTCCGCGAAGAAATTTTAATACGAATCTCCCACTATGCGCGCAAAGGAAAGCGGTTTGAATATAATAACCATGAACGATTGAAAGAAGCGATTGAAAAGAAATTATTTGCTGATCTGAAGGATGTTGTGAAGATCACAACTTCTTCGAAAACGCCGGATGAAAGCCAACTGAAGAAAATCAATGAAGTCACAAGGCGTTTAATTGAAGAACATGGATACTGTCCTACATGTTCTAATGAATTGCTAAGATATGTAGGAAGTTTGTTGAACCGATAGAATCTTAGCAGCTGTAAATCCAAAGTCATGCTATGGAGTGAAGTCAATGAAGGAGCCCATGTTTATTGTGTCTCAGGAAGACTGGTCCCTCCATCGCAAAGGATATCAAGATCAACTGAGACACCAGGAGAAAGTGAAAGAAGCGATTAAACAGAATTTGCCCGACCTCGTGAGTGAAGAAAGCATTATTATGTCCAATGGACGTGATGTGGTTAAAATACCGATTCGTTCTTTGGATGAATACCGTTTTCGATACAACTACAATAAAAGCAAGCAGGTTGGGCAAGGGAATGGAGATTCAAAAGTAGGGGACGTCATTGCCCGTGAGGGGGATCCCGCCCAGGGTCCTGGAAAAGGCTCCGGAGCAGGGGAGGATCCCGGCCAAGACTATTATGAGGCGGAGATCTCGGTAGAAGAGCTGGAGGAAATGCTCTTTTCTGAGATGGAGTTGCCGAATCTTAAAAGAAAAGACCAGGACCAAATTACGGTTACAGATATTGAGTTTAATGATATACGCAAGAAAGGGTTAATGGGGAACATCGATAAGAAGCGAACCATTTTAGAGGCCCTGAAACGAAATGCAAGAGCAGGAAATCCCAGCCTAAAAGGTGGGATTTCCATTGATGACCTGCGTTATAAGACCTGGGAAGAGGTCACAAAACCGCATTCCAATGCGGTTGTTATCGCCATGATGGACACGAGTGGGTCCATGGGAATTTTCGAGAAATATATCGCGAGAAGCTTCTTTTTTTGGATGACCCGATTCTTGCGAACGAAATATGAAAAGGTAGAGATTGTCTTCATCGCACACCATACAGAGGCAAAAGAGGTAACCGAGGAGGCTTTCTTCTCCAAAGGAGAAAGTGGTGGAACGATTTGCTCCTCAGCTTACAGGAAGGCCCTGGAAATTATTGACAGCCGGTATTCTCCTGCGGTCTACAATATCTATCCGTTCCATTTTTCCGATGGAGACAATTTGACATCTGATAATGAACGATGCGTGAAATTAGTTGGCGAGCTCATGAAGCGATCAAATATGTTTGGATACGGGGAAGTTAATCAGTATAATCGCCACTCAACACTGATGTCCGCCTACAAACATGTGAATGACCCTAAATTCAAGCATTGTATTATTCGGGAAAAAGGGGAAGTCTATAAAGCTTTAACGACGTTTTTCAAGAAGACAGAGGAAGCCAAGGCATAGGGCGGGGGTGAGGAACATGGCCATGGCTGCGGAAGATAAAAGACAATTAGAGCGAGCCATTGATGAAATTACTGAAATTGCCAAAGGATTCGGTTTGGACTTCTATCCCATGCGGTATGAAATTTGTCCTGCGGACATTATTTATACCTTTGGTGCGTATGGGATGCCCACCCGGTTCTCTCATTGGAGTTTCGGGAAATCCTTTCATCGGATGAAGCTTCAGTATGATTTAGGGCTAAGCAAAATATACGAACTTGTCATTAATTCCAACCCCTGTTATGCCTTTCTTTTAGATGGGAATACACTCATTCAAAATAAATTGATTGTGGCACATGTGCTTGCCCACTGTGACTTTTTCAAAAACAATGTACGATTTTCCAAAACCAATCGGGAAATGGTCGAAAGCATGGCTGCTAGTGCGGAGCGCATCCGCCAGTATGAGATATTGTATGGTAAGCAGGAGGTAGAAAACTTCCTGGATGCAGCCTTAGCCATACAGGAGCATATAGATCCTAGTCTTATAAAACCTCAATTTGATTATACCAAAGAGGAAGCTGACAGCAGGAATACACATAGAAATCTAAAAAAAGGCAGTTATGATGATCTATGGGCGCTTGACCCGGAGGAACGGGAACGTCGGGAAAAGGAAGAAGCAAAGAAAAATCAGCCTGTTCGGTTTCCTCCTCGACCAGAAAAGGATCTCTTATTATTTATCGAGCAGTATGCACAAGGGCTTGAGGATTGGCAGCAAGATATTCTAACCATTGTGCGGGGGGAAATGCTCTATTTCTGGCCCCAATTAGAAACAAAAATTATGAACGAGGGATGGGCTTCTTATTGGCACCAACGGATCCTTAGGGAAATGGAGTTGACCGAAAGGGAAACCATCGAGTTTGCAAAACTGAACGCCGGCGTAGTACAGCCATCAACGACAAGCATTAACCCCTATTACCTAGGGCTGAAAATGTTCGAATATATTGAACATAAATGGGATAACCCGACAGAAGAAGAACAGAAAAGATTCGGGCGGAGGAAAGGGGAAGGACGCAAGAAGATCTTCGAGGTGCGTGAACTGGATTCCGATATCTCATTCCTGCGCAATTATCTAACCAAAGAACTCGTTGATGAATTGGATATGTACGTTTTCGCCAAGCAAGGGAATGATTGGACGATCACTGAAAAAGCATGGGAAAGCGTGCGAGATCAGTTAGTTGTATCCCGGGTAAATGGGGGATTCCCTTACATGACAGTGGAAAATGGGGATTATTTGAGAAATGGAGAATTGTATCTGAAGCACCATTTTGAAGGAATGGAGCTAGATATCAAATATTTGGAACGAACCTTGCCATATGTTCACCAGCTGTGGAAGAAAACCGTCCATATGGAAACAACCATAGAGGACCGGCAAGTGCTGTTTACCCATGATGGAAAAAAGACGCATCGGAGATTTCTGTAAACTTGATACCAAGTGAAGTCTGTAGACTTCGCTTGTTTTTTATTTTTAAAGGTTTTTGGGGGCAGAATTCATATTTACCTCTCTCGTATATACTAGGCATTTTTGGTGGACCATGCTCACTTGGTAGGAATTAGCAGCTCTATAGTCCGCTTGACTTTGTGATCGGACTGAGGAGACCTTATTCTGGTAAAACCTCTACTTTCTAAAGGTGTAGAGGACACAGACGACCTTATTTTATTAAAATCCTTGTATATATGCTGCTTAGCAGCGGAATAGCGGCTCTTGGGTCCGAATACTCTTTGAATTGGGGCATTTGGTAAGAATTAGCGGCTTTACGGTCCGCTTGATTTTGTGATCACCGAGGGCCTTTTTCCAAGACCTTCTTAAGCCCAGTTTCATTTAAGCGAAATTTGGACTAAACAGCTAAATTCGGGCCAACCACTGTCCTAATTAGGCTGGCGAATCCTCCGTCTGTTTAGTCTCAAAAATCACTTGAATTTAGGTGGGCTCCTGCTAATCTATTTGATAAAATAAAATAAATCATGTCTTTTTAGGCAATAAGGGGAAACGATCAATGCTTATTTGGGATCAAAAACATAAACAGTTATTATCACACGATTGCAGGAATTGCCCGGATCCGTTCTTTGCCCCTTATTCAGAAGATCTACCGCATGTTGGTTGCTGCAGTTATAGTCCAGTATTCACCCTGTTTGAGATTTATAAGATGGTCCAGGCGAGTGAGGAGTTGTTTTTTTGGGACCGGATTTATCACAATCCAAATAGTACGGTGAAGGATTATGAAATTATTGTCCATGCCCATGTTCATTCCAAATTTGACGAAGCCAAAAAGGAAATAGGCTTGTCCTCAAGGCTCGAAGAAGAGGATTTCAAGCTGCGTTTTTCTGTCTGTCAATTTTTTAAAGATGGAAAGGGCTGCGGGTTAAATCCGCACTTTAAAAATAAGGTATGTCGCTCCTTTATTTGTCCAGCGTTAGAGGATCGAATGGAAGATAGCGAAAAACAGCACTTGGAAGCTCATGTGAAGGAGATTCAAGCGGAAGTAGAGGGGTTTTTGAATGTGCATGAAACCGTCTTGAAACAACGAGGCTGGACGTTTGCCGATCATATGGAGGAAATTGTTGATTACCTGGAAAAGTTAATCCCATAGCGGAAAACCTTTCCGTTATCATAAATTTACGTCCGAAAATGGAAAAATAGCGGAAAGAGTTTCCGCTATTCATGTGATTTTGGGTCGCTGGTAAAGAATAGCGGGAAATTTTTCCGTTATTTAAGCAATCAGCCCTCCTCCTTGAACACATACAACGCATATTCGATTGGCCGCCGAACTGCTGTCCAATAGAGGTTCATCTTTCCCATTAAACGAAAAATATCGCGACCGGGTTTGGGGTTCACCTCAATGATCCAGATCGCTCCGTCCCGATCAATTCCAAGGTCGATCCCTAACTCTACCAACCGGCCAAACTTTTCCTCGAGATATTCTGCAATAAGCAGCCCCAATTGATGGCACTCTTCCACCTGTTTCTTATATTTTTCGGGAGGGAAATACTTCCCTAGAATTTGTTCCACATCGACTGCTTTTCCTCCGCCGTGGAGATTCGATGTCGCGCTGTCTTTTCCTCCGATCTTCCCACCCATTCCGGTAATCGACCATTTACCCACTGCATCTTTTTGCACTAACAGGCGAAAATCAACCATCACGTGAGGCTCCCACTGGAGCTTCAGCCCCTGCTGAACAATGTATTTTTTGTCTTTGGTCCAATTACTTACAAAGGTGGCAAGCGATGACTGGGGGATGGTCCTCTTCATCTTTTTCCGCTGCCAATCCCTTCCAAGTAAGGCCAAGTGTCTTGACTTTTGAGTAATGCTTAAAATCCCTTTTCCGCCTGTTCCATTTACAGGTTTTAAGTAGACTTGATGGTATTTACCTAGAAGTCGGTAAATACCTGCCACATCTTCAAGAAACAATGTCTCCGGAAGCCATTTGCGAATCGTTGGGTGGCGATCGAGATAACAATGGAGGTTCCATTTATGTGCAAGGCGGGAGTTAATAAATTTCATCTTAGACCCACTGCGAAATTGCACAAAGCTTTTAAAAGCCTTTTGTTCCATGTTACGAAATCGATCATAGACAAGATCAGGTGGGGAGGAAAGCTTAGGCTGCCAGCCGCCCCGATCTTTTTGATAGACAAGAGCACGAATCATTCCAGAAGGAAGGATATCATGCGGTGAAAACAGAAGAATTTCCGTGTTTAATTTTTCAGCTTCCTTTGCCAAATGGGTAAAAAAGTTCCGTTCTTCCATTTGGGAACCCTTATACCAGGTAAGTACACCTAATCGCAGGTGAGGAGACATCACTCAACATCTTCTTTCTTCCAATTTCCAAGACCCAGCCATAAGGTTGGTTTCCCTGTTGGTCCAGTAATTACCTTAAAGCCGATCATTCCCATAGCAAAACACATTTTAAGGCTCGGAATATTGTCCAGTGCGACTCTACCATAAGCCTTATCCATTCGTTTCATCAGTTCTTCAATCAGTGTTACACCCGTTCTTTTTTGACGAAACTCCTTATGGACAGCAATAAAAGACTCTTCCCTGCCAAAATCTGAAACAGCCATGACCCCTGTTAATCTCTTTTCCTCAAGGGCAACCAGTATGCAGGTGCCCTCATTATTTAGTGATTCTACAGGAAGTCTTTGCAGCCAGCGGATCCCTTGCTTGGTAATTCGTTTATCTCCATGGAGGTTCAAAAAACGGATGATTCTGGTTTTTACCTTTGGTAATTGTTCAGGAGTAATTTGCCTTACCTGCATGTTGGCTTACTCCTTTTCCAGTAAAATTTGAGAGAAATTGTGCGTATTGAATGATCCGCTCCAACGAAGTTTTACGAATATCAGGTTCATCAAATTTCATTGGTTTGGCATTAGCCTCGAAAAACCAAAGTTCCCCATCAGTGCTTGCACCAATATCCATAGACATTTCTCCCAGGGAGGGGTATTTTTCTTCCAACGCCTCTGCGATATCTAATACGACCTTGTTCAGGTTATTCATAAAAGAGGTGTAGTTCACGTTCTGAAAAGATTGTTTTAGCACAACTTCAGGGGATTCGATGGATCCGCCTCTAGGAACATGGGTTGTGATACTGCCCTTTCCAGCCACGCGGATTCCCACACCAGAAAGTTGCCATCTGCCAAAATCATCTTTTTGGACTAGAACTCGTATGTCATACGGCCGTCCCTCATAGGTTGCGAGTTCGATCCCCTGTTGGATCACATAAGGCTCTTTCACTTTTGTAGAGATGGCATTCCATAACTTTCGTAGATCCGTTGTAGCCCGAGATACAACCTGCTCTCCTTTTCGGCTTCGTAAAATGTATTTTCCTTTTGCCGCTAGTATTGACATAATTCCTTGCCCTGCCTTGCCTGAAATTGGCTTCAAATAGAGTAAAGGGTGCTTTTCTATCATCGCAGTCAGATCGGATGATGTTGTCAGCAGTCTTGTTTCGGGTACATAGGAGGAAACAAGAGCGTTCTGTCCGAGAGTATGGTACAGATTCCACTTATTAAAGAAATGATGGTTATATAAGTGGAGACCTGATATTCCCTTGAGCCTTTTGAGGGCAGATTGCACGTAATCTTTCATCTCGTCTTCTCGGTAGGGGATTCGGTTATAGACCACATCTGGCAAGGGTAAACTGGCAAACCGGATCCACTGATTGGTATTTTCCTGATAGAGATAGGCACTGGTAGATTTCGTATCCCAATCAATATCCTCTACTGTAAAGACATATACGAGAGCTCCAAGTTGCTTGGCTGTTTGGATAATATCGATGAAATTAAGTTTATTTCCTTTAAACCCGGTTCCTCTTTTAACAGTCAAGATGCCGATGATCGGCCCAACCGCAAGATTTCCTTGGCTTGCAGATAATTTCACTCTAGTCGCCAATGCTTCCGGGGCGGGGGAACGGGAATTTAGGATTGCTCTATGAGGGACCTTAAGAGCCCCCATACGAATAGTGGTTGTTCTTTTCCCTGTCCGCCTGAGGGCAGCAGCGGGTAGATGGAGCGTCCAGCCTTGCCCGGGAATAGTAGATAGCATCGCTGTTTTAGGAATAGACATTAGGATCACGCTCCTCTTAATTAAAGTTGGCTAAAAATTTACTATAATCTACAATCAGGCGAATGGATTGGTTATCTGCATCCTTCAGACTGTTTGCTTTGAAGATCGATCTGCCCGGACGAGAGTTGGCTTCAAACATCCAGATGTGACCTTTCTGATCGATCCCGATATCAAAGCCCAGTTCGCCAATGTTCTGATTTAGTCTTGATTCGATAGCCTTGGCTAACAGGATGGCTGTTTCTTTGATCTGTTGTTCCATATATGTGCTGTTTTGTGGAAATACTTGCTTTAGCAATTCTTGCCCTAAAATTACGGTCCCACCAGTGCGGACGTGTGTCGTAACACTGCCTAGCCCGGCAATTTTGGCTGCAATCGCCGCTACAACCCATTGATTCTCACGATTTTTATGGGCGTGAACGCGAAAATCTAGCGGTCGATCTTTGAATCTAATCAAATTAATTCCCTGTTGCACGAGATAATTGGAGAAACGTGATTTGGGCAAATGATTTTGTAGTAAGGTAGCTAAAGATCGATACCGTCTTACAACGTTTTGTGAGTGGCTATGGTACCGACAAAAATATCCTATACCAGGTCTATAGGTTAATTTCAGAATCCCTAACCCCAAGCTTCCTGTCACCGGTTTGAGATAGACCATACCATACTTTCTAAGCATATGGTCAACCTTCTGAACCGTAGGGGAGACATGTGTTTCAGGGATATGCCGATTAGCCAACGGATGGTCTACTAACCGTTGATGAATGGACCATTTATTAAAAAAGGTTGGATTAAACATTTTGGCATCTGTGTTTTCCTCCAACATCTTTATGAAATTGGTAACACTTAATAACTTTTCAGATTGCCTGTCAGGGATTCGATTATAAACAACATCCGGAAGTGGAACAGTAAATCTTCTCCAGGTTAAACCGTTTGCTTCCCCACGCAAGAACATTCCCCTTACTGTCTTCGTGTTCCAATCCACATCAGATGGGGTAAACAGAAAATAAAAGATACTCTCCCCGCGTTGAGCGGAAAGCAAATGTTTAAAAAAGGAGGACCTCGCGCTAACCAATTGGTTATCCGTCATGGAAATCCCGACCGTTAAGATTCCGACAACAGGACCAAGGCGAAGGGTGTCGCCAGTCACCTTTACGTGTAAATCCCCATCGAAGGGGATGGCTAGATTCAAACGAATGGCTGGTGGGATCCAAATTACGCGGTCTGCCCGTTGAACTTTTAAAATTCTTGTCATTAATTTTTTTTGACCTAATTGAACAACAATTTGCCTTTTATCATCTAGACCTAATTCCCTGCATAAGGCATGGGGAATGATAATGCCATTATATTTATTCGATGGCAAGAACTTAATCTGTACTCGCTTGGACTCCATCTTTTTATATCCTCCTTGAGCGGGTTTGCATAAGGTGAAGTGCATAGTAGACAGGATTGACTTGGGATTTCTTTAGAGCTTCCTGATCATTGATCTGTTCAAAAATCTGTCTTCCCGGTTTAGAATTTACCTCTAGAAGCCAAACCCTGCCATCTTGATCGATTCCGGCATCAATCCCCAATTCCACTAACTGACCGTGCTGGCCTTCAATATACGGGGGCAGTATCTCCTCTAGGACCTTGATTCGGGAGAGGATGGCTTCTATTTGTTCTCGACTGTAATTGCGATCTAAAAACTCCTTAAAGCAGCAGGCCTTACCTCCCCCATGAAGATTAGAAGTAATGCTGTTTTTTTGTCCTATTCGAACCGCTTTGCCGATGGAGATCCACTGTCCAGTTCCATCCTTTTGCATGAAGATCCGCAAATCGAAAGGAACTCCCTGTTTGGAGATCAGGGTTAGGTAGGGTTGAATCAGATATTTCCATTTCCGAATAAATGGATGAATGAATCGACTGAGGGAGGAGAAGTCGGGGACTGATGATCGAAAGGATTTGTTCAGCAGATCTCTTCCCTCGATGTCATAAGCGCGGCCGCTTTTTTCAGTAATTTTGATAATCCCCATTCCTAAAGAACCATTAATAGGCTTTAAGATAATGGATTTGTATCGGTTCAACCAATCGTTTATTTGCTTGTTGCGGCTTAAAATATCTGTATGTGGTAAAAACTGGGAAAGTACAGGATGCGCTAAAACCATTTGGTATAGCTGCCATTTCCCTTTTAGTCCCAATCCTAAGAATTGAATATTTTTATTTTCCTTTAACTTTAAAACATAGGGTCTGTAACGCTTGTTAAGGCCTTTTCCGATGTAAAAGCAGCGGTCATAAATGAAAGTAGGGAGCGAAGTGGTAACGGAAATCCAGCTTCCTGCTTGGTTTAACGTATAGCCTTTGACAGTCTGGGTTTGCTCATCAATGGCATTAGGGTGAAAAATAATGACTGGAATTCCTTCACTTTGACCTGTTTGAACAATTTGCTTGTAAAAGCTTTTCTCCGGAAAAGGGGGTGTACCTGGCGCATGAATCGTCATAATGCCGAGCATGGGTTTTGTTTTCAACCCATATCACCTTTTCTTTCGTTTTAAATTCTTTTTCTTGAACGGAAGTTGTTTACTTAAGAGCGGTTTAGTTCTATTCATTCCTTTCAAGAAAAGCGCATAGTCAAGCAATCTTCGAACAGAAGGCCGCGTTTTGTTTTCGGAAAGAACTTGATCATCGTTTTTTGAAGGTTTTGCATTAATTTCCAAAAGCCATACCTTACCAGAGGTATCGACGGCAAGATCAATTCCCAATTCGGCGAAATGTCCTTCAATTGAAGATTCTAGCGACTGGGCCAAAGAGATAGATACCTTTTTCAGATGATCGGTAGAAGGACGGATTCCGCTGGTCCATGGGGATGCCGATTGCAATGCCTTCGTGGCTTGCATGATAGTTCCGCCGCGCGCAAGGTTGGAAACGATGCTTTGATCCTGGCCGCTCCTCCCGACGATCGAGGTGACTGCCCATTTTCCAGTTATGTCCTTCTGCACAAGGGATCTGAAATCTAGTGGATTTCCATTGATCTTTACCAAACGCAGACCCTGTTGGACTAGATAGGGCGCCTTTGAAATGCGTGGTCCGACAGATTGATACAAATCAACCAGTCGATTGTAATGCTTTTCGATGCTTCCGTTCACCGTTGAATGATGACAGGTAAATTTTTTGCCGTTGCGGGTGATACGGTAAATGCCTATTCCTAAGCTGCCATTCGCGGGTTTTAGATAGACTTGGGGGTATCTGCTTGCTACTTCTTTAATCGTTGCGAAGCCTCTATATAAGTAGGTCGTTGGAAGGTAAGGTTTGGCTTCTGCTAAATTCGATAAGGCTTGATGGACTTGCCATTTGTTCAAAAAGTGCTCATTAAAAATAGAAATTCCTTTCGCTTTCCATTGCCTGAATAAATCCTGTATGTCAGAAGAATTTTCATGCTTTCTGGAGGCTAACCGATTGTAGACGGCGTCAGGCATTGGCATAACCTGTTGACTCCAGTTTCCATCTTTCCATACCCAACCGTTTACTGTTTGATTTTGATGATCTATATCGTTTAATGTAAAGATATAAGCTAGCACACCTTTTTCTCTGGCACCTTGCACAACTTCTTGGCAAAAAGAAGAGGCGGGTCCGAAAATCCCTTCTGGTGTCCGAAGCAGTTTCGTGATCAAGACACCGAATACTGGGCCAAGGATGAATTTTCTTCCATGTGGTTCATATCGTGCACTTAATTGGATTCCATCTGGAAGAGAAAGCAGTTCACCTACATCCTTGCGAAATCTTAGAATGGAAGAAGTGCTGGCAAATGTTTGTATTCTACAGGGAATGGATTTCTGTCCCAGCTGCAGGGAAACACGGGAATGGTTTGGAAGCTGCATGGCTTGCTGTAATTTCTGACTGACAAGCAGGTGAATTCCAGACGGGAAGTCCGATTTTTCATCTAGTTGAATTCCGGCACAAACATTTGACATGCGTATTCCCCTTCCCATTAGGCTTTCGAATAATGTATAGTATGAGGGCTATGGTGGAGTGGTGAAATAAGTGGGCTTTTGACACTAGTATTAGAGAGGACGAACGAACGTGAATTGGTGGTTATTGTTTGTAATGCAAGTGGTTATTGGAGCTTTTATCGGAGGAATGACAAATGAATTGGCTATTCGGATGTTGTTTCGACCCTATAAAGCTATTTATCTTGGAAAATGGAGGCTTCCCTTCACTCCAGGGCTCATTCCCAAACGACATGAGGAACTGGCTCGGCAGATGGGAAAGTTGGTTGAAAACTTTCTAATCACGCCCGAGGGGATCCGAAAGATGTTGAAAAAAGGAAGGGTAGAGCAAGAGGTAGAAGCTTGGATTAATCGCAAATTGGAGGAACTTGCGAGATCAGATGAAACTGTCTTTTCCCTTGGTTCAAGGTTAGGCTTATATCCATCCAGGGAAGGGCAGCAGGTTGTAAAGGGTTCAGTCAAATTATACATACAACAGAAGGTGGGGCAAACCGCCCATTTAAAATTAAACGAAGTTGTGCCTGAGCGTTCAAGACAGATGATCCTGGATAAGGTGCCGATTCTCGCTCCCTTTTTACTAGAACGGATTTCTCAATATCTGGCTTCAGACGAAGGCAACCGAATGATTAAACAAATGCTTTCAAACTTGGCCGGTGGGCTTGGGATGTTTGGCGGGTTAGCCAGTGTTCTTCTAGCCGATGAGAAGATTGTACATAAAGTGAGTACGTCGCTAGAATCAAGTCTAAAAAACGACGAATTAAAAGAAAAGCTTACCGCCATTCTGATTAAAGAGCTGGAGCAATTAGGTGAAAAACAGGTAGACGAAGTGATACACTGGATCGGTGAAAAGAATATTGAACAGCTAATCGATATGATTGTGGATAAAATGATTGATTTTGATACGATAGGAAAGCAGAAATTGCAGACGGTATTAGCCCCTCTCCTTCCTTCAATCAGGAAGGCTATTCCACAGTTTGTTGTGGGATTAATGGCCTGGGGAGAAGCAAATCTAGAGGAAGGCTTGCAAAAGTTGAACTTAACACAAATTGCCTCCTCTCAGGTTGAGGCTTTCCCCGTACAAAGATTGGAAGACATGATTGTAAGCATTACGGGAAAGGAATTAAAGATGATTACCGTTTTAGGAGCACTGTTAGGAGGAATGATCGGGGCAGTGCAAGCGGTGATAGTCCTCTTTGCAAAGTAATGTAGCTTGTTCAGGAACAATTTGGTATGATAAAAATGGGTAAAAATGGAATAGTGATTACCTCAAATCATGGTTATGGAGGAATAGTTGATGGAAATTATTTATCATGGTCATTCAACCGTACAAATCACACATGAAGGGACTTCACTCATCATAGATCCATTTCTCACACATAATCCCATAGCAAAAACCAAGGTAGAAGATGTTAAAGTTCAATACATCCTGTTAACCCATGGGCACAGCGATCATATTGGTGATGCTCTGGAAATTGCCAAACAAAATGATGCGACGATTATTGCTACATTTGAGCTGGCTACCTACTTTGCTTGGCAAGGAGCAAAAGTCCATGCTATGAATACAGGGGGCTCGCATCCATTCGATTTTGGTCGGGTCAAGTTCACCCAGGCCTTCCATAGCTCAGGGATGACGTTCGACAACGAGCAAAAAATTACCTATTTAGGCATGCCTTGTGGACTTATCTTGACGATCGGAGATAAAACCATCTATCATTCAGGGGATACGGCCCTATTCGGCGATATGAAGATTATTGGTGAGTTAAGCCCAGTGGATCTTGCCTTCTTGCCTATTGGTGATAACTATACAATGGGACCGGAGGACGCAGCCATCGCAGCGGAATGGGTAAAGGCAAAGAAAGTAGTCCCGATTCATTATAATACCTTCCCGCTCATTCAGCAGGATCCTGTGGCCTTCTCCGAAAGGTTAGGCAAGAAAGGGATTGAAGGAATTATAATGGAGCCAAGCAGCAATCTTTTTATTTAAATGAAAACTATTTGTAACATACTTGTAATATTTCTCTACTATACTAAAAGCATGATGATAAACCCCCTTAATTCATAGGCGACCGAGAGGTCGCCTCTTTGTTTTGGACATCAGAGAGGATCATTTTTCTTTTGTGTACCTAGATGTTCTGACAATGTTCACAATAAAGTGGCAAATCTAGTGTTTTTATGTAAAAACACCTACTCGAATGGTAATATTTGATGTATACTAATATCGTATTCTAGCGAAAAAAGTAATAGATTCGAGAGTAACGGTGGTGAATGAATGAAGAGAAAAATAGCTGGCTTTTTATTTGCATCAATTATATTTTCTTCTCCAGCTTTTGCTCAAGAGGACTATACTGTACAAGCAGGCGATTCATTATGGAAAATTTCCGAAAGATTCAGTGCATCTGTTTCGGAAATTAAAGAGGCCAATCAATTAACCTCGGAATCCTTAAGTATTGGACAGAAACTTGTTATTCCTGGCAATGGTAAGAATAACAATGCGAAAAAACTCGCTGTGGTTCAGGCAGGGAATCTAAATTTGAGGGAATCTAGCAGCCTGAATGCCAAGGTCATTGCCATGCTTCACAGAGGGACAAGTGTTGAAGTATTGGACAAGGGCGAGGAATGGTCAAAGGTAAGGGCAGGGGAAGAAGTAGGCTTTGTTGCAACAGAGTATTTGAATTTTAATCGGGAAAAGGCATCTCGCTCATCTGATCTTTTTTCTGAACGCTTGAGAAGCATTACAAGTGATCTGATAGGGATCCCTTATCGTTACGGTGGAACGACAAAGAGAGGGTTTGATTGCAGTGGCTTGACTGCCTATGTGATGGACGAGCTAGGGGTGAAACTACCCAGAAGTTCTTCAGAGCAGTTTGCTGTTGGGACGAAGGTCTCTAAAGGAGATCTTCAGCCGGGGGACCTCGTGTTCTTTGATTCACTTGGCAAAGGGGATATTTCCCACGTTGGTATATACATAGGAAACAACAAAATGGTCCATTCCGCCACGAAGCAGGTTGAAGTCAGTGATCTGGATTGGTATTTTGATCACTATCCCTATTACGGGGCGAAGAGAGTTTTGGAATTTGATAGCTAGAAAAAAAGAAAAAGCCCTTAGGGGCTTTTTTTTATGATACTTTTGTATTATTTTCTTTTTCCTTCGGTTTAAATTTCGCACAATATTCAACAATAGCAGGACGAACCTGTTTACACGTTTTTATACATTTTAAGCATAACGGGTCAGTTTTCATGGGTTTCATGGGTATCCTCTCCCTATGGTGTAAGCGTTTTAAATTGGTATAGTTTATTACGGTGTGAGTTTGGAATATTACAAAATTAGGAAAACTCTTGATATTTTTATGATTGGACTTGTTCCCTTCCTGGAAAAATATACTAAATGGGGGATATTTGGTTTAAACTATAGAAAGGGAAAGGGGTTGAGTCAAATTGCGAAAGTTTTATTTTATTTTCACGGCACTTTTTATCATTTATTCGGTGGTTATCGGCATCTACTTGCTTACCACATCAAGTTCACTTCCGCCAGAGTTAAAAGGCAGCCCAGCTGATCCAACGACGTTTATGTCTCCTGAACAGGTGGAACAAGCCTTTGCTTATTCCAGAATTAAAAACGTCCTGTTTTTCATCGGCGGTCCATTGGATTGGGGAATTTATCTGCTAATTTTAGGGATAGGATTATCTGCCAAGTATAGAGATATAGTGGCTTCGATCGTGAAAGGCTCGTTTTGGAGGGTTGCTTTATTTGTTCTACTACTTACTTTTACTACCACTTTGTTGCACTTCCCGCTTGATTATTACGCCTTTCATTTAAAACACGAATACGGTATCAGCAATGAACCCTTTAACAGCTGGATGAAGGACAATATTAAGGGGTTTTGGGTATCGGTAGTGATTACCATTCCCGTTGTGTGGCTCCTTTACCTCGTGATCCGCAAAAGTCCCACTCGATGGTGGCTTTGGTGTTGGCTTGCTTCGATCCCGCTCTCCTTATTTTTTATGTTTATTCAACCGGTCGTTTTGGATCCAATTTATCATAAGTTTACGCCATTGCAGGATCAACAGTTAAAGAGAGAAATTCTTGATTTGGCTGCGGAAGCGCACATTCCTACCGAGAAAGTTTATCAGGTAGACATGTCAAGGAAGACGAATGCATTAAACGCCTATGTGAACGGGATTGGCAGCAACACGCGGATTGTGCTTTGGGATACAACCTTGCAAAAGCTGAAAAAGGATGAAATTCTATTCATCATGGCACATGAGATGGGGCATTATACCCTTCACCATATGACCTGGTTATTTATCGGATCCATTTTTATGGTTCTTGCTGCTCTGCTTGTAGTCTATTACCTACTCCGTTGGATTGTGAAAAACTGTGGGAAGTATTGGAGGATTCATCAGATAACAGATTTGGCCTCTTTGCCCGTGATTCTTTTGATTCTCTCGGTTCTTTCATTTCTCACTATGCCGATTCAAAATACGGTGTCGAGACAATACGAACATGCGGCAGATGTTTATGCCATGCAGTTAAGAAATGACCCTGATGCAGCCATTAGAACCTTTCAAAAACTTGCAGTGGAGGGACTTTCGGAAGTGAACCCTCCTGCCCTGGTAAAATATGCTTTGTATGGACATCCTACTTTACATGAACGGATCCTGTATGTTAATAATTATTCGAAATAGAAAATATTAAAAACATCGAGTAGGGAGAACATTGTAGGATGAGATTACGCAAGAAGCCTTGGGTTAAGGATGAAATTGTTAAATTTGATCAATTAATTGAAAACCCCGAAGAATATAAAGGGAAGTGGAAGGAGAGGCTTGGAAACAACCATCCGCTGCATGTTGAATTGGGGACGGGAAAAGGGAATTTTATCACCACTTTGGCTGAACAGAACCCGGATATTTCTTTTATCGGTGTAGAAGTACGAGAAGAGGTTTTATATACTGCAGTCAGAAAGGCTGCTGAGAAAAATCTGCACAATATCGCTTTTCTTTGGATGAACATCAATAAAATTGAGGAAGTCTTTGCCGAGGGAGAAGTGACAAGAATTTATTTGAATTTTAGTGATCCCTGGCCAAAATCAGGTCATGCCAAGCGGAGGTTGACCTATCGACAGTTTCTTGAGAAGTATAAGGTTATGATGCCATCCGGCGGGGAAATACATATGAAAACCGATAATGAAAAGCTCTTTGAATTTTCGTTGAATGAATTCTGTGAGAGTGGCTTTCGCCTGAAAAATATAACCTTTGATCTGCATAATAGCCACTATGAAGAGGCAAAGTCTGTGATGACAGAATATGAACAAAAATTTGTAAACCTGGGCATGAAAATCTACCGGGCAGAAGCTATCAGTCCCATCAAGGAATGAACAGAGGAGATTAGTCATATATATCTATATGAGGAATAATCCTTGTCATTATCATGAATAAGGGATGGGAGAATGAAAAAATTTCGTGCTTTAAGTTGTTTTATCTTGGCGTTGTGTTTGGTGTTTTACGCTTTGCCAAGGCTGCCTCTGCAAGGGTTTGACGGAATGTTAGACCAAGCAAGCGGATTTAGCCTTGTGTGGACGGCTTTTGCCATGCTGGTCATTGGAAGTAACCTATACCAAGTGATTAGTACAGATCGAACAGGACTAGATAAGAGAACGAGGAAGCGCGGAGGTCGCAGATTGGAAGAATGGAAAAGACCAGCGTTCGTTGAAAAAGGCTACCGGAGAAGCAGGGTCTAATGGAAGCTGCACGTGGCATGGGAACATGCCTCATGCAGCTTTTTTATGTTGATTGTGTTATAGTAACTGGCTATAATTATAGTAATACAGATGGCAACAGGGATGGGGAAAAGTTGTTGCAGAAGAGAAAGTCAGGGTGATACATGGTGGCCACAAAGCATGAACAAATACTAGAACACATTTCTTCATTAGAGGTAGGCAGTAAGATTTCTGTTCGCCAAATTGCCAAGGATCTCGAAGTCAGTGAAGGAACGGCTTACCGCGCGATTAAAGAAGCCGAGGCCCAGGGACTTGTTAGTACAATTGAACGGGTTGGGACAGTTAGAATTGAGAAAAAACAAAAAGAAAATATAGAAAAGCTGACCTTCGCCGAAGTTGTGAACATTGTGGACGGACATGTGCTAGGGGGAAGGGAAGGGCTTCATAAGACCTTGAACAAATTTGTGATCGGTGCCATGAAGCTTGAAGCCATGATGCGTTATGTCGACGCGGGCAGCCTGCTCATCGTTGGAAACCGCTATGAAGCACAGAAGCTCTCCCTTGAACATGGAGCTGCAGTTCTTATCACAGGGGGCTTTGATACGAGTGAAGATATCAAGCAACTGGCAGACGATCTACAGCTACCGATTATCTCAAGCAGCTATGACACGTTTACCGTAGCTTCGCTCATTAATAGGGCGATTTACGACCGGTTGATAAAAAAAGAAATTGTCATGGTTGAGGACATTTTAATTCCTTCGGAAGAAACGCATTATTTATTCACTCATGACAAAGTAAAGGATTGGCATCTCCTGAACCAGAAGGTAGGGCATGGACGGTTTCCAGTGGTTGATGAACAGCTTCGTGTTCAAGGGGTTATTACGACGAAGGATATTATGGGTCGTGAAGAACACCTATCGATAGATAAAGTCATGACCAAAAACCCGATTACGGTTATGCCAAGGGTTTCGGTTGCCTCAGCAGCACATTTAATGGTATGGGAAGGAATTGAGCTACTGCCCGTAGTCGATAATCACAAGAAGATATTAGGGATTCTTAGTCGCCAAGATGTATTGAAAGCAATGCAGTATATCCAAAAACAGCCACAGATTGGTGAAACCTTTGCCGACCAAATTACCTCTCACTTTGAAGAGGAGAAATTAGAAAACGGGAATATCGTCTTTAGAGGAGAAATCACACCGCAAATGACCAATCATCTTGGTAATATAGCAAGCGGTGTTTTAACAACCGTTGTAGCCGAGTCAGGATGCCGAGCTCTTCGTCAACTGCGTAAAGGGGATATGGTACCAGAGAATATTACAGTCTATTTCCTTAAGCCGGTTCAGATCGAGAGTATCATTGAAGTGCGACCGAAGGTAATGGAAATCAGCAGGAAATTTGGAAAAGTAGAGATTGAAGTGTTCCACCAAGGGATTTTAGTAGGGAAAGCGATGATGACTGCACAGGTTATAGAAAGATAATTTCCTTGACCTGATAATACGATAGTGGAATATCCCACTGTCGTAGCCGATGTGACCAAGTGTATATTAGGGGTATGTAAAAAAGGGATCTATTTGATCCCTTTTTTATTGCTGCATATTCGTTTTATAGAACCGATAATTCTTGATTCCCATCCATAGGTTGAAAATACCTAATATCCCAAGAACGATGGCTACAACGATGCGAGTGGTCGATAAATCTGGGAAGAGGAACTGGTTAATTGAAAACAGGATCAGAGTACTGCCCATGAAGATGTTCATCAAGGATTGTCCGACTTTTCTAGCAATTGGTTGCTTCACCATCCGGTACTGAATGCCAAAGGCAATGGTCAGTACAAGGGCAGCTAGGGTTAATCCCGTAAGAAACATAAAATCACCTTTCCTTCAAATAGATAACGGAAAAAATTTCCGCTACCATCAAAAATCCGGCCCAAAAGGGTCAAATAAC
>Ga0180215_1001388_pt1 | contig 26807 bp, 25 predicted proteins | sample eDN3rd37CBELigBY_FD_128871 | JGI IMG/M metagenome (GOLD analysis project Ga0180215, IMG submission 128871) | Enriched backyard soil microbial communities from Emeryville, California, USA - eDNA 3rd pass 37_C BE-Lig BY (version 2) (version 2) | ecosystem: Environmental > Terrestrial > Soil >...
CATCTTTTTTCCCTTAGAAAAGATAGGACCGTGTCCAAAATATTGCTGTAAAATATCCAGAAGATGCCTTTTCTCCCCTATCGCCATTTCCTCCATTCCAAAGCTATCCCTACATAAAAAAAACTTCTCAGCAGTTTGCTCCCCTACTAAAAAGTCTTAACTATCCACTCGCTTATTACACTCTATTAAAAATTCTATGTAAATCAGTGCCGACTACATAAAAAGCAAAAAAGATAGATACGTAAAAATCATAAATACTAAAAGGGAAAAGAGGATAGACACAAAAATAATGGAATGGTTAGAAGGAATAAACAGACCTTCTTGAATTTCTTTTCTTTTTCTGGAATATTGAATGCTCGCCATTACCCCCGTAATAATTCCTACTATGCAAGCAAAAATCCCCAGAATAATTGCAGCTGTATTAATAAAATGATCTGTGCTAATTTTAATAGTAAAATGCAAGGATGTTGTCAAAAAGCCAACACCTGTAATAGAAATAGCAGTGCGTATCCATGCTAAGTACGTTCTTTCATTCGCTAAATGTTGTTGCGCATATTGTACACTTTGTTCTTGTGCCTTTTTTGGGGCTGCCATGTCTCGATTTCTCCTTTCTCCAACATTCCTCTAAAAGCCATTCCCAGCGTCTCTCCTTCCAAACTCCTTAGTCCACATTCTATTTTCCACCACAAACACCTCCTTAAACAATCCCGAAATTAGATGGATTACTTTCTTCCATACAATATTGATTCTTGTCGAAAAATAGCTGTCTCGATAAAAAACGGAGCAAAATTCAATCAACTGATCCGCACAAAGGATGGAAAAAAAGCTGCTAATCTGGATCAGGAGACTGGATGGTTAATTCATACAAACCAGGATGTTCCCTTGCAAAGTGAATATATTCGCGGCCAAGAGCATGAACAGCCTTTTCTGCAGCCCTGTGCAGCATATTGAAGCTCTTCCGCAAAACTCCTCTAGCGCAAGCCTTGTTAATCGACTCATCAATGCTTCTAAAACAATAAATAATTGGTCCCTTACCTAAAAAAACAGAACAAACATACAGCAAAAAAGTATGGCAATGTGATCTGCCATACTTTTTTGCTTACGAATACTTAGCAAAGTAATGAGAAAATAAATGATCTATCTGCTGCTCAATTGGAATAGGATTCCATATAATGGGCGCGTTTTGTTTGCAAGCCATCAAGATAGGAAAAAAGATGGCTGCATGGATTTGCATCATCATCATGGTTAAAACATCAGAATCTTCTTCACCTGTAATTTCTTGAATGGTCATTTTAATTTTATTTAAGCCCATTGTTTTCATAAAGTTTTTATAGTCTAATTGTGATTCAAAGGAAATATCACCTTTTCCAAGAATTTCGCGAAGCAATTCTGGATAGACCATAATTGAATGTATAAATTGAAGCAAAAAATTCTTTAATCTTTCTTTTGGGGGCAGAGTGCAATCATCTAAAATCAAAAATGCCTCTTGAAAGGAAGCAAGGAGAACTTTTAATGTTTCATTGATCAATTTATCTTTTGATCCAAAGTAATAATTAATCAGCGCCAAATTTACATCAGCCGCTGCAGCTATTCTGCGCAATGTTATCTTTTCTAGTCCTTCTGTTTTTATAAGCTCTAACGTTGCATTTAATATATTGTTCTTTGTGGTGCTATCTTTTTCGGAGCTTTTTGTCATCGTTTAACTCCCCTATTTCTAAACTCAAATCAAAAAAATCTGTTTATTTTACTATAACGATAATACTCTTTAGCTTGTGGGTCAAGAGACATTGCCTTTATTGGTGCACCCATTTTCTGAGATTATTTTTCTTGACAGATAAAAGGAAACCAGTTAAATTCATAATTAAACATCGTTTTAAACATTGTTTAATTTTTGATAACGAAAAAGAAAGTTGTGTGAAAAAATGTCCAATCCAAGCAATTTAACTCCTTCTAATGCTTCTCAGGAGTTTTCCATCAAAGCAATCATTGCACCTCTTCTTGCAGTCATTGTCGGAATGATTATGGTTATTTTAGACAGCACTGTCGTAAATGTTGCCATTCCCAATTTAGTTGATTATTTTGACACTGATCTTAAAACGATCCAGTGGACTGTTACTGGTTATACATTGGCACTCTCTGCGGTCATCCCACTTGCAGGCTGGATGACCGATAAATTCGGCGCCAAACGAATATTTCTTATTACCATTGCCTTATTTACAGCAGGATCTGTCTTATGCTCCCTGGCACAATCACCAGTGCAGCTGATTATTTTCCGTATTATTCAAGGTCTTGGCGGGGGAATGGTCTCTCCAATCGGGATGGCTATGGTATTTAAGCTTGCGCCCCCTCATAAAAGAGGCGCCATTATGGGTGTTCTGGGAATTCCTATGCTGCTTGCTCCGGCGCTTGGTCCCGTATTATCAGGCTGGCTTGTCGAATATGTAAGCTGGCATTGGATATTCCTTATTAACTTGCCGATTGGAATTATCGCATTGTTCATTGGAATGAAATTTCTTCCAGCATCAGAAAAGCATGCTGCACCACATCTTGATATAATTGGCATGATTCTTGCTCCTATCGCATTTGCCATGCTTGCATATGGTGTTAGTGAAGGCGGCACTAGCTGGACTTCTACTTCGACGATAACAGGTTTAACCGTCGGGGGCATTGCATTGCTTCTATTTATTTTAGTAGAGCTTCGCCAAAAACAGCCATTGCTTGAGCTCCGTGTATTCCGTTCCTCTGACTTTACAAGAGGAATTCTGCTTGCTTGGCTGGCCCAAATTGCGTTATTCGGCTCAATGATTATCACCCCTTTATATTTGCAGCAAGTAAAAGGCTATACAGCATTAGAAACAGGTCTAATCTTATTGCCTCAAGCATTGGCTTCTGGAATTTTTATGCCAATAAGCGGTCGTTTATTTGATAAAATCGGTGCCCGTCCCCTTGCATTAACAGGGCTTGGCATCATTTCCGCCGGCCTTTTCTTATTGTCGCAAGTAACAGTGGATACAAGTTTAGGAATGATTCTTTTATCTTTATTCTTAATGGGAGCAGGCATGGGGCTTACTATGATGCCTGTTAATACACATGTATTAAACGCAGCTCCACGCAAATTAGTCAGCAGGGTAACACCACTTACCACAGCAGCTCAGCAAGTTGTCGTTTCCTTTGCTGTAGCTGGTTTAACAGGCTATTTAACATCACATATCACAACACATATGAAAGATGTTGCAAAAGGAATAACCCCTGCTGAAGCAGTGACAGCAGGATTTGGAGATACATTCTTCCTTTCCGCATGTCTCGCTGTGGCAGGATTTTTATTCAGTTTCCTCCTGCGCAAACCCAAAAATAAGCCAGAAGACAAACCTGACTCTGAAGAAAAGACAAATCCTGCGTTAATGGCCGGACATTAATAATAAACAAAGGTGTGCTTTCTAATAAGTGCCAAAAAATAAAAAAGGCGAAGAAAAATAATGAGTTTTTCTTCGCCTTTTTTATTATCGTTAATTTTTATAAGCTAAATTTCCTGCAATTTGTAGAAATAAAAGAAGAAAACAAGAATAAGCCTCGAAACAAACACTGGCAAGCATTTGTTTTGAGGCTTATTTTTTATATTGCTATAAACAGCTATTCCATTTTCAGCAAGTTCTTTTCTTTTGCTTACATTTTCATTTCTAACTCTTCCGCACTGTCATTCTGAGCCTGTGCTTCTTTAATAATTCTTCTTCGGTTATAAAGCATTAAGAAGAGTGTGCATGCTGTAATAATCAAAGCGCCAATTACTTTAAAATCTAAGAGTCTCACGATTGCCCATGGCAGTGGACTTGATGCATAGTCTACGCTGGACACCAAGTTTGATCCTGATGGAATGGCGAAATCCACTAGTTTTGCTGCTTCTGTGAAAATCGGCGCCAAGTTTGTCGCAAACCATAAGCCAAGTACCGTAATAACAAGGCCTACTATAAATGTTCTAAATACATTTCCCTTTGTTATTGGAACAATTAAAACAAAAGCGAATGGCAAACCTGCAAGACTGGCAAATGGCAATAATCCATTTCCAGGAAGAACGGCTGCTAAAACCAAAGATACTGGCACAAGAAGCAAAGAAACAACCAATGTTGTTGGATGGCCAATACCAACCGCTGAGTCTAACCCGATAAATAATTTTCCAAAGTTTTTAAATCGTTTCTCAATAAGAGCCTGAGTCGCTTCTGATACCGGCATCAGCCCTTCCATTAATACTGCTGCCATTTTGGGAATTAATACAAGAACAGCACCCATTGTAATTGCTAAATTTAAGATTCCTTTTACATCATATCCTGCAATAATGCCGAGAATTCCACCAATAATAGTTCCAAGCAGTATTGGCTCTCCAAAAACTCCTAATTTCTTTTGCAGTCCATCTGCATCTAAGTTAATTTTGTTTAACCCAGGAATATAATCTAATATTTTATTTACAACAATTGCAATTGGCACAAAAGATGCAGTAAAACCATGTGGAAGAGATACACCTTCGAGACCAAGATGTTTTTCTACATTTTTTGCTGTTAAGTCTGCTATTACCATAATCACAATCATATTAATAACTGCCGCAAAGATTCCCCACCAAAAACTTCCTGTTAATACAGCAACAATTGATCCTGTAAAAGCAAAATGCCAATAATTCCAAATATCGATATTTACAGTTTGAGTTGTTTTTGTCAACAGCATAAGTATGTTCACTACTAAACATACAGGAATAATTAAAGCTCCCACTTTTGATCCAAAAGCAATCGCCGCCGCAGCAGGCCAGCCTACATCCAAAACATTTAAATTTAAGCCAAAGTTTTTGACCATTTGTTCTGCTGCCGGTCCTAAGTTATCTGTTAATAAAGAAATAACAATATTTAGTCCAATAAATCCAACGCCAACCATTAATCCTGATTTAATGGCTTTGCCTACTTTTACTCTTAAAAGCAATGCAAATATAGCAAAGATAATTGGCATCATAACACTTGCACCTAAGCCAACAATATAATCTAAAATAGCCATAACATACACCTCCATGTTTACTTACCTGGTAAAAATTTTAATAATAAATAATAATTTCTGTTTTCTTAAATATCTTCTGTTAAACAAATTTACTTGTTAACGTTTTCAAAATATTCCAAAAACGTTTTGCCTAACAGAAGATTTAGATGCAATTTTTGGGGGAAAATGGAAACTAACAATTAGCAGAAACTAGTTCCATCAAATATTTTTTAATCACTGAAACATTTCCAGACGATAGTTCCTCCACTGCCTTTTCATCTGAAAATAAATTCATTAAGCTAGACAACATAGGAGCTTGATTTTGTTTTTCTTTTAAAACAATAATGCAAATTAGACCAACTTCCACTTCTCCGCTTCCATCCATGCTTTGAAAAACAACCGGTTTAGCTGGAACCACAATTCCTAAAGTAGATTTGTTCACATGTATGGCATCAGAATGGGGAATTGCCACACCATAGGCTCCAAAATTAAGTCCTGTTGGAAATTCATTTTCTCGCTGCACTAGCGCCTCTTTGTACGTATCTTTTACATAGTTTCTTTTCACTAGTTGATCTGCTAAAAACTCAAGAGACTCTATATCGCTTTCAAAAGATTCGCCAATGAATATCAATTCTTCATCTATCACTAAATCCAATTTAATCTCCCTCCTTTGCTATATTTATTTCATCTTACAGCCCTAATTTAGAAATGATTTCCTCAACTGTTTTTTCTTTCCCGATATTTGTCACGAAAGATAATCCTTTTACAATAGGAACATTTAAATCTTTTGTAAAATTTGTTGTTGTTACAATTAAATCATAATCATTTGCCTTATTATTCAATTCGGCAATCGTTGTTTGGTGAAGAGTCACTTTATTTAATAGACCTTTTTCTTGAAGAGCATCCTGTAATTTGTTTAAAGCCACAGTAGAAGTCGCAATTCCTGCACCACAAGCAATTAATATTTTTTTCATCATTTTTTCCTCCTAAATTTTTTATACGGAATACTTATCAAAAATCTGCAGTATTTCCTCTTTTGAATTAGCGTTGATCATTTTTTCTACATCTTCTTTATCAGTCAATAATTTCATTAATTGTGCCAAAATTTCTAAATGGCTTGTTTTATCTACTACCGTTAATGTCACGACTAAACGAACATCTTCCTTAAAGTCATCTCTAAAGTCGATCCCATTTTTAAAGGTTACTAGACTTAAAGCCAGTTTTAAGGCGCCATCCTCTGGTCTCGCATGGGATAATACCACACCAGGAGCTACAACCATATAAGGGCCATATTGATTAAAATGGTCAATAACCGTTTCATAATATGGACTTTGTGCGGATTTATCCAAATACAGTAAATCTGTTCCCTCTTTAATCGCTTCCTCCCATACAGCAGATTTTGCCTTCAGCTTTATCGTTTTTTCACTAATGATGCTGCGGATGCTTAATTTCTCCAAATTTGCATAATCTTCTTTTTTGTCCATTAGGATTTTCATAAATTGATATTGAAGCTTATAGACATCTTTTACTTCACCTTGCATTTGGACTGCTTCTAGCAGCTTATTTACTTTATTGAGTGTTACTTCATAATAGTTGCCCTGATTAAATTTCGCATGTAGATACTGGCTGATTAATTCGTAATCTCCTTCTGTAAGAAACACATTCACTTTTAAATAATCTGTTCCTTTTAATTCAGGAATATCTACCGTACTGATTACTACATCATAACTGCTAGAATCGATGTTTTGCAGAGCCCGAAAAGAAACGGTGTTTACTACCTCTACATTAAATGCCTTTGTCAATTGATTTGATAGAATATTGGCGCTAGAAATACCTGCACCGCATACCAGCAGCACTTTTTTTCTGCTTTCTATGCTATTTTGCGAGTTTTCTAAAGCTGCAGCAAAATGAAGAGTAATATAAGATACTTCGTGATCACTTACAGGCCGATTTAAATATTCTTCTAGATGCCTTGTAACTTTTTTTGTATACCGGAACAGTTCTTGATAGTGATAAATAATTTCATCAAACATTGGATTTTCCAATGTTAAGTGGTATTTGATCCGATAAACTGCCGGCTTTAGATGCAGCAATAAGCCTTCTACAATCTTGCTGCTATTATCTGCAAAGTCACATTGATAGATGACTTCAATCTCTTCTGCCATCTTTAATGCTACAATATACAGTTCATCCAAATTGCTATCTTGTTCTGTTTCATTATCAGCTCGAATGCTTTTGGCGCCCAACAGCTGCAATGCAATATACGCCACTTCCATCTCTGGTATTTCAAGTGCATAATGAGATTCCAATTCCTTCATAATATCAGTAGCTGCAGCAAATTCCTTCGTATCTTTAATATTGTCGATAATAAGGGATGAAATCTCTACCTCGCTATTTTGGAAAGTTCTTTTAACAGTGACCATTAGATGTGTTAATAAATTCATATATGATTGGTCATCGAACTGTTTTCCAAGCTGCTTTTCTGCTGCAACAATCAACTGATCGATATACTGAATATCTACTTCGCTCAGCACATCATGAAAGTATAGATTATTAATTTTCGAAAGCACTCGATGATTGCGGATATATTGATAGATATCCTTTGCACTAATCGTTCCCAATATCATTTTATTCATAAGAGAGCGTTTACTTTTTTCCTCGCCGTTGATGATGACTCCTGCTTTTCTTTTTCTTTCAAGAGTCAATCCTACTGGCTGAATATAATCCGCTATCAAAAGAAGTTCGGCATCTAACGTTGATTTTGATATCCCCATTTTATCCTGCAATTCAGAAAAGGTGATCGCTTCACTCGCTCCTAAAAGCCTTGTCAAAATATAGATAAAACGTTCTTCTTTGGAAATGATATATTGATATGGCGAATGTTCCGCCAAAAATCCGGCAATAAAATCTGTCACTTCTTTTGCTTTCTTTAACTTAATTCCTTTCAAATGATGCCTCTCTATACAGTCAAACCCATAATGAAAGAGAAAGTTATCGAGCTTATTAATGTTGTATCTTATTGCTCTTTCTGTTAATCCTGATTTTCTGGCAAGGTCATGAACCTTAATAAAATCTGGAGAGTCCAACAAATCTTTCAGTATGGCCATACACTTTTTGTTTAGATTCATTTGTCTTCTCCTTTCTATCTTCATGATATACGAAGTAATTAAAAAAATGAATATCCGCAAAACATAAACAACGGTTGTTTGTTTCGGAAAAAATTATGCAAAGAATAAAATAGCTAAACATTTTCATTTTTGGTCGAAAAATAGATATGCCTCTAAAAATCAGAGTCCCCCCCCTAAAATTCGCAGTAAAATCACTCAAAACAAAAGCAACCGAGCAAGCACAACAAAAAAGCATGGCGGAATGCATCCGCCATGCTTTTTTATCACTGCACTTTCTCTCCCCAGCCGAACATGTCGCCATCTTCTCCTTCTACTTTCAATCCCGGATGAATAAATGGCATAAATGCTGCTGGATTTTTTGCTTTTTCTGTAATGGTTTTAATATGTTTGCCGATAATAAATTGCTCTTCTGCTCCTACTAGGCCAAATGGCAATTCGCTTGCTCTGCCAAAGTAGATAGAGCTCACTTTTCCGCTTGATAATTTTACTTGCTTGCTGTTGATCAAGTACGGCTTATCCCGCAAAGAGGTGTAGATTGTCTCCCAATCCTTTACTGTTTCAAATTGGATTTTAGATAAATGTTCCCCAGCCGCAGAGATAAGAATAATATCCGGCTCTAGGTAGTCGATCAGTTCATGCCATAATGGCACACCTGTTGTTTGCAGGTCCATTTTTGCTTCTTTTGTTAAATCGCCCCATGTAGGATTTGTAGCTAATGGTGTGCAGATATCTGTATGAAGGGCGGTATTTTCTTTCTTATTGTAAAAGCTGGCATCTAGGCCATTTAGCATATTTTCAAAAGCCGGATTATACCAAGCATTGTATGGGTCGTCGTCAAAATACTGATTGAGTGCAGAAATATACTGCTGATTGAAATGATAATAATGGTCTTGTTTCATAGATTGGAACCTTTGGAAAGGGTCTGGTTCAGGGAAGTCTCTCCTTGACGGGTTCAGACCAACTGTAACGATGCGAATAGGGGATTCTAAATATTTTTTGATATTGCCAAAATACATAATTGGCATAGAAGGTTTAACTATATAGGGTAACTCTTTTTTGCTTTCATACAAATCCCAATACTTTTTAATCAATGTGGTTTGTTTTGCATGTTGAATAACAATAAAAATCATCCTTTCATTTTGGTTGCAAGCAGGCAACTAAGTTATTTAGCTGTGCTTGCCTAATTAATTCGTTCTCAAGGCGGCAAACTCCTTCTTCTTTTACTACTATTTGCAAATTTTTTTATTTCCATGCGAAATTTTGCTATGCTAGAAAAAAGTTCCCTTAAGGACTTGACATTTACTCTTCTAACATAGAAAAATAAGAGAAAAAGGAGCTATTACAATATGGATACCAATCTTTTTTATAAACATGTCGGCAAAAAACTCAAAAAAGCAAGGATCCTTAAAGGGCTTACTCAAGAAGAGCTTGCAAAAAGAACTAATTTAAGTGCAGATTTTATTGACAGCTTAGAAAGAGGCAAGGAAGATCCATTTATCTTTACGATCTTTATAATATGTCGTGAATTGCAAATCCCCTTTCCCGATGTTGATATGTAAAAAGAAAGATAAAAACTTCAACCAGTGAGGATCCTTCTAGAATAACCCAATAAGTACAATCCACTTATTAATTTCTTTAGGTTTAATTAAAAAAAGGCTGGGACAAAAGTATTTCAGCCAAAGAAAAACCTGAACCATCATGCAAAATTCTAATTTAGAGTTTCGTAATAGTTTAGGTTTTTTATTTATATCACTTAATTAATTAGAAATTATTCGGCTTAAGAATAGCCAATTTAGTTATGTCCCAGCCTCATCCTTCATCTCCTATATCTTCTGCCCTCTTTACTTGTATCATCATCGCTTTTTTCTTTTTTTACAAGCTTTCCAAGACCGTAGCGAATGCCCCTCCACACTACATATACACCAAAAAACAGCAGAAACCCATAAATGCCTGCCACTGCATCAGCAAATTCCATATTGCCTCTGCCTGTGATGCCTTGCTGGATTTCAATTGCAAATACCAGTACGAGGATTAAGGTAAATGTATAAATAAACGAAATGCTTGTAATGCTCCACTTGGCCAGCCTTCTAAAAATCACCTGCACAATAAAAAAAGCAACGATGCCAATAATGCCGATAATCCATAAATGCAAGTCTTTGTCGGTTGCCTGCCAGCCAATTTGCGCTGCTGCCACCATAATGACATCATGAATAATATTGACAATCTCCGCAATAATTTTAAATAAATCTGCCATTATAACCTCCGACCCCTTTAAGTCATTCTCATCATTTTCAAATAATTGGATAGACTATTTAATATATGATATAAAGTGAAACTTCAAAAACCTCATTAAATAGCGATAAATGTAGAACTGATTTATTATATTATCAACTGACAAGCCCTAATTTTCAAGTGACAACCTGCTATCTCAATATCACGGTGGTGGAAAGATGATGAAAACATATATTTCCCTTGTTGTTATATTTATGATGATGATCCATTCGGAACATGCCGTGTATGCCAAAACGGAGCCTTATGAAAATAAACAATCCATCTATTTAACCTTTGATGATGGACCTAATCAATATACAAACACAATTCTTGATTTATTAAAAAAGGAAAAAGTGAAAGCAACTTTTTTTGTATTGGGTCCAAATGCAGCATCGCATAAGACAGTCTTAAATAGAATTGTAAAAGAAGGCCATACCATCGGCCTGCATGGAATGAGCCATAATCCGAAGGAATTTTATAAAAAACCGCAAACTGCTGTAAAGGAAATGAAAGATGCCCAAAAAATTGTCCAAGATATCACAGGCATAACCACTGCCATTGTCCGAACACCTTATGGCAGCAAACCATATATGACCTCGCCCTACCGTAAAGCGATGAAAAAAGCTGGCTTTCAAATGTGGGATTGGAATGTCGACAGCGAAGACTGGAAAAAACCGCAGAATAAAAAAAAATTACGAAAAATCATCGAGCAGCATATTCAATACAATGATAGACGGAATCGGGCAAGCATTATCTTAATGCATGATCAGGCCATAAATCCCAAATCCTTATCTATCACTATCGAAAACCTAAAAAAGCAAAAAAAAATATTCCGAACAGCTGCAGATGCAACGAATCCTTTTAATTATTACAATAGCTGGGGCAACTAGTCTTTGTAGGTGCAAATGCTAGCGATTGCCTCCTTTTTTCTCTATAATTATTTTAAATAGTCAAAAAAAAGGAGGATATAATGAATATTTCTATTCCAGAAATTACACTTAATGATGGATTAGCATTGCCCGCCATCGGTCTTGGAACCTATGATTTAAGAGGAGCAGCAGGCGTTCAGGCAATGACAAGCGCCATTGATATGGGCTATCGCTTGCTTGATTCTGCTTTTAATTATGAAAACGAAGGGGCCGTTGGAGAAGCCATTCGCCGCAGCTCTATCAGCAGAGACCAGCTGTTTGTAACATCCAAGCTGCCTGGCCGCCATCACAAATATGACAAAGCCATCTACACCATCCAGGAATCACTGTACCGTTCTAAACTAGATTACTACGATTTATTTCTCATCCATTGGCCAAACCCAAAAACAGATTTATATGCAGAAGCATGGCAAGCGCTGATTGATGCCAAAAAATGGGGGTTAATCCGCTCTATTGGCGTGTGCAATTTCCTGCCAGAGCACTTGGACCGCCTTATTAAAGAAACAGGCGTCACGCCAAGCGTCAACCAAGTAGAACTGCATCCATATTTTTCACAGAAAGAACAGCTTTCCTATGATAAAGAGCATGGTATTGTTACAGAATCATGGAGCCCGCTAGGACGCGCCAATAATGTTCTGCAGAATGAAACAATTCAAAAGATCGCTGCTTCCTATCAGAAAACCATTCCACAAATCATCTTGCGTTGGCATATTCAGCTTGGTGCTCTGCCAATTCCAAAATCAAGTTCGCCAAAACGCCAATCGGACAATCTGAATATTTTTGATTTTTCTTTAACAAAGGAAGAAATGAATCAGATTTCAAGCTTAAGCCGACCGGATGGACGAATTGCGGATCAAGATCCTGCGGTGTATGAGGAATTTTAAAAAAGCAAAAGGGGCTTCTGCAAGTAAGTAGTTCCGATATCGTGAAGAAAATCTAAAACTGCAGCACAAATAACATAAAATTTCGTAGCATGGAATAACAATATAATCAGCAGACAAAAGCTCGGGATTTTTCCCGGGCTTTTGTCTGAGTGTCGAGAAAGTTTTGAAGCAAACCTTCAGGCTGAATGAAAACGTTTGACTATCAAGGAATTCCCCTTTTTGAGGAGCGGATTTACCTTTTTTGTGGTAATGAGCACCGCAGAAAAGGGGAATGACGAAGAGAGCGAACGTTTTTCAACAGCTTGACAAAAGGAGAAGTAGTAGAAGTCCGATTTGGATCAATAAGCGGAAAAATTCCCCTTATTTAGGAAATAACACTGAAAATAGCCTGAATAGACGGAAGGATTCCGACTATTGTCTCCAAAAACGTGAAAAAAAGCAATAATGCTTCGCTTAGTCGGAAAACTTCTGCTTATTCCCCCGGAACTAGCTCTATTCTGCTGTCTAACTGAAAAATCTCCGCTTATTTTAATGATCTCTGGTTACTCAAAAAGGACATCTATTACCTACTTAAGTAAAAAAATCAACATAGTAATTAGCACGTTGCCAAAAACAATTGTCAAGCTGGTTTTCAGGTTGCGATTTGGTCCGCTAATTAGAACCCTATTTGGTATGTTTCTCCACCGAAACGGAACTACTTATTATGCAAGTGCCTCTTTCTTTAAATAGATCCGCTCCCTTAGCTAGTCTGTCCTGGATAAATCATGATTTTTAAGGTATTTGTTTTATCATGAATTGCTTTTTCAAAGGCTTCTGCTGTTTCAGCTAAAGAATATTTATCAGTAATTATTTTTTCTATATCGATTTCTTTATCAGCAAGCATTTCAATAGCACGCGGATACGTATGGTGATAACGGAAGATTCCTTTTACATCAATTTCTTTATCAATAATTTGGGAGACATTTACAGGCACTTCATCTTGTGGCGACAAACCGACGATTGCTATTCTTCCCCCTCTGCGGACAGACAAAATCGTTCCTTGCACCGCTTTCGGACTGCCGGCTGTTTCTATCGCAAGATCTGCCCCTTTGCCATTTGTATATTCCTTTACCTTTTCTTCCAAGTCTTCTTCCCGTAGATTAATCGTATAAGCAGCACCCATTTTTTTGGCTACTTCTAAACGGCTTTTCTCTAAATCAACGCCAATAATCATGCCTGCGCCAGCCGCTTTAGCTGCCGCAGCAGTAACAAGTCCAATTGGCCCCATTCCAAAAATAATCACTGTTTCGCCAGCTTTTAATTCCCCGCGGCTAACCGCATGCACTCCTACTGAAAAAGGTTCCACTAGCGCGGCCGTTTCATAGCTCATACTATCTGGAATAGGAAAAACCAAATCCGCCCGCATTACTGCATATTCACAAAACACCCCATCATAAGGCGGCGTTGCCAAAAACTCCACACTTGGACATAAATTATAGCGTCCCTCTTTGCAATGAGCACATTCGCCGCAGGTTGCCCCAGGTTCAATGGATACCCTTTGGCCCTTATAAAGACCAACAACATTTTTCCCCACCTCTACAATATCTCCAGAAGCTTCATGTCCCAATATAATTGGCTTTTCTACAATATAGTTTCCGATTTTGCCATGTTCATAGTAATGAACATCTGAACCGCAAAGCCCCACTGCTTTTATTTGAATTAATACCTCATCATCCTTTGGAACGGGAATTTCCCTATCCTGGAGCATAATATTTTTAAGTTCTGTAAGTACTGCTGCCTGCATTGTCTCTTTTTTCATGGAACCATTCTCCTCCCAATTGCGATATAAAGTGAAACTTCAATCAGTGGGGGTTTTCCACGTCCTCAACTGATTGTTAGTTGAATCAATCGGGCCTTTACTCAGCAAGTTTCTACCCACCTAGATTTATCGTTTCTTCTCATCCTCTTGAGGTGGGGGTTTTACTGCCCGTAAAGGCCGATAAATAAAGATAACGCTTTCTTTTTTTGTTAGTCGAATCTTTCCTTTCCATTCGAAAGGACATGGCTGCTTTTTCGCTATTTTAAATAAGACTAGCCTTATTCCCCATAAAGACCGTTCTCCCCATATTAAAAAGGACATCCTATCTATTGTCAAATATTACAGCGCTCCAGTTTTCGCCTTCCTCTTCTGTCAAAATATCCAGCAAAACTATTTTTCTTCTAAAACTTGATCTATATCAAGTTAAAAAAGTAACAATTCCGCTAAGATAAACCTATCCAAACAAAGGAGGAATTTAAAATGGAAAAAGCTGTTTTTCAATTAGAAACATTAGGCTGCCCCTCATGCATCAAAAAAATAGAAACTGTCTTAAATAATACACCAGGTGTGGAAACCGCTAAAGTATTATTCCACACAAGCAAGGTCAAAACAGAGTATCATGCAGCAATTATTGATGCAGATGCATTGGCACAAACAATCCGCAAATTAGGCTATGCCGTCATATCTGCCAAACGCTGAAATATTCGATTTTTCTTCATCAAAGGATGTGAACCACATGATAGAATTTATTTATAAAAATAAACAACCTCTTACCCTTATTTCCGGCAGTTTGATCCTTATTGGGTTTTTCTTTGGATTATTAGGACAAGAGGAGCTAAAAAGCTTTTCCCTTATTTTTTCTACTGCAGCAGCGGGTATTCCAATCGGGATCAAAGCCATGCAAGCATTGCGCATGAAGGCCTTCAGCATTGAACTCTTGGTTATTCTCGCGGTGATTGGCGCCCTGTTAATAGGAGAATATGTGGAATCTTCTGTTGTTGCCTTCCTCTTTTTATTTGGCGCTTATCTAGAAATACGCACACTGGAAAAAACACGCGCTAATTTAAAAGAGCTGCTCGATATGGCTCCGCAAACAGTAAGCGTTCTCCACAATGGAAAAGAAGTGGAGCTGCCTGCAGAAGAGGTGGGAAAAGGCGACCATATTATTATCCGGACTGGCGGAAAGGTGCCTGTTGATGGCAGGATTATAAAGGGGCATGCGGCTTTGGCCGAAGCCGTCATTACCGGGGAAAGTGCACCTGTAATGAAAAAGGCACAAGATAAAGTATTCAGCGGGACGATTGTCGATAGCGGATATATAGAGGTAGTGGCAGAAAAAGTGGGAGAAGATACAGCCTTTGCCAAAATCATTGAACTGGTAGAAGAGGCTCAAGCTTCAAAAACCACTGCCGAAAAGTTTCTCGATCGTTTTGCTTCCCTTTATACTCCCTCTATTATCCTTTTGGCCCTGCTTGTTTATGCTTTAACACAGGATATTCATTTAGCAATTACATTTTTAGTGATTGCCTGCCCTGGCGCACTGGTAATTGGGGCACCCGTATCAACTGTTGCAGGAATTGGCAATGGCGCCAAAAATGGCATCCTAATAAAAGGCGGAGAAGTAATCGAAGCATTTTCAAAAACAGATGTCCTCATCTTTGATAAAACAGGCACGTTAACAAAAGGAAAACCAGCTGTTACAGATATCCGCATATTTACCGGCAGGAACGCAAACGATTTATTAAAAATAGTGGCGGAAACAGAAAACATTTCCGAACATCATTTAGGAAAAGCTATCATAAAAGAAGCAAAGGCAAAAGGAATAAAGCTTACAGAAAAGCCCCTCCATCCAAAAGTGATAAAAGGAAAAGGAATATGCGCGATAGTGGCAGGCTCTTCTGTAGTGGTGGGGAATCGCCAATTAATAAAAGAGGCAAATATTGCGCTGACAGAAGAAGCAGATCTTTATGCAGCGAGCCGCGAAAAGGCTGGCAATACAGCTATTTTTGCTGCAATTGATGGAACCGTTGCTGCGGTAATTTCTATTGCTGATGAAATCCGCGAAGATGCTCCTGCCGCAATCGAAGCACTGAAAAGAAGCGGCATCAAAAAAATCCTTATGCTCACAGGGGACAATAAAGCAACCGCAGAATTAGTCGCCGCTCAGCTAGATATAAAAGAATACCATTTTGAATTATTGCCAGAAAACAAAGTAGAATTTGTGAAAAAACTGCAAAATGAAGGAAATATTGTCGCAATGATTGGAGATGGCATTAATGACGCCCCAGCCATCGCTGCAGCAGATATTGGCTTGGCAATGGGGGAAAGCGGCACAGATGCAGCCATGGAAACAGCAGATATTGTACTGATGGCAGAGAAATTAACTCAATTATCCTATGCCCATTCTCTCTCAAAAGCAACAATGCGCAATATGAAGGAAAATACGTTTTTTGCTGTTGGAGTGGCATGTCTCTTGCTAATAGGAGTATTGCTTCGATCTGTTCATTTGGCGTCTGGCATGTTTATTCATGAAGCAAGTGTCTTAATGGTCATTCTTCATGGAATGCGGCTAACAGCTTTTCAGCAAAAAAAGAGCTTGCCTAAAGCAATCGGCCCGGTATATCCTGATGATTATTGTGCCGCCAATAAGGCAAGCTAATAATAGAAGCAGCAGAAAAAGGAGCAGAGTTTATGGCAGAGAAACATCAGATATGCAGCCACCAGTCTTGTGTATCTTTGGTTCCCATTTTTAATCACTTGGAAGAAAAGCATCGCAAGGAGATTATAGATGCCGTCCAGTCTATTTCGTATAAAAAAGGAGACACCATTTATCAAGCTGGTGATCATTCTGACTCCTTATATATTGTCAGCAGCGGAAAAATAAGAATTTACCGTCTGTCTGAATCAGGAAAAGAGCAGCTTATTCGCATACTATATCCTGGGGAATTTACAGGAGAGCTTGCTTTATTTAATGAAACAACACAGGAAGCATATGCAGAAGCGATGACAAATGCTCAAATCTGCAGAATAAAACGGTCTGATTTGCAAAACTTGATCATAAAATATCCCTCCATTTCTTTTTCTTTATTAGCAGAGTTTGCTTCCCGACTTGAAAAGTCCGAAAAACAGGCAGCCAGCTTTGCTACAGAAAAGGTGGAAACACGGATCGCCCTTTATCTAGCTGATTGCATGGATCTGACAGAACAAACAACAGAATTTGTGCTGCCAATGAGCAAAAAAGATCTTGCTTCCTATCTAGGGACAACTCCTGAAACCATCAGCCGCAAGTTAGCGGAGTTTGAACAGCAAGGGTATATTAAGCAAACATCAGCGCGGCAAATAAAAATTTTAGATAGAAACGGTCTTTTGCTTATTTAAAAGGTGATGAATTTTAAATAGGCAGCGGATAATAGAATAAGTAGTTCCGTTTCGGGGGAGAAACATACCAAATAGGATGCTAATTAGCAGACCAAATCGCATATGAGTTGGTCTCTTATTTTCCTCTTATATAGCAACGAATAGGAGATATTACTACTGTAATTAGCAAGTAAAATCGCAACCTGAAAACCAGCTTGACAATTGTTTTTGGCAACGTGCTATTTACTAGGTTGATTTTTTTACTTAAGTAGGTAATAGATGTCCTTTTTGAGTAACTAGAGATCATTAAAATAAGCGGAGATTTTTCGATTAGACAGCAGAATAGAGCTAGTTTCGGGGGATATAAGCGGAGATTTTCCGATTAAGCGAAATAATATTGCTCTTTTTCACGTTTTTTAAGTCCATAGTCGGAATCCTTTCGTCTATTCAAGCTATTTTCCGTGCTATTTCCTAAATAAGAGAAATTTCTCCGCTTATTTATCCAACGCGGACTTCTACTACTTCCTCTTTAGTCAAACATATGAAAGACAAAAGCTCGGAAAAAATCCCGAGCTTTTGTCTGCTAATTATATGATTATTCCATGCTGCGATTTTAGATTTTCTCCACATTATCGGAACTACTTAATAATAGAACTCGCTGCCTTTTTTCATTATCTATTTTGTTACACTAATTTTTCCATTATTCGTCTTTAGTTTAATGACATGATCTCCATCCCCAATAACAGCATTGCCCTCATATTTATCGAGAATATTAACACGGCCGTTATCTACATGAACATCAAAAGCCACATTTTCCGGTTCTTTTTCTGTTACAATTTCAATGCGGCCATTATCTGTTTCCAGCTGTATTGAACGCTCTAAATCTATTGTTTTAACATTAATTTGTCCGTTATTTGTTTTTCCTTTGATTTTTCCGCTTACATGGTCAAGCATCAGTTTTCCATTATCCGCTTCTACTTCCACATTTTTAGAAGCAATCTCTTTTAATTCAATCCGTCCATTATTTGTATCAGCTGTTAATTGATCTGCATTTAAGCCCGCTGCTTGGATCTCTCCATTATCAGTATGAATCATCATGGATTTATATTGCTTCTCAGGCAATGTCACTTTTATCGTAAGCGATTCGGTCATAATAGGAAAATCAATAAATCCTTTATGTTCTCCTCTCCATTTGACAATAAGGGCATTTCCTTCAACAGCTGCCAAAAATTCTTTTTTCATATCTTTTGGCCCCTTACCAGACACCTCTACTTTTGCCTCAGCGCCCTTTGTTGGAACTACTTCTACATGTGAGTTATCTGAACTGATTTCCACTTCAGTAATCTTGCTGCTGTCAAATGTTTTTTCCTCATGAATAGCAACGCCTTTATCTACAGCGCGAAAAGTCAGAAGACATCCCGCCACTCCAATTCCAATTAAGATAAGGGCAATGATGGAGATCTTTTTTAGATTAATCATGCTTTAAACCACCCTTCACAAGCGATACATTATATTTTAAATAGCGGACAAATCCTTTTACTAAAAATTTCGTCACATAAAACATGCCAATGGCGATCAAGAGCCCTGCTCCACAAAGCGCAAACGACATAAAGAGATAAAAGAATTGAAATGATCCTTGGAATATTGCATCAATTAGAACAAGCACTGGGGAAAGAATAAAAGAAGCACTAACCGCCCAGCCTGAGAAAACCAAACCCAATAACGCAATAAACGGCCCTAAAACAATAACTAAATTAAAGAAGCCTAAGCCAATAACCGCCCACATTGCTCGAAAAACATTGCCAGTGGTTGCTTTCGTCTCCACTTTTTCAATATGGTAGGATGCCAGCAATTCTTTAGCAATTTGATTCGGCGATCCTAAAGCGGCTGCTATTTCCTCCTCCGACTTTCCTTCTTCTAAACCGATTAAGAAATGCTCCTCATAGTCCTGGATAATATCCTGCCGCTCTGCCTGTGACAATGGTCTTAAAGCAGACTCTAAACTTTTCAGAAATTGATCTTTAGTCATTTTTTACACCTTCTTTAATTAGTTGATTGACCCCATTTGAAAATTCATTCCATTCAGCAATTAGTTCATAGAGATACGCCCTGCCTTTTTCTGTTAATTTATAATATTTGCGAGATGGACCTTCCGTAGACTCTTGCAAATATGTGGTGAAATATTCCTCTTTCGTTAATCGTCTAAGCAATGGATAAACAGAGCCTTCCGAAATTTCAATCTGATCAGAAATTTTCTGAACCAGCTCATATCCATACCGGTCTTGCTTATCTAAAAGCACTAAAACGCACAGCTCTAAAACCCCTTTTTTAAATTGGACATTCAAAATAACGTCACCCTATCCTTTGTATTATTCAGTACTGTCCATTGTATAGTACTGTAATATAAAAACACCTGATGGATACAGAATAACATAAGGTATTGTTTATTGCAAGGTACTGTTTTAAAAATAGGCTTTAAATAATCAAAGTCAGCAAAAAAAAAGAAGCATCCTTTGACCAAACACTCGGCCAAAAGACGCTTCTCCTTTTAATGTGTCTCTGTATGGTCTACCATTACCCTTTTCAGGAAAATAGATAGTATTAAACCGATCCCCCCTAAAATAATCGCAAATACAAAAGAATGTTTTACTCCTTCTGTAAAAGCAAGCAATTGATTAAGGGGATTCTCAGGATCTGCTACACTGCTCATATACTTCTTCGAGCTGGATGATAAAATCGAAATGGCAACAGCTGTTCCAATTGCCCCGGACACTTGCTGCAGAGTATTCATAATCGCCGTTCCATCCGGGTATAGTTCTCTAGGCAGCTGATTGAGGCCATTGGTTTGTGCTGGCATCATCACCATGGAAACTCCTATCATCATCAAAATATGCAGTGCCACAATAAAAGCAGATGTTGTTTCCATCGAAATCGTTGTAAAGCCAACCATCGTTCCAGTAATAATAATAAAACCAATAATAACAAGCCATTTCGGTCCAAAGCGGTCAAACAAACCGCCCATTACAGGAGAAAGCAGCCCATTGATTACTCCGCCTGGCAGCAATAACAGCCCTGCTGCAAACGTGCTTAAAGCAAGGGACGTCTGCAAATATAATGGCAATAAAATCATGGAAGACAAAATTGTCATCATCCCAATAATGATCATCACTAAGCCTAATGTAAACATTGGATATTTAAACACACTTAAATTTAGCATCGGTTTTTCCATCTTCATTTGACGCCAACAGAAAATAGCCAAAGCGATGATGCCCACTGCTATCGAGACAATAACAACTGGGTTGCTCCAGCCGCCTCCTTCTCCGGCACTGCTAAAGCCATAAACAATTCCGCCAAAACCAAGCGTTGACAATACAATAGAAAAAACATCAATTTTAGGTTTGGTCGGTGTTGTTACATTTTGCATAAAATACATGCCATAAATAAGGGCAACTACTAATAGCGGCAAAGAAATCCAAAAAATCCAATGCCAAGAAAGACTTTTTAAAATAAGACCAGACAATGTTGGCCCCACAGCAGGTGCAAACATGATGACTAATCCAATAATCCCCATGATTCTGCCTCGATTTTGCGGCGGCACAATCATTAAAATCGTATTAAACATAAGTGGAAGCAATAAAGCTGTTCCAATTGCCTGCACAACACGTGCAATCAAAAGCACACTAAATGTTGGAGCAATCGCTGCAAGAAATGTTCCAATAATAGAGATAATCAAAGAAGCAATAAACAGCTGCCTTGTTGTAAACCATTGCAAAATCAATCCAGATATTGGAACCAAGATCCCCAATGTCAGCAAATAGCCTGTCGTCAGCCATTGTGCCGTTGTTTCATGAATTCCAAAACTTGTAATCAAATTATTTAAAGCCATATTTAAAGCTGTCTCACTAAACAAACCAATAAAACCAGCAAGCACAAAAGAAATAATAACTGGAACTGTTCTGATATTTTCCATATTATTTTCTTTGGCCACTGCTGCACTTGTATCTGCATGCATACTCTCTTTTCCCCCTCTATTCTTCCCTTTTCAACAGCAAAGGCAGCTGTTTAGCAATCATACGAAGCGGGTCTCCACTTTCACTTGTTAGAGATAGAATACAGCCTCCCTCAATCATCGCATTAATGGCAACACTTAATTCTTCTGCCCTCTCTTTTGGATACCCAAATTGCTGCAATTTATCTACATAAAAAAATTGCCATTCTTGAAACGCTGATTGGCAGGCACAGCGAATTTTTTCATTGGTTAATGCTGTTTCAGATGCAATCAATCCAATCGGCAGCCCTTCCATATCCTCTTTTTTATCAAAATCTGCTGCAATCTTCTCTATATGGAATTGAAATGCTTCCACTGCAGAATCCTTTGCATCTAAATCCTTTTGCGCCTCTTCCAATACTTGCTGCTTCATAAGCAGGATGGCTTCTAATGCAATTTCCTCTTTTCCTTTAGGAAAGTGATAATAAAGAGAACCTTTTGGGGCTCCACTTTCTTCAATGATTTGATTAAGGCCTGTTCCATGATACCCCTGACATTGGAACAAGTGAGAAGCAGTTTTTATAATCAGCTCCCGTTTCCCTTCCTTTTTGTATTTCATGTCTACACCCCTAAAATTATAACAATCGGTCTACATAATATTAGACAGTTTTTTCCTGAATGTCAATTCTTTCATTTTTTAAAATTTACTTCCTATTACGTAAAAAAGAAGAGGAACCCCCTTCTTTTTTACGTAATATATATTGCAAATAAAACAATAGTTGCATCCTTCAGAAAATATTTTTTCATTAAAAGTCAAAAAAGCCTGTAAAAAACAAGAGCATTTCTCTTCCTAGTTATGGATGTATAAAAATGAGGTAGAAATCACGCTGCAATTTGCCTATTTCTAAAAACTCGGAAGGAATATCGCATAAAAGCAGCTTAGGGCGGTTAAAGAATAATGTAGACAAAGTTCATAAAGAGGGGACTTGCAAGTAACTTTATTGCTGATCATTTAAATATTCTAATACACTTTGATGCTGTTTTTGAATGGCTGTCACTTGTTTGATTTCGCTGCTTAATTCTGTTTTTGTTTCATCCATTTTTTTCATCATACTAGCATAATAAAATCCAACTTCTTTTCTCATTTCACTCTGCTCAGCTATAAGTGATTTTTGATTATTCTCAAATGCTTCCATTCTATTTTCCATGGATCCAACTTTATTTTCCATGGACTCTATTTTATTTTCTATTGAATCCATTCTATTTTCCATGGATCCAACTTTATTTTCTATGGACTCTATTTTATTTTCTATTGAATCCATTCTATTTCCCATTGAATCCATTTTACTTTCCATTTTGTTCAATTGGGAAACAATTTGCTTTAATATATCTTCCATCATTCGCACCTCCTTTTTATGAATATATTATAGATGCAGATAATAGAGATGTCTATGGCAGTAGTGTGAATGATTTTGGAAGGAAAGCTTTGTATTAGCTCCTTGGAATAAGGTTAAAAAATAAGCAACTTTAAAAATCAGTAAGGCTCCATCGCTATTAATTGTTGGTTCAACTAATCGGACTTTACTTATAGGGGCATAGGGACGGTTATCCCTCCCGATCTTGAGATGGGGCCAAAAATCCGTTAATGCGTGATAAAGAGGAAAAAACATTCTAACCAGAAATAGCGTACATACAGCTCTGCAATGCTTCTTTTTCAATAATCACTGGTCTCATGTCTATCTTAAAATGAAAAGGAAGGCTAACCATGAATTTTTCTATTGCTTCTTTAATATTTTGCTGTTCAATCAAGCTGCTGCATTCATTGGAATTCCTTTATGCAGGAGAGGATATAATCAAAAATGGCGAATTTCACCGAAAAATATCTATTTTAAAAAAATAAACCAAACTATTAGAGAAATGAACCAAAGCGGCGAAAAATTGAACCACAATGCAAAGAAAAAGAAATAACAAGGCAATTTCCAAAAAAATATACTCAGTCGAGAGTAAATAAAATAAAAAAACCGTATCCCTGAAGATCGGAACGGTTTTTTCAAACTATACCCCACAAAAATTTATAATTGAGTAAGCGTATTAGTAACCGTAATGAGTGTTACGATGAATGCATTAATAAATCCAGCGAGATACGGATTGTTCGTCGCTTTATATATTTTGCGGGATATGACAGCAGCTACGATTAAAATAATGATAATCGGGAATAGCCAAATCCCAATAATATGAGATAGATCCTGATAATACACTTCTCCAGCAGCAAAAAATGTTATATATTGGACAGCAACAATGATGATGATGCCAAGAGAGTTGAACAAGGCTACAATGGCTGTATTGATCCACTCTTTGCTGCCGATTTTTACATAGTTAAAGCAATTGATGGCGATAGAATTTACAATGTAGAATAGAAGGAAAAATGGCAAGTATTTTAAGGCGATAAGAAGTTTATCTGGAGTAAATGCTTTAACTGTCAGAACCCATAGCCTGAAATCTGTTTTAAAGAAATAGTCTGCAATAAATACAAGGCTATAGGAAAGTGCTGCCACACTCATGGCCATGCCAATTGTTTTCACTAATGCTTTAAAGCTGATGACTACTCCTGTGTCCCGAAGGCTAAAGCCATTCTGCTTCAAATAAAAGTGGTAGGAGAAAAACATGACAATAAGAGAAAAGACGCCTGTTGCAAGACTCCAATTTCCAATATAAAATGGCACAAACTGCGGAAAAAATGGTTTAATATTTTCCACAGACCAATTATAAAGAAGCAAGTAGCTAAAATAAGATACAACTGCACTTGCCGCTAATCCTCCCCAGAACCAAATCTTTCCCATTCCAACAGGTGCTGCCAACGGCTCCACCTTTTTTGCTGCCCGAAGAGAAGCAAATGCGGAAGTGTACAGCAATACTTTTGTTATGCTGACGATAAACATCCCAAAACCAATTAACCCTAAAAAGTTGAACCAGGCTTTCAATTGCCAAATCTGATTAGTCGCTGCAATAGGATTAGGTGCTCCTAAAGAATCCTCAAAAAATTCAATGGTGCTAGTCACTACTGTTTTGGAGAAATGATTCCATGGATGTATTTGTGCCGGATTATAGATGATGCGACTTGCTTCCACGCCGTCTATCTTTTGCTTATAGATGGTATAGCTTTCCCGCTTTTCTCCGTCTTTAGGGTCTATGCCAAAATTTAAGAACGACTGGGCCGAGGAAGTTTTAATAAAATCGCGCGGGACAGTCGATGTTCCATCTGGCTTTAAGCTTCTAAAGAAAAATTCATCATATTGGGCTGCCACAATCCCAACATCACGGGAACCATAGACATTAGCATAATCGGCATCCTTAGGCTTTAGGGCCCAATACCACGGCTCGCCTGGATCATCTGTATACATTGCATCATTTGCAATCAGCAAGACAGATGCAATCAATGGCGTCTCTTTTTTATTATCCTCATTTACAGACCAGTTGGCTGCCCTCGCACCATTTGAGTGGCCTGTAACCCCAATTTTTTCTTTATCTACATACGGCAGATCTGCCATGAGCTCCACTGCATCATACATGCCTGTTCCTCGATTTATCCATTCCTCCGGTTTAACTGCATCTGAGTTGCCGTGACCATACATATCAATGGACATAACAACATAGCCGCGCCGGGAAAGTTCTACATAATTCAAATCTTGCATTTCTCTTGTATTATACCAGCCATGACTTGTCACAATAGCTGGGGCTGGATTCTCTTTCGTAGCATTTTCAGGAATAAAAAGCAATGCACTCATCATATGCCCTGAAGGGGTTTCCCAACGCAAATCCTTTATCGTTACTTTCCCCCCTGATGTTTGGACAAATGAAGCACCGACAGCACTTACTAAACAAAAAATTAGAGAAATAGCCAACATCCGCCACGCCTTTTTTCGTTCCATCTGCTTATCCCCTCATTCCATTAATAATGAATTCCCAGACAAAGCAAATATTTTAAAATTCCCACGCCAAAGTTATCATATCACCTCGGTGTAAGCGCTATCAATATAGTTTACAACTAAATTATTTAAACTTTATTTTTGGTTCTATCCACACTTTTTACTGCATATTTTATACATTATCTATCTTATGAAAAAGTATAGTGGTCATCTTTTTATTATAAAATTTGGTTGCTTTGTTCTTAATATAGTATTTTGTCGAATATTTTATGCGTTTTATCGAATTTCTTATGGTATAATTTACTTAATATAAAACAATTAACAGATGAAAACAACTTTTTCCCATAAAATGGCGTTAGTCATTAAAATAGTATAGCTTTTCAGGAAGGAGCATAAAAATGTCGAAAATCAAATCGATTATTTGTTTATTTAAACGCAGACATAAATACAGCTATTATAATGATTACTGTGTTCGATGCGGCAAAAAAAAATCGCTCCATTAACCAGAAGCTTATCATCGGCATTCCTCCTCTCCTATTTGGGCATCTTCAAGGACTTGCATAACTAAAAGCAGTACAGGCGGATAAAAATAATCTGCCCGTACTGCTTTTTTATCGGAAAACTATCACCTGCTTCTTTATTTTTCTGCGATTTTTCATCAAGTAGCTATTTTCCCACAAAAATCTCCCTTTTTCGTTATACTGCAATCTCCAATTAAACCTCTTTCCTTTATAAGCAAATCTATGAATGGCAAAGCATTTCTATCAATATCCAAAAGCTGCCCACAGAAGAATAGGAGCACTGGATAGAAGCTAACTCTTTCTATTAAAAAAGCAGTGCATAATCTGCATCGTTTTTTCTTCTCTATTTTTTATTCTATTAATCTTATTTTTTTGTTTATTTTCACGTATAATTTAATAGAAGCCGCATATATTTTAGTAAAATATACTTTAAAGGTGGTTGGATTAAGATGAGCTATAAATATTTATTGTTTTGTACTTCCTGTGGATGCCCTACAGAAATACCGACACACATATTAAATCAGTATATCTCCAATCATGCCGTTAAAGTGATCTATTGCCATACATGCCATGGCGCCAATAAAATTCCGGAATATTTGCAGAAAATCGCAAAGGAATTGAAGTAAATCTAAATTTGAAGGAGCGTACATGATAAAGAATCTAAACCGAATATTCTTTCACTAGCAGCAGCCCTATTCCTTTATGCGAGAATCGGGCTGTTGTTATGAAGAAAGATGGTGATTCATCGATCATCCTTATTAGCGCACTTTTTATTTTTTTTAAAGCCAAATAATAGAAAAAAGACCCCTATAAAGGGATCTAATCTTTTTTTAGAAATGTCAGCACTTCTTCAATAGAAATTCCTAAATCTCGAGCCTCTTTAATCAGCTCTATCCATTCTTTGTCAAGCTCTTCTATGAAAGACGTCATCATTATGTAGTATCCTCCTAAAATAGCTATTATTTTAGGCAGCTTAGCTGTCTTATATGTCA
>Ga0180215_1001389_pt1 | contig 26804 bp, 27 predicted proteins | sample eDN3rd37CBELigBY_FD_128871 | JGI IMG/M metagenome (GOLD analysis project Ga0180215, IMG submission 128871) | Enriched backyard soil microbial communities from Emeryville, California, USA - eDNA 3rd pass 37_C BE-Lig BY (version 2) (version 2) | ecosystem: Environmental > Terrestrial > Soil >...
ATTTCATCTGACTTTATCTTAATTTGAAACAAGATTAATAACTATCATTATGTCGTAAATATTCCCTTTCTTGTCGTGAAAATGACTTCTTATGATATGAAATGTGTTAATATTAATCTTAAATAAGAGGATGGAGTGTGCACGATGATTAAGGTTGGCCTTGTTGATGACCATAAATATGATCTAGAGAAGCTCATTCTTTCATTAAAAGACCAATCCAATATTGAAATTGTGTTTTCCACAATGGACGCAGAAGAAGCATATCAAAAATTAAAGACGACTCCTATTGATCTGTTAATCACGGATATTGAAATGCCAAAACTTTCTGGTTATGAATTGGCCGATTTTATCAATAGTTACGCCCTTGATGTGAAGGTTATTTTTGTAACGGGATACAGTGGGTATGCTGTCCATGCTTTTGAATTGAATGTGCTTGACTATATAATGAAACCATATACAAAGGAACGATTATTGAAAGGAATTAATCGATTTCATGTCGAACGGAAGGATTCGAAATCGGACAAATTAGTTTTACGACAGAAGTCAGAGATTTTTTTCATAGATAAAAAGAATATTATTTTTATAGAAAGAACGGGAAGATCAACGACCATTGTTACGACAGAAGGAGAGTTCTCAACATATTTACCTTTAAATAATTTAGAAACAGAACTTGGGTCTTCGAACTTTTTCCGTTCACACCGGGGGTTTATAATTAACATCCATTTTGTTAAAAGCTTTTCACTTTATGCGAAAAATTCGTATATTACTCATTTCCACCAAACAAAGAAGACAGCAATGATCACAAAAAGTAACTTAGACTTATTACAGGAAAAATATTATACATAGGGGTATTGGAATTGAAACTAGTCATACAATTTATATTGATTATCTTCATCCATGTTGTTTCTTTACTGTATTTTTGGATTCATACAGAAGGATTGTTCCCAATTGCAGTTTCCATTTTGTATACGATCATTTTCTTTCTATTTTTTATAAATATAAAAGGAATGTCATTCTTCATTAAAATCATTCCTATCAATGAAAGCTTACCACTTTTGATTTTGCAATTCATTTTCCTAACCTCCCTTTTATTAACAGGGCATTTTATTAATTTAATGGCATTTTATGTTGTGAGTTTTTGAGAATATGGACTTTTCCAAAGAAAGCTGATGCACTTAAAAAGGAGCAAATTTATGAAGAAAAAATGGCAGCCATGAATGAAGAATTCAAGAAAATACGAGCACAGCGACATGACTTTTTAAAACATGTGAATACCATTAATCATTTGTTATGGAAAAACGAAAATCACGAACTGAAAGAGTATTTTCAAAATTTGTTATCCGAGTATCATGCAGCAAATATGTCGATAAAAGGGGAGGATGGACATATTGCAGCTACCCTCTTACAAAGCTTTCAAAAAGGGACTAATGCGGGGGTCAAAGTTACATATGATTTAGACGTTCCTATGTCAAGGTTGCCATTAAAACCAGTTGATCAAATTAAACTAATCGGGAATTTACTTGATAATGCGATAGAGGCAGCTGAAGAATATTTGCAAAGTGGTGAGGAAGATTGGAAGCCCGAGGTTTCTGTTAAAACAGAAATCTATAGTGGGATTTTTATTTTAGAAATAAGGAATCACGCTCATTTCTATAATCCTAAGATTCTCGATTCGCTTTTTCAAACATTTGAAGTATCAACAAAAGATCCCAGTCAGCATGAAGGAATCGGAACGTACATCATCTCGAATCTAGTAAAAAACTATCATGGGAAACTAACTTACTCATATAAAAAGCCAATATTATCGATTAAAATTAAAATCCCGATTATTATCGGAAATCATAAAAATGATATGGTAATCGATTAGGATGTACCTGTTGAACTAATAAAAGCTGTATTCATGAAATTAAAAATGTATAGGGAATTTGTTGCCAGTGAAGTAATTAAACAAGCTTAATCGATAATCTGATACCTCATTTAAAGAAAAAAAGAAGCAATCTCACCTATTTTTATGAGATTACTTCTTTTTATTTTATTTCTATCTATTTCGATACAGGAATATGAGTTGATTTTACAGATTGTGTTAGCAAGCGTGGTGCTGTTCCAAATAGAATTCCTAATACAAAGTAGCAAAGGACAGCTGCTGCAATACCTGTAAATCCTTGTGTCCAAAGGGCAAACCAGAATGCTGCACCAAGTGAAGCCCCCGCTTCAGCCCAGAAGAATGTTCCTGCGATTATGTGCCAGAAATATCTTGAAAGACTTCCGACTAAAATTGCTATCAAAAGAAATACTAATCCTTTTCCTCTATTGCTTGTTTTATAAGATTGAACAATCGTATTTCTAAAGAAACCAGCAAAGCCAATAAATGTAAATGCTACGAAATATTCCATAATTAATTGAACTGGATGAACAAACCATGCGTCTCCCATTAATACTTGCAACGTTCCCCATAAAAATCCTGAGGCCATCCCAGCTTTCGCTCCCCATCTAAGAGCAACAAGGAAAACGGGTACCATCGCAATAGAAATAGAAATGCTTGCGGAAAGACGTATAGATGGCAAAAGATCCAATACTAATGCCAAACCTGCCATAATGGCTACCTCAATTAAAACTTGCAACTTAAATTTTTGCATAAAAAAACCCCCTAGGAAAATGTTTAAACCAAACGTTCCAAAGGAGAAGGAGACATCACAAAAATGTGGTTCTCTTCCACAATCCCTTCGCTGGTATTAACCAGATCAGGTTCAAAGGGTCAGAAATTAAGGTCCCTAGTCTCGGAAACTCTCATTTCACTCTCAGCATTCGCTCCCCCTGTGGAAACGTTGATTCAGTTGTCAATACTATTATAATCTAAAAATTTAAAATTACAAGTGTTACCTGTAAACAAGGACAAGGGACCACCCCCTTACCTTCGGGTGGTCCCTCTAGTTCTTTATTATTTAGTTATTATAAATACTCCTCCACAATGGGAAATTGGCTTGAAATTAGAGTTACAAACACTTTCTAATGCCGCATTGATTTCTTCAGCGACAAAATAAAATTCATCTTCATCCCAATGTTGTAAATTTTCAAGTCGGCATGTTTCAAGCTGTTCTCTAGTTTCAAAAGCAACATCGCCAATTAAAAGCTTACCGTTTTCTTTTAACAACGATAGTAATCGTTCAATAAATGATACTTTTTCCGAATCATTTAAATGATGCAAAGTATAAGTACTTATGATAAAGTCATACTGATTAGATTGAATCTCCTCAGGCAGCCCAGTAGTAATATCCCATTCGATTAAATTCGCACATGGCATTTTGCTTTTCGCTATTTTAACCATTTTAGAGGAAAAATCAACACCATCTATTAGATGCCCGTTTTCATAAAGCTTTGTCGTTAAAACTCCTGTTCCAAATCCGATATCTAATACTCTAGCTTTTTGTTGAATCATCACTTCATTATAGATTGTATTTAAAATCTCTTTATATCCTGTAAATGGATACTCGTTATTCTCCTCACTGATTTGAACAGTTTGATCATAATGATCTGCCCATAAATTAAACCCTTGATTATTTAACATAATATTTTCTCCTCCAAATTATTTTGGAACATACCATTACTTTACAAAATGATGTTCCTTACACTGTCTCTTTATTTTTCTTTAAGTATTTTATGGTTAATTCACTTAAAATATCTTCATCTATAAAAGGGGCCACAATTGATAATGTTTGGATCCCTTCTTTAGCGAGTGCAATTCGTGCACATTCTTCAATTCCTTCTTCACTCATAAAGGATAATAATGATGCAATTCCAACAATGCCTTCTTTTTCTACAATTGTTTTTGCACATTCATCCACTGCTTCTTCACTCATAAAAGAAACCAGTTGTATTAACGATTCCACTCCCTCGTTTTTTTTTACCGCAAGTATGGCACATTCATCCACCACCTCTTCGCTCATATATGGAGCGAGTTGGATAATTGATGCGACACCTTCTTTTCCAACTGCATTTATGGCACATTCATCAATCGTCTCTTCACTCATATATGGGGCAAGTTGTACAAGAGCGGCAGTACCCTCCTTTTCAATACCTAGTCGAGCACATTCGTCTATCGCTTCTTCACTCATAAACGGGGCGAGTGGAACAATAGATCTTAAACTCTCTTTTTCTAAAGATTGAATTGCACATTCATCAATGACCTCTTCACTCATAAAAGTTGCAAAAGGTCGGATTGCTTGAATTCCATCTGTTTCGATAATATGTTTTGCAAATTCATCAACAACACTTTCACTAACATATGGCAATAATTTAACTAATTCATCTGCAGTATTCTTTTCTTTTGAATATGTAAAAATTTCATCTACTTGCTTTGTTTGAAGAATCGGTGCAATTTCTGAAACATCTTCAATTGTAACTTCTTCTTTTGCTAACAATTCACTCGGCTCATTTTCAAGTACATTTACAATCACTTGACTACTTTTCTCATTTCCAATAATTTCATCAATTGAAACCCCAAAAATTTCTGCAAGTAAGGGAAGCTTTGAAATATCAGGCATCGTTTCGCCACGCTCCCAGTTGCTCACCGCTTGATAACTCACCCCTACTCGATCGGCAAGGCCCATTTGAGTTAGCCCACTATTTTTTCGTAAATTAGCAATCTTCTTTCCGATTTTCACCATGTTAAACATCATATTTCACTCCCTTTGTTTTGATGATTTCATTTTATTGAAATGGATAAAAAATGTATATCAAGTATTGCTTGAGTTAAGGATTTACTTGGCTTTCTAAATAATAAAATAATCTCAATTATTACTTGAGTTTCTCTTTTTCTCATCAGACAATCTTAATTATATTATCTCACAACTTTTGCAAATATTTTCTGAAAAAATATATTACTAAACTCCTTAAATACTATCAAAAAATACCTTACAAAGTGCCCAAAATTCTAAGACTTTATTACCTAAATTATAAGAATTTTAAGAAAAGTATTGACCTTTCTCTACTCTTTAAATATTTTATTGTTAAGAAGATAGAGAAAGGTAAATTTCAAATGTGGATAAGACGTAATAAATGTGTATTACAAAATGATGCATCTGATTGTGCGGCCGCAGTTGTTTCTACCATTCTTTTAACCTATAAAAGAGAAATAACAATTATGAAGATTCGTGAGATAATTGGTACCGATGCGTATGGAACAACTGTACACGGAATTGTAACAGGGCTTGAAAAATTTCATTTCAATGTAAAAGCCGTTCGAACATCAACAGAAGAATTAACAAGTAATCTCACCTACCCCGCCATTGCACAAGTAAGAACCTCTGAAGGTTTAAATCACTTCGTCGTCATTCATAACATTACTAAGTCCGATATGTTTATCCTTGCAGATCCTGCATTTGGAATCAAAAAAATGACAAGGGAAGAATTTAATCAAATATTTTTAGGCGTTGCTATCTTTATGGTTCCAAAAAGTGACTTTGAAAAAGGAGTACATAAAGAAAAAGGACTTTATAAACTTTTCCTTTCACTTATTCTTAGCCAGAAGAAAATTCTTACAACAATAATTTTATCTTCAGCATTATTAATGATTTTAGGAATCTTTGTTAGCTTCTTTACTAAAATCATTATGGATGAAATTATTCCATATGGTTTAAAAGAGTCATTATATATATTTTTATTCATCTTTGCTTTCATAACCCTCATTCAAAACCTAGTTGGAACTTTTAGAGAACATATTGTTTTATTCCTATCAAGAAAGATTGATATTCCAGTTTTAATGGGATATTACAATCACATCATGCGACTTCCGTATACTTTTTTTGGAACAAGAAAGATTGGGGATGTTATTACAAGATTTCAAGACGCAATGACTATTAAAGATATATTCACCTCAGTTACCCTTACCTTAGGTCTTGATATTCTTCTAGCCATTTTCAGTAGTTTTATTTTATGGAGCTTAAATCAAACCTTATTTTTCATCTTATTAATTATTATCAGCATTAACGTGATCCTTATTTATTTCTTTAAAAAGCCGTATAAAACAATCAATTATGAGCAAATGGAGGCCAGTGCAGTCTTAAATGCACAGCTTATCGATTCAATTAGAAATATTGAAACCGTAAAGGCTCACAATAATGAAAAAGAACAAATGAACCGATTAGAAGAGCGATTCGTTACATCCTTGAAAATTAGTTATCGTGAAGGAGTTCTTCAAAACGTACAGTCCTTTATATCTGCAACGATTAATTCAATAGGAAATATTTTTTCACTTGGTATTGGGGCCAGTTTAATCATTGATGGAGTAATAAGTATTGGGGATTTACTCGTTTTCCAATCGATTAGTCAGTTTTTCATCGGTCCTATTCAAAATTTAGTAGGACTTCAAATTACATTTCAGGAAGCTCAAGTTGCCATGAATCGTCTTACAGAATTGATGAGTGTTGACCGAGAAGATATAGACAACGATGATAAGATTGAAAATATTTGTTTAAATGGCGATATCGAATTTTCTAATGTTACTTTTGCTTATGGATCAAGACCGCCAATTATAAAAAACTTAAATTTAACCCTTCCTAAAGGAAAAAAAGTGGCTTTTGTCGGTGAAAGTGGTGCAGGAAAGACAACCATTGCGAGACTGTTAATGAAATTTGTGGAACCGACAAGTGGAGATATTACCATTTCTGGTTATTCTCTAAAAGACATTGATCCTTATTACTTAAGGCAAAAAATCTCTTATATTCCTCAAAACATTGAACTTTTTACTGGTACAATTCTCGATAATTTAAAAGTTGGAAATCCTGAGGCAACTTATGAAGAAATACAACATGCATGTCGCTTATCAGGGGCGTCCACCTTTATTGAAAAGCTACAAAATCGATATCTCACATATATCGAAGAAGGTGGTGGAAATTTATCAGGTGGTGAAAAACAACGACTAGCGATTGCTAGAGCTCTCCTTACAAAAAGTGATTTCTTTATCTTTGATGAAGCCACATCGAACTTAGATTCATTTAGCGAACAAAAAATACAAAATGTCATTTTTGAAAAAATCAAGAATAAAACAACAATCATAATTGCTCATAGACTCTCAACCATATTGCAATGTGATCAAATTTACTTTTTTGAAAATGGACAAGTTGTTGAACAAGGAACTCATGAAGAATTAATGAACTTACAAGGAAAATATGCAAATCTTATCAAGACTCAGTTATTAGCAAATGTGGATAGATTAGATAGTACAATCTATCATTCAGAAGATAATTGTCAATTGGAGGAAATAACGTATGGGTAAACTTGATGTAAAACTAAATAAAAGTCTCGTATTAAAGCAAGTTTTAATTAAAGAGCTTCGAAACATCAAAGTTGAAGACCTAGATTCCGAGATTCGTAATTTTCAGATGAAAATCAACCTATTAAAAGTACAAGTTTTTGGACCTCTTATTACTAAAAGTTATGGTACAACGATTCATGATGACGGAACTGTTACAACAGACTACGATTTAATGGTTCAAGCTCATGATTATAAAAATTATAAGAACCATTTTAAAATTGCTGAGAAAGTTGAATGTGTAAATTGTGCCTATATTAGATTTCAAGGTACATCAGAAGAAATCCACTATGCATATTCAAAATTAGAATTATTTTTCTATGAAAATGATCTAATGAGCAATGGCTCAATCTTTAATGTATTTGTTTCTAATCATAAAGACCATATGGTGCTTGATGTATTTAAACCGGTTGTGATGTTATGAAGTTCTATTCCAAAAATGAGTTAAAAACATCTAGAGTATTTTTTGATAAAAATCCCCCTCAGTTCATGACGCTATTCATTATTATAGTGTTCATCATTTTAATTTTTGGGATTTTTATTTCCGCTTCTGTTATAAAGCCATATATCGTAAAAGCTTCTGGTACTGTAGTAGCTGAGAATACTCATTATATTTCAGTTAATGTTAGTGGATCTATAGACCAAATTTATGTGGAGAGTGGACAATCTGTTAAAGCAGGAGATTTACTTTTTAGTATTACATCTGGTATGAATGGACTTGAAAGTAAAATCGTATTAGAGCAAATTTCAGAACTAGAAGAACTACTTGATGTCATCGATAAATTTGAAAAATCATTAAATACGAAAAAAAATCTCTTAAATAAACGCGGTAAAGAATTAGAATATTATAGTTTAGTGGAATATTATTTAGATATTTTAAAAATTGAAGAATATCAAAAAAACCTTACCCTTAAAGATTTGGAAGAAAAGAAGGAGCAAAAAAATAAAATTGTTACAGAGATTAACGAACTCGAAGTCAAACTCTCTAACAATAATGAAAATGAAAATGAAGATAACATTACAAATATAAAAAGTCAATTGGATTCTAAATTAGCTGAGAAAAACCAACTACAAGAGGAAATTGAATCGCTCCAAAATGAACTGAAAAATCCTTACTCTCAAGGAAACCAAACTTATTTACAAATGCTTAGTGAACTAGGACAGACAAGAACAAATGTACAAACCCAATTAATTGAATTGAATGCAAAGTATAAGGTTTTATCAACCGAAGACTCCAATTATGATGTAGTTGCAACTAGTGATGGAATTATACATTATCTTATACCTTTAAAAACAGGTATGTCTGTTCAACAATCTCAAGTTATTGCTGAAATTTCTAATAATGATTCTAACCAATATTATATAGAAGCCTTCATTCATGCTGCCGATCGTTCTAAAGTCAACGTCGGTGATGAAGTTAACATCTCTTTAACAGGCATTAATACAATGAAATTTGGAACGATTAAAGGTAATGTGAAAGAGATTGATCAAGGCACAATTTCCCAAGATACATCCCAAGGAACATTGTTTTTTTATAGATGTATTATTGAAATGTATGATAGTACTATAAAAAGTAGAAAAAATGAAACCATTCAGGTGATTCATTCAATGCCAGCTGAAGCAAGAATAGTTTACGAAAAAGAAACATATTTAGAATGGATTCTTAAACTACTTAATTTTAGCTTATAATTTTTGGTATTAAGGTGATCCGGACACCTTGATATAAATAAAAAAAGGGAGAGTTGAAAATGGAATTAGTTTTACCAAAACAGTACGTTGAACTCGAACAAGAAGAAATGATGTATTTAGACGGAGGGGCTAATGGCTGGTGGAATAGTGTTAGCACAGTTGGTACTGCTATTGACGTAGCACTTATCGCTATTGGTTTGGGTGTATCTATAAAAACTGGTAATGCACTAGCTAAATTACTAAAAAGTAATGCTGGTAAAGAACTAACTAGAACAGTTAGAGCCAAAATCACAAAACTGTTTGGAACAAGTGCTGGAGCAGCTGTCTCTGCAGCAATTGATGTTGCACTCACAATTACTGGAACATCCATCGGAAACTTGATTGCAAAAGGTATTGATTACATTGATGTCCGTAAGCGTAATGGTTATGTATTCGGATAATAAAAAATGACTAATAAAAAGGATGCTGAAATAATGAAACAATTAGAAGAAGCCTATAAACCTAGCATGTTTACTCCAATCTTTACAACTATAATCTGTATTGCACCATATTTGTTTCTACTATGGGAAATTACAGAACAAAAATATGATCGCTTACTTTTCCTAGCATTAATTTCTGCACCACTTATTGCTTATATGACTTTTATTTGGATGAATTACTTTCATAAAATGAAAGAATTTAAGCATGAAGTTGCCATTTATCAGAAAGACCCAGATCATTATCAGTGGTAATTTCATACTCTTACCTGTTTGTTTTAATGTGTGCGTTTCCGTTTGTACTTACATAAAATAATCATCCATGAATGAAACCTATGTATTTTTCAAATCGTATTATTAGTAGTACAAATTAGGAGGCAACTCAAATGGACAAAAAAGGTTGTATTAAATGTGGTCATACACAAGCAGGTACAAAGGAAATTGCTACAACAGGTACAGGGCTTTCCAAAATGTTTGATATCCAACATAACCGCTTTTTAGTCGTATATTGTAAAAATTGTGGTTACTGTGAATTGTATAATAAAGAAACTTCAACCGCATCAAATATTCTTGACTTATTCTTTGGTTAATATTGTATAGGGGTAGCCCCGAAACTTGGGGACTACCCCCTTTTATTCATACTAAATTAGTAAAATACCTGACTTCTTTTTTCAACGACTTCGTAGCCCTTATTTAATGTTTCTATTAAACACATCATGTTTCTCCTTTATAAGAGAGATATCTCTTGCTCACGTCACCCCAAATTTTTCAAAAAACTGCTCTCCTTAATGAAATGCTTTTTTAGCATACATTCAAAATAAGAAGAATATTAATAACACTTGGGGTTTAGTTTACAGAATTTTTATACTTGTGTAAACTCCTTGTTGAAAAAGCTATAAATAAGTAAATCATGAAAAGATTGGCAAAAAAACTTCGTCGAAATTTTACGTCATTTATTCGTTTCAGTGATATAATACTTAAATGAAATTCGAAAGGAGTTCTTCATGAATACGCAACAACGAAGATTTGAGTTACCTATTCTTTTATTTAGTTTGTTTTTAGCCTTTTTTGGGATTAGTTTAGTCATACCAGTTATGCCGACCTTCATGAATGAATTATCAATATCTGGTTCTGTCGTCGGTTCTTTAATGGCTGTATTTGCTTTAACCCAATTATTTGCATCCCCTTTTACTGGTCGTATGGCAGACAAAGTTGGAAGAAAAATTACAATTATTATCGGACTTATAGTCTTTAGTCTTTCAGAGTTATTGTTTGGTATTGCAAAAAATGTTGAACTTCTATTTGCTTCTCGGATCTTCGGAGGATTAAGTGCGGCATTTATTATGCCAGCCTCCACGGCCTTTATTACAGATATCACGACTATAAAATCTCGTCCGAAAGCTCTTGGATATATGTCGGCGGCGATCTCAACAGGATTCATAATTGGTCCTGGTATAGGAGGATTTTTAGCAGAATTTGGAACGAGGATGCCTTTCTATTTTGCTGCTGGTTTCGGCATGTTAGCTTGTCTATTAGCCGTCTTTTTATTGAAGGAGCCTGAGAGAAATATAGAAAATGTGTCGTCCACATCACAAGAAAATAAAAGTAGTATCAAGAGAGTCTTTTCACCAATCTTTTTTATACCATTAATGACGATTTTCATTTCTTCCTTCGGGTTAGCGGCATTTGATTCTTTATTTTCACTATATACTGATCATAAATTCGGTTTTACTCCGATGGATATTTCCATTATGATTACCGGTGGAGCAATCATTGGTGCTGTTGCTCAAGTAGCTCTCTTTGATCGAATGACGGTTTGGTGGGGCGAGATTCGTCTAGTTCGCTATTGTTTATTATTATCGATTGTTCTCGTATTTTTAATGACAGTAGTAGAAAACTATATTTCGATTATGGTTGTTACCTTTACTGTATTTGTTGGTTTTGATTTAATTAGACCAGCTGTAACGAATTATTTATCTAAACTAGCAGGTGATGAACAAGGGTTTATCGGTGGAATGAATTCGATGTTTTCGAGTTTAGGTATGGTTTTCGGTCCATTAGTTGGAGGCGTTCTTTTTGATATCGATCTTAACTATCCATTCTATTTTGCAGCAATTGTACTCGTGATTGGCTACATATTTGCGATTTTCTGGAGAATGGAAAGAAAACAACAACAAACATTTAATGAAACGACTACAGAACTTTGAGACGAGGATGTGCCTCGTCTCTTTTCGTCTTCTATTCTTCAAAAATTTGATAATTCGTAATTAAAACTTCTTGTCGTGGGTATTTATAACCGGTCTCACCGATATCAACCATATGAAACTCATGAGTTTTTACCCACTCTAAGAGGAGTTGATGTATTTTCCCATGATGAGAAATCACATTGGATAACATAAATTTATACCCTTTTTGGTGAATGGAAACTAAAAATTTTAAGAGATGAGACTCTTGATTCGCATTCCACCCTTTCAAACCGCGTCTGCCATCATTGTATTCTGCATTCGTAATAAAATATGGTGGATCAAAATAAAACACCGTATCTTCTGGAAATGCCTCAATTTCTAATTCATCATATGAACTACAGAGAAGTTCAAAAGTTGGAGCATTAACGATAAACTTCTCGATTCTTTCACGAGTTCCTTCATTAAAATCATTGTTGCCAACAGGAGTATTCATTTTTTGTGAATTATTAAACCGAATCATATTTTGAAAAGCATAGATTTGTAGTGTAAAAAGAATTAATGGTGAGTGGTCTTCATGATTGTAATAATCACGAAGAGCCATATACTCATTCTTAGCTTTTTTCTTTAATTTAAATCGTTTGATGACATCAGTTACTTCTTGGATAATTTGTTGCCGATCTTTTGTAAGCAGCATTTTAACAATGTCAAAAACATACGGATTATACTCGTTATAGACGACTTTCTTTGTTGCAAACACATTGGCTCCCACATTGAAAGCTCCACCCATCGCATCAACAAACGTTCCAACATGTTTTGGAAGCTGTTTAAAAATTATAGGCAATAGCCCGTCTTTACTTCCTGAGTAGTTGAGTGGTGATTTTTTGATTTCTCGATTTTTGCGAAAGTAAATGATTGTCTCTTGAAGAGTCTCACCATTCCCTTTATAACTCGGGTGATTTGTGGAGTACTCTCGATATTCACTCTTTTCAACATATACTTCATGGTTCACAGCAAAAAGCCTTGCTAATTCAACTAATTCATCAATTGGGACAATAGATTGATTACTATAGCTAATTAATACATGTTCAAAATCAATTTGTCGAAATAAGTCTTCAAACTCAAAAATGGCCTTATGGCGATTCGAATATCCTGAGAATTCCCGGTTCACCCTTCTCCCTGTTTTGCCAAAAATATCAGGGGAATCATATTTAGCAATCGTTTCAAGTAGATGATAAGAATTCGTATACTGAGTGATTGTATATGGCGGATCGATATAGGCAATATCTCCAGAAATTCTTCGGACTAATAGATTTGTATTTTCATTAAATACTTGGTTAAGTGGATGGACATTGTTCGCTTCTTTCATTACCAATGGCTCGAGAACAAAATCTTTTAAAGCTCGATATTCCCAAAATTTAAAGAATGCTTGATAGGTTCCTGATGTATTGGATACTTTCGTTACACTCTCTATTAACGAAGCTAAAAGATAGACATATTCTTTTTCATTAAAAATTCCCAAGCGGTATAGCTCTTCGATATCTATACGCATTCCATCAATTTTTAAAGCGTTAGTTTCCGTAAAATACATTCTGTTGCCAACTGGGGTGTAGTTTTTATAAATGAAGTAATGGTCTTGAGGTTCGTATCGTTTCGTATTTAACCATTTAAATGGTGAGACTCCATATTGAAGATGAAATAAATCAAATTTTGGTTCACTTTTATTAAGAAGTTTCGCTTTTGTGAGCACGGTAGAAAAATACAAATAATCATTAGCTATAATTTGATAGTTTTCTTTAAAATAATCACTTACTGACCCAGTACCTGCAAAAAGATCTGCAAATATAGTTCCTTCGATATGATACTTCTGTATAACATGTTCAATGAAATGGAGTAGTTTTGTCTTATTTCCTAAGTACCTCATTTTACTCCCCCATTCAGATTCTCTTGTCTAATATTTTATCTTAATTTTTTATTTTCTGATATATAAAAGTAAAGGTTATTATCTGAATTTAATCCGTATTTCAAACTTCTGTATAGTACACTTTGATTAGGAAAATAGTCATATATCCTAACACTTATTAGGTTTTGAATAGGATAATTTCCATAATCATTATTCGAATTATTTTAATAGTATGATATAATTTTTCAAAAAATAGGTGGGGAATTGGAATTTGCGTAAGGTATTCATTGGAGGACTTATTGGTATAGGTTTATTCATTGTTATCTTAAATTTTATTAATATTTTTAAAGATGTAAATGCTAGTTTAAGTGATGTGCCCGAAGGAAGAATTCCAGAAATGATTAGAAATGAAGGAGACAACCCCTTCTGGACCACGTTAGAAAAACGGGTTATGGAATTAGAAAAAGATGGAGAAGTTTGTAAAGATATTACAGACACCATTGAAAAAGGGGACTGTTATCAAGAAGTTCTTTCATCTTATTTAGTATGGTATTTAGATCGTTCTACTTTTGACGATTATTCAGATATTCATTTCATTGAAGAAAATGAATGGAAAGACATTTTGTATGCAGAAATTAAAGATGACGATCGTTTTTATTATTCTTTTATAGATCAAGATGCAGAAACAGATGATTTAGATCTATTGGAGGAAATTTATTGGCAAGATATTGAGTGGTTAACAGAACATTGGACGGTCTTTTCTTATATCATACCAAAACAATATCGAATGTCTCTTAAATCGGTTTATTGGGGCGATTCAGGTAAAGATACATTTTTTGCTGTTTCAAGAGATTATTATGATCCGAAAACTCTAAGTTTAATGATTTCAAGAAAGAACTATGGTTATCAAAGTGAATACAAAAGTTATTATATCCATGAGTTTGCCCATATGTTAACTTTAAGTGAAGATCAAGTAAAAGTAGATGAAGATATCTATCTATCAGGTGATCCTGATCGTGAATATGAGGCATCCAGAGCTTGTAAAACGTATTATCAATGGGGGTGCATGGAGGAAGATAGCTATTTAAATCAATTTTATCATCAATTCTGGTGGGACCTAGTGGTACCGTTTAAAAATATCATAACTGAAGAAGATTTAATAGAATTTTATAATCGACATCAAGATCGTTTCTTAAATGCTTATTCAGCTACGGATCCTGCAGAGGACATCGCAGAATGTTTCGTATTTTTTGTAATGCAAAATTCTAATGAACTTGATGGAAAAACGGAAATGAAATATGACAAGATAAGATTCTTATATCAATATGATGAATTAGTTACCATGCGAACTGAAATTTTGGAAAACATTTATGAGCTAGTTGTCTTAGATAAATGGTTCTATTAAGCACATAAGGGGGAATATTCCCCTTTTTTATATTATTGGACCTGACCAGTTGTTCATCCCACCTATACAATCTTCTACTTGAATTCCTAAAGATGTAAGTATTCCACAAGCAGCTTTACTTCTATTTCCAGATTGACATACGACAATATATTTTTTCGATTGATCAAGCTCATTTTTTCGAAGGGCTAGTTGACTAAGTGGAATGTTTTTCGATCCTGGTATCTTTCCTTTTAATACTTCAGCATTTTCACGAACATCAATGATATTTACTTCCTCACCATTATTGATCCGTTTTAGTAGTTCTTCAGTTGTAATTTGTTTAACCATTAATTTTTGTTCCTTTCTAGAGCGAGAGTTTTATTCCGCTTTTATTATGAAAATATCATGGACATTTTTTTATTTTTTATACCTATAGGGGTATTCATATTTATAAAAAAAGACAGTCATCGCGATGACTGATTAAAGGAACTATCTACTTTTCACTAATAACTCGACCGCTTCTTCTACGAGCTCTTTTGTGTCTTCGCCATTTTCAATGTTTTCTCTTACACATTTTTCAAGATTCATACTTACAATTAATCCAATTGTTCGGTCGATAGCAGATCGAGTGGCTGATAATTGAGTTACGACGCTCTTACATTCTTCATTTTTTTCAATCATATTTAAAACACCTTTAATTTGCCCTTCAATCTTTTTCAGGCGATTGACCACCGATTTATCGTATTCCATTTCGGCTTCTCTCCTTTATCCAGTTCCATCCTTTTTATAAAGGTATGGAAACTGGACTTGTTTTTTCAATTGCTTAAAAAGCTTGTCTAGAGTTACTTAAAATTGTATTTTGTAACAATTTTTTCTCGATTTGTCGTGAGGTCATTGAAGTATTCATATAAATTAATACCTAAATAAGATCCAGCAATATTGTATACATTTGTATAGCCTAAATGTTGAAGAGCCATGACCATATTATAGCTCCGTTGACCGGAACGACAATGTATATAAACAGGTCTGTCTTTTGGAATCTCGTCTAATCGCGCTCTAAACTCACTTAAAGGAATATTAATCGCATTTTTTAAATGTCCTGCTTCATATTCCTGTTTCTCACGTCCATCGATTATAAATGCATTACTTTCAACTAGTTTGCGTACCTCAGACACTTTAACTTCACGATAAGCACCATGCAATAAATTTAATGCTACCATTGCAGCATGGTTCACAACATCACGGGCTGTACCTAACATCGGAGAGTAAGTTAACTCTAAATCTTGTAAGTCTTCAAGTGTACCGTTCATTGTAATCATGGTCGCAATGACATCAATTCTTTTATCAACATTGCCTTTACCAATCGCTTGAGCTCCTAGGATTCGGCCTGTCGGAACTTCGAAAACTAATTTAAAATGCATAGGGTTACTATTTGGCATTAATCCAACTTTATCTCCGGGCATGACATAAACATAATCAAAGTTGTATCCAGCGGCTTTGGCTGTTCTTGCGTTTAATCCAGTAGATGCAGCATTTAAGTCGAAAAGATGAATGGATGATGACCCAATAACACCTAAGTTACGGCTCGGTATACCATATATATGATTCGCAACTGCTCTAGCTTGTTTTTGTGCAGGTCCAGCTAAAGCAAGTCTAGTTGGCTTGTGAAGTAAGCGGTGGTACACTTCGATTGCATCGCCAACAGCATAAATATTGGGATCACTTGTTAAATAATTTTGATCAACTTTAATTCCACCCGTTTCGCCAATCTCTAATCCAGCATCCACGGCTAATGTAGTTTCTGGCTTAACACCAATAGCAAGGACTACTGCCTGTGCTTCAATTTTCTTACCTGAATTTGTCTCAATATGGGTTTCAGATATTTGAGCTAGCCCGTCATTAACGATTAAATGGATACCATGATCTACCATTTCTTTATGGAGAATTTGTGCCATATCATAATCAAATGGAGTCATGATTTGGTCAGCAAACTCAACGACGGTTACGTTAAAGCCAGCAAGTTTAAGATTTTCTGCCACCTCTACACCGATAAACCCTCCGCCGATGACAGCAATATCTTTGACTGACTGTTGATTAATAAATCCTCGTAAGTTTTGTATATCTACTACATTTCTTACCGTGAAAACATGTGGATAGTTGATTCCTTTAATATTCGGACGAATCGGTGAAGCTCCAGGAGATAAAACTAATTTGTCATAGTGCTCCTCATATGTCTCATTAGTTGTTACATCTTTTACGGTAATTGTTTTTTGATCGCGATTGATTTTAATCACTTCATGATGAACACGTGCATCAATGTTGAAACGTTTTTTAAACATGTCTGGACGCATTAATACGAGCTTTTCACTATTTTCAACGATTCCGCTTAAGTGGTAAGGTAAGGAACAATTTGAAAAAGAGACATGGGGACCTTTCTCAAACATAATGATTTCAGCATGTTCATCAAGGCGTCTTGCTCTAGCAGCAACTGTAGCTCCACCAGCGACTCCTCCAACTATGAGAATTCGTTTTCCCATTTGATTAGCCTCCTTATTTTCCTTTAATTGTTTCGCCTTCCCAAGCTAGCATTCCGCCTTCTACATTTGTTACGTTATAGCCGTTCTCAGTTAAAAATTCGCAAGCTGCCGCACTTCTTCCACCTGAACGACAAATAATGTAATAATGTTCATCTTTATTGAAATAGTCTAAAGCATGAGGGATGTTTCCTAAAGAAATATGTTCAGCACTTGGAATGATTCCTTCTGCAACTTCTTCATTTTCACGAACATCAATAATATTCACGTGCTCCCCATTTTTAATTGCTTCTTCAAGTTGTTTTGTAGTGATTGATTTCATTTTGTTTTTCCTCCGGTTATGATTATTTCCCATTTGTTTATTGTCTACCCGTAGGGGTATTTTCTTGTATAAAAAATCACAAGATAGATGATATACCCCTTGGGGTACTTTTGTCAAGAATTTGATTTTCTAGGTTAATTGGGGGAGTCTTTTAAAATATAAAGCAAGCTTGAAGTTTTTTATTAGCGGCGTTTGGATTAATTTTCGAGTTTCGAACTACAAACTGATCAAATTCAAGAAAGACATTGTCTGTCTCCGTATCTTCAGCAATAATACCAAGCGAACAATTAATGAGATCCGGAAGACTTTTTTCTTCAAGCATACCCATAAGTTCTAATGTTTTTTGAGGTATGTATTTAGAAAATAATCCAAGAGTAGCCGCATTCTGATTATTCTTAGGTTGCCCATGTATTTTTGTGTTCTAATTGCCAGGCTAGTCGCCTATTTTTGTGTGCACCCCCTTCAACTTTGCTATGCACACCTTCAAGCGACCACCGATACCGAGTCTACCAATATTTAACCGTAGTAAGTGTTACACCATATATTTCTGCGATCTCTTTATATTTCATGCCCTTCAACTAATCTTGATAAATTAATTCCTTTTAGATGACCACTACATATCCTCCTCCAACACATATTCGTTTGTTTTGGACAAAAGAAAAAGCACCCATGGAAGATGCTTGTTAATTGTTAAATTTTATTAAACATTTCAAGACTCCTTAATTTGGAATCTAAATGTCTCACTTTAATTTCATTGCTATTAAATACTATATTATGACATTCTATGTAAATTACATCTCCTACTCCAGTAAATTCTTTAATTATAGTCTCGTTCATACCATTACGAATCATTTGGGAAATAGTATATTTAATTAAGCCGTTTAAGTCTCCTCTTCCAAGAATGTTATTCATAAATATTGATACATCACTTGTCATATTACTAATCTGGCTACCGTCAAATTTTATAAACAAACTATTTTTTGAAAAATCATTTATTAGCTTACTTCTTAAATCACAATAGTCTTTAAAATTTTGTTGGAAACTATTCGGCAAGTGAATATGATAACCATTAATTTTAATCATATTCTGGCTGATATCTAGGTCTTGAATTTTCAATTTACTAATTACTCTATATGTAACCCCACTAAATAATATAAGTTTTAAAATTAGAGCTGAACTAAATTTATTGAAATAACTCCTAGTTTTCTGAGACTTTTCAAACACTTCTTTAGAAGCCAATGTCTTATTGCACTCATATAACAAATCATTAATATCGTTTGTTGAGAATGTATCAAATCCTTCAGATCTATTTAATTTATTGCAATTACCAATAAATTTATTCATTCTAAATCTATATGACTTCTCATTATAGACTGGATAAAAAAGTTCATCTTGTAGGTCTTTATTTTCTAAATATCCATTCAACATGTACGCTAAAAATTCTTTTATTGCTGAAATATAACGTTGGGCAGTCTCAACTGATGTTATATTTTTTTCGTGTATATAGTATTCTAAGCTTTCAATAATTGTCTCTGTGCGAAGTCCTTGTAATACGATTTTAATATTTGATGAGTCAGCACCCTTAAATAATAAAAATTCTTTAAAAGCCTTAATATCGTTTATATAAGCAAAAGGTTTTTCATTTAAAAAATCTTCAACAATTTTATCAAAATCAAACATATTTTTCCTCCTTTTATCTTACCCGTTTTTTAACTTCGACAAAAGGATATAAACACCTTTATATTAATTGGAAGAATTATGTTTTAGTTAAGTATTTATAGGGAATAATTAATTTACGGCCTTCTTAAGGAAGGTGATTTTAAATGCAATATTTAATGTACTTTCTTATTGTATTAATTATTGTATTGAAATTAATGTAACACTAATTGTAGTAAGCTCTATTGAAAAAGATAAAATGAAAAAAATTATAGAAGAGCCGTAGAGAAGGATTTTTTCTTCTCTCTCGGTATAACAAAAATAAATGAATATAAAATAGCATCTCAAATGATGTTTATTTTATCTATTCGCCCATATTTCAGCCGTTGTTATAATTGCAAAATAAAAAATTCCTATTAAAGCAACTATCATAGCTCCCCTTGTTAACTCCTTAAAAATTCCACTTTTCATTCTAGAAAGTAGAATAGAAAATACTAAACCTATAATCAAGATTAGGATTCCTGAAATAATAATAGGACCAGCAACCTTCCATAACTCTTCATAGTTAAATAACTTTATTTGTGTTTCCGGTGTCAAACTATCTCCTCCTTCCACTTGTTACATATTTCTACAAAAAATGATAAAATACCTGCGAAAAACTAACTAATTTAATAATGATAAGACAATTATTGAAAGAATGAAGGAAACCATTTTGGAGGAACTTCCTAGCAGTCCTTCCTCCCAGTGTATATCAAGATTTATTAATAAATATTTTCTCGCCATTTTCGACTTATACGCTGTTTACTACATTACACAAATTTTTGAACTATACTGTCTTTTAACCTTCTAATATGTGTTTTTGATAGACCTATTGTCGTGCAATTAACCGTACCCTTTCCCTTCGAGAATCCAATCCAAAATTTCATTTTCACTTTCGTCTGTGATTAAATGCTAGCGTTCTGGGATGACTTTGACTTTTACTTTTTCTTCATGGACTTAAAATTTCTCCCAATATTTACTTCTGCGAATTACTTCACTGAAAACTCACTGCTTGTTTTCCCTTTCCTTTCGACATGACTGTATTGATTCCATATTGTGCGGTTAATCCTTCCCATACATCTTTCAATGATTCACGCATAATTTTAATTGATCTAATTTCCAATCATGGACATTTTCTTCAGTTTTCTTGTTCAAAATGTTCGTCAGATCAACTTTCATGAACTATTTCTTCAGTTTTCTTGCTCAAAATGTTCGTCTGGCCCGCTTTCATGAACTTTTTCTTCAGTTTTCTTGCTCAAAATGTTCGTCTGTACCGCTCTCATGAACTTTTTACCTTAAAATCTTGCTCAAAATGTTCGTCTGAACCTCTCTCATGAACTTTTTACCTTAAAATCTTACTCAAAATGTTAGTCTGAACCGCTCTCACGAACTTTTTACCTTAAAATCTTATCCAAAATGTTCATCAACACGACTTTCACGAACTTTTTCAATGATACTCAAATACAAAATGTTCATCAGCACGATTTCCATGAACTTTTACACCAAATAGCCGATGAAAAATGTTCGTCAGCAAAGCGGACACTAGCAACCTATTATCATACCTTGTTTATGTGTCATAATTCTAAATATTTTCATTGGAAAAACGTGGATTGGTTGTGTTAAGTTCGTCTTAAAAGGGGGAAAGAGATGTTTATCGTGAATGTTGAAGGGGCTATTTTTCATGAAGGAAAATGGCTACTTATAAAAAGAGGACAAAATGAAGATCACGCTCCCGGTGCTCTTTCGCTAATTGGTGGAAAAGTGGATATCGAAGGTGCTACATATGATATTCTAGAGAAAACATTAAAAAGAGAAGTATTCGAAGAAGTTGGCGTAACTATAAAAGATGAAATGAAATACGTATACAGCTCGTCATTTATTGCTGATGATCATACCGCTGTTATTAATATCGTATTTTTGTGCGAAATCGAGCAAGGTGAGCCGTATCAAAAAAGTTCAGAAGAAGTAGAAGAGATACTTTGGCTCTCGACAGATGAAGTTTTAGGTCGAATTGAATCTCCTCCATGGTTAAAAGAGAGTATTACACGTGCAAATAAATTACTAAATAAAGATTAACAATTTAAATTATAGGGGCTAGTCTTTGTTTCGTTTTTTTTCGAAACGAAGTACTTAGCCCCCTAAATTTATTTTTTTCCAATAAGGATGTCGAAATTGACTGTAATGGCCAGGTTTGATCTGTTTACAAAGCGTTCAATTGTTTCCTCATTCGCATTCCACCCAAGTGGAGACATACGAACTAAATTTCTTAGCTCAAATTCCGACAACTCCAACGTGTATTGAAGTGTAAGATGATCGAGCAAGTGAAAATGTTCTTTAAATAAAGCAACGATATTATCATTTTTATATTTATTTTTTTCATCGTTACTAAATAAAGCGTCCCGAAGTTCTCTCAAATAATTAGTGCGCGGAACGACTTTGATCATCATACCATTTGGTGCTAACAACCGTTTAAATTCCTCATAATTTGCTGGCGATAAAATATTTAAAATGACATGAACTGACTGGTCTTTAAGTGGAGTGTTCGCTAAATCACCTACCATCCAAATTGAGTCTTTATACTGACTGGCAGCTAATCGAACACCCTCTTTTGAAATGTCTAATCCGATTCCAGTAAAATTCTCATCATTAAGCTCATCTAATATTTTCTTCAGGTGGGATCCTTCCCCGCTCCCTGCATCAAAAATAATCTTAGAGTCTGCACTCGCATTAATTTTCTCATGGATAACCACAGCCACTTTCTCATGCAAACTTTTATATAACCCACTCTCTACAATAATTTGTTTGCGCGCTTCAAATAATTCTCGATCATATTGGCTTTGAACGGACCGAGTAAGCAAATTAATATATCCTTGTTTTGCAAAGTCAAAAGTATGATTGTTCTTACAAACTAAACTCTTTAACTCAACGACTTTCATGGAAGTTGTACAGATTGGGCAACGGAAAAGCTTTTCATGTCGACTAGCCAAGACCACACTTCTTTCTTTACCTGTCATGGGTGTTCTTCCTTTCAAAAAATATTACCGTAAAGTAAAATCAACTATTACCATACTATCAATTTAAGGAAGATAGTACCAAATTTTTTCCTAGGAAATAAAGAAAACAACTACAAATGTAAGGTATTTGTTGTTTTATGTTCGATTCTAGAGAGGATTTGTTTAAATTTTTTAAAGGAATAAGCAAATACTGGGCTTTGGATAAACGTGAAAATAAACGTAAAAATAAAGACCGGTCCGCCTAACAAAAAGCCAATAATTAAGACAATCGTTTCAATAATTATTCGCACAAGACCAATAGAAGCTCCTAGTTTATCTGAAATCGAAAGCATAAATCCATCCCGTGGTCCTGCTCCAAGTTCTGCAGAATTATACAGCCCGCCACCAAATCCCATGATAAGCATCCCTAAAAGGAGGACTACAATATCAGTCCATGTGTTACTTGCTGAAGGTAAAAGATTTGTCCATAAGTAAAAATCAACTAATGCACCAACTAGAATTCCATTCAAAAATGTTCCGAGTTTAATATAACGCTTATCCAATATCCAAGATACAATGATTAAAAGAATGGAAATGATAATGGCCCATGACCCGATTGATAATCCAAACTTCTCAAACAATGCCACATTTAATACATCCCAAGGGTGCACCCCTAAATGCTGCATTTTCAAAGCGATCGCAATTCCGTAACTAAATACGACAAGTCCACCTATATAAAAAATCCAGCGAATGAGCTTCACCTTTTAATCCCCCTCTTTCCTAAAACTATCATAGTATGAATCTTTAGGTTTTAGAAGGAAAATACATTGAGACGTATTGAGCAAAGTGGACGCAGAAATGCTACTCATAAGAAAAAAGCAACCTCGCATCATGCAAGATTGCTTAATTTATAGTTTAACGATTCACAAGTTAACGATTCGTTACAAATTGGTCTTCATTTTCATAGACAAGCCAGTTTGCACTACCGTTAATTTTATTCGAAACGTCGATAATTTTCTTTTTTACCCTCTCTTTTTCTTTCCCCGTTAACATAGTCGGTTGGAAATTATTCCGATTGGTTACGGAAGAAATTGAGAATGGTACGACATTGATTTCTTTTTTATCTGTTAAAACCCCATCTTCTAGGTAAAACGTTTGCTGGAATACAAAAGTATCTTTATCAGCTGGATTGCGGTGTCCACCATACATAAAGTTTCCTAAACTATACACAATGAATTTTCCATTATATTCTTCAATTCCTTGTAAGACGTGTGGATGATGACCAAGTATTAAGTCTGCGCCACAATCAATCGTATATCGACCAAAGTCTACTTGAGACTTCGTTGGGACATACTGACGTTCAACACCCCAATGGAAATGGACAATAACAATTTGAACCCCTTGTTGTCTTAAATTTTGGATATCATTTTTAATTTGTTGACGTCCTTGTGCAGTGTCATACCAACCTTCATATCCTAATACACCAATTTTGACACCTTTAATCGTTGTAATGTATTGAAGGTCATGGCCAAAATAGCCAATTCCTTCTTTATCAAGTGCTTCTAACGTGTCTTGAAATCCTTTTTCAAAATAATCTCGAGCATGATTGTTTGCAGTATTGACCGCTTCAACACCTGCTAAAGTCAGGATTTTTGCGTATGAAGGATCTCCTTTGAATTTAAATTGCTTATTCTTTTTCTTCGTTTCTTTCGTTAAAGCCGTTTCTAAGTTAACCATTGTTAAGTCATCTTTTTTAAAGATATTATTTAAACCTTTTACAAAGTAGGAAAAATCATTATTTGAAGCCGTTTGGACGAAGGAGCCTTGCAACCCATAGTCTTCATCCGTACCAAGAGTAAAATCTCCTGCGGCACTAATGGTAATCGTTGTTATGACTGGTTCTTTAATAGGTACCCCTTTCGTTTTCTCCACTACACTTCTTGGTGAATGATTTACTGCCTGAATAACTGTAACTGGTTTTTCGGCTTGAAAAAGAGTTTGGCTAAAAGCATATCCGCTTCCACCAATGATAAATAAAATGACGATCAATAATACGACGATTAAAGATTTTTTTCTTTTTTCTTGTCGTTTTCTTTTAACTAAATCAGACCGCCCTAACATTCAATTAACCTCCTAATATAAAAAACTAATATATTCGCTATAAAGAACGTATAATAACTAAAAAAGTATTGAACAAAGCTTATTATATCCTTTTTTAATAAATAAAGATATTTAAAAATTTGTATAAAACTGTCGAAACCCTATAGTTTCTCCATATTTATTTCGACAAGAACTGTTATTTTTTTCACATGATTTTAAGAAAAATTGTTTTTTATAACGAATTCATTCAAATATTGTCCATTCCTTTTTTTGTATTTTTATAATAAGCTTTTATAAATTCCAGAGATTATGACGTTAGTTATTACAATAAAGTTACAAAAAAATTACATTATTTTTTCAATATTTTTCTTCTATTCTATTCGATAAAACCCAATAAAAAAAGCGAGTTTGTAAAAAACCCGCTTAAAACTTTACAAGATTTTAGCTTTTAACGTAGGAATGAAAATCGGTTGGTTAAACCGTGAGATCATTTCACAATAAAATCCATTTTACATTTCATTCTGTTTTCTAAGCTCAAGTAAAATTTGTTCAGCTGTTTTTAAGTCCATATGTTGATGCTGTCTTAATCTTTCACTGACTTCGTGAATTTCACTTCCAACTGCTCCTACACTGATGGCAAGTGATCTTGCGTGAAGGGCCATATGTCCTTTTTGTATACCTTCCGTAACGAGAGCTTTTATAGCTGAGAAGTTTTGACCTAGGCCGACAGAAACGATGACAGATTCTAATTCTTTTGCTGGAATATTTCCTAATAATCTCTTATTAAATTGAGCGCCTGGGTGAATGCTAATTTGCCCACCAACTGTTCCAATGGCTAATGGTACGGTCAAACGTCCTACTAATTCCCCATTTTCTCCTTTTGTCCAAGAAGTTAAGGAACGGTATTGTCCACTTCGAGCGGCATAGGCATGGCAACCTGCTTCAATGGCTCTCCAATCATTTCCTGTTGCAATAACAACGGCATCAATTCCATTCATAATTCCTTTATTATGAGTAGCAGCACGATAAGGATCAACAAGGGCGAGTTGGTTTGCCGCAATGATTCGGTCGCGAACTTCTTCACCAGAGAATTCACCTTTTGCAAGAAGCTCTACAGGAATACGACATTCTGCAGTTGCTAAGCATTCAGTATTATAGTTTGATAGAATTCCCATTAAGCTTTTTCCGCCCGTTAGTTCTTCTACATATGGCTTGATTGCTTCTACCATTGTATCAATAATATTAGCCCCCATCGCTTCTAGCGTATGAATATGTAGGTGCACAACTAAAAAGGCAGGAGTTTCGAGTGCTTCATCTGCTGGTAGAATTCTTACTACTACATCTTTTGCTCCACCACCACGTTTGACAATGGACGGTTTTGAGTCGTTTGCCTTTTGCAAAATTTCATCTTTATGTTCAAGGAGCGTTTTTTCGGCAAGCTCCAAGTTTGGAACATCTATTAATGCAACTTGTCCAATCATCGTCCGTTCTGTAACACGAGTTGTAAAGCCACCAGCTTGTTTGATGAGTTTTGCGGCTGAACTAGCTGCAGCGAGAACAGAAGGCTCTTCAATAGCCATTGGAACGACATACTCTTTTCCATCTATTAAAAAATTCATCGCAGCGCCTAATGGCAATTCGTACTTTGCGATTTGATTTTCGATCATATTGTTAGCGATATCATTTGGAATTGTGAGGCCTTCTTTTAATAAATTTGCATCCTCATCTGAAATCGCCTCAGCAAGTCTAAGTGCATCAATACGGTCTAACCTCGTTTTTTGATAAAACTTTTGTAAAAACTGCGTCTTCATAGGTTCTCCCTTCTTCGAATTCAATTTTATTCTTAGGCAGGGGTTGATTGACTATGTTGTTCAAGCTTTCACTAGAAGTTCTCTCTCCCGAAACCAATATAATTTTCCATATATATAATATACATGAAAATTTAAATTCTTTCAGACTTTTTTAAAGAAAAAATTATTAATTAGAGTCTATATTAATTGGATTTTGAATGATTTTTTATGAATGAGTCAAATGATTAAAATTTCATTCATTTGAATTTCTATGCAACATTTTCATCATGCTTTTATAAATCTCAGAAAGCTAGTTTATTAGACTAATTTTTATGCTGGCAGAATAGTTTTGTCTTAGAATACTTGTTAATAGACAAATTTTCTTCTTACATGATAGTTTTGTCCTAGAAAACTAGTTTATTAGAC
>Ga0180215_1001390_pt1 | contig 26792 bp, 24 predicted proteins | sample eDN3rd37CBELigBY_FD_128871 | JGI IMG/M metagenome (GOLD analysis project Ga0180215, IMG submission 128871) | Enriched backyard soil microbial communities from Emeryville, California, USA - eDNA 3rd pass 37_C BE-Lig BY (version 2) (version 2) | ecosystem: Environmental > Terrestrial > Soil >...
ATGGGGACTGTTGATTTCCGTTCCAGGCGCTTCGCTTTCCGCGGGGTGGGCGGTGAGCCTCCTCGTCGCAAATGCTCCTGCGGGGTCTCACCTGTCCCACTAATCCCGCTGGAGTCTTCGCGCCTTCCACTCCAATCAACAGTTTTTTAAAAGTTAATGTAGCCGTCTTATCAAGCCTATTTTAAAATGAAAATATACATATGTTTGAGGTGATGAAGATGCTTTCGAAAAATATTCTAACCCAACGAGATCAACTTGAAATGGTTGCTATAGAGCAGCTTGTCCCACAGAACCAACTAGTTCGTAAGATGGAAACAGCTCTTAATTTTTCTTTTATTTATGATGAGGTTAAATATTTATTCGGAAGTGGGCTAGAAATTGGGTTACGAAAGTCCGTTATATTATAAAAACTCAATAATATCCACTAAAAAAACAAGAAGAGGTTCGGAATGAGACCATTCCGAACCCCTTTTTGTCTACAAACTAACCCAAGGAAGAATCCTTGGGTTAGTTTTATTCGTTTGGTTGTGTTAATGACATTGTGGGTATATGACACGTTAGATAGAGCGGAAGGTACGAAGATTATATAGCAGTATGGGACAGGGGAGACCTACAGGCGCTGTTGCGGACCAGGCTCACCAGCACTCTATCATGCCTGGAGCGGAAATCTACACTGAAGTTAAACAAAGAGATAATAATTAAAAAGTTTGACAATTACCCTTAAGGAATCTATGATTTAACTGTATACTGTATACATATTTTAGAAAAATTTTAATAGTTTAGAGAGAAGCGAGGGATTGAATTGGGTTTAACTATTCCTGAACCTTTATACCAACAAGCATATAAAGAATTAAAGAAACTTATTGTAACTGGGAAACTTCAACCAGGTGAAAAAGTGATTATGTCAAAGTTGGCTGACCAGTATAAGATTAGTAGAACACCGCTGAGAGAAGCTTTACGCCAGCTTCAATCGGAGGGTTTAATCATCCAAGAGCATTCAACGATGAGAATTATTGAGATCAATAAAAATGATTTTCTTCATCTCTATCAAACACGAATTGTTTTAGAAAAAGAAGTGATTAAATCCGTTGTGCCCTTAATTCCCGAAGAAGATTTTCCTAAAATAGAAGTTGTGCTAAATGAGTCGAAAACAGCAATACAAGAGGGAGATCCATTCAGAATCCTCGAACTAAATACCCAATTTCACGAATTACTTATGTATTATTGTCCAAACCCAAGAATGATTCAATTATTAAATTCTGTGCGTTCATTATTGTTAATTTATCGCGCGAATATTAATAAAAAAGCAAAGAATAACCTGGAGATTTACAAGGAGCATAAAGAGATACTAGAAGCCCTTAAAGAAAGGGATATTGAAAAATCAATCCAAAAAGTCGAAACGCATATGCTTAATGATCAAAAAAGAGGTTTAGAAGATTTATAGACGAGAGCAAACATTTCCCTGTGAGATGTTTGCTTTTTTTTGCGCAACACAATAAATTTAATTTTTAGAAAATTCAATTGACTTTCAAAAACATGCCCATTACAATGGAGTTGTATCCTGTATACAGTATACATATATAGGTGAAGTGATGAAGGATAAAAATAGAAAATGAGAAAGAATGAAGGAGGTTTTTTTAGTGGGTCCTCTAAGAGGAGCAAAAATATTGGATGCATCTCAAATCATGGCAGGTCCATATTGTACGATGGTCCTTGCAGATTTAGGGGCTGAGGTGACAAAAATTGAAAAAATTCAAGGTGGAGATGATTCCCGTCAGATGGGTCCATTTGTCAATGGAGAATCAACTTGTTTTTACCAAATCAATCGTAATAAGAAAAGTATTGCACTAGATCTAAAATCGGAAGAAGGAAAAGAAGTTTTTTATGAGTTGATAAAAGAAGCAGATGTGTTTGTTGAAAACTATCGACCAGGGGTAACGAAATCCTTAGGCATTGATTATGAAAGAGTAAAAGAACTGAATAGCGGGATCATCTATTGTTCGATCTCTGGTTATGGTCAAACTGGACCATACTCCCACAAAGGTGGTTTTGACCTTGTTGCCCAAGGCTTGACAGGACTAATGAGCATGACGGGAGAGCCAGGTGGACGTCCTTTGAAGTCGGGTATTGCGGTTTATGATATTGGCGCTGGAATCACAGCGGTTTATACGATTTTGGCTGCCTATATCCATAAATTGAAAACTGGAAAAGGCCAAATGGTTGATATTTCATTAGCTGAAACAGGTTTACCATGGTTCACTTGGGAAGCGGCAGCGTATTTTGCTAACCAAACAATTCCGCAACCAACAGGACATCGACACCGTGTATCCGCACCATATCAGGCAATTAAAGCCAAGGATTCTTATATGATGATTGGATGTGCAAACCAGCGTACTTGGGAGAAGCTCTGTAATTATGTGCTTGGAAAGCCTGAATGGGTGCAAGATGAGAGATATTTAACCAATTCCCTACGACATGACCATGTTGAAGAATTAGAGCGAGAAATTGAGGAAATTACCATGCAGAAAGATACATCTTACTGGATTGAAAAATGTGAACAGGCAGGGGTTCCCGCTGGGCCAATCAATAACTTTGGAGAAGCGTTAAATAATGAACATTATCTAGCGAGGGACATGATAAAAGAGTTAGAACACCCTGTCATCGGGAAAATGAACGTGATTGGTTCTCCTACTAAATTTTCAGAAACAGATGTGGAGATACACACGCCAGCACCGCTCCTTGGACAACATAGTGAAACAGTGCTTCAAGGCATAGGGTATTCTTCAGAGCAAATCCAAAGGTTAATTGAACAAGGCGTAGTAAAACAATATTCGCAAACCGTTCAAAAATAAAAAGTGGGAGGCCGGATCTCATGAGTAAAACGGATCAAAAGAAAGTATATTTGCAGGTGGAAAATGGTGTAGGTACCATCTACATTAACCGTCCAGAAAAAAGAAATGCATTGACCTATGATATGTGGATAGACCTAGCTCAGTTAGTAGAAGAATGTAATGAGAATAAGGATGTAAAGGTCATGGTTTTTCGTAGTACAACCGAAAATGCATTTTCGGCAGGTGCAGATATTGGTGAGTTTAAAACAGTTCGTTACACAGCCGAGGGTGCAGAAAAATACAACGATGCAACCATGATTCTCGAAGAAAAAATTGCGAAAAGTGCTAAACCAAGTATTGCCATGATTTCTGGGTTTTGTGTAGGTGGGGGATGTGAAATATCCGTTGCTTGTGATTTTCGTTTCTCAGACGAATCAGGTCGTTTTGGAATCACTCCGGCAAAATTAGGATTGATATACAATACACCAGGTACAAAAAATCTCGTCGATTTAGTTGGGCCATCAAATGCAAAGGATATCTTATTTACAGGAAGAATCATCGATGCTGAAGAAGCGCTCCAAATGGGCCTGATTAACAGAATCATAGAAAAATCAGAACTAGAAAATCAAACATACGAATTTGCCCATCTTATCTGTAGAAATGCGCAAATGTCTGTTAGAGGTTCTAAAACCATTATAAACCGGGTCCTTGATGGCGATGTATCAGATTCTGAAGAGATAGCTGAACTTGTTTTGGAATCGTTTGTTTCAGAAGATTATCGTGAAGGGGTTAATGCATTTCTCGATAAAAGAAAGCCAAACTTTAAATTTTCATAGTTTCAAATGAAAGGTTGTTTCTTTTTGAAACAGGCATCTGGAAATTGCCTGATTCACATTGGAACAATAATTATAACTATCACGTTTATGTGACTATAACTGAAGGTTTTTACGGTTGGCACAATAATTGCATGATTAATAATTAGAAAATTATCAAAATTACAAAAAGAGATTCCTGATGGAGGTGAGGTAATCGATTTTAGCAAGTGGAAATGACACCGCTTTCTCTGATTCTATAAAGAGTAATCTTTGAAAACCGTGATAGGAAAACGTAAGTGAAGAGATTAATAAAAATGGGGGTAAATTATGAGGATAAAAAGGTTATCATTTTTAATTATTCTTCTTGCATTTGCTATGTTGCTAACGGCGTGTAACTCAAACGAGACGGGTTCTTCTTCTGAAGGGGAAGGAGGAAAGGATAGTAATTATCCTGAGAGACAAATTGAAGTAGTTGTTGGTTTTGGAGCAGGTGGAGGTAGTGACAATTTCGCCCGTGCCATTACGAAAGAATTGCAAGATATTCTTGGTGTAAATATAAATGTAGTCAATATGCCAGGTGCAGCTGGGATTCCTTCTGCTGATTATGTAGCAAGAAAACCGGCAGATGGATATACCATTTGGTCTATGACTTCCAATCACCCTGTTAATATTGCATCTGGAGCAGAACCAAACGATATGAGCGTATTTAAGTCAATTGGCCGCGTGCAAAATGATACGATGACACTTCAAGTAAAGAGCGATGGCAAATTTAAAGATATCGATGACCTTATTGCCCAAGCCAAGGAAAAACCAGGGGAAATTTCAGTCGGTGGAACGGGTGCAAAAGGATTTGATGAGCTAGTACTAGCTCAGTTTGAGGCAGCAACCGGAACAGATTTTAACTATGTTTCTTTTGATGGATCTGGAGAAATGACAGCCGCTTTACTCGGTGGTCATATTGATGTGATTGCAGAGGAGCCAGGACCATCAGTGGCTCAATTACAAGAAGGTTCCATTAAGATGCTGATTGCATTCACAGATACAAAGATGGAAGGATTTGAAGATGTTCCCATTTCAACGGACTTAGGTATTGATGTAACTGATGGACAAGGTCGAGGATTTATGGTTCATAAGGATACACCACCTGAAATTGTAGAAGCATTAGAAAAAGCTTTGGAAGAAGCGAAGGAACGTCCTGATTATAAGGAATATGAAAAAGCGAATTATTTACATTTGCGTGACGGATGGCTAAGTTCTACAGATTACGATGCTGAGCTCGAAAAATTAATCAATACTTATAAAAAGATTCTAGACGAAAATTAAATTCATACATGGAAGGCAGGTTATCCTGCCTTTCTCCTTTCAAACTTCTGTAAACAGTCAGGATCGAACGTCTCATTTTAGGGGGAAAGACATGTTATTAGAACGGACTATTTCTTTTATTATGATAGCCTTTTCAGCGTTTTTCTTGGTAATGTCATTTCAAATTGAAAATCGAGCAGGTGACTTAATTGCTCCAGGAACATGGCCGGGTGGGCTTATGACAATCATGTTAATCCTGTCAATCATCCTATTCTTAAGGACTTTTTCTTCCAAGGCAAACCAAACTATCACAAAAACGGCAAATGAAGAGGCTGAAGACCTAGCGAATGAAGATGAGAAATTGGTTTATCCAGTGAAATTCTTTTATTTGATAGGGGCTTTAGTGGTCTATACTCTTCTCCTAGAATATGTAGGATTTATCGTGGATACGATATTATTCATTTTTGTTCTATCTTTAGTCTTTGGTATCAAGAAATGGACGAGTGGTCTGGTAACAGCAGTTTTAGCTACAGGTGGAGCGGTTATTCTATTTCCAATTCTATTGAATACACCGTTCCCAAGGGGAATAGGGATTTTCAATACATTCAGTTTATTGTTCTTTTGAGGGTGCTAAACTAATTTTCTAGAGAGGTGAATTCAATGATTGAAGGCCTAATGGGGGGATTTGGTAACCTTTTAGATCCATTTAATCTGTTAATCTTATTGGCTGGTATTCTCCTAGGCTTTATTGGAGGGGGAATTCCTGGAATAAGTGGTACGATGTTGGTTATCATCCTTTTACCAGTTAGTTATTCAATGGAACCAACAGCTGCATTCCTACTATTAACATCCATTTACGCTACTTCTGTTTTCTCTGGAAGTATTAGTGCGATTCTTTTCAGGACTCCGGGAACACCTGAGGCGGTTGCAACAGTCTTTGATGGCTATCCGATGGCACAAAAAGGTGAAGGAGGCAAAGCATTAGGTGTCTCTATCTTTAGTTCAGCTACGGGTGGGGTCCTAGGGACAATTGTATTGATTTTCTTGACACCATTACTAGCAACATTTGCTTTAAGCTTTGCTGCACCTGAATACTTTGCACTAGCGTTAATGGGGTTGACAGTTGTTGCTTCCTTAAGTGCCGGTAACTTGGTTAAAGGGTTCATTGGGGTGGCATTTGGTTTATTTATAGCTACGATTGGGCTTGATTCAATGACTGGGACTCCTCGTTTTACTTTTGGCTCAGGTCAAATGATGTCAGGTATTGATTTTATCCCAGTATTAATTGGTTTGTTCGCGATATCTGAGGTGCTTCGGCAGGTCCAAAAAAAACCACGTAAAACCTCCAATCAAAAAGTTAGGACTGAGCTTCCAAGCTGGGGGCTGATGAAGCGAATTTCGAATGTTATTGGTCGGTCATCGCTATTAGGGATTTTTATTGGAATTTTGCCAGGAATCGGTGCAACTACTGCAGCAATGTTGAGCTACAGTGAAGCAGCACGTTGGTCGAAAAAGCCTGAGGAATTCGGTACTGGAATTCCCGAAGGCGTTGCCGCTCCAGAATCGGCAAATAATGCCGCTGCTATGGGAGCTATGGTTCCTTTGCTCTCTTTGGGGATACCCGGAAGTGCTACAACAGCTATCTTACTAGGGGCATTTATCCTACATGGGATTCAGCCAGGGCCGCTAATGTTTCAAACTCAAGGGTCGTTAGTTTACACGATTCTAATGGGTTTATTGGTTGCAAATCTATTAATCTTAGTCATTGCAAAGCCATTTATCTCGGTGTTTTCCAAAATTTTACGAGTCCCATATTCAATTATAGGGCCGTTAATTGTACTTTTTTGTATCATTGGGACCTTTGCCGTTCGAAATTCAATTTTCGATGTTGGAGTTATGTTATTGTTTGGTGTGATTGGCTATTTCTTAGAAAATGCAAAATTCCCACTTGCACCAATCGTTTTGGGAGTGGTTCTTGGACCAATTGCAGAGGATCAATTTAGAAGAGCGATGCAAATGTTTAATAATGACTTTACCATCTTCTTTACAAGACCTATTAGCTTGGTTTTATTATTACTCGCATTAATTAGTGTCGTTTACCCATTATTTAAAAAATGGATTAATCATCGAAAAGCAAAACTTAGAGGCGATAAAAACACAATTGCATCGTAACACGAGATGGAGGTACTTATAAATGATGTATGAATTAGACGGGATGAAGCCGAATGTGCATGAATCCGTATACTTAGCTCCAGGGACCTTCCTAATTGGAGATATTACTTTAAAGGAGGATGTATCCATTTGGTTTAATGCTGTTCTACGTGCGGAAAATGATTCAATCACAATTGAAACCGGGAGTAATGTACAGGAAGGAACAACCATCCATGTGGATGAGGGCTTTCCAGTGCATATTGGAAAAAATGTAACCATAGGTCACAATTGTATTATTCACGGATGTACCATTGAGGATGGTGCCCTAATTGGAATGGGGGCGATTATCCTCAATGGAGCACATATTAAAAAGGGTGCAGTTGTTGCTGCAGGTGCTGTTGTCGGAGAAAATAAGATCATTGAGGAAGGAATGTTGGCAGCAGGAGTACCGGCGAAACCATTAAAACAGATAAATGATAGCTTAAAACAAAGGATTCTTGAAGGAGCTAGCCACTATCAAAGAAATGGAAGAAGATTTAGAGAGGCCGGAATTGTTGCAAAAGAATAGGTTTCTATGTTATTTACCTAGCTTTATAAGTGATTAATAGGGATGGTGGTCTATTGTGCTGAAAAGAAGTTTTTTTGGCCAAACCACCATCTATTACTTTTTTGCCTTCCTTGTGTTAGAATATACTGAAAATACATACTATTCGATAGGCTTGATGGGGGGATTACAATGAGTAACACTAGTAAAGGGGATGTCATCTCGCTTCAAAACATTGTCTGGCATCGAAATGGCAAAGATATTTTAAGAAATGTTTCATGGAATGTGCAGAATGGGGAACACTGGGCGTTGCTCGGGTTAAACGGCTCCGGCAAAACGTCTATATTAAAGATGATTACAGGATATCAATGGCCAAATGGCGGAGAAATATCAGTATTAGGGAACCTTTTTGGAAAAACAAATATACCTGAATTGAGAAAATCGATTGGTTGGGTGAGTTCCTCATTAGATGACCAGTATCAATCCCGTCCAAGTGATACGACACTGGAAGTGGTACTAAGTGGAAAGTTTGCCTCAATTGGATTATATGAAGAAATTACGGAACAGGATATAGAAAAAGCCACAGAGTTCCTTCAACGATTTAGAATTAGGCATCTAGCAAATCAATTAATCTCTTCTTTATCCCAAGGTGAAAGAAGAAAAGCGATGATTGCCCGTGCCCTAATGTCCTCTCCAAAGCTCTTAATATTGGATGAGCCTTGTAACGGGCTAGATATATATTCGAAGGAAGAACTACTCTCAACCATTGAAGAGATGCTTGCAACTCCTGGTGGACCGACTCTTTTATATGTGACCCATCATATTGAAGAGATTGTTCCTTCGATTACCAATGCTTTGTTAATTAGGTCTGGTGAAGTTGTTGCTAGTGGGAAAAAATCATCAACCTTAACCGAATCTTTATTGGAACAAACATTTCGAGTCCCTATCTCCTTGGTATGGGAAAACGAGCGTCCGTGGATTCGAATTAAATCCTATGCGGAAAAGAGATAAGCGAAAAAAAGCTTCCAAAAACATCGTTTTTGGAGGCTTTTTACATGAACTCTCAAATGGCCAGTGTTTCACTCAGTTCCTAATTCCTATCCCCGCCTAGAAGGTCGAATAATCCTCCGATTCCTCCTTCTCCTTTGGAAGATCCTCCTCCATGTGGAGCAGCGGCAAATACTCTACTTGCAAGTCTACTGAATGGGAGTGATTGGATCCAAACAGTTCCTGGACCACGAAGTGTAGCAAAGAAAAGACCCTCACCACCAAATAAAGCGGTTTTGACCCCACGAACCATTTCGATGTTATAGTCTACATTTTGAGTCATCGCAACGAGGCACCCCGTATCAATACGAAGCACTTCACCTGGCTCAAGTGTTCGCTTATAGAGTGTTCCTCCAGCATGTACAAAAGCCATTCCATCGCCTTCGAGTTTCTGCATGATGAATCCTTCACCGCCAAAGAAACCTGCACCAATTTTACGTTGAAATTCTATCCCAACAGAAACGCCCTTTGCTGCTGCTAAAAAGGCGTCCTTTTGACAAATGACCTTGCCTCCAAACTCACTTAAGTCTAAGGGAATAATTTTACCTGGATAAGGGGAGGCAAAGGAAACTCGCTTTTTCCCACTACGTTCATTCGTAAATGTGGTCATAAACAGGCTTTCTCCTGTTAGAACACGTTTTCCAGCTCCTAGGAGTTTACCCATTAAACCGCCCTGGTTATTGGATGAACCATCTCCAAATACGGTTTCCATGGCAATTCCGTCATCCATCATCATTAAACTTCCTGCTTCAGCAATGACTGTTTCACCTGGGTCAAGCTCTACCTGGACGAACTGCATGTCATCTCCAAATAATTCATAATCAATTTCGTGGTTATTCATCTCATCATCCCCATTTGATTTAATCTACTTCCAATAATCTGTACGAGATAGACTGGAAAAAGTTTCAACATTGTCGACATTTTAATGAATTGTTTGTTGCAGGAGTTTATATTAAATATGAGTAGAAGATATTCCATAACATCAACTAGAAAGGGGGATTGATCATGATCGGCGCACTTGTCCACGGAATACTGTTGGCTTTTGGACTTATCCTTCCACTTGGTGCACAAAATATTTTTGTCTTAAATCAAGGATCATCACAGCCATTCTTTAAAAAGGTGATACCGGTCATCCTAACCGCTTCATTCTGTGATACATTGCTCATTTTATTAGCCGTAATAGGGGTGTCCATTATGGTGCTTGCCATCCCAGTTTTTCAAACAATCTTATTCTCAATTGGATTCCTATTTTTGCTGTATATAGGTTGGGTTGTTTGGACTAGTAAACCTGCATCAATAACTGGAGAAAATGTGGCTTTATCACCGAAAAAGCAGATATTATTTGCGATCTCGGTGTCACTTTTAAATCCCCATGCAATACTCGATACTATTGGTGTAATTGGAACAAACTCTCTCTATTATACAGGGAGTGCAAAAGTGGTGTTTACTACAGCCTGTATCGTTGTGTCATGGTTGTGGTTTCTTGGACTTGCTATTATTGGTCGTGTGATTGGAGGAAAAGACACAAATGGACGTTTATTAGTATTCATAAATAAAGTGTCAGGGATATTGATTTGGTGCGTGGCAGTATATATTGGCTCACAAATAGGGAGTTCATTCAAATAAAAAGGGGGGTAGCCTGTTTCATTATAGGCACCCCTCAGTGGACAAATTCCCTTCACATAGTCAGATGATGGCCGAAAACTACTCTACCCTTTGGTAGTGGTTGTCCGATAGATTTGTGTATGCATGCTTCCTTGGATAATATTTTTTAGGAAAAAGTCGCCAATGAGTTTTAGGTAATCCTCGTCATCAAACATTTTTTTATCCTGAAGCTCCATCTCAGCTAGTCCATCATAAGTCGACAAAAGAGCATATGTATGATCCTGTCCAGATATGGGGGATAAAATCTCTACTTTTTGTTCGAAATGCTCATTTCTAAACTTTTGTATTTCCTTTAAATTTTCCATTGCGTCTTGAAATTTATCTTGTTTTATTTCAAATGTCTGATAAACAAAAACTGTCATCATTAGCACCCCTATATATAATTAACCTAATACATATCAATAGAATGGTCCTAGATGGGTGCCTTTATTCCACAATTTAAAACAAAATTTCAAAAACGGGTTATTGAAAAAGTGCCTGAATACCTTGAAAACCAAAGTATAGTCCGAAGCCAACTAATGAAATGCCGGACAGTACAGATACGAAAATAAGGCTTTTGTAATTTAAGTAATTTCGGAGACCAGAGGTTAAAGATGCTACCAGTATATCCCAAATCGCCAACCCTAGAAAGATCATACTACTGTATATCAATAAGTGACCTGTCCCATATGAGGAAGCTGTTTTGGCAAGGATTGACCCATAAATTCCTAACCAGAACAAAATGGACAACGGGCTTGTGATAGACATAATAAAACCGGTTAGAAAGCATCTTAAGAGTGAATCTTTTTGTCTCCGATTATCAAAAGAAAATTTATTTGCCCCTAAGATACTCTCAACTCCAGAGTAAATAAGTACAAATCCTCCAAAAAGCCATAGAAAAATTTGAATGATGGGGATGTCCAAAAAGTTAACAAGTCCTAAATAAATCATAATCATGAATATCCCATCGGCTATCATTGAGCCTGTTCCAACAATCCATGCATGCCAAAAGCCATTCTTTATTCCCTTGTCCAATCGAGCAGAGTTCACTGGGCCGATTGGAGCTGCTAATGTTATACCTAAAAAGATATAACTGATCAATAAATGAACGCTAATATTCAAGCTACCCACTCCCAAAGCTCGTTATAAGTTTTTACATTTTATGAACAAGCATGGGAATTTAAAACTCCTTGTCCTAATAAAAATGCCTCCACTATATATTCAAGGGGAGACAAAGGCAAAGTATTTATTTATTCATCACATTTGATATTTCAATGATGTTCCCACTATTTTTTATCCTCAGTGACATTTTCCATTAATCATGTTCTTTTGAATCATCCACTCTTGATTTTAGGTTGGCTGGTGGTTTGATTGTCAGTTCTAATCTCCTTAAAAACTAGTTGGGAATAAAAACAGCATCAGGAATACACTAATCATACTTAAAAGGCAAAGGGAAAAGTAAAGATGTTTATTCTTGGTTTTCTTAAAATACGCGGCTACCGCCATCTTAAGGAAAACAATAAATAAAATCAGGAAAATAATAATTAGAATTTCTGTCATCCTAATCCCTCCTAAAAATATTGAGGTACTTCCCGAACAAAAATTCAGTGGTTCGTTTGAGGTTTTATAGGTAATCCCTTGGTTATAGAGATATACGAGGTTAACTTCCTGTTATATAAGATATGAAAAATTTAACATTATAACACAAAATACTTCAAATTATCCAAACATAGAGTAAGAAATTTGTTTTTTACTTGTTAGTAATTTTTTGCTATATTTTTGATTTTCCCAACAGTATACACTCTGTAGTGCAACCTCCCGTACAAATTTAAAAGAAATCCTCCACAATTAACATAGTAGATAGTTTAAACAGAAAATTGTGCATCAGAATTAAACCTATTTTAACTGTTACATAGATGTTCGCCTTAACAGCCTGTACAAGGACTACATAGTATACAGTACAAAGCCGAAAGGAGGGAATTTCAAATGGGATATTATAATGATGATGTCGCTGGACTTTTCACAAATGACGACAAAAGAAGAAGAGATGTAGCAGGTGCTTCTACTGACCGCCGTCGTAAAAGAGACACTGGGGATGTAGCAGGTACTGACAGAAGACGCAAAAGAGACACTGGAGATGTAATGGGTACTTCTGACAGAAGACGCAAAAGAAATAATGGAAATGTAGCAGGTGCTCAAACTGGGCGCCGTCGCAAGAGAGATACTGGGGATGTAGCAGGTACTTTTGACAGAGACCGCAACAGAAACGATGATGTCGTGCTTGGAACGTTTGACAACTTCAGAGTTCCAGTGAAAGCTTATGTTAACAGTGAAGACATTTGCCGTGCAGTTCGTCGTTGTTTAATCAATGATCTTGTAGCTGGAATTAGAGATGAAAATGATGATAACAGAAAGAAAAAACATCGTAGAAGAAGATAAGCATAGCACACCCTAAACAACCTCTTAGATACCCTTAGAGTCATTTGACTTTAAGGGTTTCGTCTTTCTTCCCTGAGTAAAAAATTGATCTTGACAAACTTCTCTCTTCTAAACGTAACCAACAAATTGTTCCAATGGAGAATTTACAACAAGGGGCTGGACTTGTAAAATAGTAAAATAATAATTTTTTATTAGGAAATCCATAGTACTTAACTGATCGTTTTTTTTACATACAGCTTAAATTCGTGAAATTACTATAATAAAAGCCTACTTTGTAACAAAAATCTGAGGAGCGTTTTAATCACTCATGTCCTCTCTTTTTTAATAAAAATTGTTGATTCTAAGTGTGTTGTTAGGTAAATTTGTAAGGGTTTTCATATTGACATATTTTTAAAACGATGGTAAATTTAAGGAGCCGATTGCACGAGTTAGATAACGCAATTAGCTTGTTCGAAAGATGTATAGTTTGAATAAGTTGAGTATGAACTGCAATACTAAACGTTGTTAATGGGCAAAATCAACGCGGCTATTGATAGATAGCCAATCTAGGAGGATTTTTTTTTATGAAAAACGGTAAAGTTAAATGGTTTAACGCTGAAAAGGGTTTCGGATTCATCGAGACTGAAGATGGCAATGACGTATTTGTTCATTTCTCTGCTATTCAATCTGAAGGCTTCAAATCTTTAGATGAAGGTCAAGAAGTTTCCTTCGAAGTAGTTGAAGGTGCTCGTGGACCTCAAGCTTCTAACGTTGTAAAACTATAATAGTATTCAACTATAAAAATTCTAAGCCCAGCCAATTTGGTTGGGCTTTTATTAATTTCTAAAAGTACTCCATGTTCAGTTACTTATAGCTTAGGAGTCCTTTTTGCTCAATTTTAATGCCCACATATTCCCATTATCCCAGTAGGCACTGTGATAGTGGAACTGATCCTGTTGTACCTCGTTCATTCTAGTTTCTCTTTTGTGATTGTTTACATTACGCCAGTGTTCAGGATGTCTTAATCTGTTGTTCCTATTTTGATGAGTTCTTTCCGTGGTGCTGTCTCCCTGTAACGCTGTTGTTCTAAGATTGTATTTTCCAGCTCTAATTCCTCTGACAATTTCTTGCACTTCTTCACAAGGATCGCAGGTCGTTATATCGTCTTCTATTCTAGGAGACTCACTGCTATCACTGCTACTACTTGTCATTAGCTGGTCTGTAAGTGAGCCCGGATGTTGCGTTTTTGGATGACTGGAACCAAACATAATGACATCAAAAATGCTCCTCTTTGGGTTTTCACTTCTCTCTTGTTGTCCGGTAAAATTTCTGTGATATTCCCTCTCAGTCTTTTTATCCGTATTGCTCCGTTTCTCCTGGGGGTGCTTCATCAAAAAGTCATCAAGCCCCCTTGCCTCAGCTAGTTCAACAGCTTTTTCAATATCATGACTTGAATATGAACGTGTCAAAACCAAACCTCCCTCATATTTATTTCTTGTTCTATTAATAAAATACTGTAAGAACCTAAAAAGGTGGTGGGCTAGTGCGTATTTTTAATAAAAATGGACGAATGATTTAGAGGACATGACCTCCTTTTACATACGATTTAATAAAAAGAAAGAAGGGGGAGGAACAACATGAACATACCTATGTACAATTTATTTATTGAACCCCTAGACTTAGAAGAACTTCAGCGTGACGTATGGATTGACGATCCCGTCCCAGCAAGACTTTTATCTAAAGGTGAGAAGCTAGATGTGGATATCGCATTTCGTGGTTCCCATATACGTGAGTTCAAAAAGAAATCTTACCATATTGGCTTTTACAAACCAGCTATTTATCAAGGTGCTAGGGAAATTCATCTTAATGCTGAATTTAAAGATCCATCAATCATTCGGAACAAGCTATCCCTTGATTTTTTTTCCGAGATTGGTTGTCTTTCTCCAACTTCAAAACATGTTTTCTTAACCTTAAATGGAGAGGCACAAGGACTTTATTTAGAGCTTGAATCAGTTGATCAACAATTTTTGATGAAAAGAAATCTCCCTTTAGGTGCTATTTTTTATGCGATAAATGGGGATGGGAATTTTTCATTATTAAGTGGGATTGATAAAAAAACCAAAGCGTCTCTTACCTCTGGTTACGAAAGGAAGTACGGAAGTAAGCAAACCGAATCAGATTTAGAAGAGATGATTATCAAGATTAATACCCTATCTCGTGCGGACTTTAATAAGGGGATTATCAGAATTCTAGACGTGGAAAAATATTTGCGCTGGTTAGCAGGGGTGGTGCTTACCCAGAATTATGATGGGTTTGTTCATAATTATGCTTTATATCGAAACGGCGCTACAGGACGTTTTGAAATTATTCCTTGGGATTATGATGCTACATGGGGGAGAGATGTTCACGGGAGGCTTCTTGGATCTGACTTTGTGCCCATTACGGGTTTTAACACGTTAACGGCCAGGATTTTGGACGTTGATTCCTTTCGAAGACGGTACCAACAAATCTTAAGGGAAGTGCTAGATTCCACTTTTACATTAGAGCAGATGAATCCTAAAATTGAGCATCTAGTGAACAATCTACGCCCCTATATTCTTAAAGACCCTTATAAGAAACATGCAATTAACCAATTTGATCAAGAGCCTACTGTAATTGCACAGTTTATTGAAAAGAGACGAAGGTTTATTAAAGAACAAATGTATAAATTAGATTAATATATAAGGAAAATGGGATGCATGAACATGACAATGCATCCTTGTCTTCTTTTGATGGCTATAGGAAAGGTACATACCCGGATTGGAGTAGAAACATTTAGCACTCTCTGATAGTTTTAGGTGGATTCTTTCTAGTTTTATTGATAAGATTAGAACAAATGTTCTTTTGTTTTTGTAGGAAACAAATGGCAGAATGTTTTCTAATTCAATTGATGTAAAAAGTGGATTGAGATATTTGCTTGGAATTGTTTCCTTATTTTGTTCTGATTACCGAGATTACTTGTCTGCTATAATGATAGCATTGGAGAAAGAGATAAGGAGAGGTGAGGAAATTGAAATTTATCCATACAGGAGACTGGCATTTGGGGAAGCTAGTTCACGGAATATATATGACAGAAGATCAGCGTTTTCTGTTAAATCAATTCATTGATGTGGTGGCGGAGGAGAAGCCAGATGCGGTCGTGATAGCAGGGGATCTCTATGACCGGTCGGTGCCACCAATTGATGCAGTAGAGCTATTAGATGAAGTGCTTTTTAAAATAAATGTAGAGCTTAACATTCCGATTGTTGCGATTGCGGGAAATCATGATAGTGCTGAGCGCCTTTCGTTCGGAAGCTCCTGGTACAAACATAATCATTTTTATTTAACAGGGAAGTTGACATCTGACCTACGTCCGGTTCAGGTGAATGGTGTCAATTTTCACCTAGTTCCATACGCTGAGCCGGGACAAGTTCGCCACCTTCTAGATGACCCAACCGTACATTCTCATCAAGATGCGATGAAAGCCCTCATTGGTAAAATTGAAGAAAATATGAACCCAAACGAACCAAATGTATTAGTCGGACATGCATTTGTCCTCGGAGGAGAAACTTGTGAATCGGAACGGACCTTATCGGTAGGTGGGTCCGGGTGTGTAACCTCAGATTTGTTTGCACCTTTTTCCTATACAGCACTAGGACACCTGCATAGTCCGGATGCAATTCGCCATGACAAGATTAAATATTCTGGTTCATTGATGAAATACTCTTTTTCTGAAGCGAAACAACGTAAATCAATCTCTATTATTGAGATGAACGACAATGGTAGCTTTAGTATTAGACAAAGAACCTTAACTCCAAGGCAGGATATGCGTGAAGTAGAAGGATATCTTGAGGAGCTGCTTGATCCACAATTTTATGAAAAGCAGAAGGTGGATGATTATCTAAAGGTTACGCTTCTAGACGGTGGTTCTTTAATTGACCCAATTGGCAAGCTCCGGCAGATATATCCGAATGTTTTGCACCTAGAACGGAAAATTGAGTCATTAGATCAAAAACATTTAAGCAATTTTCATTCCTTTAAAGACGACAAGAAATCTGAAATTGACTTGTTTGAACATTTTTACCGTGAAATGACAACGGCTGAATTCACCGATGAGAAGCGTGAAATTATGACAGGAATTATGAACAATGTCCTGAAAGTGGAGGGGCAAAAATGAAACCATTAAAATTAACTCTACAGGCTTTTGGACCCTATGCAGGGACGGAAATCATTGATTTTACTCGACTTGAAAATCGGACAATGTTTGTTGTTTCAGGTAAAACAGGTTCTGGGAAAACAACGATTTTTGACGGCATCAGTTATGCCATTTACGGCAAGGCAAGTGGAGAAGACCGAAATGGAAGTGACCTTCGGAGTCAGTTTGCGAAGGATGATGTGTTGACTGAGGTTAGTCTTGACTTTTCACTTCGTCAAAAAACGTACCGAATTACTCGTTCCCCTCAGCAGGAAAAGCGGAAAGAGCGTGGAGATGGTTATACAACCGTGGGAGCAAAGGCAGAGCTGTATCTGCTTGAGGGAAACAATTCGCCGAAATTACTTGCAGCCAATGTTCGTGATGTGGACGAAAAAATAAAGGAAATTATGATTATCGATAGCAACCAATTTCGGCAAATATTAATGATTCCCCAAGGCGAATTTAGAAAACTATTAACTTCTGATAGTAAAGAGAAAGAAGTGATCCTACAGAGGCTGTTTCATACTGAGATCTATAAAAAGGTAGAGGAGCGGCTGAAAGAGGAAGCGACAGAACTAAAAAAAACAGTTGAAATTCAAATCGATGACCGAAGTGCAACTCTTCGGAGGGCGCATGCGTTGGAAAATGAAGAATTAATAGAATTTCTTGAAAATGCTAGTACAAATGATGCCCTAATGATTCCATTAATAAAAGAAGAAATTGTTGCAATGGAGACAAAACTAGCAGCTTTAAATGTCGAGAAAAATAACAAGCAACAACAACGAGACCGGGTGCAGCAACAGCTTTTTGAAGCTGAATCCCTATTAAAACAGCTACAAGTAATGGAAGGCCTGCAGCAGAAAAAAATAGAGCTTGAAGGACAAAGGGTTAGTTTCGAGGGAAAAGAATTAGAAATACAAAATGCCAAAAAGGCAGCAATCCTCGAAAGTCAAGAAGCACTATGTCATAGACTGAAGAAAGACCTCGATCAAGTAGAGGCATTCTTGAAGACTACCTCTGAGAAAATCACTATATTAACAGAAAACTTGAATGTGAGTAAGCAAGAGTTCGAAAAGCAAACAGCTCGAGAACAGGAACGAAAGGATGCAGCAGAGGCAGTTAGTCGGCTAGAGCATATGAAAGACGATGTAAGAGTTTTTGCTGGCATGAAACAAGAAACGGAACGCGTAAATCAGAGTCTTACTTCTGTCCAAAAGCAAAACGAGCAATGTGAAGAATCAGTACGGACAGTCGAGGAAAAGCTGAAAACTCTTCAAGCAAATAAAGAAGAAATTGAAAAATCCCAGCTTACCTTCCTAGAGGGTGAAAGGAAGATTGAAAAGCTCGAACAAGAATTGGACAAGCTCAAAAAATATGAAACAATTCTACTTCGAATTCAGCAAGGCAATCTTGAAAATGATAAGCGTAGAGCTGAACTGGAAAATGCCGAAGCAAGGCTCCTCGACGGGAAAGCACTAGTTCAAACTCTTGAGCAGACATGGTTACATTCACAGGCAGCCGTATTGGCTAGCAAGTTAACTGATGGTCAGGAATGTCCGGTTTGCGGCTCAAATCATCACCCTAAGTCAGCTAAAGCTGAAGAGGGTTCAATTCCCACCGAGAAGGATATTAAAGCCGCAAGAGAACAAGCTGACCTTCTTGAGAAAGAGAAAAATAAATGTGAAAAAGTTTTGATGGAGGTAAGCCACGCATTAAATACACTTGTAGAAAATGGCGATGAATTATTTTCTGAACTCAAGAACAAGGACTCTGATTTTGATGCTAATGAATTACAAGAGCGCATCCTAACAGTGGAATCCAAGCTTGCTCAACTTGTTACAGACCAACGAGTAGTTTCTAGTGAAATCAACCAACTACCATTAGTGAAAGAAGAGCTTGTGAAACTTGATACCGTGAAGGTAGAATTGCAGAAAAAAAAGAAATCACTTGAAGGAGAGTTGCAACAACTTACGATACAATTTACAGAAAAGAAGACGACATTGGCTCGGATGATGGAAAGTATTCCAGAGGATTTGCGTTCCTGGCAGGCATTTGAACAGCAGTATATACAAGCAGTTCGTGTTCAGGAGGAATTAGCTAATCAGCTTGAATTATCACAACAACGATATCAAGATGCAAAGGATCTATTAGACAAGGAAAAAACTCGCTACGAAGAAGCAGAAAAACGACTCTATGAGACGAAAACAAAATTGGATGATGAGCGGGCTACCTTTATCAATACAATGAATCAACAGGGTTTTGAAACATATTCTCTATATCGAGAAGCTAAACGAGATGACGCGTTGGTTGAAAAACTAGAAGCGGAAACCCGTAATTATCGAGAAGAGTTTCGTTCCGTTTCAGACCGTTTAGACGAATATTCAAGGCTATTAAAAGATGTCAAACGTCCTGATATTGAGGGAGTGCGTACGGCTTTATTAAAGCTTGATCAGGTGATTGCAAACTTAGAGAAGGAGTACCAAAACCTTTATATTAAGTTGCGAGAGAATAAACAGATTGTCGCTACTGTCGAGAGCATCAATGAGAATATTAAGTCATTAGAAGAACGGTATAATCTGATTGGTCATCTTTACGAAATATCTAAGGGACAGAATACGTATCGAATTACGTTCGAACGTTTTGTTCTGGCTACATTTCTTGATGATATTTTAACAGAAGCGAATGTTCGATTGGGAAAAATGACAAGTGGACGATACAAACTATTACGAAAAACTGATCGTTCGAAGGGGAATGTTCAGAGTGGACTAGAACTGTTGGTTTTTGATCAGTATACGAGTCAAACACGCCATGTAAAAACTCTCTCGGGTGGGGAAAGCTTCAAAGCAGCCCTTTCTTTAGCGCTCGGTTTAGCAGATGTTGTTCAAAATTATGCCGGTGGTGTATCATTAGAGACCATGTTCATTGACGAAGGCTTTGGAACGCTTGACCCAGAATCTTTAGATCAGGCAATTGAGGCATTAATTGATATTCAAAGTAGCGGTCGTTTAGTCGGGATCATTTCACATGTTCCAGAACTAAAGGAACGGATTGATGCTCGCCTAGAAGTGACAGCTACCCAATCTGGAAGTGAAACAGAGTTTTATTTCTCAGTTTAATCACTAGACTTTAAACATACAACATTCAGATTCCGAGAAGGGTACACATTACTAAAGTGTGCCCCTCTTTTTTAGTCTTGAAAAGCCAGAATTCTCCTAATTCGTTCGAATAAGAGTTTTTTATGATAGATTAAAAACAAGGAGCTACGCTTATCACTACCTTAAGGAGGGTGTTGCATGCTGAAGAAGATAGGGATTGATGCAGGTGGGTCATTAATCAAAATCGTTATCGAAGAAAAAGGTAAGCTTACATATAAAAAGTACCCAATCGAAAAGCTAGACGAGGCAATGGGTTGGTTATCCATCCTAGCTCAGCAAGCAGAGGTAAATGTAACAGGAGGGAAGGCTGAATATTTAAAGAAGAGGTTTTTTCCACAGGCTAGGGTGGTAACAGAATTTAAGTCCACCTGTGTGGGGGCAAATTATTTAATAAAACAGTCTAGACTTCAAATTGCCTCAAAATTCATACTTGTTAACATCGGCACAGGAACATCATGGTACTTGATTGAAGAAGAGAAAACAGAAAGAGTACTTGGGAGTGGCATTGGTGGTGGAACATTTATGGGTCTTGGGAAGCTTCTTTCTTCTAAGAGTAAATATTCCCAATTGGCCGAACAAGCAAAGGAAGGCGATAAAGCCAATATTGACTTGTTAGTGAAGGATATTTATCACCCTGGAGAGCCACCTATTGAGGGGACATTAACGGCTAGTAATTTTGCTAAAGCAGAAAAACTTGCAGCTCATTCTGAATCAGACATAATGGCGGCTCTTGTAAATATGATTGCGGAAACCATTGTACTCTTTAGTTATCAAACCGCAAACCTACACCAAACGAAGGAGATCGTTTATATCGGAAGTACACTTATTGAGAACCCTGCTTTGCAGGTTGGATTAGAGGGTTTTTCAACTATGGTTGGACTTACTCCGTATTTCTTACCGGAGGGAGAATATTGTGGGGCTCTCGGGTCACTAATCGTTTGAAAATTCGTTTCTTGAACAAAAGTGTCAGACAAGGTAGAGTATTAATGGTAGATGAGATAAAAAGTAGGTGTCAGTATTGAGCAAACGATATTTTACAATTGGTATGGCTGGCCATATCGACCATGGAAAAACGACATTAACGAAAGCGTTGACAAATGTCGATACAGATCGATTAAAAGAAGAAAAAGAACGGCAAATTTCAATTGAGCTAGGGTTCGCTCCCTTATACGAAGATGATGAATTGCAAATTTCTGTTGTAGATGTGCCAGGACACGAGCGTTTCATCCGTCAAATGATTGCTGGAGTAGCAGGAATTGACCTAGTCGTACTAGTCGTGGCTGCAGACGAAGGTGTTATGCCGCAAACGAAAGAACATCTGGATATTTTGGGGTTCCTGGGCATTAAAGCAGGAATCATCGCGGTCACGAAGGTGGATCGCGTCGAGGAAGAATTCATTGATCTTGTCAAAGATGATATTTTAGGTGAGTTAGAAGGAACCGTTTTTGAGGACGCGCCTTTTATGATGGTGGACTCACTGTCTAAAAAAGGGATTGAAGAGTTAAAGTCACAAATTATCGAGACCTTGAAACAACAAGAGGTTCGTGATTCTCGCGGAGCTTTTCGCTTGCCAATCGACCAAGTATTCACAGTGAAAGGACAAGGAACTGTGGTCAGAGGAACAGTATATGAGGGAAGTGTTGAAGAAGGGCAACTTTTAAAAGTGATGCCGAAAGGACTTGAAGTCAGAGCGCGTCAGTTGCAGGTACACCATAAGCCAGCTTCTTCAGCGTTTGCAGGTCAGCGGGTAGCGATTAATCTGTCTGGTGTTTCAAAAGAGGATATTGAACGCGGGGAAGTACTTGTTTCTTCTGAGCAATTTATTGTGACGAGAACTCTTGATGTTGCCATCAAGGTAGTTGAAGACCTTGAGTATTTGGTAAAGCAACGAACGCCAATCAAATGTCATATCGGAACAGCAGAAGTAATGGGGAGAATTGTCTTTTTTGACCGAAATGAATTAAAAGAAGAAAATGAAGAGATTCTTTGTCAGCTTCGCTTAGAGGAAGAAATCGTCACAAAACGAGGAGATCGGTTTATTATCCGCAGACCAAGTCCCCAGGAAACGATCGGTGGTGGTTGGGTAATCGACCCCCGTGGCGATAAATATCGTTTTGGTGAGAAGACAATTGCAGAACTTGAAAAGAAAAAAGTTGGTTCTCCGATTGAACGTGTTGCAGCGGCATTATACGAGGCAAAAAGCTTACCACTCATTGAATTAATTAAACGCACTGCTCTAGATGAGGGAACATTAAAAGACACTCTTCAGAGTGAAGAGTTTGTTTTATATAATGGGAAGGAGTATACGCTAACGAATCTGGTTGAGGCGATTGAAGATGATATCACGGATAAGCTGGAAGACTTTCAACGTGAGAATCCAATGCGCCAGGGACTTAATAAGGCTGAGCTTCTTCAGAGTATGCAAAAAATGTTTCCTAAAAACCTACTGGATTTCGTGGTTGAAAATGGACTGCAAAAGGGAATCTTCACTAGGAAGGAACAATATGTTAAAACAGCCTCCTTCCAGCCGCATGTTCCAAAAAATTGGGAAAAACGGACAGAAAATCTATTGAAAGAATTAAGAAAAGATGGATTAAAGGTTCGTTACCTAAGGGATTACTTTAAGGATGCAGGAATTCCAGAAAACCTTTCTGGAGAACTAAGAAGGTTTCTTGAAGAGCAAAAAACAATTGTGTCATTAGATGACCAATATTACTGGGATATGGAGTTATTCGAAGAAGCTGTAACGAAGCTTAGAAACCACACAGGTTCTGAATTTGAAGTAGGAGAAGCGAAAGAGGCAGTCGATTTGTCAAGAAAGTATATGATTCCGTTCCTTGAGCGGCTCGATTCAATGGGCTATACAAGACGTGTAGAAAATAAACGAGTATGGAGAAAATAACAAATTAGCGGACTGAAAGATCAGTCCGCTGTTCTTGTATTCTAGAGGATTGACATTAAAGTCAATTACACATAGATGCATCCGACCTCCCACCTCAAGCTACTTCATGCCCATTTTGATATCCGTGCATTCTTATCACCATCCTTTTATTAGTTTAATAGGAGGCACTAACTCCTCACTCTCAGCCTTATTCTAGGCCTCCCAGCTACCAAAAAGTAAAAAAAAGGAAACGTATGGTTGGAATGTTACCATCTTCCTATTAAAGGAATGATATCAAGCAATGACCATGAACTAGCCGTTCTGGAGCAGAAATAAGATTCTCGATAAGGGAAGGATAAATTTCCCCCAACCTTTATGCAGAACTCTGTTAAAATAAAAACTATCAGCAACAGCATAGATTATAAGAAAAGGTGAAAGGGGAGCTAGGAATGATTGACTTACGAAGTGATACAGTTACAAAACCAACTCAGGAAATGAGAAAAGCGATGTATGATGCAGAGGTTGGGGATGATGTTTATGGGGAAGACCCTACGGTCACTCTTTTAGAAGAAAAAGCTGCCGATATTCTTGGGAAAGAAGCTGCATTGTTGGTAACAAGTGGTACACAGGGCAACCAGATTGCGGTACTGACGCACTGCCGACCCGGTCAAGAAATTATCTTAGAAGCTGAATCCCATATTTTTTATTATGAAGCAGGAGCTGTAGCTGCGTTAGGAGGAGTCCAAACTAGGACAATCGCTGGAGTTCGTGGAACTATGAATCCCGAGGACGTGAAAAATGCGATAAGAGGTGTGGATATCCATTATCCTGTTACAGGAATGATTTCTATTGAAAATACCCATAATCGTGCAGGGGGAGCAGTTGTTTCTGTTGAGAATATGAAAGAAATCTATGAAATTGCCAAATCTCATCAAGTTCCAGTACATATCGATGGAGCAAGGTTGTTTAATGCGGCAGAGAGTGCAGGTTTAGACGTAAAAGACTTTGCACAGTATGCTGATACTGTTCAGTTTTGCTTATCAAAAGGTCTCGGGGCACCAGTTGGATCAATTATTGCGGGCAGTAAAGAATTTATTCACACAGCAAGAAAATGGAGGAAAATGCTTGGTGGTGGAATGCGACAAGCAGGGATTATTGCAGCGCCAGGATTGATTGCCCTCACCAAAATGACTGAACGGTTGGGAGAAGACCATGCGAATGCTTTGAAACTTGCAGAGGGTATTGCAAATATTAAGGGCCTTCACGTAATAAACCTAGTAGAAACAAATATCATCGTTGTAGATGTGAAGGAACTAGGAGTTAGTTCAGAGGAATTTGTTACTCATCTGCATTCAGAAGGCGTGCTCGCAGGAGGTTTTGGGCCAACGTCTGTTCGGTTTGTGACCAATTTTGATGTTAGTTCCACACAAATTGAGGATGCAGTTGCAGCGATTTCTAGAGCAGCCTTAAAATGTAAATAATAAAATTGGGTTCGTCAGCAGGATACCAGTAATGGCTCCCCCGCAGACGAGCCCTTTTATTTATGCTGGTTACCGGTACATGGTCCATTTGCCGATGTCTTGAAAACCTAATCTTTTATAAATTCGTCCTGCAGCTGGATTATCGTAAAACAGGCAAAGGATTTTATTTTCATTAAGCACATCTAGAATGAGCTTTTGTAGAACACTAGTAGCTAACCCTTTTTGTCGGTGTTTTTTATTGGTACAAACACCCACAATCATTGCAGAAACTGAGTTCTCAGCTGTTGTTGAAGCACAAGCAGTTAAGATTCCATTCTCTTCTAAGAAATAGGTTCTTCCCGTCTTGGTTTCCATTGACTGAATAAGCATGTCACGAGAAGTATCGGTTACGACAAATTCATCAATTGTTGATCGTAATTTAATAATACGGTCCACATCCATTAGCGTTGCTTTTTTAATTGGTAATTCGGATTTTCCTAAGTGGCCATCTGTCCGGCACTCTGCAAAATAGGTTTCTTGTTTTCTACCAAGTTTAAGGACTGACATTTTTTCAAATTGTTCAACGATATCAGCTTTACCGGATATTAAAGGCTCGGTCGTAAAGGATTTTATAATCTCTGTAAACCCATGAATGTCAAAGACACCCTTTGCATATGGAATAAATGAATTATGATATTTTAACAGGACAGCAATCAAATCCCCGCAATCAGAAAACTCGCCCCATAGTACTTGAAAAGTAGAATCATAGCCGAATGCCTCAATGTCTCCGATAATAAATAAGTTGATTGATGGTTCATCTGCAAGAAATTCCATAACCTGCTGATGGTCATTTGCCAAAAGCTTTCTAATCATTCTTAGTCCTCCTGTAGCAATGGTAATTTTCCGAATATTGATATTCATTTTAATACAAATATGATTTTTGATACAGGTTTATTTTAATAAACTCATAAAAAAGCTTTGTTATCGTTCACACCACTGTTTGCAGCGGAAATCAATACCCTTGTTTAAAAGAGCGTTTTAATAAAACCGATCCAAGACTGTGCATTCACAAATTCATTCAACCTAAAAATATATAAGTACCCCCACAAAATGTTTTTGTCTACCGGATAGTATAGTAAATAAACCATTCTGGAGGTTCGGCATGGTAATACTATACACCGACATAGACCAATTACTTGATGAATCGGCTGAGATTGCCGAAGAAGCATCTTGCTTAACAATGAGCCCAATTGAAATTGACCAACTACTTGATCGTACACGTCATTGGTAAATTATAACTATAACCATCCAATTGAATTGGATGGTTATTTTAATTGAATTGAAAGAGATTTAAGACTAAGGACGATCATCCTATGAAAATCGGACAAAATGTTTAGGTCTTCTAGTTTTCGGGTAGAACGTAGTGTCCACTTATTTAGCTTTGTTGGAAAAGCTTGAAAATAGTAAGGAACTGGATTAATGGTAAAGGGGTTATCATATTATGACCGAAGCCGAGGAAGTAACTATTTTCATCGAGGAACTGGGTCGTTTGTTTGATGAATATAAAAAATGTAAGGATGACAGAATCCGAGTACAGATAATCAAGGATATTCATCTTTTAGCTGAAGCTATCGATCCTGATAATGAAGAGAATCATCATTTCATCTAATCTAATCCGCATCCTCCAAAAAGGTTGCGGTATTTTTTATTATGGATCTTTTTCTCAAAGCTTATCGACAATCAAATAGCTAAAAAGGTATTGAAGATAGTAGGTAAGAATATAATAATAAGAGTATTGGATTTAATAATTTTGTATAGTGACATAGAAGAAAATGACTGGTCGATTTGGTGGAGAAGATATGTTGTTTGTTTTTAAGTGTTTCCCATAAACATTTAGTAGCTCCAAAAGATAAGAAGGGGCTACTAAATGTTTTTATGTCAGTGTTTGAAATTCGTTGGTATCGAGAAGCCTAATACTTTGAAACAGGGGAGCTTGGTCATCTGAAAACGTTTAAGTTTATATTGGTTTCTAATCACCTTTTTAACATGCCAAAAAGAAGACGCTCCGCCAACTGTTTTCGAGAATTTAGGAGCATTGAATATTCATTTATCTTTATTAAAGATTAAGAATTGCCCGGGGTTAACCCGAATTTTTTCTGAAGGTTCATTTGGGAATTCTATTCAGATTTTGGAGTGGAGATAAGGTATAATTTATTCTATGGCTAAATTCCAAATAGAAATGAGTTGATTCTTATGGATAAACAAATAGCAGATGCATATCTTTTTAGTAGTCGTCATCGCGATAAGCTACAGCAGGATGAAGTTTGTGGC
>Ga0180215_1001391_pt1 | contig 26779 bp, 16 predicted proteins | sample eDN3rd37CBELigBY_FD_128871 | JGI IMG/M metagenome (GOLD analysis project Ga0180215, IMG submission 128871) | Enriched backyard soil microbial communities from Emeryville, California, USA - eDNA 3rd pass 37_C BE-Lig BY (version 2) (version 2) | ecosystem: Environmental > Terrestrial > Soil >...
AAGCACTTTCGCGCCCATTACCGAGACGCAGCTCTCGCTCTGGGGGTCATCGAGTTGACGGACTCGGACAAGCCTACCAGCCGCAACCAGCGCTACCGCCTGACCGAGCTAGGCCGCCGAATCAAACAGGAGACCGGACCCGCATGACGACGACCACCGCACCGAACTCACAGTATTTCCGTAAGTCGTAGGATCAGGCGAAGCATCTCCTCCTCACCAAGCTGGTGTCAGACGGTGTCCTGAAGCAGATTGGAAAGGGGCATGCGGCCCGGAACGAGGCGGAGGAGATTCGAGAAGAGCATCACCTCAAATCGGGCGAGAGCCTGTTTTAATCGGGCACGCCCGATCTGGAATCAGGCATGCCCGATTCTCCGCCCGATTAGGCTCCTTCGCTGCGGCCTCCTCCGGCTCGGGCGCCCTTTAACAGGCTGGACTGGCGGGGGCCACGCTGGGTCGGAGATCCCGTCGGGGCGTCCGGTGTCGCGGTCGCGCAGTCACGTGTGCTTCTTTCCCCCTGCAGTGGGGATCGCTGCGCCGGGCTCCTCCTTCAGCCGGAGCCCCATCTGCCTTGCACGGTATGCTTGACCTGGGTGTGCGAGGTTGTCCGGAAATCGTCGCTCGAGTGCCCTCTCCTGTATGAGCGGGCTGAGAGTCTTCTCCGTCAGATGCCCGGGCTTTCTCCGACCGAGCACCTGAGCAAGCTCCCGCGGCCGTCCACCACCCAAGGGCGCAAAGAGAGAGGACGACCTTGCGCAACGACTGTGGCGATGGGCGTCCACCGAGGCTCTCGATCGCCTCGCGTAGATCGGGAGGCACCCGCCGCTCGAGCGGCGAGCTTGGCTGGGACGTTCTCGGGATCCCTGTGCTACTGCCCGTTTCCGCTCTCGAGGCGACCCCCCCGTTTTCGAGGCGAGCTCCCCCGTTTCCGAGACAAGCTCCCCCGATTTCGGGTCTCGGTCGCTCGTTTCGCGAAGCTCCGCCGCGCCCTCCGCGACGGACGAGGGCTCCACACCCGGGCCCAACTCGTAGTAGCTCGCCGAGCCTGCCGGATGGAGATCGAGCAGTCCCCTGTCCCGGAGCTTTCGGAGGAGGGCGCTTGCGCCGAGGGTGTCTAGCCCCAGGATGTCGCGCATCTAGGGGTGTCGATGCGGCCCGAGCGATGGACCTCGAGCAGCGTACGAAACTCGAATCCGCCGGCTGGCATGAGGGTCGAAAAGACGAGGGCGAGTCGGTCTCGGGCTTTCTTCTTTCGTTTGAGTCCTGAAGCTTGGTTACCGGCAGTCGTCCAGCTTCGCTGCATCCCAGCCGATCGAGTGGAAGTAGAGCTCCAGCTTCTCTTTGCACCCTTGGCGCGTGGGCAGCGCTCCACAATGCTGCGCTGCGAGGATCGCGGGGCGGTCGAGGGCGAGGTCGAGCTGGTGGACAAACTCTCGCCAGCGTTCGGGCCGGAGGCTGCCGACGGGATCATCGCTGACGACGGGGTCACGTCCTGCCGCAGCGCGGAGCCGTCCCAGCCTCTCGCGAGCTCGCAGCCCCGTTGTCTGCCGCGCCTCGACCAGCTTCCAGAAGTCCCCGATCGGCCCCTTGCGGGCAGCGTGGAAGAAGAGGCGCTCCTCCAGCATCCGCTGCTGGCACCAGGACTCTCGGAGCCCTTCGGCGGTACCGTCCGACCACTCGCGGGTCGTAACCTCGACCCAGTGCACCGCTTCATCGACGCTGCAGCGCGCCCGGGCGAACTGCTCGTAGAAGCCATCCAGATCCCACCAGGTCTCTCCACCGTCGCTGGCGATGAGGGCGGCCCTCTCCTTGCTCGCGAGGATTTCGAGGCACCGTGCTCGACCCCTCGTCTGGTTCCAGCATTGGGAACTGGCAAGAAAGCCGTCCCGGGGTGGAAGAGGGCAGAGGGCAGCGGAGAAGGAGGTGAGGGAATCCACCGCCTTGGCTGCTGCCCGGACCGGAGGACTCGGCGGGGTCTCCGCTTTGGAGTCGCGGCAGGCTGAGAGAAGGCAAGCTACGGCGAGGCTGAGCGAGAGCGCGGTGATCGTCCTCTTGTCGCTCGCCTTGCTCGAGCCCACGCCTGGAGCTGGGCGGGGACGAGGAGGACGGAGGCGGCAACGGACCACGGGGAAGCTCATGGACATCTCCAGCTATGGGGCTTTGTGCGCGCTACTCCAGACGCCGATCTGCGCAGTTTCCTGACAGCTGGGCGTGATGCTTTTCGGGAAGCCTTCGGTCGATCGCTACAAGGGCAAGAATCACTCGGACCGGAGAGCTTGCTGAAGGGCTGCCAGGCTCCAGCCTCGAAATGAGAGACAAGAAGTGTATTGACTTTCAAGGCGGAATGAGCTACCCATAAAGCATCCATGGCGAGTGGACCGACCCTGCGGTCGGACCCAGCAACCTGGTGGTCGTCCAAGGTGCTTCCCCCGTATTCCACGGGCATGCGGGTCACGAATACGTGATCAAGAACGTCCGGACCGAGCTCCCGCTCTCTCCGGCTAGAACCGGAGAGAGGTGGTCGATGATCGAGTCCTAATCCCCTAGAAATTCCCCAAGCTTAGATCGTGCCCACCGGCGATCCCGTGGGCGCACCCGCGCTGCCAACGCCAGACATCTTTCGATGTGACAGGACAGATCCGTCACAAATTGACTGAACGCTTCCGCCCAGGTTTTAGCCGATCTCCACTGTCAGAGACAGTCGCGCACAGATGTCTGTCGGGTCTTGCATCCGCTCGGCAGCGATCGCTGTGAAGACACGCCCGTCGCGAAGCGAAAACATCTCCAAGGAGGAGAACCAAATGAGGAACAACATTCCAACGCAGGTGAAGGACATGCTCGCCGCCGAGATGCACGCGATGGGGCTGGTGGACTCAGGGAAGGTCGTAGAGGCAGAGCCGCTCCTGAGGCGGCTCCGGGACGACGCGCGCAATATCGGGATCGGCCACGCGATCCTCTCCCATCGGCTCTCCTTCGTCTGCTTCCGCCAGGGGCGCCTCGAGGAGGCCCTCGAGCTGACCTGCGAGGCCATCGCGGCGGAGCCCCTCAACCACCACTACCACCAGGGCTACCAGGCCGTGGTCCAGCAGATGCGGGAGGTGATCGAAGCCAAGAGCTTGGAGCCCGGAGACGCCAGGATCCCTCGCTACCACGCGCTCCTCGCCAGGGAGGACGAGGCAACCGTCGAGACCCACCTCGCGCTCCTGCGGCATCTCGCAGCGGTGGGGGCGAAGGAAGAGCTCGAGCGCTTCTCGAAGGCGCTGGCGCTCCTCCACCCTGGCCATCCAGAGGTCTGGCGCTTCCGTGCCGGAGCTGGCGACGCCCTCCCCGCCGCTGCGGACTCTTTGATCGCAGCTGGAATGTCTCTGCTCCCCACCGCGACGGCGAAGGCCTGAAAGGAGAACGTGATGAAGGTTCGACCCGATCGAGAGATGAAGGACCTGCTGGTTAAGCTGGGGGAGGCCAACGGGCTGATGAAGGAGCGCAGGTGGGAGGAGGCCCGGAAGATCTACCTGCACGGCCGCAGCTACGCCCGAAAGCGGAAGCTCCCCTACGGTGAGCTCGCCTGGTGCCTCTGCGTTTGCCTCGACAACTTGGGCGAGGTGGAGGCGGCCTTCCGGATGGCGGTAGAGGCCGTCGACCAGGACCCCTTCAGCCCCCAGGTGCGCGAGTCCTTCCACGTCGTCGCCCGTCGCCTCGGCGACAAGCTCGCGGCCACCGTGGAGGATCCCGCCACCCCGGCCCGCTACGCCCTCCTCGCCGAGAACGACGCAGCAGAGAGCGCGGACCACCTGGCGATGGCGAAGCACCTGATCTTCGCCGGAGAGCCCTCCCATGCAGCCGAGCTCCTCGAGGCCTTGACCACCCTCGCCCCCAACCTCGGCGAGCCCTGGCGCCTGCGGGCCCAGCTCGCGCGGTCACAGGGGCTGGAGGAGGAGGCGGAGCGGATGGAGTTCGAGGCCTTGGCGATTGAGAACGCGGTCGCTGCGGGGGTGGAGGTGAGATGAGCACGACCGACAGCAGCGACTGAGCAGAGCCTCCCTATCCTCCACTCTCATGGCATCATGGAGCCAACATGACCCAAGCCGCCGATACCACCTACCTGTTCACCAGCGAGTCCGTCTCCGAAGGCCATCCCGACAAGGTCGCCGATCGGATCTCCGACGCGATCCTCGACGCCATCCTCGCCCGCGACCCCGAAGCCCGCGCGGCCATCGAGGTCCTCGTGACCAAGAAGCTCTGCGTCATCGCTGGCGAGACCAGCCTGCCCGACATCGACGCAGAAGCGATCGCCCGCAGGGTCATTCGGGCCATCGGCTACGACGACGATCTCTTCGGCGGCGACTCCACCCGGATCCAGGTCGCGCTCCAGAAGCAGGCCACCGAGATCGCCTCCGCCGTGGACAGCAAGGGCGAAGAAGGGGAGGGCGCCGGCGACCAGGGCCTGATGTTCGGCTACGCCTGCGACGAGACCCCGGAGCGGATGCCAGCGGCCCTCCTCTACTCCCATCGGATCCTCGAGTACCTCGCAGCCTGGCGCCGTCGAAACCCGGGAATCCTCGGACCCGACGCCAAGTCCCAGCTCACCCTCGAGTACCGGGATGGAACGCCCTTCCGCGTCGACACCATGGTCGTCTCCCACCAGCACGCGAAGGGCGCAGACGTCAAAGGGATCGTGCGAGCTGCGGTGGAGGAGGTCCTGCCGAAGGGCTGGCTCGACGAGCAGAGCCGCGTCCTGATCAATCCCTCGGGCTCCTTCATCATCGGAGGCCCCGCCGCCGACACCGGCCTGACCGGCCGCAAGATCATCGTCGACACCTACGGCGGTGCCGCTCCCCACGGTGGCGGCGCCTTCTCCGGCAAGGACCCGACCAAGGTCGACCGCTCGGCGGCCTACGCTGCAAGGCACCTCGCCAACAATGTGGTCGCCGCTGGCCTCGCGGAGCGCTGCCTCATCCAGCTCGCCTACGCCATCGGGGTAGCGGAGCCGGTCTCCCTCTACGTGGACACCTTCGGTACGGGGAAGATCCCAGATGGTGACCTCGCCAAGCGTCTGCGGGAGACGGTGACCTTGACGCCGAAGGGCATCATTGAGCGCCTGCAGCTCCGGAGGCCGATCTACGAGACGACCTCGGCCTATGGGCACTTCGGACGAACGCCCGATGGAGAGCGCTTCACCTGGGAGAGGGCCGACCTCGTTGACGAACTCGTTGGGCGGCCCTCCACCACTACTAGATCTTGACTCCTCCTTCTCATGACCAGCCCCTATCCTCGCAAATTGGTAGGTCCGATGAGACTGCGGACCGATGAGCCCGGACCAGAGCAGGCCTAATTCTGGTTGAACCCTACCAAACCCAAATGAAGAAAGTTGATGTTCACTAGTGGTCGCTGGTAATAAGGGGAGCCCGCATAATCGGGTGATTCAGCCGGAACTCAGCTCGACTCACACGGGAGGGGGGATGAACAACAGGTGGCTGTCTGTCGAGGAAATTGCTGAGTACCTCGGGGTCAGCAAGGACACCGTTTACACCTGGGTTGCGTCTAACCGGATGCCCGGCCATCGGGTCGGCCGCTTCTGGAAGTTCAAGACGGAAGAAGTCGATCGCTGGGTGCGGGCAGGGGGAGCTTCGACCGTCGAAGTGACCGACATGAAGAGAGGGGGGGCAAGCTGATGTTGTTGCCGCTTTCACTGCAAGTAGCGGAGTCTGTCGAGAAGGCGAGGCAGCTCTATCACCGGCTCGTAATTGTCGTCGGTCCGCCGCGATCCGGGAAGACCAGCGCGTTGCGTAACTTGCAAGATAAACGAGGCTGGCCGCTCGTGAACGTCAACCTCGCGCTCTCCGAGAAGCTGCTCGAGCTGACCGCCAAGCAGCGCGCGCTTCGGGTGGCGCGGATCGTCGACGACATCGTTCAGGACCAGGCGGGCGACACCGTCCTTCTCGACAACATCGAGATGCTCTTCCACCCGGACTTGAAGCAGGACCCGCTCCGCCTTCTCCAGAGCCTCTCGCGCAACCGCACGATCGTTGCGACCTGGCGCGGCGCGCAGCTCGGCTCGTCGCTGACGTACGCGGCCCCCGACCATCCTGAATTCCGGCGCTTCGAAGAACCTCAGGCGCTCATCGTTTCCAGCGGGGACGTCCCCGGCAGCAGCGGGGCGACGTCGGCCCAGGAGCACTCGGCATGAACTACGCGGACCTCATCCAGTTCGACCCCATCGAGACCGTCGTTCAGCTCCGCGAAGCCGACCGCGCGGCCAGTGCTCGTCGCCTCGTCGAGACCTTCGTCATCTCCAACCGGATGGGCGAGCAGCTCGCGGACCTCGTGCTCCCGCAGCTCCAGTTCGAGACGCCGGCGGACAACAAGGGCCTCCTCGTCGTCGGCAACTACGGCACCGGTAAGTCGCACCTCATGGCCGTCATCTCCGCCATCGCGGAGCATGCCGAGCTCGCGGGCGCGCTCACCAATCCCGCGGTGGCCGACAAGGCCTCGCTCGTCGCCGGGCGCTTCTTCGTCATCCGCGCCGAGATCAACTCGTCGATGCCGCTGCGGCAGTTCGTCATGGAGACGCTCCAGGACCAGCTGTCGGAACACGGCGTGCAGTTCGAGGTGCCGCCCGAGGACCAGGTCAAGAACCACAAGGACGTGTTCGCCTCCATGATGGCGGCGTTCACTGCCAAGTTCCCCGACAAGGGGCTGCTCTTCGTCCTCGACGAGCTGCTCGACTACCTCCGCTCCAACCGCGAGCAGGAGCTGATGCGCAACCTGAACTTCCTCCGCGCGGTCGGAGAGTTCGCCAAGGGCTCGCGCTTTCGCTTCATCGCCGGTGTCCAGGAGAGCCTCTTCGACAACCCGCGCTTCCAGTTCGCCGCCGACAGCCTCCGGCGCGTCAAGGACCGCTTCGAGCAGATGCGCATCGCTCGCGAGGACGTCGCGCACGTCGTCGCCGAGCGGCTCCTCAAGAAGGACGCGAAGCAGCAGGCGCTCGTGCGCGAGCACCTGACCAAGTTCGCGCCGCTCTACGGCTCGATGAACGAGCGGATGGACGAGTTCGTCCGCCTCTTCCCCGTGCACCCGGCCTACCTCGACACCTTCGAGCGGGTGTACGTCGCGGAGAAGCGCGAGGTCCTCAAGACGTTGAGTGCCTCCATCCGCCGGATGCTCAGCGAGACCGTGCCCGCCGACGAGCCGGGCCTCATCGCCTACGACTCGTACTGGCAAAACCTCAAGGACAACCCGTCGTTCCGCTCGGTGCCGGAGATCCGCGACGTCATCGAGAAGGCCGACGTCCTCGAAGCACGCATCCAGCAGGCCTTCACCCGGCCGCAGTACCGTCCGGCTGCGTTGCGCATTATTCACGCGCTCTCGGTCCACCGCCTGACGACCAGCGACATCTTCGCTCCCATCGGCGCGACCGCCGAGGAGCTGCGCGACGACCTGTGCGTGCTCATGCCGTTGCCAGAGCGCGACGCGGAGTTCCTCAAGACCGTCGTCGAGACCGTGCTCCGCGAGATCGTGAAGACCGTCAGCGGGCAGTTCCTCTCGTTCAACCGCGAGAACGGCCAGTACTACCTCGACCTCAAGAAGGACATCGACTTCGACTCGCTGATTGACAAGCGGGCGGAGTCGCTGAGCGACTCCCAGCTCGATCGCTACTACTTCGATGGTTTGCGCCGCGTCGTGCTCGAGGACCCGGAGGCGCCGCCCTACGTCTCCGGCTACCGCATCTGGGAGCACGAGCTCGAGTGGCGCGAGCGCAAGGCGGGCCGCAGCGGCTATCTCTTCTTCGGCGCCCCCAACGAGCGGTCCACCGCTCAGCCGCCGCGCGACTTCTACATCTACTTCATCCAGCCGTTCGAGGCGCCGTACTTCAAGGACGAGCGCAAGCCCGACGAAGTCTTCTTCCGGCTGACGCACCGGGACGAGGAGTTCGACCGCGCGCTCAAGCTCTACGCCGGCGCGCGCGAGCTCTCGGCCACCGCCTCGGGCAGCAACAAGAAGATCTACGACGACAAGGCGCTCGAGCACCTGCGGACGATGACCCGCTGGCTGCAGGAGAAGCTGACCACCGTCTACGAGGTCACGTACCAGAGCAAGGCCCGAAGCCTGGGCGAGCTTCTCCAAACGCTCTTCGCTCGCGCCCCATCCCGCGGCGGCGTCCGGGACTACGTCGACGTCGCGGCGGCGGTGTCGTTGTCCACCCACTTCACCGACACCGCGCCCGACTATCCGATCTTCGACACGCCCATCACCCGCGCGAACCGTGGGCAGGCGGCGCAGGACGCGCTGCGCTGGATCGCCGGGAGCGTGAAGAGCAAGCTCGGCGCCGCCGTTCTCGACGCGCTCGAGATGCTGGATGGTGATCAGCTTCGACCGCGGGAGTCTCGGTACGCGAAGCACATCATCGAGCAGCTGGGCGCCAAGGGCGAAGGCCAGGTGCTCAACCGCTCCGAGCTGGTTCAGGAGCAGGCCGGCGTCGACTACTGGAACCGCTTCCGGCTCGAGCCGGAGTTCCTCGCCGTGGTGCTGGCCGGGCTGGTCCACAGCGGCGACGTCGTCCTGAGCATCACCGGGAAGAAGATCGACGCCGGCGCCATCGACCAGTTCGCGAAGCTCTCGGTGAACGACGTCGCCCAGTTCAAGCACATCGAGCGCCCGCGCGACCTGCCGCTCGGGGCGCTCCAGGAGCTCTTCGACCTGCTCGGCGTGCCCAAGGGGCTGATCGTCAACCCGGCCAAGCGCGACGATGCGGTGACCCAGCTGCAGGCCAAGGTCGCCGAGCTGGTCAACAAGGCTGTGCTCGCGCACGCCCATGTCGCCGACATGGTGCTGTGGGGCAAGCCCATCCTCTCGGAGCAGGAGCAGACCGAGTGGCGGCAGCGCCTCGGCGACCTGAAGCGCTTCCTCGAGTCGCTCCAGGCCTTCAACACCGCCGGCAAGCTCAAGAGCTTCCCGCACGACGTCGCGGCCATCCAGGCGCAGCGGCCTGGGCTCGCGCTGGTGCGCGAGGTCGAGGAGCTCGGCGAGCTGGTGCAGCAGGTCGGGCCCACGACCTCGTATCTGGGCAAAGCCGAGGCGGTGCTCCAAGCCGGCCACCCCTGGGCGGACCAGATGCGGGAGCGACGCGGCGAGCTGATGGCCAAGATCACGAGCCCGAAGCACCGCGCCGACCCAGGCTTCCAGCGGGCGCTCGGCCAGGCCCTGGCGGAGCTCAAGACGGCCTACCAGGACGCCTACCTGCAGCGCCATGCGCAAGCGCGCCTCGGGGCCACTGACGACCAGCGCAAGGCTCGGCTGGGGCAGGACCCGCGCCTCAAGCAGCTCCAGCAACTCTCGACGGTCGAGATGATGCCCACCCAGCGGCTGCGCGACTTCCAGAACACGCTCTTCGGCCTGAAGACCTGCTTCAGCCTCACGAAGCAGGACCTCGACGCCGATCCCATCTGCCCGCACTGCGCGTTCCGTCCCGTCGAGGAGCCCTTCGCCGGGACCAAGGCAGGCGACCGCATCGGTCAGCTCGACACAGAGCTCGACGACATGGTGCAGAGCTGGACGAACACGCTCCTCGGCAACCTCCAGGACCCGACCGTGTCCGGCAACATCGAGCTCCTCGGCGCCGGCGAAGGCCGTGACGCTGTCGAGGCCTTCCTGAAGAGCAAGAGCCTGCCTGACCCGGTGAGCCCCGCGTTCGTGAAGGCGCTGCAGGAGATCCTGAGCGGGCTCGAGAAGGTCGTGCTCACCGAGGCGCGGCTCCGCTCCGCGCTCACCGGCGGTGGCGTCCCGTGCACGGTCGGCGAGCTGAAAGAGCGCTTCGACGCCTTCGTCGCCGACCTCACCAATGGCAAGGACGCCACCCGCGTGCGCGTTGTCGTGGAGAGGGAGTAGAGCGGTGAAGAACCAGAAGGCAAAGGAGAATGTGACAGGGAGATCAAACTACTTGAAGGTTCGCGAAGACCGAAGTGTTGTCGAATTAGTAGCCGACACGTCCAGTTCGGGCGAAGCTTGCTTCACGGCACCAAGCGAGAAGCCATCCTGGGTATCTGGCGAGCACATTGCTCTGGGAGAACTCCGAGCCCGAGTCGAGCCGTGGCTCGTCGCACTCTTTCAGTCTGAGCACCTGGCGTTGCTCGCAGGCCGGGGACTTACCTCTGCAGTACACCTTCTGGCGGTGAACGAATCCGCTACTGGAATGAACGAAGATATAGGCGACGGAGAGCTTGCCGACCGAATCAACAATGCCGCAGCGGAGTCGGCCAAACTGGCTGGGCGCGAGCCAAAGCCCCTACCAGATGATGTCAGCAGGCGTAGCAACATTGAGGACAAACTTCGCGTAGCGAACGAGCTACTTCGTGGCTATGAGATCCTGGGTGAGGAACAAAAAGCTAACAAGGTGCGAGCAGCGGTTAACGCAGCGCTCCGTAGCCTGGCAATGGCTGTGCTTGTGGATGAGCGAAATATCGTCTCTGCGGAGCCTAAGGCGCGCCAGGATGCCTTCGACACTCTCGTGTCGTTCCTCGCCAGTTTCGCCAGCCGAACGGGCACTCGCGACCGACTCCACGTTTTTACGACCAATTATGATCGCATTATCGAGATTGGCGCAGAGCTTGCGGGCATTCACCTACTAGATCGTTTCGTCGGCTCTTTGACCCCCATCTTCCGATCCTCAAGGCTCGACCTCGACCTTCACTACAACCCGCCAGGCATTCGAGGTGAACCGCGCTATCTCGAAGGCGTTGTGCGATTTACCAAGCTACACGGCTCGCTGGACTGGGTTCAATCCGCTCGCGATATTCGACGGCTGGGGGTGCCGGTCGGCGCGAACGACGTCGAATCGTATTTGAACGCACCGGGACTCGACAGCGCGAGTCCGCATGCACTCATGATTTTTCCCAATGCCGCAAAAGATCGAGAGACTTCAGGCTTTCCTTACGTTGATCTTTTCCGTGACATGGCTTCCGCGATTTGCCGCCCGAACAGCTGTCTAATAACGTACGGCTACGGATTCGGCGACGAGCACATCATTCGGGTTATCGAAGACATGTTGACCCTGCCTTCGACGCATTTGGTCATCATCTCGTATGACGACCCACTGGGGCGCATGCGAGAGCTTGCTGAGAAGCGGCCAGCGCAGGTGTCCTTGCTCATCGGTCCGGAGCTGGCCGATATTAGCACTCTGACCGCTCACTTCCTTCCTAAAGCTGCGATTGATCGAGCAACGTCTCGTATGTCCGAGGTGTTGAAAGCAAGGTTCGGGACGAAGGGCGGGTATGGATGGGCTCGAGCGAAGCAGGACAAGGAGAACGCACTTGCGACCGATTCAGGAGGCGATGAATGAGCGTTTCGCCGCTGGCTCGAGCTGACGCATTGCGCATCGGAAGCGTCGACTTCGTGTCTCCCGATGAGATCAAAGTTCTCTTGGAGCTTGACGCCCCCGACGTCGTTGCGCTGAATACCGGCTCTCCTCGACCCTTTCCTCGCGTCAATGGCTACGTGCTCGTCCCGAGCGACGGTGGACTCCTCGTGGGACAGGTGGAGTGGATTACGGTCGAGCGCTCACCATATCCGAAACGGAAAGGTCTGCAGGATTTTGGGCTAATCGATTTGCCTTATCCATTGCGCAAGCTCAGTCTTAATCCACTTGGCGTTCTTCGAAGTGAGCTGGACCGTCGTGGGGCAACACGTCTTCGATTCAAGCGGGGAGTTGACGCCTATCCTACGGTTGGACAACCTGTGCTTCTCCCGACAACGGTGCAGCTCACAAGCATTGTCGAGTCAGGCGACAATCGTCGTGTCTGGATTGGGACGAGTCCGCTGGCGGGTGATGCAAGGGTCTCGATTGACCCGGATCGCCTTTTCGGGCGTCACGTCGCCGTGCTGGGCAACACTGGTAGCGGAAAGTCCTGCTCGGTGGCGGGGCTGATTCGTTGGTCTCTTGAAGCGGCAAAGGATGCGAATGCCGAAGGCGGGAAGGGAAAAGGGCCCAACGCTCGCTTCATCGTATTGGATCCAAACGGAGAGTATGCCAAGGCGTTTGATGATATGGACAGTTTCGTCGAGGTTAGGCGGTTTGCTGTCGAGCCGGGCGTCGGCGTCAAGCAGCTTCAGGTGCCTCTCTGGTTCTGGAACAGCGAGGAGTGGTGTGCCTTTACGCAGGCCGCACCGAAGGTGCAGCGACCGCTTCTGAAACGCGCCCTGCGAGACGTCCGGTTGGAGCCCACCCCGGCAGCTGGCACAGACGAAGCGCATGAGATGAATGCGTTACGCCGATATCTTGTCTCTCGAGATGTGATGATCCAAAACCAAATCAAGTCTGGTGCTATCGCCAGCGAAGCGACCAAGTTCGGCACCTTGCTCGAGGCAATAAGGGCAGATGTGGAATCGAGGGCCGACGCTGTGCAAGTAGATTTGAATCCTCTTATTAAACACATCTTGCAAGCGCAAAGTCGCCGCTTTAACTCCTTTAAGGATAAGAGTACGGGCCAGATGGTCGAGTTCTACAAGTCCTTTCATGAAGGCGATGTACGACCGATCTCGGGCGAGATTGTTGCGTTGATCGAAGAGCTGGGAGGACGGCTGCCACCTTACGGGCCAAGCGAGGATGTGCCACTTCCATTTGTCGGCACCGATCTCGCTGATCATCTCGAGGTGCTGGGAGCTGAACAGTACGCGTCCCAATTCATTGAAGGCCTCGCAACTCGCATTCGGACGTTGCTGGCCGATCCACGTATGTCGCGCATCTTGACAGCCTCAGATATTAATCTGAAGGACTGGCTCAGCACGTATATCGGTGATGATGGCTGTAAGAAGGCATCGATCACGGTGATCGACCTCTCACTTGTATCCGCCGAGGTCGTGCACGTGCTCACTGCAGTCATCGCACGCGTGACCCTCGAAGCGCAGCAGCGCTACCGAAAACTAGATGGCGGCAAGGTGCTTCCGACCGTCCTTGTGATGGAAGAGGCTCACACCTTTGTGAAGCGTTACAAAGAAGACGCGGAGAATCAGAATAGCGCGGCGATCTGTTGCCAAGTATTCGAAAAGATCGCCCGTGAAGGCCGCAAGTTTGGGCTTGGCCTGGTCCTGTCATCTCAGCGACCCAGCGAGCTCTCGCCCACCGTGCTTTCCCAGTGTAATACCTTCCTGCTGCATCGCATCAGCAACGATCGGGATCAGGAGCTGGTTCATAAGCTCGTCCCCGACAACCTGCGCGGGCTGCTTCGCGACCTTTCTTCGCTCCCAGCGCGACAAGCATTGCTGCTTGGATGGGCATCCGAACTGCCCACGCTTGTTGACATGCGGCACCTCCCTGACGGACAGCGGCCGAAATCAGACGACCCGGACTTCTGGGACGTTTGGACGTGGGAGAAAGAACGACCGACGCAGTGGGCCGACATCGCGTCGGACTGGCAGGATCAGTCAGGCGGGGATTCTGGACAATTTGCAGATGCAGACGAGGAAGAAGGATGAGCAGGCAGAGTCACCGGATAGATACGCTCCACGCCATTGCGCCGCAGTCAGAGTTGTTTGAGAAGGAAGAGGTGGCATCGGAATCTGGACCTGTGGAGTGCCTCGGGATGACTTTCGAGAGCGTCGAGGCGCGACGTGAGCATTTCCTCAGTTTGCTCCGCGAGAAGATTCAGAACTCGGCGTTCCGGAGAACGCCGGGCTTCCCGAGGGCGAGCGACGAGGACATCCTGCGCATGTCGGACCCGCCGTACTACACGGCTTGCCCGAATCCGTTTCTCGCGGACTTCGTTCGGGTCTACGGCAAGGTGTACGACCCCAGCGAGAGGTATGAGCGCGAGCCTTTTGCAGTCGACGTGAGCGTGGGCAAGACCGACCAGCTCTACAAGGCGCACGGTTACCACACGAAGGTTCCGCACCTTGCAATTGTTCCTTCGATACTCCACTACACTCGACCCGGCGACATTGTCCTGGACGGCTTCTGTGGCTCGGGGATGACGGGGCTTGCTGCGCAGTGGTGTGGGACTGCGCCGACGAGCTACCGGAAGCAGCTCGAGGCGGAGTGGAAGGCTGCGGGACACGCCAAGCCCGAATGGGGCGCGCGAAAGGTGATCCTGAATGACCTGGGCCCGGCGGCATCGTTCATTGCCTCCGGATACAACCTTCCGTTCGATGCAAATCGCTTCGAGCAGGAGGCAGAGCGGATCCTGAACGAGGTCAGCGATGAGATCGGATGGATGTACGAGTGTTTGCACACGGACGGAAAGACGAAGGGGCGCCTCAACTTCACCGTCTGGAGCGAGGTATTCTCCTGTCCTCAGTGCGCGAACGAGGTCAATTTCGTCGAAGAAGCCTTTGATCGCGAATCCGGCGAAACGAGCAGCCAGTTTCCGTGTCCGCACTGTGGCGCCGAGCTGAACAAGGATCGCCTTGAGCGCTTGTTCGTTACTCGACTTGATCCGATTACCGGTGAGACATGGAAGCGAATCACGCTGCGCCCGGTGCTCGTGAACTACAACGTTGGACCTAAGACCTACGTCCGAGAGGTCACGGCGGGCGACCTGGCGTTGCTGGAGCGCATAGCGCAGATGCCCTTTCCGAATGAGGTGCCCAGCACTCCATTTCCCATCGGTGAAATGTATCATGGTTCTCGACTTGAACCGAAAGGCTTCTCGCGCGCTCACCATCTCTTTCTGCCGCGTGCAGCGCACGCAGTGGCCGCCTTGTGGCGCAAGACGAATGCGATGGAAGAGAGGAGCCTCCGACGAATGCTTCTCTGGTTCATGGAGCAAGCGGTTTGGGGAATCTCGCTCCTCAACCGCTACAAGGAGAAACAGTTCGGCCGTACAGGTGGCTCGCAAGTCAATAACTACATGTCCGGCATCTACTATGTGTCATCGGTAATCGGAGAATGCAGCCCTTGGTACATTCTCCACGACGACGCAAAACGCTCGACGAAGCTGAGTCGCCTTGCAGGATCATTCGTTTCCGCCCCCGCAGTGGATGGTAATGCTATTATTCAGACTGGAGACTGCGCGCAAATTAATTTGCCGGACCACAGCGTAGACTATGTGTTCACGGATCCGCCGTTCGGCGAGAACATCTACTATGCCGACCTGAACTTTCTGGTCGAATCATGGCACGGCGTCCTGACCGAAACATCAGTTGAGGCAATCGTCGATCAGCCGAAGCGGAAGGGTGTGCATGAGTATCAAGAGCTGATGCGTCGGTGCTTCACGGAGTACCACCGCGTGCTCAAGCCTGGCCGTTGGATGACCGTCGTCTTCAGCAACTCGAGCAACGGGATCTGGCGCGCGATCCAAGAGGCGATGGGCACCGCGGGATTCGTCGTCGCCGACGTCCGCACCCTCGACAAAAAGCAGGGGTCGTACCGCCAAGTCACCAGCTCGGCTGTGAAGCAGGATCTCGTCATCTCGGCCTACAAGCCCACGGAGGCTCTGACCCACCGCTTTGAGCTCGGCCACGCGACTGCGGAGGGGGCCTGGGCCTTCGTGAAGGAGCACCTCGGCAACGTCCCGGTCTTCGTCGGGCGCGCCAGTGAAGGCGAAGTCGTCGCGGAGCGCACGGCGCAGATGCTCCTCGACCGGATGATCGCCTTCCACGTGCAGCGGGGTATCAGCGTGCCGCTGTCGGGTCCCGAATTCCTCCAGGGCCTCGCGCAGCGCTTCCCCGAGCGCGATGCGATGTACTTCTTGCCCGACCAGGTGGCGGAGTACGATCGCAAGCGGACCAGCGTCAGCGAGCTGCGCCAGCTCAGCCTCTTCGTCAACGACGAGGCGAGCGCCATCCAGTGGGTGCGACAGCAGCTGCAGGACAAGCCCCAGAGCTTCCAGGACCTGACGCCGCAGTACATGCGCGAGGTCCAGGCGTGGGCGAAGCACGAGGAGACGGTCGAGCTGAAGACCATCCTCGAGCAGAGCTTCCTCCACTACGACGGGCGCGGTCCGGTGCCGAGCCAGATCCACCGCTACCTCTCGACGAACTACAAGGACCTGCGCAACCTCGAGAAGGACGACCCGCGGCTCGTCGAGAAGGCGCGCGACCGCTGGTACGTGCCGGATCCGAGCAAGCAGGCCGAGCGCGAGGCCGTTCGCGAGAAGTCGCTGCTCCGCGAGTTCGAGGAGTACAAGACCAGCACGCAGCGCAAGCTCAAGGTCTTCCGCACCGAGGCGGTGCGCGTGGGCTTCAAGGCCTGCTGGCAGGAGCGCGACTACGGCACGATCGTCAAGGTCGCCGAGAAGCTGCCGGACGCCGTGCTCCAAGAGGATGAGAAGCTCCTCATGTACTACGACAACGCGCTCACGCGCCTCGGGGACGAGTGAGGTGAGTGATGCGCGTGTCTGCGGGCGACTGGTGCTACAGCCTCGATCACGATGAGCCCGGCCGGGTCATCGCGGTGGACGTCGTGTGGGGGGAGGAGACCGCCCAGGTCTGGCTCGCTCGGCGCGACGCGGTCGTGCGCTTGCACCGAAGCCGCCTGCAGCCCCTCGCCGGCGCCGTCGCCCCATCCCTCGACCAGCTCTGCTACGTCGCGTCGGCGGCCCGCATCCTCGACGCCATGGAGCGCGATGCGCTAATCGCTCCGCTCGAGGGCTCGGTCATCCCGCTGCCGCACCAGCTCTACGCGCTCCAGCGGGCCATGTCGGCCGACCGCGTGCGGTACCTGCTGGCCGACGAGGTCGGCCTCGGCAAGACCATCGAGGCGGGGCTCATCCTCCGAGAGCTGAAGGTTCGCGGCCTCGCCAAGCGCATCCTCGTCGTCGCGCCCGCGGGGCTCACGAGCCAGTGGGTCAGCGAGATGAAGACCCACTTCAGCGAAGACTTCCGGCTCGTGCAGCCCGGAAACTTCCCCGCGTGGCGGCAGCTCGCCGGCGTCGACGAGAAGGAGAACCTCTGGCGACTGCATGATCAGGTCGTGTGCCCGCTCGACTCGATCAAGCCGATGGACACGCGGCGGGGCTGGTCACGCGAGCAGGTCGCTCGCTACAACCGCGAGCGCTTCGAGGACCTCGTCTCCGCCGGCTGGGATTTGGTGATCATCGACGAGGCCCACCGGCTGGGAGGGAGCTCCGAGCAGGTGGCCCGCTACCGGCTCGGCGAGGCGCTGGCTCAGGCTTCGCCCTACCTCCTCCTGCTCTCGGCCACACCGCATCAGGGCAAGACGGACGCGTTCCGGCGCCTGGTCGCGTTCCTGGACGCGGATGCGCTGCCGGACGACGAGTCCGTCACGCGCGACAACGTCGCGCCCTATGTCATCCGGACCGAGAAGCGCCGCGCCATCGACGCCGATGGCAAGCCGCTCTTCCTGCCGCGCTACACCCAGATCATCTCCGTCGAGTGGGACGCATCGCGGCAAGAACAGCGGGCGCTCTACGAGGCCGTCACTGAGTATGTACGCGAGGGCTACAACCAGGCGCTTCGTGAGAAGCGCACCGCCATCGGGTTCCTGATGATCCTGATGCAGCGTCTCGTGACGTCGAGCACGGCTGCCATCCGGACGGCGCTCGAGCGCCGTCTCGAGGTGCTCGAGCTGCCTTCGGGCCAACTCTCGCTCTTCGGCGAGGACGTGGGCGCGGAGTGGGTCGAGCTCGACGGGCAGGACCAGATGGAGTCGCTCCTCCAGAGCCGGCTCAAGGGGCTGAAGAACGAGCGGGCCGAGGTCGAGCTCCTGCTCTCCGCGGCCCGACGCTGCGAGGCCCGCGCACCCGACGGCAAGGCCGAGGCGCTGCTCGCATGGATCCAGAACCTGCAGCGCGAGGAGAACGACCCGGCGCTCAAGGTCCTGGTCTTCACCGAGTTCGTTCCGACCCAGACCATGCTCGCCGAGTTCCTGCGGCAGCGCGGCTACACGGTGGCGTGCCTCAACGGCTCGATGGATCTCGAGGCGCGCAAGTCGGTCCAGCGGGCATTCGCAGGCGATGCGCAGGTGCTCATCTCCACCGACGCCGGCGGCGAGGGGCTCAACCTCCAGTTCTGCCACGTCATCGTGAACTACGACCTGCCGTGGAACCCGATGAAGCTCGAGCAGCGCATCGGCCGGGTCGACCGCATCGGCCAGAAGCACGTCGTGCGTGCGCTCAACTTCGCACTCGAGGACACCGTCGAGCTGCGGGTGCGAGAGGTGCTGGAGGAGAAGCTCCAGCGCATCCTCGAGGAGTTCGGCGTCGACAAGCTCTCCGACGTGCTCGACTCCGAAGAGGGCGGCGTGGACTTCGAGCAGCTCTACGTCGGCGCCGTCCTGTCGCCCGAAGAGGCCGAAGCCCGCGCCGAGGCGTTGGCCGAGTCCATTCGCGCGCGAGCGCGCTCGGCTCGCGAGGGCTCGGCGGTGCTGGCCGCCACCGACGAGCTGGACCCTTCGGCCGCCAAGAAGGTCGCTGGGCATCAGATGCCTTTCTGGACCGAACGCATGACCGTCGCGTGGCTGCGCACGCAGGCCGCGCGTGGAGCGTCCGTCCAGAGCAAGGCGCCCGGGGTCTACGACCTCACGTGGCCCGGTGGCGGATCCACTGGCGGCGGAACGACCACCGCCGCGTCCTTCAGCCGTGCCGCGGCCGACGACCCCGGCAAGACGCTCCTGACGATCGAAGACCCACGCATCCGTGGTCTGACGACACGGATCCCGCCCTACGCGCCTGGGATGCAAGTCGCGCAGGTCGTCATCCCCGGGGTGTCGGACAAGGTCGGTGGTTTCTGGTCGTTGTGGCGAGTCGGCCTGTCGACCTTCGACGGCCGGGAGCAGCGCGTGCTGCCGATCTTCGTCACGCCTGAGGGGCAGACGCTCGGGCCCACGGCGCGCGTGGTGTGGGACCGCTTGGTCGAGCTGGCCGATGGGCTCGAGGTGCTGCCAGCGGCCGCTACGGCGGACGGCTCGACGGAGCGGGCGTTCGAGCAGTCCCGAACGGCGGCGGAGCAGCAGGGCAAGTCTGCGTTCCACGAGCTGCTGCAACGGCACCGCGATCGCCTGTCGATGGAGTCGCGGAAGATGAACGTCGCCTTCGCCGCTCGCCGCCGCGCGATCGAGCGGCTCGGCTTGCCGCAGGTTCGCGACTTTCGACTGGGACAGCTCGCCGACGAAGAGGCGGCCTGGCGGCGCGACGTCGAGGCACGAGAGCAGGGTCTTCCCGAGCTGAGCCCGATGCTCCTCGTCGCGGTCGCCCGCGCCGGAGGTGCGTCATGACGCAGCGACGTGACGGCTGGCGCGGTCCAATCCTGCAGCACTTCAGCGAGGCCAGCGCCAAGGCCGGAAGGCTCACCGTGGTGAGCGACCCGGATGAGCTGCTCACCGAGCCTGGCGTGGTCGAGCGCCTCGCTTCTCGCGGCTTCGAACTCATAACTTTCGGCGACCCGGTGGCGTTCCGCTACGCATACGAGAGCCGCTTTCGGCAGCACTGGGATCGTGGCGAGGCCGCGCACCTGGTCGTAGTCATCCGCACCGAACACGGCGACTCGATGCACATCCCCTACGACTTGATCGAGGAGGCACGCGAGAGCGGACGCGTCATGTCATTCAGCCTCGTCCACCTCTTCCCCTCGCTCGCACCGATCGTCGTGGCGGAGTTGGATCCACAGTACTTCGATGCGCTCGCCAACGCGCTCGAGCATGTGAACCCCGGCAACCTCGGGACTAACGCCACGCGCGACTTCGTGCTGCGGCACGTCTTCGAGATCGCGCCCGAGCTGATCAAGCAGCCAGCGGATCTGCTCCGTGTTCTGCTTCGCCGTCACTACCGGTCGCAGGTCTTTCCCGAGAGCCTGGACGCGCGCTTCATCGAGGTGCTCACGCAGAGCCCGAAGTGGCGCTCGTGGCCGCTCGAGCGCATCGTGCCGAACCGCGAGGCCTTCCTCACGTTCATCGGCGAGCGCTGGCCGGGCTTCCTCGTGTCCAAGGGGCTGGAGGTTGTGCCTGGACGTGAGCCGGCAGGGCCGAGCATCTCCGGTCCCACGGACCTGCCGTTCGACCACGATGATGTCCGCGTCTACATGGATAACCTCTTCGCCGAGGGGCTGCTCCAGCCAACGGCGGCCGTACATCCGATCGACGACGATCACTGGTTCGGCGTCGGCATCGCCGGCTCAACCGCGTCCAGCTCGGAAGGCCGGTTCCTCCACTTGCTCGACGAACTCGGCGCCACGCTCCCGAGCGCAGACGACGCGACATACCAGGACTGGCAGGACTACAGCCTGCGCTGGGGCACGTGGGTGCGCTTGCGGTGGCAGACCCAACCAGACCGCGACACCGCGAGCGAAGCCGCGGCTGTCGCGGTCGTGGAGCGTGTTCAGGCAGCATTCTCGACTTGGCTCCAGCGGCGCTTCGGACCGATGTCGACGCTTCCCTACCTGCCGAGACCGGTACTCGGACATCACGTGCCACACTACCTCGCGCACCATCTCGGGCAGCCAGGTACGGAGCGCGTGGCCCTACTCGTCATTGACGGCATGGCTATCGACCAGTGGCGCATTCTGCGGGACACGCTCGACAGCCACCACATCGACGAGCACGCGATCTTCAGCTGGATCCCGACGCTTACGCAGATCGGTCGTCAGGCTATCTTCTCCGGGCGTGTCCCGATGGAGTTCGCGACGAGCATCGAGGGCACCCACCGCGAACCCCTGCATTGGTCGAACTTCTGGCAAGATCGCGGGCTGCCGGAGCGGGCCATCCGCTACCTGAAGCCGCAAGGAAAGAAGGAGTCGTTCGAGTCGCTCGCGGCGGACATCCTCGGTGCCGCGGACGACAACGCTGTGTGCGTGATTGGTGCGGTCATCGGGCTCATCGACCAGAGCATGCACCAAGTCGGTCTCGGCACGCCCGGGCTGCACAGCCTGGTCGAGGTCTGGTCGCGAACCAGGCAGCTCGCGGGCCTGGTGGATATGCTGGTGCAGCACGGTTTCACCGTGTTTATCACCGCGGATCACGGCAACACGTTCGGAAGAGGCTTCGGGAAGCCGGACGTCGGTGCGACCGCCCAGCAGCGAGGTGAGCGGGCCCACATCTTCCGTAACAAGGACTTCCGCGACAACACCGCGCCTCTGTACCCGAACGCAATTGAGTGGCCGCAAATCGGGCTTCCCCAGGACTACTTCCCGCTCATCGCACCGTACGGCGCCTGCTTCATGCCTGAGGGCAAGGAAGCCGTGAGCCACGGCGGCATCGCGCTCGAAGAGGTCATGGTCCCGTTCGTCCGCATCACGGAGGCCCGATGAATCGACGGGCGACCATCGGCTTCGATCGGCGCATCGATCTGGAATGGCTCGATGCGGCTGCGGCGCAAGCTGCCGCCGGAGCGTCGACCAGAGAGATGCGCGCTTACCTCTGGAGCCTCCTCGAGGGCGTCGTAAGCGGCGACAAGTCCAACAGCGCGCGAGGCAAGACGGTCACCGTCTTGAGCCACATCTGGGGCGAGGTGCCCGGTCCCGGCGCGTCGCTGCGTGAGCGAGCAGTCGCTCAACTCGAAAGGAGCACGCCGGACGAACGCCTCGCTCTACACTGGGCGATGATGGTCGGTACCTACCCAGTGTTCGCAGACACCGCTGCAGCGGTCGGGCGCCTCCTGCTCCTACAGGGCAACTTCACGCTCGCCCACCTGACCCGGCGCCTCGTCGGCCTGTGGGGAGAGCGCTCGACCATCGAACGCGCTGGGCAGCGTATCGTCCGCTCGATGGTCCAGTGGGCCGTCCTTCAGGATACGACGACGCGAGGAATGTACGAGGCCGTGCCCCGTCGAAGGAAGGTTGGGCCAGCCGTCGGAACCCTGCTGATCGAGGCGCTCCTCGTCGATGCCGAGGAAGCATCGGTTTCCCTCGACCAGCTCATCGGGCACCCGGCAAGCTTCCCCTTCGACCTTGATCTAAACGCAAGCCACATCCGCGGAAAGTCGCAGTTTCGAGTGCATCGACAGGGACTCGACTCAGACATTGTGGAACTGTATAGATGCTCTCAGGCATAGATAGTCGACAGACATCATCAAGATAATGACCTTACCTAGATTTCGAAGGTCTGTCTCATTCATGAAGCAAGCTAAGCCCTATAGTGAATCATCGCTTGCTATTGTATGAAGCAGGTTGCGTCCAGCCTCAGTGACAGCATACCTCTTTCGTTCACTTGTCCAGAGATGAGAAACCAAACTTGAAGAGAGAGCACGAAATGCTCGGGCAACATTCGTCCCGTTGACGTCTATATCGGCGTGGCTTTGCAGGATTCGGGCGATATCTGCTGCGGATAAGCCGCCGAGAGAATTCCTATTGGCGAATTCGAGGGCCCACAGGATTCTTGGGATCCAAACGCTACTGGCATACTTAACCGTCCGTCCTAGTCGGGGCATTGATGGTCGAATGCTCGTCAGCTCGGCATCGGGGAAGGGGAGAGAAATCTGCCGGGACAACATTGTCTCCCCCGCCTCAGTCCGGGGGGCATTCGCGGGAAATTCGATATTTACATTGGGCCCAGATCGCCCGGTTCGACCAAATATAGATCGAACCCATTCTGAATTTGGAATAAAATAAAGACGGGAATCTTCTTTCGCGGAAGACACATCGATGTATGTGTCAAAAACATCCACAGCCTGGGCAGCGACAATGTCCGATAAGCTCACTCCCAGGGTGCCTCCAGAGTCTTCAGCTCGACGACAGAACGATTGAGCGAGATCGTGATCGTACCAACGAGTCGAAAGGGCGGCCATCGCCCGATATGCCGGAAGCAGAGGCAATTTCGCCAGGTGAACGAACCCACTCGATGTAATTGTAGCTCTGGCTGGAAGATCGTAAATCACAGAAGTATCATCTGGCTGAGGGGCATAGGCTCGAATAAGGTTCTTCTCAAGTAGGAATAAGATGCAACTTCGAACCAAGGCAATGGGGTACCCGAGAGCTCCAAACCGAGCAACTATCCCTTCCGTCTGTTCTCGTTCTGCCCGCCCCCTGCTGCCCTCAAATGCCCAAGAATAGTAGGAGAGTAGCCTTAGTCTTAGGGAATGCATCGGTGGATCGAAGGGTTCAGCATCATAAATATTAGCAAGGCCAAGCCGAGCAAATTCACGAAGGCCCATTGCAGCTGAGATGCACTCAAATGAATACTCCCCAGTTTGGTTAGGCCGGGTTGAGACCAGTGCGCTCCCTACTACGACGGCACGGATGAGCTCGAGTGCGTTTCTCATGTTATGACCGGCGAGGGAGGCAACTACACCCAGAGAGTCGGATCTCGGCTTCAGAAGAGTCGATGTCACAAGATTGCAAGTGTCACGAAAAAGATCCGCCTCGTCTCTCAAACCAGGTGGCAACTGCCCGTTCTCCTCGAGATACTTTCCGTACTTGATCCTCCGACTTGTGAGTTGGTCGAGGGCGGGTGATGCCACATGGTAGACCAGCCTCAGGGGGCTGGATGTTAGAAAGCCACCTTCTCGGCGTCCTGACCGATAGGTGTCTTCCCGGAGGCACACCACGACAATTGCCGGAGTATCTCTAGCGAGACGTTGGGCTAGTCCATAGATGATTCTCTGATACGTGTCTGAGGCTTGGTCTAGGTTGTCTATGACGATGAGGATTGGATACTTCGACTTGTTGGCTCGGGAAAAGCGCTTCCGAAGGTGACGAATATACCGCTCGAGCAATGGAAGTGGAGCATTGATTGCGCTCTCTAGAATTTCTAGTTCTCGTCGCTGCCAAGCCGTCGGGTCGACCTTCCAAAGATCAGGCGCAAGATTCCTTGCACGTGCGATTTCGCTGTGCATCAGTTGTAAAAGAGTCTTGCGAGAATCTGGGTCAGCTTCTTCACGCTTGGCGTTCGAGATGCCAGTTCGACTCTTGAGGGCTGCTCGAGCTGCTCCCCCAAGCCGACCTAGTATAAGCTCCGAAACACGGTTCTCCTCGATTGTCGCGTCGAACGAGTTCCCGTGCCCGTGGCCCTCTAAGTCGACGAGGGCAACAAAAGCGCTCTGATCTTCCCCAAATCTTGCCAGTGCCCTGTGGAGAAAGGTAGTCTTTCCTGCGCCCACGTGTCCAATCACAAGCACCGGAGCAGGTTGGTTCATGAGCTTATTTCTTAGTTCGATCTGAGCTATGAATTCTACTGAATCTCCGCTCGTTGTATCGACGTCTTCATCACCGAAGATGAGCGGCCTTTCTGTGTCCTTGAGTAGTCGCCGAATGCTTGACTCAAAATCACCAAGATTCCCCGGCTCGATGTAGCACCGTTCGAGCATTTCTTCGCGATCGTTTCCATAGATCTCGCCGAAAAGAAACTCGCCGACCGCCCGAAGCATCGAGATTGAGTTTGCTTCTGGCTGCCGTCGGGCTAATGGGATTCGATCTCTGGGGATAATGTAGCTAGGAATTCGGGATTCGGTGGTCCATTCTAGAACACTAAGTGTGCTTGTCCGGTCCGAGTCTAGCTTTGAAAAGCAGGCGGCAAAGTCGTCGACATGGTCTATGACCTCTTGGGGAGAAAGGAAGCATATCGCTGATCCCTTAGTCCATGGTCTGGATTTGGTGGAAAGCCCACGGAAAAAAAGCCATTGGTACCCGTTGGTTGCACAAGCAAGTGGGATCGCCCTTGAGTTACAGTATGAAGCGGCTTGGCTTAGCACTTCGCGAAGTGATTTGCCTCCACGTCTCAGGAGGCTCTCGACGCCGATCAGTGGGCTGGAAGAACGACTTGGGAATCCAGCCAGATCGAACGTGCTTCCTGTTCGCTTCGCTTCTACAACCATCCACGGGTCCGAGCCTCGGTGTAGCTCGTAGTCGAGGAAGTCACCCGCTCCGGATTTGACCTCTCGGTGGGTTTCACCGGTACTCCACTCCATCAGGAGGAGGATTTGGTCTATATACTCTACCCGGGTGCTAGTTTCGTTTTGGGCTAGAGACTTTGACGCAGCATCGAGTATGGGACCGATCTGGACTCGAGCCCTATTCGTATCGATGCTTTTCGTTGACGTCCAGTGAGTCGCCATCGCACCTCCATCTCGCCTGAAGACCATTCACGGGTGATGGCCGTAGGCTGCCACTACGGCGCTGCTGGCGAACCCAAGAGCAAGAGCTCCTGGTGCATCGAGATCCGTCGCTAGCTTGATGCCCCGATGTGCGGTGATAGTGGCCATGCCGAACTTAGGCGTTTGGTGCCGAATCTGTCGAGGTAAGAGGGGACAGTATCGTCTGTAATGCTCCAAGAGTGGTTGGTGGTTGTGGTGCCCAAGGAGGCTTGAGGAATGTGCCATTCGGCACGCAACGTCCCATCGGCTGAGTCTAACGGAATGAGCGGCTCTCTTGCCAGAACAGAAAAGCCCCGCAATTTCTTGCGGGGCTTTCGTTGGTGCCCAGAGGCGGAATCGAACCACCGACACGGGGATTTTCAGTCCCCTGCTCTACCGACTGAGCTACCTGGGCGCAATCTGGTCACGAACGCGTGAACTGCCGTTCGGGACGGCGCGGATCTTGCCGATTTGCGGTGGGGAGTCAACAAGGAATCGGTCGGAGGGGCGGGATTCTCGTGGGAAACGAGCGGGATCGCCCGCCTGTGGGGATCGGGAGGGTGGGGGGGACGGCTACCGACCCCGCGGCAGGTGGGCGCTGGCGATGGCGACGAGCTGGACCTCGGCGAAGTCGAGGTCGGCGGCGAGGGGGATGCCAGCAGCGAGACCGGATCGATCGTGGGTGCGGGCCTCCCGGTGGTGGGCGAGGAGGGTGAGCCACGCCAGGCGGGTGAGGCGGTGGGTGGACTCCGTGGGGGCGGCGGGGCTGGAGAGGGCTGCGGAGTGGGCGGCGAAGAAGGCGGCCTGGGCCGCTGTGGTGCGCTGCTGCTGCTGGCCGGAGGCCCGGGGAGCGCCGCCTGCTGAGTCGAGGAGGACGGTGAAGGCAGAGGGCAGGACGCGGGAGACCTCGTCGAGGCCGCGGCGCATGGCGCGGACTGCGGTGGGGCCTGCTTCGCCTGTGACGAGGCGGGTGAGGACGCGGAAGACCTCCTCGGTGGCGCAGGTGATGGATTCGGCCCAGAGGTCGGCCTTGTCGCGAAAGTAGAAGAGGAGGTTCTGGCGGCTGAGGGCTGCGTCCTGGGCGAGGAGCTCGAGGCGGGCCTCGGCAAAGCCTTCGTGGGCGAAGCGATCGAGGCAGGCGGCGGCGATGGCGCTGCGGCGGTGTTCGCGGCGGCGATCGGCGCTGGGGGAGGTGGGGGCCATGATTGGGTTTTACCATGGGTCAAATATTGTGTTTTAGGTCAAGAGTATGCCTCCAGCCCGAGCAAACGAAACGAGCGTGAAAACAATAGCTTGGCAACAGGACGCTCCCAAGTGTGCAGTTCCGGTCACACCTGCGTACACAAGTCGCGTTGACAGGGCCGTGACAGGCGCGGTCTAAGGTGCCGATCAGCTTCAGAACCCGCTGCAACGGCAGGCAGCCACGAAGGGACCAAGCCGGTGTCCCCGAGGGCTCGACCTGCCGGCAGCCGCAAGGTCTGGCGACTGCCGGGCCCTGCGCGAAAGATGTGGAGTCTCGAAACGATGCACGCGCATGACGCCGATCCTCCGAACCAACGCCACGCCGGCGCGGCGAAGCACGACGCCGCCGACCCGGCGAAGGCACACGCCGCCAATCCGGCAGCCGAGCGCCCAGGCTCCAGGGCTGCGGCCTTCTACGACGTGGACGGGACCTTGGTGTCCACGAACGTGGTCCACGCCTTCGGCTACTACGCTGCGAACCGCGGGCGGATGATCGAGTCTGGCCTGCGCACGGCAGCAGTGGTGGCGGGGATCCCGCTCTTCTGGGCGGCGGACCAGATCTCCCGGGCGCTCTTCAACGAGCTCTTCTACAA
>Ga0180215_1001393_pt1 | contig 26754 bp, 31 predicted proteins | sample eDN3rd37CBELigBY_FD_128871 | JGI IMG/M metagenome (GOLD analysis project Ga0180215, IMG submission 128871) | Enriched backyard soil microbial communities from Emeryville, California, USA - eDNA 3rd pass 37_C BE-Lig BY (version 2) (version 2) | ecosystem: Environmental > Terrestrial > Soil >...
ATTCACCGGCGATAAAAAAGCCTTTATCGAAAGTGTCCGCAAAGCCCTTTACATGAGCAAAATCTGCTCATACGCACAAGGCTTTGCTCAAATGAGAGCAGCATCCGAAGAATATGGATGGGATCTTAAATACGGCGATATTGCGATGATTTTCCGCGGAGGATGCATTATCCGTGCCCAATTCCTGCAAAAAATTAAGGAAGCATATGACCGTGAGCCTGGTTTAAAGAACCTGCTTCTTGATCCGTATTTCAAGGAAATCGTGGAAAGCTACCAGGATGCTACCCGTGAAATTATCAGTACGGCTGTGAAGAACGGCATCCCTGTACCATGCTTCTCTGCGGCACTGTCCTATTATGACAGCTACCGCACTGAAACTTTGCCTGCAAACCTTCTTCAGGCACAGCGTGATTACTTTGGCGCACACACCTATCAGCGTACAGATAAAGAAGGCATCTTCCATACAAATTGGATGGAGTAATATAAAAAAACAGCGTTCAAAAGGCGCTGTTTTTTTTTGTAATTGCAGGAAGCCGGATCATGGTATCCCCTAAACGAACCCCCCTGCCGCGGCAGGGGGGTTCGAAAATTATTTAACACTGTTCAACATCAAGGTCTGTTACAGGCCACCAGAAGAAACCGTCTTTTTCAAGCATCTGGTCTGCTTCTTTTGGACCCATTGAACCGGATTCATAGTTAGGAAAGCCTGCTTCTTTTGTGTTTTCCCATACGTCGGAAATTTTGTCGACAAAGCTCCAGGAAAGGGCCACTTCATCCCAATGGGTAAAGTTGGTTGCATCTCCGCGCATGCAATCATATAAAAGCCTTTCATAAGCTTCAGGCGTATTCATGTCATCGATGCCTTTGTTGGCAAAATTTAATTTTACCGGTGTGGCTTCCATGTTTTGTCCTGATTTTTGGGCATTCAAATATAGAGTAATGCCTTCTTCAGGCTGAATATGGATGACCAGCAGGTTCGGATTTAACGTTTGCTCAGTCTGATAGTATAAGTTCATCGGAATATCCTTGAACTGGATAACAATTTTCGTTGATTTTGCAGCCATTCTTTTTCCAGTACGAATGTAGATTGGTACACCTGCCCAGCGGAAATTGTCAATCATCAGCTTGCCAGCTACAAAAGTTTCGGTGTTTGATTGTTCATCCACCATCGGCTCTTCATTGTATGCAGGGACTTCCTGTCCGTTTAATTGGCCTTTTCCGTACTGGCCGCGGACAAAGTATTCTTTCACCTGGTCCCCTTCAAGCGGACGCATGGCTCTTAATACCTTCACTTTTTCGGATCTGATTTCATCTGTTGTCAAGCGGATTGGCGGCTCCATTGCCAGGAGGGCAACCATTTGCAGCATATGGTTTTGAACCATATCACGAAGGGCGCCGCTTTTTTCATAGTAACGGCCGCGTTCTTCTACACCCAGTACTTCGCTTGATGTAACCTGGATATTTGAGATGTAGCGATTGTTCCATAAAGGTTCGAAAATGGCATTGGCAAAACGGATAACTTCAATATTTTGTACCATATCTTTCCCTAAGTAGTGGTCAATCCGGTAAATTTCATTTTCTGAAAAAGCTTTTCGAATTTGCTTATTAAGCTGTTTCGCTGATTCCAAATCATGACCAAAAGGCTTTTCAATGACAAGGCGCTTAAAGCCATCCACATCCGTCAGTCCATCTGCTTTTAAATGCTCTGCAATGGTACCGAAAAATTCAGGGGCCATGGCAAGGTAAAAAATGCGGTTGCCTTCAAGGGAATAATGAGCATCCAATTTTTCAGCCACACTCTTTAATGCCAAATAGGAGCCTGAATCCGTCACATCGTGCGAATGATAGTAAAAATGAGAAATAAAATCTTCAAGTTCTCCGTTATCTTTAATAGCTGACTCAACAGAGGCTTTGACACTTGCCTGAAACTCTTCATTCGAGAGCGGCCTTCTGGCGATCCCGACTACCGCGAAACGTTCAGACAGCCTGCCTTTTTTGTACAAGCGGTAAAGTGAGGGAAACAATTTTCTTTTAGCCAAATCCCCCGTTGCCCCAAATATCATTATTAATGCGGTCGGTTTTTCGTTTGATTTCACGATTCTAGAACCTCTTTTCGAAAATATTTCTGTATGTAAGGCTGGACTGGCATTTGCCCGCCCGCAGCTTGAATAAAAGCTGTTATATTGCATTCGCAAAAAACGTCTGTACAAGTATAAAATTGTATCTGTTTAAAGCTATTTTCGCAAATATTAAGTTTGCCTTTTTAACATAGTTTCTTTCTAAAGGCCAGGAACTATCCTGTTAAATAAAACAAAAAACAATTGATTTAAATATTCCGCAGTTGCTGTGGTATATTGTTTATATTCGAACTGGCAAGCTCTGACAGATTTTTTTATCCTGACTGCTGGAAAGGAGGTTGTTTTTTCAATGGATGTTTTTTTCTTGGGAACGGGTGCAGGAATTCCAGCTAAACTGAGGAATGTATCTTCGATGGCTTTAAAGCTCCTGGATGAAAGAGGGAGCATTTGGCTTTTTGACTGTGGGGAGGCTACCCAGCATCAAATACTGCATACAAGCATTAAACCGAGGAGAATTGAAAAAATCTTTATTACACATCTGCATGGAGATCATATCTATGGTCTGCCCGGATTGCTCTCCAGCCGCTCTTTTCAGGGCGGTGATACTGAGGTGACTCTCTACGGGCCAAAAGGGCTGAAAGAATATATTGAAGTCTCGCTCTCTGTCAGCGGTACATACCTTAAATACCCTTTGAAAGTTGCTGAAATCAGTGATGGCACTATATTGGATGAAAAAGACTTTAAGGTGGAAGCGCGCTTGCTCGAGCACGGGATTCCTTCATATGGCTACCGGGTTACTGAAAAGGACCGTCCGGGAACATTGCTCGCGGATAAACTTGCAGAAGCGGGAATTAAGCCGGGTCCGATATATAAGAAAATAAAAAATGGCGAAAACATAGAGCTTGAGAATGGGAGTATTCTGGAAGCAAAAAACTTTCTGGGCCCGGCTCAAAAGGGCAGAATCATCACGGTGCTGGGAGATACCAGGATTTGCGATGCGGCAATAGAATTAGCGGCTCATGCAGACCTATTAATTCATGAGGCAACCTTCTCACAGGGAGAAGAAAAGCTTGCACACGATTATTTCCATTCGACAACCCGGCAGGCTGCCAAAGTCGCGCGTGAGGCGAATGCAAGGAAGCTTTGTCTGAATCATATCAGTTCACGATATGAACGCCAGGATTGGGAACAGCTTGTGAAGGAATCGCAGACAATTTTCCCCAATACGGTAATTGCTGAGGACTTTAAAGAAATTCATATACCGCTTGATAAAGGAGAGGTGAATTAATTGAAAACTTTCTATGTCGTGCGCCATGCAAAGGCTGAGGGCCAGCCTTTCTCTGCCAGATTGACAGAAAGCGGAAGGGAACAGGCATTAAAATTAATTGATTTCTTTAAAGACAAGGAAATTAATCGCATCTATTCAAGCCCTTTTGTGCGGGCGATGGAAACTATCCGGCCGCTTGCACAGTCGAGAAACCTTGAGATTGTGGAGGAAAGCCGTTTGGGGGAAAGGGTGCTATCCTCCATTCTTTTTGATGATTGGCAGGAGAAGCTTAAGCAAAGCTTTTCCGATTTTGAACTGGTTTTCGAAGGGGGAGAATCCCATTCGTCAGGCATGGAACGAGCTGCTTCCCTGCTGGATGAATTAATCGCTTCCAGTGAAAATCATATCGTTCTGGTCAGTCATGGCAATTTATCCACTTTGCTGCTGCGCTATTTTGATGAAAATGCAGGCTTTGAGCATCTTATGAAGATGAGCAACCCGGATGTTTTCGAGATTAAGGCAGATAGTGAGGGTGCGGCATGGAGGCGGATTTGGAACGAAAAGTAATGTCTGGAAAAATTGAATTTTCAAATTTGGCATTGACGGTTTCCTGCAGGCATAATATAATCACACTTATACTTTAAAACATTATATTAAAAAGCTATGAAGAGACTCTATTAAGTCTTATCTCCCTGTTTATAGAGAGCCAGTGGATGGTGAAAACTGGCACAAAGATAAGATGAATTTCATCTTGGAGCTTATCTTTTCTGCTCTATAGCAGGAAAGACGGTTAATCCGTTATATTTCGAGTGGAAAGTCACATGCTTTCAAAAAGGGTGGTACCGCGTGAATCTGATTCGCGTCCCTTTTGAAGTATGTGGCTTTTTTGTTTTTTTGGGGAAAGTTCTAAAAAATGGAAACCCGGCCGGTTTCTATTAAGAAAAGCTCCAGGCGCCAGCTTATCGCCGCCTGGAACCAGGCAGTATCTATATTGTAAATTATGGAGGTACAGGCATGCAGCAAAATGAGCAATGGTCATCGAAGATAGGATTTATTTTAGCCTCGGCCGGTTCGGCAATCGGACTTGGAGCTATCTGGAAGCTTCCGTATGTTACCGGGACAAGCGGTGGTGGAGCATTTATATTATTATTTCTGCTATTTTCACTATTAATTGGTTTTCCGCTTTTGCTGGCTGAGTTTGTGATCGGCCGCAGCACGGGGAAAGAGGCAATCTCGGCATACAAGGATATTGCTCCGGGAACTAAATGGCACTGGATTGGCTACCTTGGCGTATTTACCTGTTTTCTGCTTTTATCGTTTTATAGTGTAATAGGCGGGTGGATTCTGAAGTACATTGTATACGGGGTTACCGGTTCTATGAATGGAGCCGGCAATTATGAAGAGTTATTTGGCACATCCGTGTCAGACTCTGTGTCTGTTGTAGCGGCACAAGGGCTCTTTTTATTAATAACTGTTTTAGTGGTTGCTAAAGGTATCCAGAAGGGTATCGAGCAGGTCAGCAAAATTATGATGCCGGCTTTGTTCCTTTTATTTATTATCTTGATTGCACGATCCCTAACACTGGAAAATGCCATGGAAGGCGTCGCATTCTTCTTAAAGCCTGATTTTTCAAATCTGACGTCTGAAACCGTCCTTTATGCGATGGGTCAATCGTTTTTCTCTCTAAGTGTCGGGGTATCGGTTATGGTAACTTACAGCTCTTATCTATCTAAAAATGAAAATCTGATGCAGCCGGCCTTTTCCGTTGTCGGAATGAATTTGTTTATTTCTATTCTAGCTGGATTGGCTATTTTCCCGGCCGTTTTCTCACTGGGATTTGAGCCGGCTGCAGGTCCTGGTTTATTGTTCATTGTTCTGCCATCTGTTTTTGATCAGATTCTGTTCGGACGAGTGTTCTTGCTCTTATTCCTTGCACTGTTTCTATTTGCAACCTTAACTTCCGCTTTTTCAATGCTTGAGATAGTGGTGGCTGCTCTGACGAATAAGGAGGGAAGAGGCAGAATCCGTGCAGCCTGGCTGACAGGATTGGCAATCTTTATCGTAGGAGTCCCATCTGCACTTTCCTTCAGCAGCCTATCAGATATTTCAATTTTCGGCAAAACGATATTTGACAGTGCTGATTTTCTTGTCAGCAATGTATTAATGCCGGTAGGGGCGCTCTTCATTTCTATTTTTGTTTCATACAAAATGAAGAAGGATCTGCTGAGAAATGAATTGATTCAAGGTTCAAAATCGCTGAATGGAATCTTTTCCGCCTGGTATTTCCTTTTGCGTTATGTAGTGCCTTTGGTTATCATCATTGTATTCCTTGATTCACTGCAGATTATTTAATAGAAAAGGGATGGCGAACCGCCATCCCTTTTCTTTATTTTAATTTCAGAATTTATAACTTTGTATACCTTGAGAGCTGTCTAGCGCAAGCAGCCTGCCCCCTCGAGGTGAGGCCCCACGATGGGGGTCATGCAGACGTTGCCGCAGGTCAAGGAAAGTTGCGGCAGCGATCGCACATCCGAAAGCGGCAGCTTTTTGGGAGGATGTGGCGTTCTTAGTCTGCGTTCCTTCGTGGGCAAGGTGCTTCTGCTTTTCTTTAAATCCAGCCGCGTTCATATTGCTTAGGTGGTTCAATTGCTGCTCCAAGTTCCTTTGCTGCTGTGCGAGGCCAATAAGGGTCCCTCAGCAATTCCCTCGCAATGAAGATTAAATCTGCCCGTCCGTTTTGCAGAATTTCTTCTGCCTGCAGGCCGGATGTAATTAGCCCGACTGCACCAGTCTGAATATTGGCACCTTCCTTAATGGTTTCAGAGAATTTGACCTGGTAGCCCGGGTAGCTATTTATTCTAGCCGGCACTACCGCTCCGGAACTTACGTCAATAAGATCCACTCCCTGCTCCTTCATCCATTTTCCCATTTCTGCATAATCCTCTGCAGTTAACCCCTCATCATGATAATCATGTGCTGATACTCTAACAAACAAAGGCCCACCCCAAACGGTTTTAACTGCTTCAATGACTTCACGGAGGAAACGGTAGCGGTTTTCGGCTGATCCCCCATACTCATCACTTCGTTTATTGCTTAGCGGTGAAAGAAACTCATTGATCAAGTAGCCGTGTGCCGCATGAATTTCAATTACTTCAAAGCCGGCTTTCTTCGCCCTTTCAGCCCCTTTTTTGAATGCCTCCACAGTTTCAGACACTTCTTCTTTTGTCATTTCTTTAGGTGTTTTCATTTTTTCATTAAAAGCAATAGCTGATGGGGCGAGAATTTCCCCTTCGACAGTCGCTTTTCTGCCGGCATGTGCAAGCTGTATCCCAGCTGATGCCCCGTGTTCTTTCATTAGCCCGGTTAATTCTTTCAGGCCTGCGATATGGTCATCGTTCCATATTCCCAGATCCTGCGGAGAAATACGTCCCTGCGGAGTTACAGCAGTTGCCTCCAGGATGATTAATCCCACCTGGCCAACAGCCCGGCTCGTATAATGTGTCCGGTGCCAGTTTTCAACCATGCCGTCTTCATTATGGCTTGAGTACATGCACATCGGTGCCATAACAATTCTGTTCTTAAAGGTGATTCCTTTAATTGTTAAAGGGGAAAAAAGCTTTGTTTCCATAATCAATGCCTCCTTATTTCGCTATCCTAAATATTAAGTATATCAGGCGATTCCGCAAATGAAAAAGAACATGCACTTAGGAAGGTGTTTGCTTACTTCAGCGTTTATTCCTGAGTTCGCTTAATCTATATAATGTACCTCTCCAGACAATGCCGCCCCTTACAAAGGTTAGAATGCTGGCACGAAGTATGGAATAAATAAACAGGAGAGCTGTAATTGGAAATACAACAAACAGAAGCGGGGAAAATTTGGACATTCTTTTTGTAATAATTGTATAAACAACTGCTAAAAAAATGATGTTTACAAGGCTTAAACTGAAAATAACTTTTTCGGCTGAAAAAATTGTGATAAAGGGAAGCACCTGAGAAATGAATGTGCCGGCAATTGCAAACAGAACCATGCTAACCCGGTAATGAAGGCCTGCAAAAGTATTTTTCTCCAATCCTTTGAAGGCCTCTTTTAAGCTTTCATACCATTCAACTTCAATCAGGTCCATCGCCGTTGCAAATTTCTGTTTGAGGCCATTTTGTTTTATTTTCATTCCAAGCATTAAATCATCATCAGGCCGCATTCTTATTGCTTTATGTGTTCCGATTGCTTCATAGGATTGCCTGGATACCATGTTAAATGCCCCAATGCCAATGCCGGTTTTGGAACGTTGATTGTTCGCCAGCCAGGGGCGTTTATAATAGGAAAAACCGAAAAGAAAAAAAGCAATGAACGTGTTGAGCCAGAAACTCCTTCCCATCAAGCTCGGTGCCGCGGTTAAATGGTCAAGGTCATTCTTACTAAAATAATGAACCGCCTTGCTGAGGGCCTCCTTTTTAAATAATACATCAGCATCTGTGAACAAAATTAATTCCCCTGATGACTCCAAATATCCCATGTAAAGGGCATGGTTTTTTCCAAGCCATCCACTGGGAAGAGTCTTGATATCGATACACTTAACCCTTGAATCACTTTTCTGGAGGCGGTCCATGATGCTTCCTGTGCTGTCGGTTGAACGATCATTGACCAATATCCATTCAATGCGTTTATAGCTTTGCTGCAGCTGGGTTTTTAAGCTCTCCTCAAGCCTGGCTTCTTCATTCCTTGCCGCTGTTATGATAGAAAGAAGAGGGCCATCAGTCATCGTATTGCTATCTTCAAGGCGGTCCAGGCTTTTTAGTCCCAGAACGGCATCAATTAGTACTGCAATCCATACAAGGAGGCTTGCGCTTAATAGAATAGTGAGCATTTGCGTGTTTCTCATCCTTTTTTCATAGTTTGCAATAAGGAGACGTAATTACAGGGGAGATGCCCCTAGCTAAATTTTCACTGTGCTGCTGAAGCTTTGGCCAAGCCGTCTGGATTGGGCTGTCGCTTCCTTGATGCATTCAATAAAGGCTCGCTGCACCCCGTTTGCTTCAAGCACTTTTACACCTGCTTCTGTGGTGCCGCCGGGGCTTGTTACTTCCTTCCTAAGCTGCTGAGGATCCTTGGCCGACCTGGCCAGCATTTCGGCTGCCCCGATGAGGGTTTGGATGATGAATTCTTTCGCCATCTCCTTTTCGAGCCCGATTTCTTCCGCGCTTTTTTCCATGGCTTCTGCAAGATAATAAATATACGCTGGTCCGCTGCCTGACAGACCTGTCACGGCATCGAGCTGACGTTCCTCAACAAACGCTGACTTTCCCACTGTATCAAAAATGCCTCTTACTGCTTCCATCTGTTCTTTGGTCACTCTTTCATTAGCCGATAAGGCGCTCGCTGACTTTCCGACGGCTGCCGATGTATTCGGCATGGCTCTCACGACTGGCAGCTTTTTTTCCGCCAATAGTTCAATGCTTTCGATTGAAACGCCTGCCAGAACAGAAATGATCAGCATATCTTCCTGTAAATAAGGTTTTATTAGAGTAATGGCATCCGCTGCATCTTTTGGCTTCATCGCTAAAATAACCGTTTCAGCCCCCCTGAACAGTTCACTGTGATTATAAGTTGTCTGAACGCCATAGGCTTTTTGCATGGATTGCAGCTTTTCCCTGCTGCATTTGTTTGTGACCCAAATATTGCTGCCGGTTATGAGCCGGCTTTCAATCATTCCTGATATTAACGCTTCTGCCATTGATCCTGCTCCAACAATAACTAATTTTTTCATTTGCTGTTATTCCTCCTTTATTGATCCAAATGCCGGCTGACTAAAATAAAAAAAGCCTTTCCATCCAGTAAAGGACGAAAAGACTATGCTTCCGCGGTACCACCTTCATTGCCTTTCCTTCTGAGTGCAGCATGCCTGCTGCATCCGCTGTCTTTGAAAAGGCATCTCGATCCCGATAACGCCGGGGGTGCGTTTAGGTTTTCCTAACAGCTCATAAGGCAGGTTCAATGGTCAAGTGGACTGTGAAGCCTTTCAGCCGCTGAGCTTCACTCTCTTTCGCCGTTTTCCATTTACTAATCTTATTCATCGCTATTTTCCTGCTGTCCAATAGTGCAGCTTGGTTTGTGAAATCAAATTTTAATTGTGATTATGCAAGAAGACACGCTTATTTGTCAAGCAGTATTTTCCTAAAAAATATTAATAATGCGCAAAAGTTATGTGAAAATAATGACAATTGATAAAAAGAACGGTACACTTATTTTTATATATGAAGATTTCTAAATTATGTTATGGAATTTCGGTAATTTGTACGCATGGCAAATGCTGATATTTTAAGGGTAAAACAAGTTGGTTTATCTAAAGGGCATATGGACTGTATGACTTGGATGGCCTGCGGAAGTATATAAAAAAACAGCTTTATTTTATTTAAATATAGTGATTTAGGGGGATTGTTAAAATGGCAAATTGGAAGAATGGAATTGCAAAGCTTGTTATCCCGACACCTTTTCCTGTCGGTGACGTTAATGTATATGCAGTGAAAGGGGAAAAGCTGACTCTTGTTGATGCCGGCCCTAAAACGGATGAAGCATGGGAAGCCTTAAAATCCCAGCTTAAAGAGCTGAATTTAACTCCCGGTGATTTTGAACAGGTTGTCCTCACACATCATCATCCCGATCATGCCGGGCTGCTTGACTTTTTCCCTGATAATCTCGATTTGTTCGGGCACCGGGTTAACCAAAGGTGGCTGTCCCGGACGGACCAATTTCTAAAATTTCATGATGAATTTTACATAAAACTGTTCAATGAATTTGGGATTCCTGAAAGTTATTTTTCCTTTATAAATAAGATGAAAAAGACTCTGCGCTATTCCTGCAATCGTACTCTGACGGGCGAACTGGAGGAAGGCAGGCAGCCTGAAGGGCTGGACGATTGGACGGTAATGGAGACACCCGGGCATGCACAGAGCCATATAGGTTTGTTCAGGGAGAAAGATGGTGTATTTCTTGGAGGAGACCATTTGCTTGCACACATTTCTCCTAATCCCATCCTGGAGCCGCCGCTTCCCGGCAATACGGAACGGCCAAAGCCGCAGATTCAGTATAATGAGTCGCTGAAAAAGCTGCAGCAGCTTCCAATATCCCTTTTTTACTCTGGACATGGCGAGGATATTACAAATGTGAATGAGTTAATAAACGAAAGGCTTGGACGGCAGCATGAGCGGGCAATGAAAGTAAAGGCATGGCTCGAGTCCGAATCGCTCACTGTTTTTGAAGTGTGCCGCCGCCTTTTTCCGAAAGTTTATGAGAAGGAGCTTTCCCTGACGATTTCCGAAACGGTCGCTCAGCTTGACTATTTACATTCAATAGGAGAGATTTATATAAATAAAGAGGAGGAAGCATTCTTGTATTCCGCATCAAAAGAGGTGGTTTGATTTGTCAGACAGATTAAAGAATAAAAATGTGATTATTACAGGTGCATCCGGAGGGATCGGGGCCCAGATGGCTGTCCTTTGTGCCGAGAGGGGAGCGAACCTTGTCCTTCTTGCCCGCAGTTTTGACAAATTGCAGGAACTGCAGGCAGATTTGCTGAGGCGTTTTTCAGTGGATGTTTACATACATAAACTTGATGTTTCGGACACTGACGAGGTCTCGGCTGTTTTTTCCGAGGTACTTGCCCGGTTTGATCATATAGATGTTCTTGTGAATAATGCCGGGTTCGGCGTTTTCCGGGAAGCGCATGAAGCAAACGTTGAAGAAATAAAGGGAATGTTTGATGTAAATGTAGTTGGTTTAATGGCTTGCACCAGCATGGTGCTGCCGGTGATGAGGAAGCAGAGGAGCGGCCATATTATCAACATCGCCTCACAGGCGGGCAAAATTGCCACACCGAAATCCAGTGTCTATTCCGCAACCAAGCATGCTGTTCTTGGCTATACGAACAGCCTTCGGATGGAGCTGGCTGACAGCAATGTCTTTGTGACTGCTGTTAATCCCGGACCGATTGAGACAAACTTCTTCAATATTGCCGATGAAAAAGGCACATATGTGAAAAATGTCAGCAAATTTATGCTTAAGCCCGAATATGTTGCGCTCAAGGTAGTTAATGCAATGCTCCGGCCGGTCAGGGAAATTAATCTTCCTCGGTGGATGAATGCGGGAAGCATCGTCTATACACTTTTTCCAGGGCTTTTCGAAAAAATTGGAAAACGTGCATTCAATCAGAAATGAAAAGAAGCCGGAGCAATCGCTTTGGCTTCTTTTTCATTCAAAAATATGGTGAACCAGTAATATACCCGTATACCACATCATTTACTATTTCATGCAGCTCGCTGTCTGCTTCTTTATTTTTCTCCTCTATTACTTTATTGAATATCTCTGCAAATTCCCTGCTCTCAAACGAAATGGAATGGCTGTCCTCGTTATATTGCTTTAAACAGTTTTGAACCATTTTATATATCAGTTTTTTGTTCATTATTTTTGCACCTCAAGCTGATTATACTGGCTTCTGGTAATATCGGCACCTGGCAAAAGAACCTGTTTTAAGAAAAAACGCGTAAAATTTCCATTGAAACCGAACGCATATTCGCTTAATATAATGGGTATACATATATAGAACGGATGTTCTTGTTTGTTTTTATTGGATTCAGGAGCTGCCGGCCAGCATAAGCAGGTACGGCGCCTTGCGCTTTTCTGAAGGAGGATGTCGATGTCATGGTTGATTACAGCGCAATGCCGAATAATCAAATTTTGTGTGTTGATATGAAGAGCTTTTATGCAAGCTGTTCTGCTGTCATGCTTGGTCTGGATCCTCTTGATTGCTATCTTGTAATTGCCGGGAATGTGGAACGGAAGGGCAGCGTTGTTCTGGCTGCCTCTCCGCGAATGAAAAAAGAGTTTGGGATAAAGACAGGGGCCCGCCTTTTTGAGGTTCCAAATGATCCGCGCATTAGAATTGAGGAGCCGAAAATGGCGACTTATTTAAGAATCTCCACTGAAATCACCAGGGTGTTTAACCGTTATGTCCCCAAGGAAGCCATCCATACCTACAGTGTCGATGAAAGTTTTATAAAGGTAGACGGTGCAGTGCATCTCTGGGGTGATGCCCAGACAATTGCCTGGAAAATAAAAGATGATATTGAACGGGAATTTCAGCTCCCCTGTGCCATAGGAATAGGGCCTAATTTGCTTATGTCAAAGCTCTGCCTGGATCTTGAGGCGAAAAAAAAGGGGGTTGCTGAATGGACGTACGAAGATGTGAAAGCAAAGCTGTGGAATGTATCCCCTTTAAGGGAAATGTGGGGCATCGGCCGCCGTGTTGAAAAGACATTGAATGGAATGGGGATTTTTACAGTTGGACAGCTTGCCCGCTATGATCTGGCTAAGCTTGAAAAAAAGTTTGGGATTATGGGCAATCAGCTCTATCACCATGCATGGGGTATTGATCTGTCGGAAATAGGGGCACCGATCATGGAAGGGCAGATCAGCTTTGGGAAAAGCCAGATTTTACTGAGGGATTATAAAGAGGAAAAGGAAATTAAGCATGTGGTCCTTGAGATGTGTGAGGAAGTGGCAAGAAGGGCCCGCAGCCACCGCAAAGCCGGAAGGACCATCAGTTTTGGCCTTGGCTACAGCCAGGATGAATTTGGAGGAGGCTTTTACCGCTCAAGGACAGTTGACCAGCCAACCAATATTACGATGGATCTTTATCGCGTTTGCCTCGAGCTTTTTGACGAGAATTATGAGGGCAAAACAGTGCGTCAGATTTCCATTTCCCTCGGCAATATTACGGATGACAGCGAAATGCAGCTGAATCTGTTCGATTTGGATGGCTGGAAAAAAAGGGAGCTCGGCTACACAGTGGACCGGATCCGCTCCAAGTTTGGAGGAGGAGCTTTGCTAAGAGCCGTCTCTTATACAAGCGCAGGAACCGCCAAGCACCGTGCGACATTGGTTGGCGGCCATAAAATGTAAAAGGGGGTCAGCTCATGATTCGCGATCGGGGCAGAATAAAATGGACTTCTATGATGCTGCCGGAACATGTAAAGCTCTTGAGAGACTGGGCAGAGGAAGATACGTACGAGCAAAAGCGGGAATTGGATGAGCAGAAATTTGAATATATGAATGAAATTCTTTCGGAGGCAATGGAATTTCAAAAAAGCGTTACACTTACTCATTACAGGGGCAGAAATTATGAACTGGTCATCGGGAGCATCCATTACTGGGATGAACTTGGCCAAAAGCTTCATATTGTTGATCGATTTGGGGAGATTCACCGTATTTCCATTAACGCTATAGCGGATGCGCGGTTCACGGAAGAATAGAGCTGTCTGAACTGGATGAAATTAAAACGGGTAGTTTTTGGGCGCGGGAAGCACCTTAACAGCAGGGGGTGTAAGAAATATGCCTAGAGGAAAAGAACTGGAACAGCTGCCGATGGCTAATATCGCACCAGGGGCAGGAGAAGACAGTACGGACAGGGACCGGGAAATGCTACAGGGGATTGTACAGGATGAAAGAGCAACACCCGCAGGAATAAAAAATGAAAAAAAACGGGGATGACTGTCCCCGTTTTCCACCCTTATTGCTTGTCGTCGAGAGCTTTCTCCGCACGGACACAGGATTGGAAAGTTCCTTTATGAGTGCCGTCACAAAATGGGATTTTTTGGGACCTCCCGCAGCGGCAAAGGGAGAAGGTTTGTTTTGTTTCAAATTTATTGCCATCCATATCAATTAACTCTACATCACCTGTTACACGCAGCGATCCATTATCCATTACTTTAATCTGCGCCTTTGACATATCCAATCATCCTTTCACATTTTGGTGGCTGAATAAGCAACTGTCTCTTTCAGAAGCATGTTATTCCTATCTGTGTTAAAATACAGCATATGCAAAGGGGAGGTAGTTTTAAACATGGAAATTGCATTAACTGAATTGGCGGCTGAAAAATTGTCCGAACGGATTGCCGGCAAAGATGGATTCATAAAACTAAAGTATGATATAGATGGCTGCGGCTGTGTAGTAAGCGGGGTAACGGCTCTCTGGCTTGTTAATGACCTGGATGAAGATGACAGGGAAATTAAAACGAACGCTGGCAGCATATATGCGGAAAAATCAAAGGAAGTATTTTTGGATGACGATTTAACAATAGACTTTTCAGTGAAAGCAAATTGCTTTCAGTTAAAAAGCCCAAATCAGTATTTAAACCCTAGGATGAGCTTTATTGATAAAACAAAATAATGATGTAGCAGGCGGCCGCTGAGGGAAGGCGGTCTTTTTTAATAGGTTACATAGGTAAAAATACCCTTCCAAAATTCTGGAAAATAAGGTTTTAATATATTAGTAAAAGGTTACAGGCTAAATAGAATAACAATAACAAAGATGTTTTGTCATTATTGGTGAAGAGAGAGTGCTGATGGGGGGAGATTCGAATGAAGCAGAAGTTATTTTTGCTGGCGGCAGCTTTCCTGATGCTGTCAGGGTGCAGTACAGCAACAATGGGCCAGGCGATTGATGATGGAATTCCATTCAACGTAAAAGAAGTCTTACATAAAGAAAAAGTAAAAGATGGAGTCATACTGCTGTATTTAACGCAGCAGAATGATGGACAAAACGAGGTCGAGGCCATGGCGGCTGCCTATTTGAAGGGCAGTGACAAAAAAGGCTGGAAAAATGAAGGCCATAACCATTGGGAATATTATGAGAATGAACATATGACCGTTTATAAAGATACTTTTTATGATTACGATAAGGAAGGTAAATTAGAAAACAGATTACCGATTATTTTTGGCGAGATTCAGAGCGGAGATATAAAAAAAGTAGAGGTGGCCGGCAAGGAAGAGAAATTTGAAGAAGCGGCTATTATTAAAAAAGAAAACAAACGCTATTATTTTAAAATGGGAGATTTTCATACTGCAAGAGGGCTGTCGGCAGAGGGCAAGGAAATCATAAAGAAAAAGAAAAATTAGAGGATCCTATATGAAGCAGCTGGCTCACATTGAAGCCAGCTGTTTCTATTGTGATAAAGTATCTTTGCTGCTGACATACTGATCCAAAAACTCGTCGATGACTTTTTCATAATCTTCTCTGTTTTCATTGAAGGATTGGGCATGGATTCCATTGACAGCAAGGTAAAGTTGTTTAGGGCCTTTTTTCTTCTCGTATAAAGCCTCGGACATGGTCGGCAAAATAAAATCATCTTTTTCACTGTGTATGAACAGGATGGGTTTCTTTATATTTTCAATTACAGAAATAGGCGATACATCTGCGATGGAGTATTTCTCACGCATCCGCAGAAATAGATCGGCAACAGGCAAAAAGAGCTTTGGAGACAGCCTCATTTCTGCTTTCAGACGGTAAGCCAGCTGCTCTTTAAAGTCTGAAAAAGGGCAATCGGCGATGTAAAAGTCGGCACCGTCTTCGAGCATTCCCGCATAGAGGATCATTGTAGCAGCTCCCATGCTTTCGCCATGAATGCCAATCTGAATAGTTGGCCCTTTTTCCGCTTTAAGCCAATCAATAATTGCTTTTAAATCAAACTTTTCATAATGTCCGTAACTTGTCGTTCTTCCTCCGGATTCTCCGTGGCGGCGATGATCATAGATAACCGCATTAAATCCCCGGTCCAAAAAAAGGTTCATATATTTAATCGAGTTCATTTTATTTTCCGTAACCCCGTGGGAAATAACAATATAGCGACTATTTTTATGCGGTTCGACAGCCACAGCTTTTAAGTTATAGCCAAATGGGGAGGGAATAAGCACTTCTCTTTTTGGCAGGCTTTCATACTTGATAAGATCAAGTCTGCCGGACTCCTTCTCCCTTTCTAAAATAAAGTCATCTTCCTTCTTTCTCATAAACATAAGCCTATTGGTAAAATAGACGCCGAGTGATGAAAGAAAGAGTACGATGGAAAATAAATAACGTAAAAACCTTCTCAAACCCATCCCTCCATCTTTTTTCTTTATTTTACCATTCCGGATAAAATTAAAACAGAGATGTGAGCCGGGACATGCAGAAATTTCAGAAGGAATCTCGGCATGAAAAAAGCCGCTTTTCGGCGGCTTATTGCTTTGCGTTTTGTCTTTTAGTTGGATGAATTGCCTTTTCTAAATCCTCGGCAGCAATCGTCTGGTTTACTGTATCGGAATTCGGCTTTCCCTTCTGGCTATATCCTTTATCGCGTTTTTGGCTCATCGGATAATCCCCCTTCTAATAGGCTTCAGCTGATTTGAGTTCGTCAGCTGCTTTAGCAGTTGCTTTCATCTAATAAGATGCTATAAGAAAGGGCGTATTATTCATCTTAAGAAGCTGCTATTGAACAGTTTGAGCGTTCAGCCTGAAATAGGTGCTTTCAATCGGCCTGGAAAGATGAGGCTGAACAATTTTTACCGCTTCAAGTAATTGATTAAGATTAACATTGGTTTCAATTCCCATACGCTCTAGCATATACACAACATCTTCAGTTGCCGCATTGCCTGCAGCGCCCGGGGCAAATGGGCATCCGCCAAGTCCTCCGGCGGAAGTATCAAAGCGGTCGACACCTGCCTGTAAGGCTGCAAAAATATTAGTGAGGGCCATTTTTCTTGTGTCATGGAAATGTGCAGTCAGCAGGGTAGTTGGAAACTCTTCTTTTAAACGGGAAAAAAGCCCGTGCGATTCATGGGGAGCAGCCATCCCGATTGTATCTGCCACGCTTAATTCATCAGCCCCTGCGTCAACAAATTGACGGCATAGCCCAACTGTATCTTCAGGGTCGATTGCTCCTTCATACGGACAATGAAATGCCGTAGAGATGCAGGCGCGGACAAAGTAACCTTTCTCCTTCAGTTCTCCGATAATCGGCTTTAGTTCATCCATGCTTTCCTGAGTGGATTTATTAATATTTTTCTTATTAAATGTATTGCTTACACCGACGAAAACGGCAACGGCCCGGCATTCAGTCATATATACCCTTTCAATGCCCTTGCGGTTTGGGGCCAGCACGATATCCCTTGTATTTGCATCAAGGCAATCTGCCGTAATTTCAGCTGCATCCCCCATCTGCGGAACCCACTTAGGAGACACAAATGAAGTAAGCTCCAATTCTGTTAATCCTGCATTTTTTAAACTTCTAATAAAGTCTTTCTTGACTTCGGTGGGTACAAAGGACTTTTCATTTTGCAGTCCATCCCGAGGGCCCACTTCAATGATGGTTACTTTATTTGGAATTGCAAGCGTCATGTTTTCCTCTCCCGTTACATATTTTAGATTGTGCCTGGTAAGCGTTTTCTTAAAAATGTTAAATCCCTTGAATTTATTGTAGTAGGAAAGCATTTTTGATTGCAAGAATAATAAAAATTTTGACAAAATAAAAGGAATTTTGAGATCTTGGCACGAATACAAGCAGAGAGATGTTTTGAAAGGATGAGAGAGATGGCACAAACAGAAGTCGTAATAGTCAGCGCTGTCCGGACAGCAATCGGCAGTTTTAATGGAAGCCTTAAAGACGTATCAGCACCAGAGCTTGGGGCGATTGCGATAAAAGGCGCACTTGAAAAAGCAGGTGTAACCCCGGATCAGATAGATGAAGTAATCCTGGGGAATGTCCTGCAGGCAGGTCTGGGACAGAATCCGGCAAGGCAGGCAGCTCTTAAAGCGGGCCTTCCTGAAAGCGTTTCCGCGATGACGATTAATAAGGTCTGCGGTTCCGGGCTGAAAGCAGTTCATTTAGCTGCACAGGCCATTTTAGCCGGTGATGCAGAAGCGGTGATTGCTGGCGGCATGGAGAATATGAGTCAGGCTCCTTACATACTGAAAAATGCAAGAAATGGCTTTAAAATGGGAGATCAAAAGCTTATAGATTCGATGATATCAGACGGGCTCTGGTGTGCATTTAATGATTACCATATGGGAGTTACTGCTGAGAATCTCTGCTCTAAATACGAGCTGAGCCGGGAAGAACAGGACGAATTCGCAGCAGCCAGCCAGGAAAAGGCGGCAAAGGCAATTGAAGAAGGAAAATTCAATGATGAAATCGTTCCTGTGGAAATTCCTCAGCGAAAAGGGGATCCGATTGTTTTTAATACAGACGAGTATCCAAAAAAAGGGACGAATGCTGAAAAGCTCGCAGGCCTGCGCCCGGCGTTTAAGAAAGACGGCAGCGTAACAGCCGGTAATGCTTCCGGGATTAATGACGGTGCTGCGGTATTGCTTGTTATGAGCAAAAAGAAAGCAGATGCACTTGGACTTAAGCCATTAGTAACGATTAAAGGAAATGCAAGTGCAGGTGTGGATCCAAGCATCATGGGCATTGGCCCTGTTGCTGCGGTAAAAAAAGCTCTTGAAAAGGCTTCTGTTTCCATGGATGAATTGGAGCTTATTGAAGCAAACGAAGCATTTGCAGCCCAGTCGCTCGCAGTTGACAGGGAGCTTCGTTTTAACAAGGAGATTCTGAATGTAAATGGCGGGGCAATTGCGCTCGGACATCCAATCGGCGCAAGCGGTGCAAGAATTCTTGTAACTCTTATTCATGAGATGCAAAAAAGACAGGCGAAAAAAGGCCTTGCAACTCTATGCATCGGCGGTGGCCAGGGGGTAGCCACGGTGGTGGAGCTTGCATAGGAATATCGAAAATAAATGAAAAGCAAAAAAATTGAGTATTTCAATGAAAGGAGTGATTGAAGTGAAGAAAATTTGTACTTCCTTCAGTGAAGCAGTTCAGGAAATTCATGATGGCGCTGTCCTTATGGTTGGCGGCTTCGGTCTGTGCGGAATCCCTGAAAACCTTATTCTTGCTTTAGTTGATAAAGGGGTCAAGGACCTTACTGTCATTTCAAATAACTGCGGTGTTGATGATTGGGGGCTTGGGCTGCTATTAAAAAATAAACAGATTAAGAAAATGGTCGGTTCTTATGTCGGCGAAAACAAAGAGTTTGAGAGACAGGTTCTTTCAGGCGAAATTGAAGTAGAGCTGCTGCCTCAAGGAACGCTGGCGGAAAAAATTCGTGCAGGCGGTGCCGGCATTCCTGCTTTTTATACGCCGGCAGGAGTAGGCACACCGATTGCAGAGGGGAAAGAAACCAAGGTTTTTGACGGCAAGGAATATCTCCTTGAAGAGGCACTGAAAGCAGACTTCAGCCTTGTAAGAGCATGGAAGGGCGATAAAATGGGCAATCTTGTATATCACAAAACTGCCCGGAACTTCAATCCGATGATTGCAGCAGCAGGCAAAGTGACAATTGCAGAAGTGGAGACACTTTATGAAATTGGTGAATTGGATCCTAACTATATTCATACGCCGAGCATCTATGTCCAGTCGCTGATTGAGGGAAAACAGGAAAAGCGCATTGAAAGACTGACTGTGAAGAAATAGATACGGACGGAAGGAGAGGGACTCATGAGTAACGATAAAGCAGCAGTCCGCGAGAAAATTGCCAGACGTGCTGAGAAAGAAATTGAAAATGGCTTTTACGTTAATTTGGGAATCGGCATGCCGACATTGGTTGCAAACTATATTTCTGATAATAAAGAAGTAGTCCTTCAATCTGAAAATGGATTACTGGGAATTGGACCATACCCTGCCGAAAGCGAAGTTGATCCGGATTTAATTAATGCAGGAAAAGAAACAGTTACCGCAATTTCGGGGGCCTCCTATTTTGATAGTGCTGAATCTTTTGCGATGATCAGGGGAGGCCATGTGAATATTGCCATTCTCGGCGGCATGGAGGTTTCTGAAAAAGGGGATCTGGCAAACTGGATGATTCCCGGGAAAATGATCAAGGGAATGGGCGGTGCAATGGATCTGGTTCATGGCGCCAATAAAATCATCGTCATCATGGACCACACCAATAAAAATGGAGATTCGAAAATCCTTAAAGAATGCAGCCTGCCTTTAACAGGAAAAAACGTTGTTGACCGCATTATAACTGAGCGGGCAGTCATCGATGTCACTGATTCTGGTTTGAAGCTTGTTGAAGTCGCTAAAGGCTTCACAATCGAGGACATAATCAATTCAACAGAACCTGAATTGCAAATTGATGAAAACGTTGTAACAGAAGCTTATTAATTTCTTTTGAAAAGTACAGCTGCATGCTGTGCTTTTCATTATTTTTGAATTGTTTTTTAATAAATTTCAGTGTTTATATTTGCACATAACTCAATGTCCTGCGGGAGGAGGCTCTCGTTCCTCCCCGCGGGAAAGCTTGAGTGCCTGCAGCGGAAATCAACGGGCAGCATTCAAAAGTGCAAACAACTAATGAGAAATAGAAATAGGCCTCTTAATAAGAGGTTGAAAGAAAAGAGGAGAAAAAATGAGTTTTTCATTTAAAGGAATCGATCATATCCAGCTGGCAGCTCCAAAAGGCTGCGAGGATGCAGCGAGGAAATTTTACGGTGAGCAGCTTGGACTGAAGGAAATTCCCAAGCCTGAAAATCTTCAGAAGCGCGGCGGCTGCTGGTTTATATGCGGAGATCAGGAAATCCATATCGGGGTGCAGGAAGGCTTCCTGCCGGCCAAAAAAGCCCACCCTGGATTTATTGTAGAAAACCTCGAAGACTTGAGAAGCAGTCTCCAAGAGCAGAAGATAGCTATAAAGGAAGAACCGCCAATAGAAGGAAGGAAGCGATTCTTTGTTGATGATCCATTCGGAAACAGAATTGAGTTCCTGGAGTATTTGTCGTAATAGCCATGCAGCCTGTTCCTTCATGAATAAAAAAATATGATATAATAAATGGCAAAATTAGTTGATGAGGGGATTATATGAAAAAGAAAAAACACCATTCCCAGCCTAAAAAAGACGATAAGCCAGTCACGCTTGGCGATATGCTAAACCAGGACTTAATGGAGCAATTAAAAGGGAAAAAGCAGGAATTAAAAGCTGCCGAAGATAAACAGAAGGAAGAAGATGAGCGCAAAAAAAGAGAGGAAAGAAGACTGCGCGAAAAAAATAAAAGTTTTGAAGAACTGCTTGGAGAAAGCGATCTTAACTGGAAAGAGTTCAAATAATAAGAAAAGCGGAAGGCGCACGCTTAGCAGCTTAGGCCCGAGAGCCGATGGTGCCTGAGCTGGACAGTTATCTAACTTCAGAAATTACATATTCTTATCTTTCAAAAAAAGAAGGGGCTGACTTTCCATCAGCCCCTTCTTTTCTCATTATTACAAGCTATTATTATCGATGCTGCTCATATTTGTTTAGCTTGGCAATGGATTGAATAATAGTCAATTCATCTTTATTCAGGGGATTAGCTCTTATTGCTCTTGCATTTGCTCTAACTTGCTCTGCCTTGCTGGCACCTGCCGTCACGGAAGCGACAGCGGGATCCGCAAGATTATACTGAAATGCTATCTCAGTCATGGAGCGCTCATCCGAAATTTTTTCCCTGATGCTGGTAAGCGTTTCTTCCAATTCAGCATAGCTGTAATCCAAATAGCCTTTCTTTTTAACTGACTCCGTTGCCTTATACAGCATTTTGTCGCTGAGCAGACCTTTAGCGAGCGGACCTCTTGTAACCGCGCTGATGCCTTTTTGATTTAGAAGCGGTAAAGCTTCTTCTTCCGGTCGCCGATCTAGAATGCTGTATTGCATCATGACCGAAATGATGGAGGACTTTGAAGCATATTCACGGATCACATTTGGACGGATGGAGGATATGCCATATTGCCGGATGTATCCTTCTTCCTTCAGTTCCTCAAATGCTTCAATGGTTTCATCAATAGGATCTTCAATCGTGCCTCCATGAAGCTGATATAAATCAATATAGTCTGTGCCCAGCCTTTTTAAACTGTCCTTTACAGCTTCTTTGATGTGGCTTTTTGAGGGATCCCAGCTCCAGCCATCTTTATTATTATTCCAGCGGTTGCCGGCTTTGGTAGCAATGATAACCTGTTCCCGGACACTCTTTAAGGATTGTCCGACAAGCTTTTCATTTTCGCCAAAGTCATATAAGTCAGCTGTATCAAAATAATTGATTCCTTCCTCAAGGGCAGCTTCAATAATCTCCTGAGCCTGGGAAGGGTTGGTGCCAATTGACATGCAGCCCAGCCCAAGCTCGCTTACGTACAAGTCTGAGTTTCCAAGTCTTCTCTTTTTCAAGTACCCACCTCATTTGAGTGTTTTCTATAATTGTACATAAACAAATGAGGCATACTCAAATTTAGAGGCTTATCATTTTATATTGTTCTGAGATTCAACCCAGTCTTTTACAAGAACGTACTGCCTGCTGTATTGTTTTAATTTCTCACGGACTTCCCAGGCTTTTCCGGTCAGAATAATTCCCCTTTTGTGGACATACACCTTCATGCCATACTCCCCCTCATCAAGTATGATAAAATGTATGAGCAATCATTATCGGAATAGAACAGGAGTGACTTAAAAACAATGAGCCGCCTAGAAGAAAGAACGATTAATACGGAAAAAATCTTCACTGGTAAAGTCATTAGTCTGCAGGTGGAAGATGTTGAATTGCCGAATGGCAAAACATCGAAGCGGGAAATTATCAAACATCCCGGGGCAGTAGCTGTATTGGCTGTAACAGAAGATAATAAAATAGTGATGGTCGAACAATATAGAAAAGCGCTGGATAAGATTATTGCTGAAATCCCTGCCGGAAAGCTTGAAGCAGGAGAAGAGCCCAGAGTTTGTGCAGAAAGGGAACTTGAAGAAGAAACGGGGTACGGCTGCACGGAAATGGAATGGCTGATCTCATTCTACACTTCTCCTGGATTTGCCGATGAGCTGGTACATTTATATATAGCAAAGGGTCTTATGAAAAAAGAAAATGCCGCTTCGCCTGATGAGGATGAATTTGTGAATCTTATGGAAGTAACGCTTGATGAAGCAATTTCCCTGCTGAAGCAGCAAAGGATTTATGATGCGAAAACCGCTTATGCTATCCAATATCTGCAGCTGCAAGAGGCGCAGAAAAAATAGCATGAAGCGCTTTTTTACTGATCTCCATATCCATATTGGACGTACGTTTACGGGAAAGCCGGTTAAAATAACAGGCGCTAAATCCTTAACCTTCACAAATATCATCAGGCATGCCCGAAATGAAAAAGGGCTTGATATCATCGGCATTATTGATTGTCATTCTCCTGAAGTCATTCTTGAAATCGAGGATTTGGCTCAAAAAGGACTGGTAACTGAACATAGCGACGGGGGACTTCAGTATGGAGATTTAACGATTATACCTGGCTCAGAGCTTGAAATATATGATGAATTCTGTAAAGGCCCCATTCATGTTCTTTGCTTCTTTCCGACCCTTTCAGCTATGAAGGTTTTCTCAGCCTGGCTATCGGGACATTTAAAGAATATAACATTAAGCTCACAGAGAATTTATGCCTCAGGCAGAATTCTTCAGAAAAAAGTGAAGGAACTGGATGGGCTTTTTATACCTGCCCATGTTTTTACCCCATTTAAAAGTTTATTCGGGAAAGGGGTGGAGCGGTCGCTGTCAGAAGTGTTTGATCCTGGCTTAATTGATGCAATAGAGCTGGGGCTCAGTGCAGATACTATGATGGCTGATCAAATAGCTGAACTACACAGATATACCTTTTTAACCAACTCAGATGCCCATTCACTAAAAAAAATTGCAAGAGAATATCAAATCCTTGAAATGGAGTCACCAACATTTGCTGGCCTGAAAAAGGCTTTGGCTGAAAAAGAAAAATGCAAGGTGAAAGCCAATTTCGGGCTCGATCCGCTGCTTGGAAAATACCATCAGACTGTTTGCTCTGAATGTTTTGCCCCATTTGATGGAGCAAAGGGCATATGCAGAAATTGCGGTAACCACAAATTTATCAAAGGCGTGGCTGACCGGATCTCTGAACTAAAATCATCTGGAGAATTGCTCGTTGAACGGCCTCCCTATATTCATCAAGTGCCGCTTGAGTTCATTCCAGGGTTAGGCCCGAAAATGCTGGAGAAGCTGCTGAATCATTTCGGCACTGAAATGGCCATTCTTCACGATGTTCCTTTATCAGAAATAAGCAAAGTAATCCCTGAGAAAACAGCCAGGCTTATTGAGAAAGCCCGAGGAGGAACATTAAACCTCAAGGCAGGGGGCGGGGGCAAGTACGGCAAAATTATGGATATCTAAAAAACATAGAGCCCATCAGGCTCTATGTTTTTTAGATACTTTAGCATAAATGCATGTATCCCTAAGCTCTTTTCCATCTGCGCTCAGACTGTCATTGATTAGTACCCCTTCAAGCGTGTATCCCAGCCTTTCGGGAATCCTTCGGCTGTTTATGTTTTTCGGATCACATCTAATTTCCACTCTGTTCGCTTGAAAATGCTCAAAGGCAAATTTCGTCAAACCTTCGGCAGCTTCAGTAATATATCCTTTTTTCTGAAACCTCGAATCTCCCCAATAACCTATTTCGAATTTGCGGACATCCCAATCAATACGATGCAGGCCAGTGGAGCCAATAAAGACATCGTCTTCTTTCCTATAAATATGGATACGGAAATCTTCCCTAAGGATAAACTTGGCATAAGATTTGCGGATGCCAGCTTCAGTTTCTTCCACTGATTGTTCATTCTGTGCAAAAGGAAGCCATTTTCTTAGCTCAGCAGCTGAAACTAATATAGCTTCATGCACTGTTTTCCCATCTCCGGGCAAGGCAGGTCTCATATATAGCCTTTCGGTTTCAATCCTCTCTGGAAACTCATTTAAAATCGAATCCATTTTCTCATTCCCCTCTATGACAATTTAAATAATTTTGAAAATTATAGCGGAAATAACTGAAGTATTCAAGACTTTTTTTCCATTGGGGAGTAACCAATTCTTTGTCATACAAATCTGGGACAGGCATAGAATTTAATATCCAATCTGTTTTGTTTTAGGAGGAAGAGCAATGAAGAAAAAAATGTACCAGAACGCTGCAGCAGCCCACTTTCGCGAACATTCCTCAATCTATTTATTTGTTGTTGTATTATTCCTGATGGGTGTCATTTTTGGGGCTATCGTTGTGAATAGCTTAAGCTTTACACAAAAGGAAGATTTATTTTATTATCTGTCGCAGTTTTTTGGCCAGGTATCAGATGGACATGTTGCAGCAGCAGATGAATTATTCAAACAGAGCTTTTTTCATAATACAAAATTTATAGGACTGATGTGGATTTTGGGAATCTCCATAATTGGACTGCCTGTCATTCTGATTCTTCTATTTATGAAAGGGATGGTGGTTGGCTTTACAGTTGGTTTTCTCGTTAACCAAATGGGATGGGAAGGGTTTTTGCTTTCCTTTGTATCGGTCCTTCCCCAGAATCTGATCATTATACCTATATTTATTCTCGCTGCAGCACTGGCTGTTTCTTTCTCTTTAAAAATGATAAGAAGACAATTTATGAAAAAAGTCGGTCAGCCCATGATGCCTCTTTTTGGAAGGTATATGGTTGCTTTTGCAGTAGCCATTCTGTTTCTAATTGCTGCAGCCGGAGTGGAGGCGTTTATCTCGCCTGTCTTAATGAAGTCTGTTGTCAACTCAATCCAATCCTAACATATGAATGAATGTAATGGCAGAGCTACCAGCTCTGTCTTTTGTTTGTGCAGGAAAAGGGATAGAAACAAAGAAGATAGGGTACATATAAAGAGGTTTAAATATGTTTTGAATCATATTATAATAATTATTATATGAAAGTAATTTTTATCTGTTATTTATAATTATTTTATTTTGAATGTGATCTCATTTCTGTTATAATGAGAATGTTAGTGGCGAGGGAGGGACTTTCGGTATGGAAAGCAGAATTGAAAGAATAAAAAAACAGTTGCATTCATCCAGCTATAAACTAACACCACAGCGAGAGGCAACAGTTCGCGTCCTGTTAGAACACGAAGAGGATCATTTAAGTGCGGAAGATGTCTACCTCCTAGTAAAAGAGAAATCGCCTGAGATAGGCTTGGCAACTGTATATAGAACACTTGAATTGCTGACTGAACTAAAAATTGTCGATAAAATTAACTTTGGTGATGGAGTTTCCCGTTATGACCTGCGTCAGGAAGGGGCAGCCCATTTTCACCACCATTTAGTCTGTATTGAGTGCGGAGCTGTTGATGAAATTCAGGAAGATTTGCTTGAAGACGTAGAGGAAGTGGTTGAACGCCGCTGGAACTTTAAAATAAAGGATCACCGCCTTACGTTTCATGGCATCTGCTACCGCTGCCAGGATAAACAGACAGACAACGAAACCGAAACAGAAGAAAACTAATATTTATTGACAAAGCTTATTCTTACATTAGAATGGGCTTTTTATTTTGATCTATTTTCACAAAGTTTGCTGTTTTCGAATGGATAAAAATATTTTTTACCGCAAAGTTGATCTTCGCTGTGGGCACTTGATCCTCGAAAATGCTATCGCATTTCCTTCGTGCGGTGTTCATTCAAGGAGGTTTATTCAATGTTCTGCGGGAGGAGAGGGAAGGGAGAGACGCGAAGCCGAGGAGG
>Ga0180215_1001394_pt1 | contig 26710 bp, 17 predicted proteins | sample eDN3rd37CBELigBY_FD_128871 | JGI IMG/M metagenome (GOLD analysis project Ga0180215, IMG submission 128871) | Enriched backyard soil microbial communities from Emeryville, California, USA - eDNA 3rd pass 37_C BE-Lig BY (version 2) (version 2) | ecosystem: Environmental > Terrestrial > Soil >...
CGCCGAGCGGGGCAACTTCCTCCACGCCCCCGACACGTACATGGAGAAGATCGCCGTGGGCCCGAAGGCCAAGGGCGCGATCGATCTCCACAAGAGCCCCACCGAGAACCTCCGCCGCATCGCCGACGCGATGGGCCGCTACGTGGAGGACCTCACCGTCTGCATCCTCGATCGCCCCCGGCACGAGAAGCTGATCCGCGAGGTCCGCGACGCGGGCGCCCGGATCAAGCTGATCGGCGACGGCGACGTGGCGGGCGCGGTGGCGACCTGCTTCGAAGAGACCGGCGTCGACGTGCTGATGGGCGTCGGCGGCGCCCCCGAAGGCGTGCTCGCCGCCGCGGCGATCCGCTGCGTGGGCGGCGACTTCCAGGGCCGCCTCAAGCCCCGCAACGAGGGCGAGGTGGAGCGCGCCCGCAGGATGGGCATCGAGGACATCGAGAAGGTCTTCGCCCTCGAGGAGCTGGCGAAGGGCGACGTGATGTTCGCCGCCACCGGCGTCACCTCCGGCGACTTCCTCAAGGGCGTGCGCTTCACCGGCAACGGCGCGGTCACCCACTCGGTGGTGATGCGCTCCGCCACCGGCACCATCCGCTACATCGAGTCGCACCACCACTTCCACCGCAAGCCCAACTACGGCTGGTGAGGCGGCGCGCTCGCTCGAGCCTTCCGCGGCCCGTCCTGCTGCCAGCGGGGCGGGCCGCTGCCGTCTTCAGCGGAGGAGCAGGAGCGCCAGCGTCCCCACCAGCGTCCCCAGCGCCGTGACCGGCAGACCGAAGCGGAGGAACCGGCCGAAGGAGATGGCGCCGCGGCTCCCCGCCGCCTCGAAGACGATCACGTTGGCCACCGAGCCCACGATGGTGAGGTTGCCCGCCAGGGTGGAGGTGAGGGCGAGCACCTTCCAGGCGAGGCCCGGATCGGAGAACGACGGGATCCAGTTGGCGGCGAGGAGGACGAAGGGGACGTTGGAGAAGAGGTTGGAGAGGACCACGGTGGCGGTGCCGAAGACCGCCATCTCCCACCACGGGCCGCCGGTGATCCACGGGGAGATCGCCGCGAACATCGCGTCGGCGGCGCCGCTCTTCCCCACGCCGTGGATGACCACGAAGAGGCCGGCGAAGAAGAGGAGGAGGACCCAGTCGACACGCTCGAGCGCCTGCCGGGGCGGCCTGCCGCCGATGGCGAGGAGGAGGGCGGCGCCGGCCATGGCGGTCCAGGCGAGGTCGGCGCCGGCCACGAAGGCGATCGCCACCGCGGCGAGGGTGCCGACCGCGCGGGCGAGGAGGGCGCGATCGACCGGCGGTGGCGCCACGTGGGAGACGGCGAGGGGCCGGGCGCGCAGCTCGTCGCGGAAGAGGACGAGGAGCACGCCGAGCACCACCAGCGTGGCAGCGAGGGCAGCGGGGGCCAGCGAGAGGGTGAACTCGGAGAAGGTGAGGCCGGAGAGCGTGGCCACGATCATGTTCTGCGGGTTGCCGGTGGGCGTGGCGGCGGAGCCGGCGTTGGCGCCGAAGGCCACCGCGAGCAGGTAGGGCAGGGGCGGCAGATCCGCGTCGTCCACCACCTGGAGCACCAGCGGCGTCACCATCAGGCAGACGGTGTCGTTGACCAGCAGCGCCGAGAGCGCGGCGCAGATCAGCGTCACGCCGGCGAGGAGGCGCCGCGGCGTCTTCGCCGCGTGGATCGCCTGCCAGCTCGCCCAGCGGAAGAAGCCCGCCTCCGCCAGGTAGGCGCAGAGGATCATCATCCCGAGGAGCAGGACGAGGGTCTCGTGGTGGATCGCCTCGCGGTAGACCTCCGCCGGCGTCACCACCCCGAAAGCCACCATGAGCACCGCGCCGGTGGCGGCGCCGGAGGGGCGATCGAGGGGAACGCCGGGGATCTTCGTGCCGAGGACGAGGAGCCAGGTGAAGGCGAAGATCGCCAGTGCGAGCCACATGCGCCTCCTCTCGCACGACGGCGCACCGAACGTCCACGGCCGAACGCACCCTCCCTCGATCGCCTGCCGTCCATCCGCCAGCCGCCCTATTTTCGCCGGATCGATCCGCTGCTCCCCCGCGGGAGCCAATCGCCGGAGGCACCATGCGCGAACGTCCCGGGATCCTGCTCGACGGCTCCGAGGGGGAGGGGGGCGGCCAGATCCTCCGCACCGCGCTCACCCTCTCGATCGTCACCGGCAAGGCCTTCGAGATGATCCGCGTGCGGGCGGGACGGCCCGAGCCGGGCCTCAAGCCCCAGCACCTCGCCTCCGCCCGCGCGGCGGCGGCGATCTGCGGCGCGGCGCTGGAGGGGGCGGAGAAGGGCTCCACCCGCCTCGCCTTCCGGCCCGGCCCGAAGATCCGCGGCGGCGCCTGGCGCTTCGAGATCGGCACCGCGGGCTCGACCTCGCTCCTGCTCCAGACGGTGGCGCTCCCCCTGTGCCTGGCGGAGGAACCCTCCACCCTCCACGTCCACGGCGGCACCCACGTGCCCCACGCGCCCACGTTCCACGATCTCGCCCTGGGCTGGGCGCCGCTCCTCCGCCAGCTCGGCTGGCCCGTGGACGTGCGCCTGGTGGGCGCCGGCTTCCTCCCCGAGGGCGGGGGCGAGGTGGCGGCCACCATCGGCCGCGCCGCCCCCGCGCGCCCGGTCGATCTCCGCCGCCGCGGCACGCTGGAGGAGGTGCGGGTGATCCCGATCCTCGCCGGCCTCCCCACCGGGATCGCCGCCCGCCTCGGCAACGCCGCGGTGGCGCGCCTGCGGGATCACGGCGTGGCGGCAGAGGTGGAGAGCATGGCGCTCCCCGCCGGCCCCTCGAAGGGCGCCGCCCTGTGCATCCAGGCGATCTACGAGCGCCTGCCCGTCACCTTGGGCGCGCTGGGCGCCAGGGGGAAGCCCTCCGAGCGCGTCGCCGCGGAGGCGGTGGACGCCTTCGTCGATCACCACGTCTCCGGCATGGCCCTCGACGCCCACCTCGCCGATCAGATCCTCCTGCCCCTGGCGCTCTCCGCCGCGGGGCTGCAGGGGGGACCGACGCCGATCCACCGCTACAGCACCGAGCGGGTGACGCGCCACCTCCTCACCAACGCCGCCACCATCCGCCGCTTCCTCGACGTGGACATCACCGTCTTCGGCCGTGAGGGCGATCCCGGCGAGGTGCGGGTGGTGCCCGCGGGGATCGGCGAGGTCCTCCCGCTCCTCCGCGCCGAGCGGCAGGGCGAAGGGGCGTGATGCGCGCGCTGATCGATCTGCTCCTCACCCCCTTCCGCCTCGCGGCGGCGCTGGCGCGTGCGCTGCTGCGGATCCTCCTCCGTCCGAAGGTGGGCGCGTGGCTGGAGCTCCGCCTCGAGGGGCGCCTGCGCTGGCGCGATCTCCACCGGCGCAGGTGGGCTCTCGGGCGGCGGCGCGCCGGCCCGGTGCTCCGCGACCTCGCCCGGCGCCTCGACGAGGCGGCGCGAGATCCCGCGATCCGCGGCGTGGTGGTGCGGGTGGGCAAGCTCCAGGCGACGCGGGCGCAGCTCCTCGCCCTGCGCGAAGCGCTCGTGCGCCTGCGCGCGGCGGGCAAGGAGGTGGTCCTCTACTGGAAGCACGCGGACAACCGCCACTTCGCCCTGGTCCCCGCCGCCTCGCGGGTGCTCCTCGCGCCGGGCGGACCGGTCCACCTGATCGGCTACGCCGCCACCGTCACCGTGCTCCGCGACGCGCTCGACAAGGCGGGCGTGCTGCCGGAATTCGTGCGCAAGGGGCGGTGGAAGGTGGCGCCGGAGCGGTTCACCGAGCGGCAGGTGACGGAGGAGCACCGCGATCTGGTGGAGCGGATCCTCGACAGGGCGTACGCCAACCTCGTCGCCGACGTGGCCGCGCGGCGCGGAGGCGACGAGGCGTGGGCGCGGGCGGTGATCGACGGCGGCCCCTACACCTCGCGGCGCGCCCTCGCCGCGGGGATCGTCGACGCGCTCGTCTATCCGGACGAGCTGGCGAAGGCGGTCGCTGGGGCGGGCGAGAAGCTCACGCCGCTGGAGCGGCTCGACGCCCGCACGGTGTGGCGGATGCGCTGGCCGCGCCTCGCCGCGCGCAAGCGGATCGCGGTAATCCCCTTGAGCGGCCTGATCAAGCCGGGCAAGAGCTTCCGCTGGCCCGGCGGGAGCGAGATGGCCGGCGACGAGTCGATCGTCCAGGCGCTGGACCAGGCGCGCCGCGACCGCACCGTCGCCGCGGTGATCTTCTCCATCGACTCCCGCGGCGGCGCCGCCAACGCCTCCGAGCTGATCTGGCGGGCCGCGCGCCGCTGCGCCGCGGAGAAGCCCACCGTCGCCTGGGTGGAGAGCGTCGCCGCCAGCGGCGGCTACTTCGCCGCGGCGGGCGCGGGGCGCATCGTCGCCGCCCCCGGCGCGCTGGTGGGATCGATCGGCGTCTTCGCCGGGCGCTTCGACGCCCGCGCGCTCCTCGACCGCCTCGGCGTGGTCCAGGAGGTGATCCGCCGGGGCGCGCGGTCCGGTCTCCTCGAGCCCGCCCACTCCCTCGACGAGGGCGACCGGGCGGTCCTCGCCGCCGAGGTGGAGAACATCTACGAGGAGTTCATCGAGCGGGTGGCGGAGGGGCGCGGCCGCACCCCCGGCGAGATCCGCGCCCACGCGGAGGGGCGCGTCTTCCTCGGCGCCGATGCGCCGGCGGCGCTGGTGGATCAGGTGGGCGACTTCCGCGACGCGCTCGCCTGGGCCTGCGCCCAGACCGCGCTCGATCCCGCGACGGTGGAGGTGGCGGCGGTGGAGCACGCGGGCGTCCGCCCGGATCTGGGGGAGCTCTTCTCCCTGGGGCGCGCTGCCATCGCCGGCATGCCCCTCCTCCTGTGGACCGGGCCGGTTGGCCTGGAGAGGGGCTGGGAGTAGGGTGCCGGCCATGCGTCACCTCCTCCCGGGCACCATCCTCCTCGCCGCCTGCGCCACCGCGCCGGCGGCGGCCCCCGCGCCCGCCACGCCCGCCGACGCAGCGGCGGCGTTCGTCCGTGCGGTGGAGGGGCGGGACTGGGAGCGGGCGTACGGCCTCCTCTCCGCGCGGTGGCGCGCCCGCCTCACCCCCGCGCGCCTCGCCGCCGACTGGGAGGCGGGTGGGGCGCTGGCGGCGGACCGCCTCACCCGGGCGCGCCTCGCCCTGGCGGAGGAGCCGGTCGCCGCCGGGGACGAGGCCCGCTTCCCCATCGGGGCCGGCCAGGAGCTGCGCCTCGTGCGGGAATCGGGCAGGTGGCGGATCGACGCGTTGGAATAGGGGCTGCACGCGCCTCCCGCCGCAGCCCCCGGCGCGTTCCACGGCGGGGCGGAGGCCGCTTCGCCCGGGAACGCCATCCCCCGGCGCCCGCTCGGATTTCCCGGTGCGGGCGGTGGGTTTGCAGGTTATATGGCGGCACCGCCGCGCGGCACGGCCTCGCCCGCACCGCCGGACCGTGCACCGCCAAGGAGCGAAGATGAGCCAGCTGACCGAGCGCGAGATCCTTGCCGCTCTCTCCAGGGTGAACGACCCCGAGCTCAACCGGGACCTCGTCTCCCTCAACATGGTGCAGAACGTCCGCATCGACGGCGATGGCGGCGTGAAGCTGCGCATCGACCTGACCACGCCCGCCTGCCCGCTCAAGGGGAAGATCCAGGGCGACGTGGAGAACGCGCTCCGCGCGCTCCCCGGCGTCACCGGCGTGGACATCGAGTGGGGTGCCCAGGTGCGCCGCGGCCCCAGCCAGGACAAGGGCGTCAACTTCATCCCCGGGGTGAAGAACGTGGTCCTCGTCGGCGCCGGCAAGGGCGGCGTGGGCAAGAGCACCGTCGCCCTCAACCTCGCCGCGGCGCTCGCCCTCGACGGCGCGCGGGTGGGCCTCCTCGACGCGGACTTCTACGGCCCGTCGGTGCCGATCATGACCGGCATCACCCAGCGCCCCACCTCGAAGGACGGCAGGACCCTGGAGCCCCTCGAGGCCCACGGCCTCAAGGTGATGTCGATCGGCTTCCTGGTGGAGCCCGACCAGGCGATGGTCTGGCGCGGGCCGATGCTCCACAGCGCCATCACCCAGCTCCTGCGCGACGTGAACTGGGGCGAGCTCGACTACCTCGTCCTCGACCTCCCGCCGGGCACCGGCGACGTGCCCCTCTCCCTGGCGCAGATCGTCAAGGCGGCGGGCGTGGTCCTCGTCTCCACGCCGCAGGACGTGGCGATCGCCGACGTGGTCAAGGCCAGGTCGATGTTCGACCGGGTCAACGTGCCGATCCTCGGCATCGTCGAGAACATGAGCGGCTTCGTCTGCCCCCACTGCAACGAGACCACGCCGATCTTCTCCACCGGCGGCACCGGCCGCGCGGCGGAGGCGATGTCGATCCCGCTCCTCGGCAGGATCCCCCTCGACCTCGCCATTCGCATCGGCGGCGACACGGGCGCGCCGGTCACGGCGGCGTATCCCGACTCGCAGCAGGCGCAGGCCTTCCGCGAGATGGCCCGCAACGTCGCGGGTCGCATCTCGGTCCAGGCGCACCAGGTGAAGCTGCCGGTCTTCAACCTGGGCTGACGCGGACGCAACGATCAACGGCGCGCTTGCGATGCGCGCCGCTCCTCCGCGGGACCCGCCCGCGGGGGAGCGACCACCCCGGGGGCGGCGATGGAGACCGACGACCTCAACCTTCCACCGAGCGATCTCGACGACCGCGAGGGGATGCGCCCGCGGGCCACCGATCTGCTCCGCCGCGTCCTCGTCTCGGGCGTGGGCGCGCTCTTCATGACCGAGGAGGGGATCCGCTCCCTGGTCAAGGAGATGAAGCTGCCCAAGGAGGTGATCGGCGCGGTGATCGCCCAGGCGGATCGCACCAAGTCCGACATCGCCCGGGTGGTGGGGAGCGAGGTCCGCTCCTTCCTCGAGAGCACCCGCATGCGCGAGGAGCTGGTGCGGATGCTCACCCAGATCCGCCTCGAGGTCCGCGCCGAGGTGGGCTTCAAGACCCGCGACGAGGAGAGCACGGTCTTCGAGCCCACCGTCCGCGGCAAGGTCTCGGTCAAGCGCAAGGCGAAGAGGCCCGCCGCGTCGCCGCGCCGCACGCGGAAGAAGAAGGCGGAATGAACCGGCTCCTGCGCCGCCTGCCGCTGGTGGTGGTCCTCCTGCTCCTCGGGTGGGTGCTGCTCGGCGACAGGCCGCGCCCGATCCGCCTCGTCTACGATCTGCCCGACGATCCCGCCCCGGCCCGCGTCGAGGTGAAGCTACGCGATGGAAAGGGGCGCGTCGCCTCCGCGATCGCCTGGGGGAGCGGGAAGGGCGCTGCCGCCGACCGCCAGCCGCACGAGGCGCGCCTGGCGCCGGGGACATGGCGCCTCGAGGCCCTGCTCGAGTACGCGGACGGCACCAGCCGGACGATCGAACGGGAGCTGTCCGTGGGTAGCGCCGACGAGCAGATCGTCCTCCACCTCCGCTGAGGCAAGACCCCCAAGCTCCGGCGGGCGCGGGAGGCGTCGTCCGGTGTGCGGCGGAATCGCTGCCGCTCCCCTTGTTGGCTCCCGGTGCGCGTGCTAGCTCTACGGGCCGTGAACACCGCCGCCGAGCAGCTGGGGCGCAGCCCGCTCTTCCGGGGCTTCACCGCCACCGGCCTCCAGATCCTCGCCAGCATCGCCCGGGAGCGGCACCTCCAGCCGGGCACGCCCATCTTCCGCGAGGAGTCGGCCGCGGACGCGATGTACGTGGTGGTGGAGGGGGCGGTGCGGATCGGGATGACCGGTTCCGACGGCAGGGAGCAGACCCTGGCGATGCTCGGCGCCGGCGAGGCCTTCGGCGAGCTCTCGCTGGTCACCCCGGGCGCAGAGCGGCTCGTCTTCGCCCAGGCGCAGGACGAGGTGCGGCTCCTCGAGATCCAGCAGCGGGACTTCGCCCGGCTGCAGACGCAGAAGCCGCAGGCCTGCCTCAAGCTGATCCTCAACATCGCCGGCGAGTTCGGACGGAAGATGGCAGAGAACCGGCCGCTCCTCCGCTCGCTGCTCCTGCCGGCGGCCCGCCGCTGACCGAGAGGCGACGCAACTGCGCAGCCTGGGTCTCCTCCTCGCGCTCCTGCTCCTCCTTCCCGTGCGCGCACCCGCGCAGGTGCAGCCGCGCGGCCTGGCGATCGCCTACGAGATCGACGCCACCGTCTCCGCCGACCTGGCCAGCATCCAGGGCACGCTCCGCGCCCGGGTGCGCAACGGCACCGGCGCGCCGCTCGAGATCCTCGACATGTGGCTCTACCCCAACGCCTTCGCCGAGGAGCTGCCGGGGATCACCGACGCCAACAGGATCTTCTACGCTCCCTTCCGCGATCCCCACGGCGGCATCGCCGTCGAGGGGCTGCGGGTGGACGGCGCCGCCGTCGAGGCCCCCACCGTCCACCGGCCCCCCGCGCCGGGCGGCTCCGCCCGCGCGCTCCTGCTGCCGGAACCGCTGCAGCCGGGCGGCACCGCCGTGGTGGAGCTCACCTTCCACACCCTGGTGCCCCACAGGCTCGGTCCGCTCTCCCGCGCCCGCGGCGTCCTCACCGCGCTGGGCGGCTGGCACCCCTGGTTCACCGCCCCCACCGACCAGCCCCTCGACCGGCTGCCGCCCCGCGCCGACTGGCGCATCCGCCTGCGGGCGCCGGAGGACCACCTCGCCCTGGTCGGCGGCTTCCGCGCCTCCCTCGGCGCCATCCGCCTCGACGCCCGGGAGTGGGTCGATCTGGTGGTGCGTCCCGCCTCGGTGAAGCCGCTGGCGGTGCGGGGCGGGGCGGTCTGGCCCCTCTCCAACGCGCCGAAGGACGAATGGGAGAAGTCGAGCGAGCCCGATCCGCCGCCGCTCCCCTCGGTCTGGGTGGGCAACGAGCTGGCCTGGCTCCTCGAGCGGATGGATCGCTGGGCGGACGTGCGGGCCGACCTGCCCGATCCCGGCCCGATCCAGATGGTGGTGGTGCCGATGCGCTCGGAGATCGCGCTGGCCACCCCCGGCATCGTCGCCGTCTCCGACAGGGCCTTCGGCGTCACGCCCCTCAACGTGATCCGCGCCTTCCACGCCCGCGGCATCGCCCGGGCCTACTTCGCGCGCCGCCTCCACTCGCTCTCGGTGGGTTGCGAGCCACCCGCCACCGCGCGCCTCGTCGCCGACGCCCTCGGCGCGCGCCTCGCCGACCGGTTCATCGAGGAGACCTTCGGATCCACCGCCGACGTGGCCACGCTGCTGGGGCCCTTCGACTTCATCCCCAACGTCGACGACTTCCTCCGCTCCCCCCGCGCCCCCTTCGCCCACGTCTACTTCCAGCCGGTGGCCGATCCCATCCCGGTGCGGGACGAGCCGTGGACCTTCAACAACCCCACGCAGCGGGGAAAGCTCCTCTTCGCCAAGCTGGAGGATCGGCTCGGCCCCGATCTCTTCGCCGAGCTGATCGAGCGCTACCTCGCCGGCTATGCCTGCCCCCTGCAGCGCGGGGCGGAGGAGCTGGCGGGCGAGGACCTCGACGACTTCTTCGCCGCGTGGATGGGCGAGCGCCCCCGCGAGGATCTGCGGGTGCGGATCGTCTCCACCGAGGAGCGCGCCGACGGGAGCTGGCGGAGCGAGGTGGAGGTTCGCCGCGTGGGCGACGCGCCGCCGGAGCGGATCGAGACCGCTGCCTGGGAGGAGGACGGCGATCGCCACCTCCTCGTCTGGACCCCGGCGGAAGGGGAGCGGGAGAAGCGCTTCGTGGTGGTGGCCGACGCGCCGATCACCCGTCTCCAGGTCGATCCCCGGGGGAGGGTGGCGCAGACGCCGGCGGAGCCCGGCGAGCTCGCCGCGCTGGGCGACCGCGTCCCCTCGCGGATCCAGGTGCTCCTCACGGGCTTCTCCCTCACGTACTCGACCGCGGACCAGACCGTCTTCGGCGACATCGACGTCCTGCTCCGCTCCCGCGAGACGGTGCGGCGCCGCCTGGGCATGGGCTTCTCGGTGCGTCCGGCGCGGCTGCAGGCGCGCACCTCCCTCAACTTCGGCTTCGGCCCGCTGGTGGGGGCGGCGCGCTACGCCTGGAACTGGGGCGTGGGCCTGAGCGCCGACTACCTGCGCCCGGGCTTCGGCGGCGAGGACGTGGTGGAGGGCTTCGCCGCCGGTCCGTCGCTGGGGATCTCCTTCGACGACCGGCCCATCGCCGCCTCGCCCCTGCGCGGCACCGCCTTCGCCGCGGGCTTCTCCCTGAGCGCCGGCGCCAACCGGGGCGGCGAGTCGGCGGTCTACAGCACCGTGAGCGCGGGGGCGCTCCGCCTCTTCCCGCTGGGGCCGCGCAGCACCTTCGCGGTGCGGCTCAAGGGAAGCGTCATCCTCGGCGATCCGCCGGTCCAGGAGCTGATCCCGCTGGGGGGATCGGACGCGGGGCTGCGGGGCTTTCCCCTCGAGGCGGCCCTCTCCGAGCAACGCTACGTCGCCTCGGCGGAGTGGCGGCACCCGCTCGTTCCGGACATGGACGTCGACTTCGGCCTGGCGCGGCTGCGGCAGATCTCCGGCGCCGCCTTCGTCGACGCCGCCTACGCCAACGAGCTGGTCCAGCTCGTCCCGGGGCTGCCGGTGCGGCACCTCTTCGCCGACGCGGGCTACGGCCTCCGCTTCGAGTACGACCTCCTCGGCGTGCGGCCGTTGACCCTGGCGGTCGACGCGGCCGTTCCCTTCAACCGGGGATCGGCGGTGGACGTGGCCCCGGTGGTCTTCAGCTTCCGGGCAGGGCAGTCCTTCGCTTCCCCCTGAAATGGAGCGGGGGAGGCGCGGGTTGGAGGAGCAAGCGGGCGCCTGCCTTCGCTTGCACGATAGTGGTCATGTCAGTAGCCTTGGGCGCCTCCTCAGGCATGCCCCGCCCGACCGGGCAAGGAGCCAACGGAACGATGTCCCGACTCATCTCGCGCATCTGCGCCGCCGGCGCAGCCATCGTCCTCGCCGTTCCCTTCGCCGCGCAGGCGGAGGACTGGGCCAACTCGCTCTACTCCGAGGGAGGCATCGAGCTCCGCGCCGACGAGCGCGTCTTCACGCTCTTCGCCGCCCTCAACGAGATGGGGCTCGACGACGCGCCGGTCAGCCGCAAGGACCCGATCCCCAAGCGCGAGTACGATCCGGTGCGCCAGCAGGTGCGCGACGCGGTCAACCTCGACCCGGCGCTCCGCGCGAAGTTCGAGGCGTTCTTCGACGCCCACCCGGCGCCGCTCCGCACCTATACCGCCTACGTCCTCTCCCTCGGCGACGCGCCGGGCTTCGCCGCGCCGGAGAAGCCGGCGAAGGAGCTGGCGCAGCTCGCCGGCTTCGAGAAGCTGCTGGCGGAGTTCTACGCCCAGCACGGGATCCAGAAGCTCTTCGACGCGGTCCAGCCCCAGCACCGCGAGGCGCTCAAGCGCTACCAGCCGGTGGTGGACAAGCCGATCGCCGCGGCGCGCGAGATCCTCAAGGCGCCCGAGACCGACGAGTCGCCGCGGGTCGTCCTCGTCCTCAACCTCCTCGACGGCCGCGGCTCCAGCTACGGCGTCGGCACCGCGGACGAGACCTGGCTGGTGGTGGGCCCCGCCGCCGCCACCCCCGACCCGATGGCGATCGTCAAGGCCTTCGCCCGCGTCGAGGTGCAGGGCGCGGCAGAGAAGGGCAACGGCGCGCTCAAGGGCGGCAAGCAGCTCATCGACGAGGTCCGCGAGGCGGGCTTCGCCATCGGCTCCGCCACCGTCGCCGACTACGTGGCGGAGACCCTCGCCCGCGCGGTGGCGATCAAGGCGACCGGCGGCGAGAGCCGCGCCTTCGAGGCGGAGAAGCGCAACGGCTTCGTCCTCGTCGGCGAGATGAACCGCGGCCTGGCGCTCTTCGCCAAGAGCAACAAGCCCATGGATACCTTCCTGGCCGACTTCCTCCGGGAGGTGGACGCGGGCAAGGCGGTCGCCGCCCTCCGCGGGAACTGATGCTCGACAGCAGGTTCGCTTCCGCGCCCGGCGCGCGGAAGCAAAGCGGTCCTCTGCGCGGTTCCACGCTGCGGGACTGCATGGAGGCCTGACCCGTTTTGGAGCAGTTTGTCCTCGAATTCCTCGGTTCGGCGTCGGGACTGGGTGCCTATGGCCTGGTCTTCGGCGTGCTCCTCGCCTGCGGCCTGGGCCTGCCCCTGCCGGAGGACGTAGCGCTGATCACCGGCGGCTACCTGGTCTTCCTCGGCCACGCCGACCTCTGGATCATGCTGGTGGTCGGCTTCGCCGGCATCCTCGCCGGCGATTCGGCGGTCTTCTGCCTGGGGCGGTGGGGCCGCAGGGCGGGCACCAGCCCCGGCGGCATGCTGGGCAGGCACCTCACGCCCGAGCGGATCGCGAAGGTGGAGGCGCAGTTCGCGAAGCGCGGCAGCCTGATGGTGGCGATCGCCCGCTTCCTCCCCGGCATCCGCGCCGCCACCTACTTCGTGGCGGGCGGCGCCCGGATGCCCTACGGCCGCTTCATCCTCTTCGACGGGCTTGCGGCGCTCCTCTCCGCCCCCTTCTTCGTGTTGGCGGGCTGGCACTTCGGCGAGGAGATCGGCCGGGTGGTCGAGTGGGCCGAGCAGTTCCACAGCTGGCTCATCGGCGCGATGGCGGTGGCGGCGGTGCTCCTCGTGGGCCGCAGCCTGATCCGGCGCGCCCGGGCGAAGAGCGCCGCGCGCCCGGCCCTCGAGGCGGTGGAGGTGGTGGAGGCGGTTCCGCTGCGCGCCCCCGCGGTGGAGCAGGCGGTGGGCGAGGAGCGGATCGCCTCGTAGCCGTTTCGATGTGGTGACGCGGAGAAGGGCGCCGGCGACGGCGCCCTTTTCGATCGCGCGGGCCACCGATCGCCGCGGTCGCGCGCCTCAGGTCCGCGCCCGGAACCAGCGGCGCAGCACCCGCGCGATGCTGCTCTCCGGCGGTGCCACGCCCGCCGCGGCCCCATCCGAGGCGAACATTCCCGCCACCTGCCTGGCGCCCGCCGCGGCCGCCGCCGGCGCGGCGCCGAGCTGGGCGCGCACCTCCTCCGGCGTGTGGCGCGTGGACATGGTGGTCTCGAAGACCCGCCCGGTGCTCAGCTCCTTCGCCGTCACCTGGAGCAGGCACTCGTGGCTCAGCGAGAAGGTGACCGCCGCCTGCACCGATCCCCTCGGCCCCAGCGGCAGCCCGGTCACGCTCAGGGTGCCCAGGTACTCGTTCACCTGCGCCTGCGGGCTCTCCCCCTGGAAGACGTGGATCTCGAAGGAGGTCTGGAAGTCGCGGGTGGTGGAGAGCTTGAACGTCCGCGTCACCGGCAGCGCCACGTTCCGCTCGATCACCGGCGTGCAGCCGCCCCCCGGCCTGCCGATCTGGATCGACATCGGCAGCACGTCGATGAGCACCACGCCCTCGCTCTTCTCCAGGGACTGGCCGAGGAGGGCAGCGCCGAGCGCCACCGCCTCGTCGGGATGGACGCCCTTGTGCGGATCCTTGCCGAAGCGCTCGCGGATCCGCCGCCGCACCAGCGGCATGCGGCTCATGCCGCCGACCAGGATCACGTCGTCGATCTTCGCGAAGGTGAGGTTGCGCTGGCGGAGGACGTCCTCGCAGACGTCGAGGGTCCGCTCCACCAGCGGCAGGCAGAGCCGCTCCACCGTGGCCCGATCGAGCTGCACGTCGAGGTCGCGGGGCTGGCCGTCCACGTAGGTGACGAAGGGGACATGCACCCGCGTGCTCTCCTGCTCGGAGAGCAGGCAGCGGGCCCGCTCCGCCGCGTCGAAGATCCGCTGCAGCGCCACCTGATCCCCGTCGAAGGGCCGGCCCACCTTCTCCTCGAAGCGGGCGAGGAGGTGGTCCACCACCGCGGTGTCGAAGTCGACGCCGCCGAGGAAGGTGTCGCCGCCGGTGGAGAGCACCTCGAAGACGCTGTCGTGGAGCTCGAGGACCGAGGCGTCGAAGGTGCCACCGCCCAGGTCGTAGACGAGGATGCGGCGGGTGAGCCCCTTGCCGTAACCGTAGGCGAGGGCGGCGGCGGTGGGCTCGCTCAGGATCCGCTCCACCCGCAGGCCGGCGAGTCTGCCCGCCTGGCGCACCGCCTCGCGCTGGTGCTCGTTGTAGTAGGCGGGGACGGTGATCACCGCGCGGGTGACCGGCTGGCCCAGGGTGTTCTGCGCCAGCTCGCGCACCTCGTTGAGGACGAGGGCGGAGATCTCCTCGAGGGAGAAGGTGGTGCCCCCGAGCTGCACCGCCACGTTGCCGTCCGGCCCCGCGACGATGTCGTAGAGGAAGCGCTCGCGGCTCTGCTGCACCACCGGCGACTGGAACGGGCGGCCGACGAGCCGCTTGCTCCCGTAGACGGTCTGCCGCGGGTTGAGGAGCATCTGGCCCTTCGCGGGATGGCCGACCACCAGCTTGCCCCGGGCGTTGAGCGCCACCAGCGAAGGCACGGTGTTGTAGCCCTCGCGGGAGGGGAGGACGAAGGGCTTCCCGTGGCGGATGTAGGCGGCGCAGGAGTAGGTGGTGCCCAGATCGATGCCGATCACCGGGCCGGTGGCGGCGGGCTCGTAGCCCTTGCGCAGGCCGGGCAGGTCGAGCTCATTCCTGTCGATCGTGGGCGCGTGCTGCTCCGGGGACAGGCGCGGAACCACCGGCGGGACGGATGGCGGCGCCTGCCGCGGCGGCGGGGCGGGCGGGCGCGACGGCCCGCAGATCCTGTCGATCAGCGCCCGCGACTCCCGGTCCATGGCGAGGAACTGGATCCCCATGCCGCCGGGGCGCGAGGGCGTCTCCTCCGCCGCGTACTTCACCTGGCCCCGCGCCTGGATCACCGAGGTGCCGTCCGCCAGCTGGATCTCCAGGTGGAGGAGGGTGCCGACCGGATGCGGGTTCTTCGTCCGCAGGAAGATGCCGCCGCGGCTCAGGTTGGTCGCGTAGCGCTCCGCCAGCTCCTGCTCGTTCCGGGCCGCCACCCGCACCTTGAGCACGGTAGGCAGCCGGGGGTGCTGTCGGCGATCGGACGGCTCGGACAAGCGTTCCTCGGCGGACGGACGAGGGGCCCGGTCACCGACCCCCCTGGCGTGATGATTGGCGAATCATCGCAGACCGTCCCCTCGACGGGCAACCAGGAGTTCACGGTCGGGCAGTGAAGTCGGCGTTTGACGCCATCCGTCGTCGTGTGTACATAACGCCACCCCGACGCGGCAGGGGCGCACTCGACATTCCGGTGGAAGAGCCTGCGGCGGCCGCCGTGTTCGGAGAGGACCAAACGGCCTCACCGCGCGCGGCGAGGCCACCGCGGAGGCGCCCGGTGCTCGACCCCGACAAGATCCAGGAAGCTCTCACCTTCGACGACGTTCTCCTCGTCCCGGGGGAAAGCCACGTCCTCCCCCGCGAGGTGGACACCACCACCCGCCTCACCCGCGGGCTGTCGATCGCGATCCCGCTCCTCTCCTCGGCGATGGACACGGTGACCGAGTCCCGCACCGCCATCGCCATGGCGCAGCAGGGCGGCATCGGCATCATCCACAAGAACCTCACCATCGAGCAGCAGGCGCTCGAGGTGGTGAAGGTGAAGAAGTTCGAGTCCGGGATGGTGGTCGACCCCGTGACCATCTCGCCCGAGGCGCCGCTCCACAAGGCGGTGGAGCTGATGCGCCGGAACAACATCTCCGGCATCCCGGTCACCCGCAACGGCTATGCGGTGGGCATCCTCACCAACCGCGACCTGCGCTTCGAGAAGAACCTCGACCAGCCGGTCGAGAAGGTGATGACCACCGACCTCGTCACCGCCCGCGAGGGGATCAGCCAGGACGAGGCCAAGGCGCTGCTCCACCAGCACCGGATCGAGAAGCTCCTCATCGTCGACGACGAGAAGCGCCTCAAGGGTCTGATCACCATCAAGGACATCGAGAAGACCCAGCGCCACCCCAACTCGAGCAAGGACGGCTTCGGCAGGCTCCTCGCCGGCGCGGCGGTGGGCCCCGGCGCCGACCGCGAGGAGCGCGTCGCTGCCCTGGTCAAGGCGGGCGTGGACGTGATCGTGGTCGACACCGCCCACGGCCACCACATCGACGTGATCGAGGCGGTGCGCGCCCTCAAGAAGCGCTTCCCCGAGGTGCAGCTGGTGGCGGGCAACATCGCCACCGGCGCCGCCGCCCGGGCGCTCGCCGACGCGGGCGCCGACGCGGTCAAGGTGGGCGTGGGCCCCGGCTCGATCTGCACCACCCGCGTCGTCGCCGGCGTGGGCGTGCCCCAGCTCTCCGCCATCTACGACGTGGCCCGGGCGCTCGCCGAGACCGACGTCCCCCTCATCGCCGACGGCGGCATCAAGTACTCCGGCGACGTGGTCAAGGCGCTCGCCGCCGGCGCCCACTCGGTGATGATCGGCTCGATGTTCGCGGGCTGCGAGGAGGCGCCGGGCGAGGTGATCCTCTTCCAGGGCCGCTCCTACAAGCAGTACCGCGGCATGGGCTCCGTGGGCGCGATGAAGAAGGGCTCCAAGGATCGCTACTTCCAGGGCGACGTGGACGAGGAGCTCAAGCTGGTGCCCGAGGGGATCGAGGGCCGCGTCCCGTACAAGGGGCCGCTGGCGATGATCGTCCACCAGCTCGTGGGCGGGCTGCGCGCCGGCATGGGCTACGTGGGCGCCGCCAACATCCAGGAGCTCCGGACCAAGCCGCGCTTCGTGAAGATGAGCTCCGCCGGCCTGCGCGAGAGCCACGTTCACGACGTCATCATCACCCACGAAGCGCCCAACTACCGGCGCGACTGATCGGAAGGACCATGCGCGATCCCCACAGCGAGCGGATCCTCATCCTCGACTTCGGCAGCCAGTACACCCAGCTCATCGCCCGGCGCATCCGCGAGCTGAAGGTCTACTGCGAGATCCACCCCTGCACCATGAGCGAGGAGGCGATCCGCGCCTTCGCGCCGAAGGGCATCGTCCTGTCCGGCGGCCCCGCCTCGGTGGAGGCGGAGGGCAGCCCGCGGCCGTCGCCGGTGGTCTTCGAGCTCGGCGTGCCGGTGCTCGGCATCTGCTACGGCCTGCAGGTGATGAGCAAGATGCTCGGCGGCAAGGTGGCGAAGGCCACCCACCGCGAGTACGGCCGCGCCGCCATCGAGGTGCTCGTCGACTCCGGCCTCTTCCGGGGCTTCCGGCCCGGCGAGAAGGTCGACGTGTGGATGAGCCACGGCGACCGGGTCGAGGCGCTGCCCGAGGGCTTCCGCCCCATCGCCAGCACGCCGTCCGCCCCCTTCGCCGCGGTGGCGCAGCCGGAGAAGAGCTTCTTCGGCGTCCAGTTCCACCCCGAGGTCCACCACTCGCCGCGGGGCAGGGAGCTGCTCGGCAACTTCGTCTACGACGTCTGCGGCTGCTCTGGCACCTGGAGCATGGCCGCCTTCGCCGAGACGATGATTCAGCAGATCCGCGAGCAGGTGGGGAAGGGCACCGTCATCTGCGGCCTCTCCGGCGGCGTCGACTCCGCGGTGGCGGCGCTCCTCATCCACAAGGCGATCGGCGACCAGCTCCGCTGCATCTTCGTCGACAACGGCCTGCTCCGCACCGGCGAGAAGGAGCAGGTGCGCGAGGTCTTCCAGAACCGCTTCCACGTACCCCTCCAGGTGGTGGACGCGGAGGACCGCTTCCTCGCGAAGCTCGCCGGGATCACCGACCCGGAGAAGAAGCGGAAGACCATCGGCTACGAGTTCATCGAGGTCTTCGACGAGGCGGCCTCGAAGATCGAGGACGCGGAGTTCCTCGCCCAGGGGACGCTCTATCCCGACGTGATCGAGTCGGTCTCCTTCAAGGGCCCCTCGGCGGTGATCAAGAGCCACCACAACGTGGGCGGCCTCCCCGAGAAGATGAAGCTCAAGCTGGTCGAGCCGCTGCGCGAGCTCTTCAAGGACGAGGTGCGGCAGCTCGGGCGCGAGCTCGGCCTGCCCGAGCAGATCGTCAACCGGCAGCCCTTCCCGGGGCCGGGCCTCGCCATCCGCTGCCTCGGCGGGGTGACCCGGGAGCGCCTCGACGTGCTCCGCCAGGCGGACGTCATCGTCCGCGAGGAGATCGAGGCGGCGGGCCTGCAGGACCAGATCTGGCAGGGCTTCGCCGTGCTCCTGCCCGTGCGCTCCGTGGGCGTGATGGGCGACGAGCGGACCTACGAGGAGACCTGCGCCATCCGCGCCGTCGACTCGGTGGACGGCATGACCGCCGACTGGTCGCGCCTGCCCCACGACCTGCTCGCCAGGATGTCGTCGCGCATCGTCAACGAGGTGAAGGGGATCAACCGCGTCGTCTACGACATCACCTCGAAGCCGCCCGGGACGATCGAGTGGGAGTAAGCTGAAATCAGGCATCCGCCGGACATCAGACGAACACCGACGGAGCCCGCGTCACCGCGGGCTTCTTCGTATGCGGATGCCACTGACTGCTTGCGTGCGGGTTTGGGCTTGATCCGCGCTCGTAGACAGGTTTCCTACACCACCTGCCGCTCGGATGCGGCTCGTTCGTACTCGGCCGGCGTAGCGCAGCCGAGCGACGAGTGCCTGCTTTTCTGGTTGTAGACACCTCGATGTAGCCGAACAGCCTTCGACGCTGAGGCCGCAAGGCACTACGCGGAGGTGGCCATGGCGGCCAGAAAAAGGGGGTGCGGCTTCCCGACGCCGGACGGCCACATCGCCGCCATCGCGGCATCGCGGGGCTTTGCTGTGGCATTCCGCGATATCGCGCCCTCCGAGGCGGGGGGCGATCGTCAATCCGTGGAGCTGACATAGGCTCATGTGTCTCCGACGTTGCGCGAGATTGCCTGCACTCGGTGGTGCCCATCTGCCGCCTGGCTGACCCAAGTGCAGGCAATGTGCTACAAACCGGCGGAAACCTCCATGCTAGCTGTTCGGTCCCGGGATGTGATGGTGTGGATCAATTCGGAAGCGGTCTGGCTGTGAAGCCCCTCGCGTCCCGCCGCTCGCTCGACGTGCTCGACGATAGTCGCGGTAACGCGATGAACGAGGCATGCTCCAGTACTGCTACGCAATAATGTCATCAACGGTTCGGGCCACCACATATCGAGCGGGCGTCTCTCGAACTTCCAACGCCTTGAAGTGCGCCTTCCCGCATTTGATCTTCGCGCTCTCCTTGTCGCCCAGATCGTCCGTGAACAGGCTGCTCTTGGTCTCGACCACCAGGTAGAGCCGCTCGGCGCCATCCTTCTCCACCAGCACTGCCCAGTCCGGGTTGTACGACCCGAGCGGCGTCGGTACCTTGAACCAGCCCGGAAGCTTGGCGTAGACCCTGACCGCCTCGTTCTTCTCGAGGCGGTCCGCGAATGCGGCTTCCGAGCCAGAGTCGTAGACAACACTCTCGAATACGGACTTCCTAGTTTCGGTGAGCATGTTCCTGATATAGCCGGTCAGCTCTTCCTGTTCGAACAGCTCCTGCGCGTAGTAGTACTCACCGCCGAGCCGCTGGTACTTGATCCCGTCCACGATCGCCAGCCGCTTGCATCGATTGATCGCCTCGGTGGCCAGTTCGATGAAAGCCTGCGGGTTCCGCTTGAAGTCATCCAATCTCCCGCTGCCGGTGAGGACGCGACAGATGGTGCGACGCGTGAGCTGCGTGCGGTCCTGGAGCTGGGTAAGCAAGTCGGGAAGCTCGATGTCTGTTTCGTCCAGGACCACCGTTTGTGCGCCGCCACGCTCGGTCGCTTCCACGCCGCCCTTGCCAATGGCGATATCTGCCTTTCGCCACTGCAACCGCGTTTTCGGAAGCGGCGGCGCGTCGCGCAGCGCCTTGATGCACGCCTCGACCAGCTTCTCGTTGTCGAACTCGACCCGATAGGTGGTCTTGTCCTTGATCCGGTCCCACAGCGCCTTGAACTCCGGGCTATGGAGGATGGCTTGGCGCGGCCGCACCTGCCGGCGTTCGTCGGCGTTCTTGATCTCGAGGCGACCAGCGACTTTCGCGATGATGTCGGCGATCTGGGCATGGTGCGGACGGAACTCATCCGGCAGCTCGATATGGCCGCTGGCCAGCGCCTGTTTCAGGGACTCCTGAACCTTGCCGCGGACGTCGATATACCCGGCCGACCTGAGATGCTCCCAGAGCGCCTTCGACTTCTCGAGCCCCAGTGACGTCATGTCGCCGCTCGCGGAGGTGACCTTTACGGCCACAAAGTGGTGTGCTTCCAGGATACCGAACCGGATGCCGGTCTCGGCCTCGATCTCCTTCTGCAGGTTCTCGGCGAATTGTTCGTAGCTCTCGGTCGCGATCACGGTCAATGTGTTGACATCGAACCCGCGAACGCGCTGGCCATCCTGGTTCACGCAAAGCCGCAGTCCCCGGCCGATGGTCTGCCGCCGCTCGCGCTCCGTCCTGATGTCGCGCAGCGTGCAAATCTGGAACACGTTTGGGTTGTCCCAGCCCTCGCGCAGCGCCGAGTGGGAGAAGATGAACTTGAGCGGGGTGTCGAAGGAAAGGAGTCTTTCCTTGTCCTTCATGATCAGGTTGTACGCCTGCTCGGCCGCCTCGCGACCGGCCTGATTGCTCTCGGTCGTGTCCACCGCGCGCTTGGACTTCTTGTCGATGGAAAAATACCCCTCGTGGACCTCCTCGGCCGCGCGGCTCAGGTCGACTTCCTGAAATAGTGTCCGATAGTCGGGATGGTTCGCGAGGCGCTTGTACTCCTCCTCGAAGATGCGCGCGTATACGCCTTTGACCGGATTGCCGTCGGCGTCGTACTGCCGGTACTTCGCGACTTCGTCGATGAAGAACAGGGACAGTACCTTGATCCCGAGCGGGCGCAGGCGCTTCTCCTTGTCCAGATGTTCCTTGATGGTGCGGCGGATCATCTCGCGCTGAACGGCCAGTGGATCAACGTCACCCCACGCCTGGCCCGGGCGCAGGTACTGCTCCCCGCCGGGCACCCGAAGCTCCAGGAACTCATTTCCTTTGGCAACGCAGATCTCGCCGATGCGACAGTCGCGGTAGATGGGACGGCGGGTCGTCTGCTCCAGGTCGTCGCCGTCGTACACGGTGACTTCGCGGCGCTGCACGCCGGTGGCTGTCTCCACATCCAGCTCCACCCGGGCGCTGATGCTGCCGCGTTTGTTGCTGACCGACACCAGACGCACGAACGGCCTGTTGTGCGCGTCTTCCACCGTTGCCGACGCGACCTCGATCTGCTTGACCAGCCGGCGCTCGTAGGCGTCCACCGCGTCGAGGCGGTAGACCATGTGGTGCTTGTCCACGTGCGTGGCCGAGTAGCGCAAGGTGCAGAGCGGGTTCATGGCATCCAGCGCCTGCTTGCCCGCGCCCGTCAGCCCACCGTCCACGCTCTGCGGCTCGTCCACGATCACGATCGGGCGCGTGGCCCTGATCTGGTCGATGGGCTTTTCACCGCCGGTCTTCTCGCTGTCCTTATAGAGGTTGTTGACGTCCTTCTTGTTGATGGCGCCGACCGTCACCACCATGATCTGGATCTGTGCGCTGGTGGCGAAGTTGCGCACCTGGCCGAGCTTGGCGGAGTCGTAGAGGAAGTAGTCGAAGGGCACGCCCGCGTAGAGGCTCCTGAAGTGATCCTCCATGATCTGGAGCGACTTGTAGACCCCTTCCTTGATGGCGATGGACGGCACGACGATCACGAACTTGGTGAATCCGTAGCGTTTGTTCAGCTCGAAGATCGTGCGCAGGTAGACGTAGGTCTTGCCGGTGCCGGTTTCCATCTCCACCGTGAAGTCGCCCGATGCGAGCGACTCGGAGGGCGCGATGCCGTTACGGAGCTGAACGTCCTGGAGATTGGCTCGTATCTCTTCGTCGAGCAAGGTGAGTCGGTTTCCGATGCCAAGATCGGTCTGCGCGAATCCAAGGCGCATCTGGGTGTCCGCAGGATCGCGCGTAACCGTGAACTCGGCGCGACAGATTTCTTGCCCGCGGAACAGGTCGCAGACCGCCTCGATGGCCTGGAGCTGGTAGTCGAGATTGGGTTCAAAGTGGAGTTTCATGGGCGCGCCTACTCACAGACTCCGCACGTTGGCAATACCGTGCTGCTCGAGGATCGCGGCCATGTTGGTCTTGGCCACGTCGTCGGCGAAGGCGCTGTCGCGGAAGACGCAAGTCGTGTCGCCGGCGGGCGCGAGCGCCTCGTGCCAGTCCACGATGCCCTGCGCCAGCGCCTCCACTTCGGTTCTCTCGATCTTTGGCGCGAGGCATGCCATCAGCACGCCCCCGCCGACGGAGTGCACCTCCTTGCCGGCGAACGTGCGAGTCTTGATGGGGACGCAGAGGTCGAGGCCCAGCTTGAGCAGCAGCTCGTACAGCACATCGGACTCGGTGCGGTCGGGCTTGATGTGCTCCATGGAGTCGAGGAGCGTCTGTTCAAGGTTGTCGCGGTCGGGCTCCCACGCGCGGATGTTGCTGGAATCGAGCTTGAAGACGCGGAAGCCAAGATCGCCCGCGAACATCGGATTCTCGTCCTTGATTTTCTTCGCGGCGCGACGGAGCCGCTCCTTGGTAAGCTCGGCGATGTTGCGAGGATTGCCGAGCTCATCACACAATTCGGCGCCAACGCGCTGCTCAGTGACCTCTCGGTCAAGCGGTTCTGGTAACTGGATTAGTATGTAAGACCTCGAAGCGTCATCCGCGGCGTTCTGGAGCATGACAGCGTGACCGGTGGTGCCGGAACCAGCAAAGAAGTCCATAACAAGGTCGCCTGACCTCGTCGTCAGTTGGATCAGTCGACGTACAAGTAGGGTCGGTTTAGGGTAGTCGAATACCCCTTGCCTTCCGAACAGGTCGTCCACTTCCTTCTTGGCCGTTGCGGTATCGCCGGCAAACTCACGAGAAAATAGAGTCACTGGAACGAGGCCGTCTTGCACTTCAGACAGGTACCGTTTGATTAATGGATACGAATCTCCCTCGCCCCAGATCACCTCTCCAGCCGCAACCTTTGCCTTCCAGGTTTCTTCGCTGAATGCCCAATACCGGCCAGCGGGCCGGGAAAGGACTACGCCGTTCGGCTTGGTGATCGTATAGTTTGCGCTATACGGATTGTGAGCCGTAATCGGGTCCGGTTTCCACGGTCCCTTCGGGTCGTTATCTGGATTCTTATACGCAGATGGGCCTTCTCGCGGGAGAAGAACTCGGTCCCACCGCTCGATGTTTCGAGCATACACGACGACGTAGTCATGGCTAACTGAGAAAGTCTTGGATGAGTTCTTCCGCGTATGGACCTTTTCCCAGGCAATAACGGCGAGAAAGTTCTCTTCGCCAAAGATCTCGTCGGCAAGTATGCGGAAATGTGGTAGCTCGGTATCATCAAGACTTACGCAGAGGGTGCCCTCAGGCCGAAGTAAACCATGCGCCACCTTGATCCGCGGATACATCATGTTCAGCCAATTGGTGTGATATCTTCCGCTGGCCTCCGTATTACTGCTCGTCTTTGCTCCGCCCTCAACCTGCCCGGTAAGCTCAAGGTAGTTCTTGATGCTGTCCTGGTAGTCATCGGGATAGACGAAGTCCTTCCCCGTGTTGTACGGCGGGTCGATGTAGATGAGCTTCACCATCCCCGCGTAGCTCTTCTGCAGAAGCTTCAGCACCTCGAGGTTGTCGCCCTCGATCATCAGGTTCTGGGTGGTGTCCCAGTCCACGCTGTCTTCCGGGCACGGACGCAGCGTGCCGGTCGAGGGCGTGAGCGCGAGTTGACGCGCGCGCCGCTTTCCGTGCCAGTTGAGACCGTACTTCTCGTCGGCGTCGGTGACGGTGGCGTCACCCACCAGCGCCTTGAGCACGTCCACGTTCACCGCGGCTCCGTTCGGCCCCTCGGTCACGAGCTCGGGAAAGAGCGCCTTCAGCCGCTCAATGTTCTCGGCGACGCCATCTGTCGAGCGGGTTTCGGGATCGTTCGGAGTAAATTTGTTCATCGTCATCTCGGTCTTCATAGACGGGCAAGCGCCGTGGCACGGGCTGCCTCGGCGCGCTTGAGTTCCAGGTTGAGCGCGACTTGTCGCGCCATCTGCTTTTCCTTCTTTGCCGCCGCGCGCAGGCGCGCGATCTCGACATCCAGACGCGCACACTCGGCGAGGGCATCTCTGCGGGCAGTGCGCCGGTCGACGTCCGGCAGAATACTGAATGCACCCGAGACACGCGCGGCTTCCAACGCCAGCAGGGTATCGAGCCAGCCCTGGTAGAGCGCGTGCAGCGATGCCTGCGGCTGGCTGCCCAGCCTCAGCGCGGCCGCGAACGCGCCCGCATAGGGCTCGCACCCGTGAGGCGCCGCCACCGTGACGGGTTCGCCGTCGAGGACGGTCTTCTGGGCCTCCGCCTGCGACCAGCGCTTGTGTGCGACGGACAGCGCCACCGACTCGCGCTGTTCGGTCACGGCGAGCAGCGGGTAGGGGATTGCCCGATGCAGAAGTTCCGCCAGCCGCTGTGTCTTGGCCCCCTCTCGCAGCGCGACGCGCACGACGGCAATTTCCAGGTACTCACGCGCATCATCGCGATAGGCGGCAACGCCAATGGTGGTCGGCTTCAGCGCAGCCACCCACTGGATGTGCTCTATGCCCTCGTTGACCTGGCGGCGGTCGGCTGCTGTCGGTGCGCCGTGCTCCACCAGCAGCGTCTTGGGCACACGGCGATCCACGCGTGCGGCGGTGGGGAGGTCGAGCGCGGCGATGACGTTCTCAGCGGTCATTTCGTCTCCTGATCCGGCAGGATGACCAGCCAGGCCACCACCTCGAAGTCGTCGATGCCGGCGAACTCCCCCGCCAGCGCATGGGTGCCTCCCGGCGTGAACAGACTGGCCACGGCGCGCTCCTCGCTCTTGCCAACCACGGAGGAGACGGCCGCCGCCAGCAGCTTCTGCGCGTGGCGCATGTCCTGGCCGTCCTTCGTCGCCCTGTCGAAGCGGGCGCAGGCGCCGGCGTCGGGCAGGTCGCGCCCGATGCAGAGACGCTTCAACCGGTCGAGAATATGCTTGGCCTGCGGGTACGCCAGCAGTACCGCTCCGTCATCCGCGACATGCACCAGATAATGCGGCGCGAGGGGATAGCCCCCCTCCGGCAAACGTGCGGCGGCCGCTCCCTCCGCACGCAGGCAGAACACGATGCCGGGCGGGATCTCCGCCTCGCTCGTGGTCGTGACGGCGAATGCCCCGAGCGGCACCGATTCCAAAACCCCCGGATGCGCCTTGCGATACTCCGCGAGGTCGATCCGGAAGTCGGTCAGCGTCAGGTCGGCGATGGAGACGCCGCTCGAGAGGTCCTCGAGGTCGATCACCGCATCCTGGAGCTTGAGCAGCTGCTTGCGCCGGTACTCCAGGTCGTTCATCGGGTTGCCGGACTGCTGCTCGATCAGGTTCTCCTCGCCCGTGGCCGAGATGTCGAGCAGCACCATGCGTCCGCTGACCCGCTGTTCGAGGTTGATGTACTCCTCCAGCTCCATGTTGGGCCAGAAGTTCACGAGCTGGATGCGCTCGTTGGGTGAGCCGATGCGGTCGATGCGCCCGAAACGCTGGATGATGCGGACGGGATTCCAATGGATGTCGTAGTTAACCAGCCAGTCGCAGTCCTGGAGATTCTGCCCTTCGGAGATGCAGTCCGTGGCGATGAGGAGGTCGATGTCGCCCTCGCTTGCCAACTCCTCGGGGCGTTCTTTGGAACGCGGCGAGAAAGCGGTGAGGATGGAGCCGAGGTCGCGGCGCAGCTTCGGGAGGGTGGTTTTGTTGCTGCCCGTGCCGGTGACCTGCGCACTCTCCACCCCCAGCGTTTCCTTTGCCCAGGGTGCGAGCTGGTCGAACAGGTAATTCGCGGTGTCGGCGAAGGCGGTAAAGACGATGACTTTGCGGTTGGCTTGGTTGATGGGATGGCGGTGCTTGTTCGCGATGACTTCGCGCAGGGCGGCCAGCTTGGCATCCCGTTCCGGGCTGATCTCGCGGGCAGCGGCGAGTAGGTTTGTTAGCCGGTTGCGGTCCTCGAGCAGGTCCTGTTTCCAGCGCACGATGTCCACATCCGACAGCAGCACCTTTACCTTGCGCCCGACCAGCAGGCTCTCGAAGGCCGGATCCTCGATGTCGACGTCCTCGATGTCGATTTCTTCCAGCTCCTCGATCTGGGCCTCGATGCGGCGCAGGGTGGCTTCGACATCCCGGAGCTGGCGTTCGACGGTCAGGCCAAAAGACACGACGGAGCTCTCCATCCGCTTGAGGACGTTCACGCGGAGGAGGTGAATGAGGCTTTCCTCGCGGTCCACCTGGCGGAAGAAGCCGGCGCCGCCCTTGACCTCGGTGCTGTACTTCCTGTCGTAAGCCTCCTGTTTGTGGGGCAGCACGTACCGCAACGGCGCATAGGCGGCGAGGTGTAGCCGGCGGATCTCTAGGTTGATGTCGCGAACCGGCGGAAACGTGCCACGCAGATCGACCTCGGCCTTGATGTTGATGGGTTTGAGACGTTCCGGGAACCGGCCGGTCTCCGCGACGCCGTAATACTTCGCAATGTGCTTGCGGGACCGGGCGATGGTCAGCAGGTCGAGCAGCGTGAAGTAATCGAACCCCAGCATCTCCACGAGCTTCGCCGGCGTACGCTCGGCCTCAGGCAGTTCGAGCCAGCGGTTGAACTGCTTCTGCGCCAAGCGCGTGGTGCTGTCGATGCTGCCGATGCCGTGTTCCAGCAGCGCCGTATCGTCACCCTCCGTCGCGAATACGATCTGATTGCGCAGGTCGGCCATGCGGTTGTTGACGGGCGTGGCCGAAAGCATCAGCACGCGCGTCTTCACGCCCTCGCGGATGATCTTGCGCATCAGGCGGTCGTAGCG
>Ga0180215_1001398_pt1 | contig 26661 bp, 8 predicted proteins | sample eDN3rd37CBELigBY_FD_128871 | JGI IMG/M metagenome (GOLD analysis project Ga0180215, IMG submission 128871) | Enriched backyard soil microbial communities from Emeryville, California, USA - eDNA 3rd pass 37_C BE-Lig BY (version 2) (version 2) | ecosystem: Environmental > Terrestrial > Soil >...
ACCCGCTTCCAGGCACAGCTCTGGCTCCTCGAGGGATCCTCCCTGATCCGGGCCAAGTACGGCGCCCTCACCCAGGCGCAGGGCTTCGATTGGGACACCGTCTCCTGGGGGGTGAAGGAGGGGACCGCCGCGGGGATCCTGGGTCCCGATCGGGAGGGGAGGCCGAACAGCTGCTTCCCCGATCGCGCGCAGGGGAACGTCCCCAAGTGCAGGGCTTCCACCCACTTCCCCGCCGACTCCACCATTCAGTACGGGGCATCCCCGGGCATCGACCTCGCCGCGACCCTGAGCAGCGGCGACGTGGCGGTGGCGGCCTCCACCATCGAGTTCGACGCCAGGACCACCCTGAAGAACCTGGGCGTCACCGACGCCGCCGACGTCGGCTACGACCTCTACCTCTCCCGGCAGCGCATCCTGCAACCCGACGCCCCCGACGTGATCTTCGTCGGCTCCGGCGCGCCGATCGGCGTGGAGGCTGGGGACAGCCGGCTGGTCACCCGCACCTTCACCATCCCCCGGCCGTCGAACGGCACCTACTTCCTGTGCGTCCTCATCGATCCGCTGGAGCAGGTCCCCGAGTTCGATCGCTCGAACAACAAGGTCTGCGCCTCGCGCCAGCTCCCCATCGGCCCCGATCTGCTGGGCTCGATCGAGGCGCCGGCGTCGGGGACGGCGAACGGCCCGGTGCAGGTCCCGGTGTCGTTCCAGAACCTGGGCAACGCCAGCTCGGGACCCTTCGAGTTTCGGATCACGATCGAGCCGGACCCCTTCGAGGACGGATCCACCGCCCGGACGGAGGAGGTCTACGTGGGGGTCGAGGCCGGGCTCGCCGTGGCGGCGACCCGCTCCAGGCTCGTCGAGGTGATCCTCCCGGAGACCCTCCGCGGCGATCGCTACCGCTTCGTGCTGCGGGTGAACACCGACGGACGGGTGGTCGAATCCGATCGAAATAACAATACGTCTTACTCCACGTCGAAAATGGAGAACATCAAGCCCAAGCTGAAGATCACGTCGGGGATGGAGATCACCATGCCCGACGGCTGCTTCTTCGGCGAGCGGGTGGAGGTGCGCTTCGAGCTCTGCAACGAGGGGTTGGCCGACGCCTGGAACTTCCGGCCCGGCGTGGCGATGGGGGAGAGCATCTTCTTCAGCATCCTCAACGACGTGCCGGCGGCGACCGTCCCCCAGTCCTGCATGATGCCGGGGCACCCCAGCTACACCCCCTGCGCGCCGATCAACGGCAAGCAGCCCACCTGCGCCCTGACCTCGTGCCGCCTGGCGTGCGAGGTGGACGCGGACTGTGGAGCGGGCCTCCGCTGCGGCGACGACTACGCCTGGGCAGACGCCCTCGGCGTCCCGTCGATCAGGAGCTGCATGAACGCCCTCGGAAATCCGGGGGATCCCAGCCCGTCCCTCCCGCTCTGCCAGTCCTTCGTCGCCACCGGCACCATCCCCCTCGCGGACCAGGACGGCGTCTACTACACCGACGCGGTCCAGACCTTCCACCTGGTCGACGACCTCAGCTTCCGCCTCAGCCAGCTCCGGCCCGACGTGATCACCTCGGGCGAGTACCCCTGCAGGGAGGCCTTGCCGGATCTGACCACCTTGAGCCTCTCCCTCCCGCCGCGCTTCGTGGCGGGCAAGGCCGTCCCGGTGACCCGCTTCGTGCGAAACCTCGGCTTCATCGAGGTCCCGCGGGACGGGAACTCCAGGCCGACGGCGCTGCGCTACAGCTACCGCTACTTCCTCGCGTCGACCCCGGACATCTCCCCCGACCAGATCCCGCTGCGGATCGACGGCGCTGGTCTGGCGGGCTCGGGCACGATCGGCAGGAAGGGCGACGAGGTCGAGACCGACCTCCTGATCGTCCCCGAAGCCCTGCAGGCGGGGACCTACTACCTGGGCCTGATCCTGGATCCGGCCGGCGAGGTGCGCGAGCTCTCGGAGGCGAACAACCTCTACGTCTTCCCCACGCCGATCGAGGTGGAGGCTGCCCCACTGCGGATCGTGACGGCGGCCCTGCCGCAGGCGGTGGCGGGGGCGAGCTACCACCACCAGCTCGTCGCGGTCGGAGGGGCGGAGGCGCCGATCTGGGAGGGAGCCGGGCTCCCGCCCGGCCTCGACCTCGATGCGGACGGACTCCTCTCGGGTGCGCCGGAGAGCGCCGGCTCCTTCGACCTCGAGATCCGCGTGAGCGCCGGGGCGATCTCGGTGAGCCGGAGGTTCGCCCTCCATGTGCGCCTGGCCTCGTCCCCCCTCGAGGTCTCGACGGCGGTCCTCGCCCCAGCCCTCCGGAACGTCCCCTACGCTGGATGGACCGACGAACTCGGCGGCAAGCACGAGGGGATCCTCCTGGCGGCGAGCGGCGGCGAGCCTCCCTATGTCTGGGATCTCGATCCGGAGGTGAGCCCCAACCGGCTGCCGGAGGGGCTCTGGGGCCCGACCGAGGCAGGGCTGATCGGCGGGACCGCCACCACCCTCTCCTCCACCAGCAGCTTCGTGGTCCGGGTGAGGGATCGGAGGGGCAACATCGCCTCCCGCACCCTCACGATCCCGGTGGTGGGCGCAGCGGATCTGGTGATCCGGAATCCTCTCTTCGCCGAGGGGCGGACCGCCAACCCCTACACCGGTTGCATCGAGGCCACCGGCGGCGACACGAGCGTCGCCTATGGCTGGAGCGTGGAGGCGGGCTCGCTTCCACAGGGGCTCGAGCCGGAGCCCGCCCATCGGCAGCTCTGCCTGGCGGGGACGCCGACCGCATGCGGAAACTTTCAGGTGGAGGTCACCGTCGAGGACGCGGGAGGCCAGAGCTACGCGGCGGTGGTGCCCCTCGCCATCGTCTGCGAGGACCTCCGCCCGGGGAACCGGGTGCTGCCCGACGTGATGCGGGGCGAGGAGGTGGAGCAGAGCCTCGTGAGCCGCACCACCCAGGGGACCCGCTGGCGGGTCTATCGCGGCAGGCTTCCGGAGGGCCTCGCCCTGAGCGAGGTCGGGGTGGTGGCTGGCCGGGTCTCGGACGAGGCGGCGGCGGGGACCTATGAGGTGATCGTGGAGGTGCGAGACGAGGAGGGGCGAATCGGTCTGGGCGCGGTGTCGATCTCGGTCGTCGAGGCGCCGGTGGAGGGCAGGGTGGTGACCCGCACGGTCTCCACCTCGGGCTGCGGGAGCGCGGGCGGGGGTGGAGGCGCGGGCCTCGCCGCCGGCCTGCTCGTCCTGGGGATGGCCTTCTTCAAGAGGCAGAGCCGGCGCCTCTTGGGACCGGCCTTCGCCGGCCTGGTCGGGATCGCGGTGGGGCTGGGCTGCGGCGGGACGACGGAGGAGACGACCCTCGTTCGCTGCGAGGCGGACAGCTGCGATCGCGGGATGCGCTGCGATCCGGAGGACGGTCTCTGTAAGTGCGGGGACAGGACCTGCCTCGGCGACGACGTCTGCGCCATGGAGCCGACGCCCCACTGCGTGACCTCGCGCTGCCAGTTCACGGTCTGTGAGAACGGCCAGAGCTGCGACCCGGTGTCCGGCGACTGCGTCTGCGGGAATGGCCCCTGTGCCGACGGCGAGATCTGCGTGAACCAGGTCTGCCAGGGGCAGGACCTCTGCGCTGCGGTGAGCTGCGAGGGCGAGTTTCAATGCGATCCTGCCGACGGCGCGTGCAAATGCGACGGCGCGGTCTGCGGCTCGGAGGAGCGCTGCCAGCAGGGCCAATGTGTCACCGACAGATGCGCCGGGGTCTACTGCGGCGCCAGCGGGAGCTGCGACCCCGCCGATGGGACCTGCCGCTGCCCCGCCGAGGGCGGCCAGGTCTGCGGCGACGGGGAGCGCTGCGAGGAAGAGGACGACAGCGTCTTCGTCTGCGTCCCCGGCGTCGACCTCTGCGCCGACGTGGTCTGCGAGGGGGGCACGAGCTGCGACCCTGCAGACGGCCTCTGCCGCTGCGGCGGCTTCGGCGAGAGCGCGCCGGTCTGCGCTGCGGGGCAGAGCTGCATCGACGGCGCCTGCAAGGGCGGCCTGCTCTGCGAGCTCGACGGGATCCCCACCCAATGCGGCCCCGGCCTCAGCTGCGATCCCGCCGACGGTCTCTGTAAGTGCGGCGGCAGCGGCGGCATCCTCTGCGGCGAAGGCGAGCACTGTCTCGAGCAGGGCGATCAGCTCCGCTGCGTCGGTGGCTGCCGGCTCTTCGCGCTGACCTCCGACTGCGCTTCGGGAGAGAGCTGCTACTTCGACCACCGCGTGGTGGCGGGGGAGGCCTTCTGCGCCCCGGTCGGCGAGACGGAGCTCGGCCTGAGCTGCGGGGGCTCCAGCGAATGCAAGGCAGGGATGTTCTGCACCGCCGCCGGACGGTGCAGGGCGCTCTGCGAGCTCGGCGAAGCGCAGGGGTGCGCCCACGTCTCCCCGACCGCGTCCTGCGCCCTCATCCTCGACGGCCCGGAGGGAGTCGGCTACTGCGCAGACGGATAGGCAAGCAGATGCCGTGAGGGTCTGGAGCGGGGCGCAGCTTCCTCAGGTGCCGGCGGCGCGGGCCTGCTCGAGCTGGGCTGCCTCCGCCTCGGACTCCGGCTCTGGGGAGAAGAAGCGGATCCACTCGTCCCGCTTGGCCCTGGCGTCCTGCTTGCCCAGCTCGATGAGGCGCTCCGAGTAGCCGCCGTCGAAGAGGAGGTAGGAGACCAGGTCCGCCCGGTTGGACTCGGACTCGGCGAGCCTGCGCAGGGCGCCGCCGACCAGGCCGCTCGCCCGCTTGCGGAACTCGGCGGAGCGGGCGTAGTCGGCGGCGAGCTCGCCCAGGTTCACCGAGGGGTGGACGAGGATGTTGCGGACCCACTGCATCGGATGCTGCCGCACGGGCTCGAAGGCAGCGTTGAGCACGGTCTCGAAGCGGGGGCCGTAGCTCCGAGTCCCCGCCTCCAGGATCGCGTTGAAGCGGCGCAGCCGGTGGAGATCCTCGTCGGTGCGATCGGTGAGGAGGGCGTCCAGGGTCTTGCCGGCGAGGAAGGCGAGGGAGGGGTGGGGCGGCGAGGGGAGGGTGTAGCCGTCGTCCACCATCGGGTTCAGCTCGGTGGTGGGGAGAGGCTCGCTCTGGACCGCTTCCGGTTTGCGAGAGCCGCCAGGCTCCACCGAGGCTGCCACGGGACGGTGGCGCAAGGAGACCACGATCACCCGCCTGGAACCCAGGCGGAGGGCAGGGCTGAGGGGAACACTCTGGCGCAGGCCACCGTCCACGTAGAGCTCGCCGCCGACGGGCACCGCCGGGAAGACCAGGGGGATCGCCGCGGAGGCAAGGGCATGGGAGGGGCCGATCCGCGCGGCGATCGCCCGGTAGTGGAAGTCGCGGCTCCACGGGGGCGCGTCCTTCTCTCGACGTTGGAGGAAGACGGTGGTGCGGCCGGTGGCCACCCGGGTGCAGGAGACCGAGAGGGCGTAGAGGGCGCCGCTGCGGATGTTCTTGCCGATCTCCCGCCAGGCGATCCGGGTGCGAACCATGCTCCGCAGCCCCGTCGGCTTCACCAACCCCCCGAAGTCGACCGAGTTCTTCGGATCCGGCTTGCGGCGGGTGAGATCCCGCAGCACCCGCAGCGCGTCGCTGGCACGGAAGTCGAGGACATCCTCGATGCGCAGCGAGGTCCATTGATCGATCAGATCGCTGGCCTGCCGTTGGGGCTCCGCCGCGGCGCCCGCCATGTAGCAGGCGTTGATCGCGCCCACCGACGTCCCGGTGATCACGTCGAGGGGGACGTGGTGGCCCAGCTCACGGGCCAGCTCGCCTCGCAGGTAGGCGACCACCCCCGCCTCGTAGGCGCCGCGGGCAGCGCCGCCCCCCAGCACCATCGCCGTCCGCATGTTTCCCGTTGGCATCCGCTGCTCTCCGATCTTCCGCGTCGCCCGCTCTCGAAGGGAGCGAGTCGTCTGCCGCGCTCTTCGCGCGGGCGGGTGCGTTCGTCCTCGGCTCTCGTGGGGGTTCATGGCGAAGCCACGCCCCGCGTAGCATACGCAAGATTGCGCTGGGCCTGGAGGGGTTTCACGGGCGCTCGCCGTCCGAAATGCAGCCGAAAGAAGGGCGGGGTGATAGGTAGACCCCATGCCCGCGGCCGATCTCGATCCAGACGTCGTCGAGGGGTTTCAGGTGGTCGCCTCGGATGGCGCCACCGCGACCCTCTCCTGCTTTCCCCTCCCCCCGGGAAGCGCGCCGGCGCCGGTGGTCCTCTGCTTGGCAGCGATGGGGATCGAGGCCCGCTACTACGCGGGCTTCGCAGGGCAGCTTCGGCGGCTGGGCCTGAACGCCGCCACCCTCGAGCTGCGGGGGATGGGGACCAGCAGCGTCCGCCCCTCCCACTCCACCGACTATGGCTACGGGACCATCCTGGAGCGGGACCTCCCCCCTGCCATCTCCCGCCTGCGCGAGCGCTTCCCCGGCTCGCCGCTCTTCCTCCTGGGACACTCCCTGGGCGGGCAGCTCTCGGCCCTCTTTCTGGCGCTGCATCCGGAGGAGGTCGAGGGGCTGGTCCTGATCGCCAGCGGCACCCCCCACTACGCGATCTGGCCCTGGCCCCAGCGCTGGGTCGTCTACGGGATGGGCGTAATCTTCCCCGCCGTCGCCGCGATCGTGGGCTACTTCCCCGGGGAGCACATCTCCTTCGCCGGCAAGGAGTCCCGCGGGATGATCCGCGAATGGGCAAGGATCGTCCGCGAAGGGCGGTTCCGCCTCGACACCTGGAACGGGCGCGATCCGGAAGAGGCCCTGGGCGAGGTGCGGGCCCCCGTCCTGGGGATCAGCCTGGTGAACGATCGTCTCACTCCGCCGGCGGTGATGGATCACCTCCTGGGGAAGATGCCCCACGCCCGGGTGGAGCGCTTCCTCTACGACCACCGGGAGCATGGGGAGCCGCCGGTGGACCATGTGCGCTGGCCGAAGCATCCGCGGGTGATCGCGGAGCGCTCCGCCGCCTGGATCCTCTCGCAGGCGAAGGCCCGGTAGGGATCCACCCGCGGCCCATCGGCCCGGTAGCGGCGTCGCCGCCCAGGCGAGCGCGCCTGGGCGTGCGGCGACAGGGAGGCGCCCTCCCGCTACAGCACCTTCCGTGGCGGGACGAGGACGTTGGCGATCAGCAGACCCATCACGAGCGAGATCGCGATCAGCCCCATGGTGAAGGCGATCTCGATGCCGCTGGTGATGTCGTGTCCCCGCATGGCGTCGAAGCTGCGGTAGCCGATGCTCCCTGGCACCAGCAGGAGGAGGCCGGGGACGATCGTCAGGGTGGCGGGCTTGCCCAGGTTGCGCGCCATCACGTTGCTGCCCATGCAGAGGACGAGGGAGCCGACGAAGGCGCTGAGCTCGAGGCCGAGCCAGTGGGCGCCCATCCTGGTCGCGTTGAAGGAGAGCACACCCGCCGCCACCACCCAGACCGTGTCCTTCGGCTTGGCGCGAAAGAGCACCGACGTCGCCGCGGTGGCGACGATGAGGGAGGGCGCGAAGATCCAGTCGGGCAGCTGGGCCCACGGCGCGAGCGCCGGCGGCGAGGGAAGGAGGTGCCCGACCTCGGTGCCCAGAGCCACGCCGAAGGCGAGCTGGAGCAGGACCAGGACCGCGCTGGTGAAGCGGGTGGTGCCGGAGACCAGGTTGCCGGTGGCGAGCTCGGTCATCCCGATCGTGAGGGTGAGGCCCGGGAGCAGCGGGATCAGCCCCGCGATGATCGCCTGCTGGGACGCGAGGTTGCCCAGGAGCAGCGAGGCGCCGGCAGCGATCAGCGCGGCGCCGAAGGCCCCCATCGCAGGGGCGATCCTGCCGATGGTGGGGCTCTTCGCCGACCAGAGGAGCAGGGGACCGATCCAGAGGCTGATCGCGAAGGCCGCCGCGATCTCCCGGCCCTGTCCCCCGAGGAGCACCGAGGCGCCGGTGGAGATCATCGCCGAGCAGAGCAGGGTGAAGAGCGGCCCGTAGAGCGGCGGCGCCTCGAGGATCTCGTCCAGGCGCTCCAGGCCGTCCTGGGGGCTGCGCTCCCCGTAGAGGACCTCGGAGGTGAGGGTGTCGAGATCCACCAGCCTGCCCAGATCCATCTCGCCGGGCTCCACCCGGACCATGGCGGTGCGCAGCTCGGCGGGCTCGCCGAAGGAGGCGAAGATCGCGGTGGGCGACGAGTAGACCGAGCCGACGATCCCCAGCTTCTCCGAGAGGACCCGAAGGACCCCCTCGAGGCGGTGCGCGGGGACGCCGTATTTGTGCAGCGCCTTGGCCAGGCGGATCAGGAAGGCGATCCGCGCGTCGGCGGCGCTGGTGGCGCCCATGGCCAGGGGTGTCTGTCTTTCATCCATCGTGTCGACACCCGAGGCGAGCATGTCCTTCATGTACAGGTTGCGAGCACGAGATGAAACCCAATCTCTCGCGAAGCCGCGAAGAGGCAAAATGAAAAGGTGTGCGGTCGGCGATGCCCGGGTCGTGCTGGCGTCGGCGGATCGTCGATCCCCGTGAAGCTTGAGCGAGGGGGAGGAGGGGGTTGGGCTTCGCTGGCGCCGCCGAGAAGCGAGAACATTTAAGTTTTAATCGGGGGATCCATCGGATGGAATCAAGGGAAGGCAGGGGGCCGAAAGAGGGGCTTCGAGCCCCCCAGCGTCGGCTTCGCCCGGGCGAAGCCGACGTCGCCCCTGCTGAAAGGAGTATTATCCATTGAAGGAGAGGTCGAAGCCGGTCAACGCGGCGTTGAAACGTTGGGCCCCGCTCCCGCTGGCTCTCCTTCTTGCTCTCATGGCTGGCCCCCTGGGTTGCGGCGGCGAGGGGGGGGGAGGCGGTTCGAGCGGCGGGGGTGGTGAGGGGGAGGAGCTGGCGGCAGGGAGCTGCGGCGCCCCCTTCGACTTCGAAGCGCTGCGCCGCTACCACGGCCCCATTCCCTACGCAGGGGGGAGCATCGCCGACGGCGAGGCCGCCGTCGTGGGGAGCTGCGGGGGCGAGGGGCGCGAGCAGGTCTTTCGGTGGGTTGCGCCACGGGACGGGAAGGTCGGCTTCCGGCTCGCCGAAGGTGATCCCCGGCTCACGATCCACGTCCGGAGTCGCTGCGTCGACGAGGAGACCGAGCGCTTCTGCGCTCCAGGCGATCGCCTCCTCGTCCTGGCGGTGGAGAAGGACGAGATCCTCGACGTGATCGTCGACTCCCGCCCGAACCACGACGTCCACTTCGAGGTCGGGGTGATCTTCGAGGCGAGTCAGCTCGAGGAAGGCGAGGTCTGCCGCTTGGACGCAAGCACGGGCCCTTGCGCCGAGGGGCTGGCCTGTGATCCGAAGGAGGGCAAGTGCCTCGTCCCACCGGAGCCAGTGCGGCCGATCCTCCACGCAGCCCACGCGCGGCTGGAGGAGGGCAGAGTGATCTTTCAAGTGGAAGGAACCGCGCCGAACCGCAACGTATACGCGATGGAGCTTCGCTTCTTCGACGAAGGGGGCGAGGCGGTGCAGGTCCTGGGGACCGAGGAGCTCGCAGCCGACATCTCCGAGGAGGCCTACGGCAAGGAGGAGTTCAACGCCGAGGCCTGGGTGGGCCAGGAAGAGATCGCCGGCGCCGCGACGGTGAAGATCTGGCTCCTCGACTCGAAGCTGGTGGCGAGCAACAGTATGGAGGTTTCGTTGCCTCGTTCGGAGGATGCGGCGCCACCTGAAGGGCAGAACTGAGATCATCGCGACGCCGAGAGTCGTGGGTGGAGCGACCGAGCTCATCGAGCTCGAGGAGGAACAGGCGTGGGAACGAACCGGAGTCTTCGAGTGCTATGCGTGCTGGCGCTCGCGTCCGCGGCAGGGATCCTCGCTGCGGGATGCGGTACTTCGGAAGAGGGCAGGCCCGGGGAGGGCGCCGCGAAGCCAGTGGAGCTGCACTTCACCAGCAGCGCAGCGCAGGTAGAGCAGGGGGAGCCCGTCACCCTCTCGTGGACCAGCCGCCATGCCCGGGAGCTGCGGCTCCTGGCTGGCGCGATCCCCCTTCCGTTGGGCGAGGCGTCGGTGGCGGAGGGGAGCCTCGAGGTGGTGCCCCAGCGGACCACCCTCTACCGCTTGGAGGCCATCGGCGAAGGTGGGAGCTCGGTGAGCCGGGAGCTGGAGGTCCGGGTGAACGTCTCCGAGGCCCAGGCGCCCAGGATCGAGGCCTTTACCTCGAGCCCGGAGGTCTTCGGGGCGGGGCAGACGATCTCCCTCTCGTGGGAGGTGACCGGGGCGGAGCGCCTCTCTCTCGAGGACGACGCGGGTCGGCGAATCGAGCTGGGGGAGTTCCGCGCCGCGGGGACCGTCGAGCTTCAGCCCCTCGCCTCCACCGTCTTCACGCTCCGGGCCGCCGGGCGGGGAGGGGAGGCCAGCGCGACAGCGGCGGCGACCCTGGTCCCCAGGCCCCGCGTGCGGCTCTTTGCCAGCGAGCGAGAGATCCCATCCGGCGCCAGCGTAACCCTGCGCTGGGAGTCCGAGGGTGCCACCGAGGTGGCGCTCTACGCCGGCGAGAACCCAGAGCCCCTCTTCGGTGGGGGGCCGGACGGCGAGCTTCCCCTGGAGCTCGATCTCACGCCTGCCCAGACCACCGTCTACCGGCTCGAGGCCAAGGGGCCCGGGGGGACGGCGCAGGCCACGGAGCAGGTAGCGGTGAAGCCCGTGGTCGACTCGTTCGCTTCGGACGTCGCTGGTCCCACCCGCCCCGGCCTGCAGGTGCGCTTGGAGTGGAGCGTCCGCGGGGCGAGCTCCGCCTCCATCTCCAATCGGAGCGGCTGGACCTACGAGGTGCCCGTAGACGCCCTGGAGGCAGGGAGCGTCCAGGCGCCGGTGGGACTCGGGGGCAGCTTCGTCCTCGTCGCCAGGAGCGGTGGGCTGGAATCGATCCCCGCCGACCTCCGGATCCCGCTCACCGCCGAACCCCGGATCGTCGAGGCGCGCTTCGAGCCCGGCGCGGGGGTGACGGCAGGGCGTGGAGAGCAAGGAGAGGGCATCTTCTCCTGGGTGGTCGAAGGGGCGGAAGGTGCGCTGCTCCTCGAGAAGGTCCCGGGCGGCTTCGTGGACCTTGTCGCCGCCTCCAACCGGCGGGGGAGCGTGGCCCTGGTCCTAAACGGCCCCACCGTCCTGCGCCTGACTGCCTCTAACGCCGCGGGCCAGCACCAGGTCGAAGTGATCACGCCGGTTCATCAGCCCCCCCTGGTCCGTAGCTTCCTGGCGCTCCCGGCCCGGGTCGGCGCAGGCGAGACGGTGGAGCTCCATTGGGACGTGGTGGACGCAGCCGCGATCACGCTCGAGCGAGACGGCGTCGTCGTGGCTGGGCCCGACCTCGAGCCTTCGGGGACCTTTCGCGAGATGTTGGCGGCGCCTGCGACCTACACCCTTCACAGCGCCAACGCGCTCGGGTTCCCGGGGGAGACGCAGGCCCTCACGGTGGATCTGGGCGCCCCCGTGATCACCGGCTTCCAGGCGTCCTCCCGCTACGCCCAGCCCGGGAGCCAGGTCCGTTTCGATTGGAGCAGCCACGGCGGCGATGCCCTCGAGCTCTCCACCACCGCGGGGCCCGCGGCGAACGTCTCGGACCTCGCCTCCATCTCCAGCGGCTTCACCTACCTCGAGGTGCCCGCGTCCACGGGTGAGTACAGCTACACCCTCCGGATCCGGAACGGCGCGGGGATCGCGGAGGCGACGCTCCCCCTGATGGTCACGTCACTGCCTGTGCCTCTGTCGTTCACGGCCTCTCCGGCGGAGCTCTTGGTGGGCGGGACGCTGCGCCTCAGCTGGAGCGTCGCCGACGGGATCGGAGGCGAGGTCGGGCGGCTGGAGCTGCAGGACGATCAGGGCCGGGTCTACGAGGTCACCGCCGCCGAGCGGGACCTGGGCGAGATGCGCCTCTCCGTAGACGCAGCCGGGGACCGCACCTTCGTCCTCCACGTGATCGAGGACGGGAGCGGAGAAGCGACCACCGCCTCCGCTGCGGTGCGGGTCTGGGGTCTCCCCGAGGTGATCTCGCTCGCAGCCCTCCCTGGCTTCGCCCAGGTCGAGAACGAAGAGGTCGAGGTGCAATGGTCGACCCGGAACGCGGTGGCCGGGTCGCTCTTCGCCCTCTCCCCCGAGGGAGAGCCGGGGGCGAGGCTCTGCCAGGCGAGCGGCGCTGCGGCGCAGGAGGGGAGCTGCAGGATCCGGATCAGCAAGGAGTGGCCCGACGTGTTGCTGCGGGTCGAGCACCTGCTCGGTGGGGCGTCGGAGCGGAGCCTGCGGATCGGGGTCCAGCCCGCCACCGTCGTCTCCTTCTCCGCCGACGAGGCGATGATCGCCCTCGGCTCCTCTACGACGCTCCGCTGGGAGACCCGCTTCGGCGAGAGCGTGGAGCTGGGCCCCCGGATGATCGAGACCGACGAGCCCTACCTCGACCTTCGTTCCCTGGGGGGCACCGCGTTGAACGTGGGGCGCAACTCCTCCGGGATCATCACCTTCCCGGCGGGCTTCGTCTTCCCGTACTACGGCAGGCGGATCTCCTCGCTCTGTGCCAGCCCCCAGGGCCACATCAGCTTGAGCTGGGATCTGAACTGCAACGTCGATCTCCTCTACGGCGGCTCCCCCGACGCCTTCGCCTACCGAGGCGTCGACTTCGGCGTCTTCTTCCATCCAGACCTGGGGAGGCCCACCCCGGCCAACCCGGACAACGACCTCTTCTGGCTCCTGCGCACGGCTCCCGACGGCAGCCGCGCGCTGATCGTCCAATGGTCGGGGTTCCGCTTCATGAACTCGTCGGATGTCGGCCCCTTCAGCTTCCACTTCCAGGCACACTTCCACGAGGACGGGCGCCTCGAGTATCGATACGGCGCGATGGAGTGCCCGAGCGAGTCCTGCCAGGGAGCCATCGACACCCAGGCGAGGCTTGCGGGCTTCGGCCAGATCATCGGCTATCACGCGCCAGCGGAGCGCAATCCCCGCCCGGTCTTCCACCTCACGCCGCGGCTGGCCGAGATGCCGGGTGGCCTCGCCCATCGTAGCTTCACCTTCTTCCCCGCTCAGCTCGAGTTCGCCAGGCAGGTGGAGGCAGAAGGTGAGCTCACCATCTCGCCGACGCAGAGCCTCGATCTCTCCCTCCTCGTCTCCAACCCCCACAGCGCCGACCAGCGCACGATCCGGCTGGAGGTCTACGACTACGCCAGGATCCAGTCGTTCTCTGCCGTTCCCGCCGAGCCCACGCCGCTGGCTCCCCTCACCCTGCGATGGAGCGTCTCTGACGCCACCCGCCTCTCGATCACGGGCACCGGCGGCGCCGTCCTCCTCGACACCAGCGATCCCGCGGTGATCGCCGGGAAGGAGCACCTCATCCCGGGGCTGGAGGCTGGAGACCACCACCTCACCCTCCAGGCCTGGGGGCGCTTCGGAGACGTGGCCACCGCCTCCGTCGACCTGGCGGTCTACCCTCCCTACGGCATCGATCGCTTCGAGGCGGACACGGAGCTGAGCAGCGCTGCGGGGGAAGGCGTGGTCCTGAGCTGGGAGACCCACGGCCTCCAGTCGATCCGCATCGAGGCGTCACACGGTGAGGTCATCGTGCCTCCCACCGCGAACCTCGCCGCCGACTCGATCCGGATCCACCCCCTCCAGAGCGCCACCTACACCCTGGTCGGCGAGAGCTACGGCAGGACCGTCTCCTCCGCCACCAGCGTCGCCGTCCGCAGTGTCCGACTCGACGAGGTGACTACGGTCGAAGGGGTCCAATGGGACAACGTACCGATCGAGTTCAGCTGGTCGGGAGCGGGCGAGGGATTCGTCTCGATCACCCAGACCCCTGCCTCCTCCAAGGCGACCGAGCTCTACACCTCGCCGGACCTCCCCCCCTGGGAGGAGGTCACCGGGCAGCCGGGGACGGCCTACGCCGACATTCGCGGGCTCCCCGGGACCGAGACCTTCGCCCTGGCGAACGCACGGAACGTCGTCTTCCCGGAGGGCTTCCGCTTCCCCTTCGGCGGCGCGTTCCGAGAAGAGGTGCGGCTCCTCATGCACGGGGGGCTGACCTTCCACCTCAGCCAGAGCTCCACCTTCCTGAACGGCCGGGTCCCGGCCGGGGTGGCGGGGGCCACGCAGATCCACCTCCTGCCCTTCAGCCAGGCCCTCCGAAACTGCATCCACTCCACCAGGCTCGACCCCACGGGCGATCCCTTCATCGTGCAGTATGACGGCTGCGAGTCGGCAGTGGCTGCTGCGAATCCGAGCCGGCTCGAGTTCCAGGTCGCGCTCTACGAAAATGGAGACATCGAGTTCCGCTACGGGACCATGACCGCCACGAACATGGCCTACGCCAACGGCCTCAACGCCTCGATCGGCTGGCAGGATCCCAGCGCCAAGATGGGGGCGAGTCTGCTGTTCAAGGAGGAGATCGCGGGGGGCCTCGGGGGCCGCTCCTGGCGGGCGAGCCCCCTCCCCTTGAGCGGCACCTTCTCCGTTGCGCCGAGCCAACCCACCACCTACGAGATCTGCACCTACAACGCGACCTGGCGGGAGTGCGTGCAGCGCTCGGTGAAGGTGGTGCAGACCGGCACGATCTTCCCCACCGAGTTCATGCAGCACCCGGTGGGTGGAGCGCCCAGGTGGTTCGAGATCCGCAGCGTCCTCGATGACGACCTGGATCTGCGCGGCGCCTGGATCCAGGTGATGATCGGCGGCGCCTTCACCCGGCACCAGATCGCGGGCCCCGATCCCGTGATCATCCGGGGGAAGGGCGGCTACGCGATCCTCTCGGAGGCGCCGATGGCCGGGCTGCCCGAAGGGGTGTCCAACTACGTCTTCGGGCCCGAGCTGGTGATCTCCTCCGGCGCCGGAAACGACTTCCGGCTCCTGAACCCCAACCTCTCCTTGAACCTGGGCGGCACGAGCTGGGGCTGGACCCTCCCCTCGGGCCAGTCCAACGAGCTCTCCGGCTCCGCGGCGATCTTCCCAGGGGCCGCGAGCTTCAGTCAGCCGCTCTGGTGCCCCACCACCACCGCCTACGACGCCCACGGGAATCTGGGGACACCGGGGAGAGGTGGCGCGAGCTGCGGCTCCACCGGCGTCAGCCACTACGACGTGGATTGGTACGGCGGCGATCGCTTCATCGATCTGCGGCCGCTGGTCGGGAGCGGCGCCGTCTCCCATCCGGTCCTCTCCGAGGTCGATCCGGCGGGGAGGATTCTCGACCTCCCGGGTGGGATGCCCTTCGCCTTCCCCTTTTTCGGCGAGGTCCTCCCCCAGGGGCAGACCCTCTCGATCTCCTCCAACGGCTTCACCAGCTTCGCCAGCCTGCCCAACTCCTACACCGGTCGGATCAACGGCAAGAGCCTGGCCTCAGCCTCCGCCCCCGCCGACGGTCTGATCGCGCCGCTCTTCACCTACCTCCTCGCCACTCCAGAGAGCTCCTTCCAGGCGATCTCAACCCGCACCGGAGGGATGAACGTGGTGGGCCTCCAATGGTCGGACTTCACCCGGTACGGCTCGACGGAGCCGCTCACCTTCCAGCTCCAGCTCTGGGAAAATGGAGACATCGTCTTCGCCTACCAGCGCATCCCCTCCGTCGTCGGCGCCGACTTCCGGAACGTGGGGATCCAAGACAGGATCGTTCCTGCTGCGCTGAACATCCCCTTGGCGAGGACGGTCCTCTTCGATGGTCGCTCCATCGTCTTCAAGAAGAAGTAGGAGCCTCGCCCGATGCGTAGCACGACGATCATACAATGCTCCACCCCCGCCCTCGGCCTCGCCCTGGTCGCGGCGCTCCTCCTCCCCGGGGCCTCGGGAGCCGCCACCACCTACGCCGTTCGCCAGCAGCCCCTCGACACCTATACGCCCCTGCCGATCGCGGGCGGGGAGGAGGTGGTGGTCCCGACCTGGAGCCGGCGGGTGGGGACCAACGTGAGCCACGACGAAGGGCTGGGCTCCGCCTACTTCGACCTCCCGTTCCCGGTCCGCTTCTTCGGCGCGACCTACGATGGCGTCGCAGCCAAGGACGGGGTGCTCACCTTCGGCTCCAGGGAGGAGACGCTCTGCGACGAGGCGGCAACGTCCCCTCCCAGCCGCCCTGCCTGCGCCTCCCAGGCCCCCAAGTGGCAGGTGGCGGGCCCCATCCCCAGGGAGCTGCTCTTCCCAAACCGCCTCCTCGCCCTCTGGTGGGGTGGGCTCGGGTCCTGCCAGATCCGAGGGCAGACCTTGGGGCAGGCCCCGACCCGGACCCAGGTGATCCAGTTCAGCTGCGCCGACAACCCCTGGGAACACCGCGATCTCGTTCGCATGCAGGCGTGGTTTCGAGAGGACGCCTCGTCGATCGAGGTCCGCTACGACCTGGGCCCGGGGGATCTCCCCACCCAGGACGTCCACCTCTTCGCGGGGATGATGTCCCCGGAGGCCGGAGGGGTCTCCTCCGCCATCGGTCTCTCCTGCTCGCGCCTGGGCTTCTCCTGCAAGTGGGCGGACTATCCCGCCGGCACGTCGATCCTCTACTCGATCCCCCCGGATCTGGCGGCGGTCTCGGTGGTCGTCGATGCCTTCACCTCACCCGGGGTCCCGCTCGGGCTCCAGGCCCGGGTCGAGAACATCGGCGACGAGGACGTGCAGGGGGTGAGAACCCGCTTCTATTTTAGCGCCAGCGGTGCCCTGGACGGCGCCTCGATCCCGCTCGCGGAGAGCGAGGTCTACGACCTGCAGAAGGGCGCGTCGATCGACCACGAGCTCCTCCTCTCGCTCCCGGCGGATCTGGGCGCCGGCTCCTACCGGATCTTCGTCCACGCGGATCCCTTGGGGGTCGTCGAAGGCGAGATCAACCTTGCAAACAACGTCGCCGCTTCCTCGCCCTTCCTCTACGGCGCCAGCTCGCCGCTGCTGCAGGTGGTGGGCGCAGAGTTCTCGGACGCAGAGGTTCAGCCCGGCGCGCTGATCGAGGTGGAGCTGGTCGTGGCGAACGAGGGAAGCCGCGCAGCGGAGGAGATCCCCTTCGCGGTGGTCCTCTCCCGGGACGGGGAGCCCGGGCCCACCGACCGCCTCGTCTCGCTGGGCGAACTCACGGTTGCGCCCTTCCAGGAGCTCCGCGTGTTCCGCGACGTCGTGCTCCCCGAGGACCTGGAGGTTGGCCGCTGGACCGTGGGCGTGATCCTCGATCCGTTTCGGTCCCTGCCCTCCACCGCCCTCGGCGCCGACCGCGCGATCGCAGGTGAGCTCCTGGTGGCTCAGCCCTTCCTCCGCGCCCTGACCCGAGCGCTCCCCCAGGCCCGGATCGGCCAGAGCTACTGCGTGGTGCTGGAGGCGGAGGGGGGCGTCGGCTCCTACGTCTGGGCAGGGATCTCGGAGCTACCAGCCGGTCTCGCGCTGGAGGAGCTCCCCGCCGGGGCGAGGGAGGCAGGAGCGCCCTTCGTGACGCGGATCTGCGGGAGGCCGTCGCAGATCGGCCTCCACGCCTTCGAACTCGAGCTCCGCTCGGCTGACCTCTCGATCAACCAGCGCTACGAGCTCGAGGTGGTGGACGAGATCCTCGCCCTCTCGATCGCCTCCACCCAGCTCCCTGTCGGCGCCTACCGGGATCCCTTCCACGCTGCCCTCGTCGCCACCGGCGGGACCCCGCCCTATGGCTGGGCCATCGAGGCGGGTCGGCTCCCCCAAGGGCTGGAGCTCGGCCTCGGTGGCGCGATCAGCGGCGCCCCGCTGGAGGATGGGCGCTTTCCTCTCACGGTCCGGGTCACGGACGCGGCGGGGGAGCGCGCGTCCCAGGAGCTGGCCCTCTGGATCACCGCCCCCACCCACCTGCGCTGCGTGCCACAGGCGCTCCCGGCCCGGGAGGTGGGGGAGCACCATGACGAGCGCCTCCGGGCAGCGGGAGGGGTGCGCCCCTACCGCTGGCAGACCGTGGAGACCCGGCGCCTCGCGGACGCCCCGGGGGAGGCGGCGAGCAGCACCCCCGCCGAACCCCCGCCCGGCTTGGAGCTGAGCAGCCTGGGGGAGGTGAAGGGCTCGCCCGCCCAGGGGGGCCGCTTCCTCTGGACGGTGGCGGTGAGCGACAGCGCCCAGATCCCGGCACGGGACGAGTGTGTGCTGGTGGTGGACGTGCCGGTGGATCGCGGCCTCGCCGTCACCAACCGAAACCTCCCCCCGGCGGTGGTCGGGGCACGCTACGAGCTCCAGCTCGAAGCCCAGGGAGGGGAGGGGCCGCTGCGCTGGTCGCTCCTCGAAGGGAACCGTTTGCCGGAGGGGATGAGCCTCTCCCCCGGTGGGCTCATCGAAGGCACCCCCACCGCCGCCTCGCTCGAGGGCGGTGTGGAGTGGACCTTCTCCTTCCTGGTGGAGGTCCGCGACGATCGCCTGCGGAGGGGCCTCGCCCCCCTCTCGATCACGGTCCAAGCCGAGGCTCCCCAGCCCCGCCTCGCCGCGGCTCCCGTGACGAGCGGTGGCTGTCAGACGGGGGGCGGTGGCGCAGGTTGGCTCTCCGTCGGAGCTGGCCTCGCCCTCGCGTCGGGCTGGATCCGGCGCCGGCGCTGGCAGGCCTTGCCGTTCGTCGTCTGCCTCGCGTTTGCGCTCGGGGCCTGCGGCGACGGAGGCGGAGGTGGAGGTGGAGGGGGAGGCGGCGGCGATCGGTGCGGGGAGCAGATCTGCGGCGAGGGGACCCGATGCAACGAGGAGAGCGGCAGGTGCGAGTGCAGCCGCTCGCCGGACTCCTGCCAGGCCTTCGGCAAGGTCTGCAACTCGGTGGGGGTCTGCATCGAGCGGGAGGATCCCCAGCAGGTTCAGCCCTTCCAGGCCTGCGGTGCGGTGGGGGATCGGAGCGAGGACGGGAGCCTCCTCTGTCACGGCCCCACGGCGACAGGCGCCAACTTCTGGGCCCCGCCCTGCGAGACCAGCGCCGACTGCCTCAACCCGACCACGGTCTGCCTGAAAGAGCGCAGCGGCGGCGAGCTGCCGATCTGCTGGTTCAACTTCTGCGGCGAGAGCGAGGTGGTCCGGGATCGGGACGGCGCGCCGGTGCTGGGGGAGGGCGGCGAACTCCAGCTCCTCAACGGCGAGAGCTGGGGTGCTTGCGACACGGTCACCGGCAGGCTCCAGAAGGAGGGGAGCGGGACCTGCCTGCCGGAGGTGGTCACCGGTGGGGTCCAATATCTCTGCTACGCGAGCGGGCGCCTGGGCCCAGGGGAGATCTGCGCGGGGGAGGCGGCGAACGAAGCGAGCGCCCTCTGTGAGCAGGGCCTGGGGTGCAGGGTGATCCCTGCCCCGCTCATCACCTGTTGGGAGGATCGAGAATGCGATCCGAGCCTCTGGTGCAACCATCCGGATCCGAAGTGCGATCGTGGCAAGCCCGACTGCCTTCCCTCCTTCTGCAAGGCCCGCCCCTGCAGCACCAGGGACGAGTGCGGTGAAGGGAACTTCTGCGGCGAAGGCTTCTGCATCAAGGGCGGGACCTGCGAGGGGACCTGTGACGGCCTGGCGGAGTCCGACGGCGCCTTCGCGAGCTGTGAGCGGGAGGGGGTCCCCCAGGGGCAGGCCTGCATCGGCAACGTGCCACCGGACACTAGCCACCTGGAGGCGCTGGTCGCCTGGTGCGAGGAGGGCGCCTGCGACGTGCTCGATCCGGAGAGTTGCGGAGAGGACGCGCGCTGCGAGCCCAAGCCCAGCCCCCAGCGTCCCCTGGGGGGGAGCTGCGTCCCTTACGGAGAGCAGCACCTCATCGTGGGGGAAGGGGAGTCCTGCGGCGGGATGCTCACCTGTAGCGGGGGGCTCTCCTGCAAGCGGATCCGGGTCGGGGACTTCTCCACGGAGAGCCGCTGCGTCCGCCTCTGCGCCTGCGAGGGCGGCGAGGGCTGGGACGAGACCGCCCGCTGCAAGGGAGCGTCGCCGCAATGTGAAGGGGAGGCTCGCTGTACCCAGCTCCTCAACGGGAACGACGTGCTCGGCGCCTGCATGTAGGAGCCCTCCTCGATGGCACCGCCGCCCTGGAGGCGACGGTGCCGAAAAGACCGAAATCCGAGAATGAGTGAAAAATGAGAGACATCGATCGTTCGGGCAGACTTGGAAGAAGAGGAGCTGGCTTCGTGCTCAGCGCCATGGTGGGTCTGGCGGGTGCCTGCTCCTGTGACGATCCCGGGGTGCAGGGGCAGCGGCCCAGGCTCGTCACCACCTTCGCGCCCGATCCCAGCGGCGCCGCGGACTATTTGGTGGACTTCGGGGAGGTCACCGTGGGGGCGCGGGCCGTCTCGTCGGTGGAGGTCACCAACGAGGGGAACACCGAGCTGCGGGTGGTGGTGGCGGATCCCGGCCTGCCCTTCTCGGTAGAGGGGGCGTCGGGAGGGATGTTGGTGGAGGTGAGCGGTTCCCTGTCTCTGCACTTCGGCTTCGCGCCCAAAGAGCCGACGGCCCAGCCCCTGGAGCAGGTGGTGGCGCTGGAGACCAACGAACGGGGGCGGGCCCCGAGGAGGGTGCGGATCAAGGGCAAGGGCGTCACCCCCGCCCTCCGCTGCGAGCCGGATCCCCTCGACTTCGGGCGCGTGATCCAGGGAGAGGAGCGGACCCTGGCCCTGAGCTGCGAGAACCCCCTCGACGTGGCGCTGCACCTGGGCGCGGCCTCGTTTCGCGGGAGCTTCGCCGGGAGCTATTCCCTAGTGGAGCCGAGCCTCGAAGGAGGGAGCGTCGAGATCCCCGGCGGGGAGCGGGTCCAGCTGCAGGTGCGCTTTCGCGCAGGCTCCGCAGGGAAGAGCGACACCCAGCTCGCGCTCACGGACGTGAACGAACAGCCGCTGGCCACGGTGCCGCTCCAGGCGCTGGTGGTCACCTCTGCCCTCGTGGTGGAGCCAGCAGGCTGTCTCGATTTTGGCTACGTGGAGGTGGGGGGCAGCAGCAGGCGCTCGCTCCAGGTGCAGAACATCGGCTCCGAGCCCCTGCAGATCGGCCGCTTCGCGCTGGAGGATGGGGTGCCGTACACGGTCCACGCTTCGGCACCGCTCGCGCTCGAGCCCCACCCCGCCGACGCGGTGGAGGTAGAGATCGAGTTCCACCCCACCGCTGCAGGGCGCTACACCGAGCAGCTCCAGCTCGTCACCGACGGGCCCCGCGGCGCGGCGGACTCCGCCACCGCCTGCGTCACCGGCATCGGCGGCGGCCCACGGTTGAGCTGCACCCCGGATCGGATCGACTTCGGCAAGGTCGCCGTCGGGATCCCGGTCCAGCGCCGCTACCTCTGCACGAACGACGGGGAGGTCCCCGAGGGGGTTTCGGTGGATCCCCTGGTGGTGGAGGAGCTCTCCTCGACCCACCCCGCCTTCCGCGCCCAGCTGGTGGGAGAGGACGGCGCGCCGGTGGCGCCCAGGCCCGAGGGCTACGAGGTGGGGGAGACCTTCTTCGTCGGCGTGGAGTTCGAATCGGAGGAGGAGGGCCTCTCGTCGGGGGAGATCGTGATCCGGACCAACGTCAGCGGCCCGGACGGCCACGCCACCCGCGTCTTCGGCGAGGCCCAGGAGCTGCCCGACTGCGACTTCTCCGTGATCCCTCCCAACCTTCACTTCGGGACAGTGTCGCCGGGCCAAGCCTTCTCCAGGACCTTCACCATCGTGAACCACCTGGAGTCCGCCTGCCTGATCAACGACCTGCGCCTGGCAGACGAGAGCGATCCCTACTTCTCGCTGACCCCGATCGAGAGCGCGGAGCTCGGGGGCCATCAGATCCTCGAGGTGCCCGTGCTCTACCAGCCCTTCGAGCCCAAGGAGTCGGGGGCGCCCGTGCGGGAGCGATCCACGGGAGCGGTGGTCTTCCAGATCTCCAACCGCGAGACCCCCAGCCAGCGGGTGCCCCTCCTCGGAATGTCGGGGCAGGTCTGCGTGATCGTGGAGCCGACCCCGGTCGACTTCGACAAGACCGGGCTGGGCTGCATGACCAACGATCGGACCGCCTACCTCGTCAACGTCTGCGGCACCCCAGTGAACCTCACCGGGGTCTCGGTGGACGAGACCTACTTCCAGGCGGACTTCCACCTGCGCTCGGTGCCGCGCCTGCCCCACCTGCTCGGGCCTGGAGAGCGGGAGGAGCTGACCATGCGCTTCGCCCCCAGCAGGCTGGGGCGGATCGAGGGGCTCCTCGCGATCGAGGTGGACGGGGACACGGATGATCCGATCGTGTCCTATGTGCCGCTGGTCGGGGAGGGCGCCACCGACCTGAGCCAGACCGAGGTCTTCACCCAGCCCGAGCGCAGCAAGGTGGACGTGCTCTGGGTCATCGACAACTCTGGCTCCATGGGGAAGTTCCAGGAGATCATCCGGGAGCGCCTGCCGATCTTCATCTCCTTCGCGATGGAGCAGGACATCGACTACCGAATCGCGATCACGAGCACGGGGATCGAGCCGGTGACCACCTGCCAGTTCGACCCGGCGCTCGGCGCCCACAACGGTCGCTTCGTCCCCATCGACGCGGACACCTACCTGCCTCCGTTTCCACGGATCTTGGGCAACAACACGCCGAACCTCGACGTGGCCTGGAAGCACAACGTCCGCGTCGGAGTCTGCCACGGGATCGAGAAGCCCTACGAGGCGGCGCTGCGCGCCCTCTCCCCGCCCTTGATCAACGAGGCGATCGACTCGCGCCCCAACAAGACCGGCGACCCTTCCTGGAACGACGGGAACGCAGGGTTCTTGCGGCCCAACGCCTCCCTGGCGGTGGTGGTGGTCACCGACGAGATGGACCAGTCTTGGGGCCACGACAAGACCCCCCGCGACTACCTGGAGGCGCTGCGCAACATCAAGGGGCCCCAGTACCGCAGCCTCTTCAGGTTCCACGCGATCACGGTGCCGGCGATGAAGTACGGGCTCCCCACCTGCGGTGACTTCCGTGCGTACGGCGATCGACTGCTCCTCGGCGTGGAAGAGACGGAAGGAACCTGGTTCAACATCTGCACGGATCCGGAAGACGAGGAGGCGTGGGATGCGGGTCTGCGCAAGATCTCCGAGGGGGTGTTCTCGGTGGACGTCGGCTTCCGGCTGAGGGGGCAGCCTGCAGGAACCGACGGCGCCCCTCCCCAGGAGCAGGATCTCGTCGTCCGGGTGGGCGGGGTGGAGATCCCGCCGGTGAGCGGCGGCCTTCCCAACTGGACCTACGATCGGGTGACGAACACCGTCTCCTTCGAAGCCAGCGCCACCCCCCAACCCGGCACCCAGGTCTCGATCACGTACCAGGTGGCCTGCCTCACCGAATGAGTCGAGTGCCCGAGCCTTTGGATGGGAGAGGAGAGCGGCGATGCGCAAGGCGATGACCATGGGGATCCGGGCCTTCCTGGTGCTGGGCCTCGCGGCGGGGGCCTGGGGTTGCTCCGACGAGAAGGATGCGCGGACCCTGCGCCCCCTCCTGAGCTGGGAACTCCCCGCAGACGAGACCGGCGCCGCCGACTTCGTCCTCCAGTTCGGGGAGGTTCCGGTTGGCGGCAGGAGCAGCTTGAGCGTGCCCCTGGCCAACAGCGGCGCCACGGCGCTCCACCTCCACGGCGCCGCACTCGAGCCGCCCTTCTCCTCCCCTCTCGGCGCCAACCGGATGGAGATCGGCGTAGGCAAGAGCTCTGAGCTCGTCGTCGGTTTCGCGCCCACCCGCCCGAGCCAGTCCGAGGTGGAGCAGATCTGGACGCTGGAGAGCAACGAGGGCCGCCCCGCCTATCGGATCCGCCTGCTCGGCGTCGGGGTGGCGCCGATCCTCTCTTGCGATCCTTCGCAGGTCGACCTGGGGCAGGTGGTGCGTGAGGACACACGGACAGTGGAGGTGGTCTGCACCAACCCGCTGGACACCGAGGTCCACCTCGCGTCGGCGGAGTTCAAGGGGAGCCATGCCTCTTCCTACTCCTTGGAGGCGGAACCGGAGGGGGGTTGGATCGTCCCGAAGAGAGGGGAGATCTCGCTCTCGCTCTCCTTCCGGGCAGCGACTCCGGGCCGCAACAACAGCAGGCTGGTGCTCCGCGACGCCACCAGCCAACTCCTCGCCAACATCGAGCTGCGCGCGGAGGCGATCGAGAGCGCGCTCCGCCTCGAGCCCTCCGGCTGCCTGGACTTCGGCTACGTCAAGGAGGGGCGATCGGTCTCACGCAGCCTGCTGGTGCGAAATGTAGGGACCGCCGAGCTGCAGATCCTGGGAAGCCGGATCCACGAGGAGGGGCAGCGCCAGTTCACCGCCAGGGTCGACGTCCCGGCGAGGCTCCCTGCAGGCGACGTGGAGCCCCTCGAGATCGCCGTCGACTTCCACCCCACCGAGGCGGGTCGGCATCGGACCCAGCTGGAGATCGCCACCAGCGACCTGCGCGACGGAACCAGCACCGTGGTGGCCTGCGTCACCGGCATCGGCGGCGGCCCCAGCCTCTCCTGCGAGGAGAACGGGGTGGACTTCGGCCTGGTGGCCATCGGGGCTCCGATGAAGCGGCGCATCCGCTGCTCGAACGTCGACGTCCCTAGGGCTGGCGTCAGCGTGGATCCCTTGGTGCTGGGCGAGCTACGCACGGGCGGGGCCAGCTTCCGCGCCATGGTCCTGGACGAGGAAGGAGAGGCCTCCGGCCCGAGGCCGGAGGGCTACGGCCCCGGGGAGGCCTTCCTGGTGGAGGTGGAGTTCGACCCCACAGAGGAGGGGAGCGCCGAGGCGACGCTGGTTATCGAGAGCAACGACTCTGCCTCCAACCCCGGCCTCCGCCTGGTTGGGGAGGCGGTGCGCCTTCCTCCCTGCGACTTCAGCGTCCGCCCGTCGGACCTCGGCTTCGGCACCGTGGACCGAGGCGTGGACGTGAGCCGCTCCTTCTCGATCCTCAACCACCAGGAGACCGCCTGCTTGATCAGCGACCTCCGCCTCGCGGCTGGCTCGGATCCCGCCTTCTCGATCGCCCCCATCGATCATGTGGTGCTGGAGGGACTGGCGAGGCTGGACGTGCCGGTTCGATTCCGCCCCACCGACTACCAGGACGAGGTCCAGGCAGAGGTGGTCTTCCAGATCTCCAACGGCGAGAGGCGCGATCAGGTGGTCAGGGCCCATGGCAGGGTTGCCTTCCCATGCATCGTCGCGGAGCCCCGTCCCCTGGACTTCGGGCGGATGGGGGTCGACTGCAACGGCTCGGATCTCACCCTCGCCCTCGTCAACGTCTGCGGCAGCCCGATCTCCGTCGAGGCAGTCGATCTCGACGACTCGATGGACGCCGACAGCTTCGCGCTTCGCACCAGGCCCGCAGAGCTCCCCCTCGCCCTGGGGCCGAGCGAGCGAACGGAGCTCGCCCTGCGGATCCGCCCGGCGAGGCTCGGGGCGCTGGACGCAGCGGTCGCGGTGGAGGTGTCCGACGCCGAGGGTGTGGAGCACACCTTCTTCTTTCCCCTCCGCGGAGAGGGCGCCGCCGATCTCCACCAGACCGAGTCCTTCGTGCAGGCGGACCGGACGAAGGTCGATCTCCTGATCGTGATGGAGAACACCACTGCGTCGGGGAACTATCAGGTCCCGCTGCGCTCCCGGGTCCAGCAGATGATCGACTTCGCCGTCGAGCAGGACGTGGACTTCCACATCGCCGTGATCAGCACCGGCGTCACCGCGGGGGGGAGTTGCAACACGGCGACAGGCGGGATCGACGGGGGGCGCTTCCTCCCGGTGGAGGCCGACGACTCGATTCCGCCCCTGCCCCGGATCCTGAGCCGATCCACCCCGAACCTCGTCAGCGCCCTGGAGCGGAACCTCAGCCCCAACAACTGCCATGGCACGCCGGCACCCTTCGAGGCGATGCTCCAGGCCCTCTCGCCCCCGCTGATCCACGAGGTCCGGGATTCGCGGGAGGGGAAGACCGGCAACCCGGCATGGAACGACGGCAACGCGGGCTTTCTCCGGGACGACGCGAGCCTCGCGATCCTCGCGCTCTCCCTCCGCGCGGACCAGAGCCTCTTCTGGCAGCGGAGCCCGGAGCAGTACACCCTCGCGCTTCAGCAGGTGAAGGGCGCGACGATGCGGCCCCTCACCAGGCTCCACGCGATCACCACGCCACCGACGCAAGATCCCACGCCGAGCTGCGGCAACCCCGCCCACCGTGGGGATCGTCTCCTGACCGGTGTGGAGATGACCGGCGGATCCTGGTTCAACATCTGCACCCCCGCCTCAGATGGGGCTGCGTGGGACGCAGCGATCGCGCAGCTCTCCTCGCTGATCTTCTCGGTCCCCGCCAACTTCCCGCTCCGGACCCTTCCAGAAGGGAGCGGGCCGGGAGGCGCGGTCCAGCCGGGAGACCTCGAGGTCTACATCGACGGCGCGCGGATCCCCGATCGGGATCAGGGGATCCCGGTGTGGAGCTACGACCCGGACGCCAACGCCCTGGCGTTCTCCAGGATGAACAACCCTCGACCAGGCTCCGAGATCTCGGTCCGCTACCGAGTGGCCTGCCAGGATGATTGACCTCGTGATGGACGCGCCGCGACGCGCCGCCTCTCGTTTGGGAGTTGAAATGAACCGTGGTATCGCCGCTCTGCTCCTGGGGGTGCTCTTCCTCCCAACCGTGGCGAGAGCAGAGCCCCTCCCCGCCCAGGACACCGACCTCAGCGGCGCGATCATCCAGATCCCTGCAGTGGCTACGGCAGGCCAGGAGATCTCCCTTCACCTGCGGCTGATCAACCAGGGGCGTGAGGCGTCGGGTCCCTTCAGCTATCGCCTTCTCGCAGAGCCGGATCCCCTCCCGCCCGGCGCGCTCCCGGCCCTCACCGAGGAGCTCTTCACCTCAC
>Ga0180215_1001399_pt1 | contig 26596 bp, 26 predicted proteins | sample eDN3rd37CBELigBY_FD_128871 | JGI IMG/M metagenome (GOLD analysis project Ga0180215, IMG submission 128871) | Enriched backyard soil microbial communities from Emeryville, California, USA - eDNA 3rd pass 37_C BE-Lig BY (version 2) (version 2) | ecosystem: Environmental > Terrestrial > Soil >...
CCGACAAGCCCGCCGACAGTGTCACCGAGGAGACCGAGGAGGTGACACCGGCCTTGACTGCCTGAGCCACCCACGAGGAATCACGCGACGACGTCGTACACCACCTCACGGGACTTGACCCGGAGCCGACACCGCCAGCATGCGCCGAGCATCGCCGTCGGCTCCGGACCTCACGCCGCAACCATGATCGTGTTGTGAGAGGGCCGGTTAACCGATAGCGGATTGTTGGACCAGATCTGCCGCCAGATCTGCTTCGGGAACGAAGTGAACGCCAGCAGATCCGCTCGCGCTGCATCGAGATGTTCGGCCACCTTCGGCAGCTTCTCCTCCAGCGCATCGATCACCCGATCATATTGGGCATGAACAGAATCCGAGTCGGGTTGATCGTAGACCGAATGCAACAGGGTCTTCACCCACGGCCACGACGCCTTCGGGGTCACCGCCATCAAGTTGGTCGAGTAGTGGGTGCGGCACCTCTGCCAAGATGCTCCCGGCAAGGTCGCACCGATCGCTCCGACCAGGCCGGCATGAGCATCGGAGGTCACCAACTGGACCCCGGACAAGCCTCGGGCAACGAGCCCGCGGAAGAAGGCCAGCCAACCGGCACCGTCTTCGGCAGAGGTGACATCGACACCGAGAATTTCACGGTAACCGTCAGCGTTGACGCCGACCGCGACCAAGGTGTGCACGTTGACGACGCGCCCGTTCTCGCGGACTTTGAGCACGAGAGCATCGGCGGCAACGAACGTGTACGGACCTTGATCCAAAGGCCGGTTGCGGAAGGCCTCGACCTGCTCGTCGAGCTCTTTCGCCATAACGCTGACCTGCGATTTCGACAGCGACGTGATGCCGAGGGTGTCGACGAGTTTCTCCATCCTTCGGGTCGAGACCCCGAGCAGATAACACGTGGCGACCACGGTGGTGAGGGCCCGTTCGGCGCGTTTGCGACGTTGCAGCAGCCAGTCCGGGAAATACGATCCTTGCCGCAGTTTGGGGATGGCGACGTCGAGAGTTCCGACCCGGGTATCGAAGTCCCGGTGCCGGTATCCGTTGCGGGTGTTGACCCGTTCGTCAGAGCGTCGACCGTAGCCGGCGCCGCACAGTGCGTCGGCTTCGGCGCCCATCAGGGCGTCGAGGAACATCGACAACAGCTCGCGCAGCAGGTCGGGGCTGGCGCCGGTGAGTCGGTCGTCGACAAGCTGGCGCAGGTCGATATCGTGGGCAGTGGTCATCGCGTGGTCCTGTCTCGAGTGACTTTGGTCGGTCTCTCTGAGGATCACGCGGTGACCGTCTTTCGTTCGGTTACGACACGCCAGCAAGCTCATTCAGCTGTGGCTCGTACACCACTCTGATGGACGCAACCCACGTGCGGTCGTTCGACGAGTCCGGATACCCCCACCCCGCCCAGGGAAACCGGACGCCGACATACCGACCGGTCCGCATTCTAGGGTCGAAGATCAACTCCGGATCGATGTTTCGCGAAGTGTGACGCAGGTTACTCCAGTCCCACGTGCAGGCGGACGCCCGCAGAGTTTCGATCGCCGACTCTCCCCACGGGGACGGGTCGCAGCCGAAGGAGATGACCATGAAGGGTGGAGCACGAATTGCCGCGGGGGTCGGCATCGGCTACATGCTCGGACGTACCCACAAGATGCGACTCGCTCTGATGCTCGCGGGTGCGGGCCTGAGCGGACGCCTCCCCGGTACCCCTCAGGAATTGATGAAACGCGGTGTCTCCGCTCTGGGATCGTCACCGGAAATCGGCAAGATCACCGAATCCGTTCGGGGAGAACTGCTCAGCGCGGCACGTGCCGCGGCGGTCACCGCCGCGAGCAACCGGATCGACTCGCTCAACGAGCGACTTCAGCAGGGCGGGAGTCTGCTGCCCAGCAAGAGTTCCAAGAGCTCCAAGGCAGAGGACGAGGACTACGAGGAACCCGAGGACGAATACGACGAGGACGAGCAGGGTGCCTACGAGGACGAGCCCACCGACGAGGAGGACACCTCGGAGGAGGACACCGGAGACGAAGGCACGGGCGAAGAGGCCTCCGGCGAAGAGGACACGGAGGATGCCGAGCCCGAGGAGGAGCGGAAGCCCGCAAAGAAGCGGCCCCCGGCCCGTCGCCGGACCTCCGAGAGCGCCTCGTCGACACGGTCGCGATCCGCGCCCCGCCGTAAGAAGTCCGATGAGGACGACGAACAAGCGCCCAAGCCACGCCGCCGAAGCACCCGGTCCGAGAGTTCGGCCTCCGGGCGCGCCCCCGTGCGGCGCACGAGGAGCTGAGTCCCATGACCAAGGCACTGTCCGATACCACCCGGAAGGTGGGTAAGGCCGCGACCGGCGCGGCGGGAAAGGCCGGCAAGACCGCAACCGGCGCCGCCGGCCGAGCAGGCAAGGCGGCAACGCGCGCGACCGGTTCGGCGCAGAAGGCGGCCGGCGACGCCACCTCGACCGGGCATCTGCAGAACGCACTGCAGACCCTCGCCGGAACCGTCACCGAGCGGGCCGTGGACACCGTCACCGACAAGATCACCGGAACCGCCGGGCGACTGCACGACTATGCCGAAGGCAGCGGCAACACCGGTCTGCTGTCGGCGCTGACGGGCGTCGAGAAGCTCTCGGAAGGCGGTTCACCGCTCAAGGCCGCCATGAGCGCCGGATTCGAGGGCGTCAAGGGCACGGCCAAACAGAAGTTCCAGGACGTGAAGGAGTCCTTCGGCGGTGGTGGTGGCCGGAAAGGCTCGGGCGGCAAGAAGATCAAGCTCACCAACATCGTCGAGCAGATCGACGTCGGGGTGCCCGTCCGGCTCGCCTACGACCAGTGGACCCAGTTCGCCGACTGGCCGAAGTTCATGAAGAAGGTCGAGCAGGTCGAGCAGGCCGACGACGAGAAGCTGCAGTGGACCGGCAAGGTCTTCTGGTCTCGCCGGAACTGGGAGTCGACGATTCTCGAACAGGTCCCGTTCGAACGGATCGTGTGGCGTTCCAAGGGCGGCAAGGGCTATATCGACGGCGCGGTGACCTTCCACGAGATCACCGAGAATCTCACGCGGATCATCCTGGTGCTCGAATACCACCCCCGCGGCCTGTTCGAGAAGACCGCGAACCTGTGGCGGGCCGTGGGACGGCGATCCAGACTGGAACTCAAGCACTTCCAGCGTCACGTCATGACCGAGAGCGTCCTGCATCCCGACGACATCGAGGGCTGGCACGGCGAGATCCGCGACAGCAAGGTGGTCAAGGACGACGAGACCGCCCGCCGCGAGGAGCAGGAGGAACAGGAAGAAGACGAAGGGTACGACGAGCAGGACGAAGCTGCCGAAGAACCCGAAGAAGACACTGTCGAAGAACCCGAAGACGAAGAGGAGGGGTCCGAGGAAGAGGAGCCCGAGGACGAATACGACGAGGACGAATACGACGACGAGCTCGAGGACGAGGACGAAGAGCCCGACGAAGAGGAGCCCGAGGAGAAGCCTGAAGAGGAGCCCGAAGAGGACGAAGCCGAGGAAGAACCTCCCGCTCGCCGTAGGGCACCCGCACGGAGCCGGGCACGAGCCACGTCCGGAACGAAACGAGGAGTTAGGAAATGACCATCCAACCCGCCGGCGGCGGTGGCGGCGGTGGCGGCGGCGGCACGATGGCGCGCCCGAACTCGTCCGGTCTCGCCGAAGTCATCGACACCATCCTCGACAAGGGCCTCGTGATCGACGCGTTCGTGCGGGTCTCCCTCGTCGGCATCGAACTGCTGACGATCGACGCCCGCGTGGTCGTCGCCAGCGTCGACACCTACCTGCGTTTCGCCGAGGCCGTGAACCGTCTGGAGATCTCCGACAACGAACCGAAGGGCCTGCCCGATCTCGTCGGTGACATCACCTCGGGCGGAGCGAAACACAAGACCAAGGGAGCGCTGGAAGCGGCCACCGAGAAGGTCTCCGATTTCCTCGGAGACGTCGACGAAAAGCGGCAGCGCGCACCGCGCGGATCGAAGAGAGGGGAGTAGCGATGACCGACACGACCGCGGATGAACGTACGCCGGAGGAGCAGGGAGTCACCGGCAGCACGGGCATCTACGTCTACGGCATCGTCCCGGGCGACGTGGAAGCGGAATCACACGCGACCGGCGTGGGCGACCCCCCGAGCGACGTCTCGGTCGTACGCAGCGGCGAAATCGCTGCGCTGGTCAGCGAGATACCGGTCGACCGGCCCCTCGGCACGCCCGACGATCTCAAGGCCCATGCGGAACTGCTGGACGGGACCGCCGCCGTGGCACCGGTGCTGCCGCTCCGGTTCGGGGCGGTGCTGTCGGACGAGGACGCGGTGTCCGAGGAACTGCTCGACGCCCATCGCGACGAATTCGAAGCGGCGCTGAACGAACTCGAGGGCAAGGCGCAGTTCGTCGTCAAGGCACGCTACGACGAAAGAGCCGTCCTCAGTGAGATTCTCGAAGAGAACGCGGATGCGGCGCGCTTGCGCGAAGAGATCCGCGACAAACCCGAGGACGCCACTCGTGACGCGCGAATGATGCTCGGCGAGATCATCACCCAGTCGATCGAAGCAAAGCGCAACGAGGACACCCAGCGGGTCGTCGACGCGCTCGAGGACCTCGAACCGATGGTCAACGTCCGCCAGCCGACGCACGACGAGGACGCTGCGCACGTGGCGGTTCTCATCGAATTGTCCCGGCAGGGCGATCTCGAGGACATCGTGCGTTCCCTCGCGGAAGAATGGGAGGGCCGGGCGGAGATGGATCTGCTCGGGCCGATGGCCGCGTACGACTTCGTGATGAAAAGAGCACCGGAGGACTGAGCCGTGGGACTGATCTCGTCCGTTCTCACATTGCCGATCGCCCCGATCCGGGCGGTGCTGTGGCTCGGCGAACTCATCCAGGACCAGGTCGAGCAGCAATTGCACGACCCGGCCACCATCCGCCGGGAACTCGAGGAGATCGATGAGGCGGCAGCCGCCGGCCGCCTCACCGACGACGAGAAGGCCGCGGCGCAGCAGGCCGTCCTCAACCGGATGATCCGGCCGGATACCGGCGCCCCGCCGATCTAGGAGAAGGGGTGATCACGGTGGCCGGACGAACGACCCGCAAAGACAGCGACGAGCCGGAGTCGCTTCCGCCGTTGTCCGCGGCCGAGGTGGCGCGGATCGCGATCGAGCACCTTTCCGAACTGACGACGAAGGAGCCGCAGGGCGCCACGTCGGTGGAGCCGACCGAGGACGGGTGGACGGTCGAGATCGAAGTGATCGAGGACCGGCGCATCCCGTCGTCGGCGGACATGCTCGCGCTGTACGAGGTCGAGCTGGATCCGGACGGGAACCTGTTGGCCTACAGGAGAACCAAACGCTACGGGCGCGGCAGCACCGACCTGGGCCGAGGAGGAGCGACATGACCGTGGTGGGTGGCGGCTCGTCGTCCCCGCAACCCTACGGCGGCGGGCACCAGTCGACGAATCTCGGCGACATTCTCGAGCGGGTCCTGGACAAGGGCCTGGTGATCGCCGGGGACATCCAGGTGAATCTGCTCGACATCGAATTGCTCACGATCAAGCTGCGCCTGGTGATCGCGTCGCTGGAGACGGCGAAGGCCGTGGGCATCGACTGGTGGGAGACCGACCCGTGGCTCAGCAGCAAGGGCAAACGCGCGGAAATCGAAGGCACGCAACAGGATCTCGAAGTCGAGAATCGGAAACTGCGGGACCGGATTGCGGAACTCGAGGCCGCACGGAGAGAACCGGTCGCCGCCGAGGTCGAGGACGCCGAAGTCGAGGATGCAGAGGTGACCGACGATGACGGCTGATCACGGCGTGTGGGTGTACGCGGTGACGGGTGCCGACCTGCCGGAAGAAGCCGTCTCCGGCGTGACGGGGGTTGCTCGCGAGCCGGTCCGCGCCGTGTCCGCCGCCGGGCTGACCGCCGTCGTCGGCACGGTGCCGCTCGGTGAGTTCGGAGAGGAGGCGTTGCGCAGCAACCTCGAGAATCTCGAATGGCTCGAGACGGTGGCGCGCACGCACGATGCCGTCGTGTCCGCCGTGGTGCGGTGGGCTCCGGCGATTCCCCTGCGACTGGCCACCGTGTATCTCGACGACGCGCGCGTCTGCGACGTGCTCGAGGCGCGCCGGGCGGACTTCGACGCGGCGCTCACCCTCGTCGCGGGACGTACCGAATGGGGTGTGAAGGCGTACGCGGACGTGGAGGCGATCGCCGCCGGCGCTGTGGAGACCGCGGGATCCGGATCCGAGAAGGGAACCGGCACAGCCTATCTGCTGCGGCGGAAGGCGCAGCTGTCCGCGCGGGAGGATGCCGAACGCGCCGCAGCGGACCGCGCCGACACCCTCCATGCACTGCTGCTGCAGCACTCGGCCGCGGGGCGCAGGCAACCTCCGACCGACCCTACGCTGAGCGGTCGGCGGGACAGGATGGTGCTCAACGGCACCTACCTGGTGGACGACGCGCGCAGCGACGAGTTCGCCGACGCGGTCGCGGCGGCGCGCACCCAGTTCGACGGGCTCGAGCTGGAACTCACGGGTCCGTGGCCCCCGTACTCCTTCGCGGGTGTGGACCGGGGGAACCCGTGAGCGAGGTGCCCGAGGAGCGGCGGATCGCGCTCGTCGACCTGCTCGACCGGGTGCTGGCCGGTGGTGTCGTCATCGTCGGCGAGGTGGTGCTCTCGGTCGCCGACGTGGACATGGTCCGCATCTCGTTGCGGACCCTGATCTCGTCGGTCCGTGCCATCGCCGAGGACCAGTGGATCGAACAGCAGGGAATCGAACAGCAGGGAATCGAGGGTCCGTGACCGAATTCGGCGGGCTGCCACCGCGTATCGACTCCGACCCCGAATCCGTGGAGCGGGGTCTGGTCACCCTGGTGCTGACCCTCGTCGAGCTCCTCCGCCAGTTGATGGAACGGCAGGCACTGCGACGGGTCGACCAGGGCGACCTCAGCGACGAGCAGATCGAACGCATCGGCACCACGCTGATGCTGCTCGAGCAGCGCATGGACGAGCTGCGCGAGCATTTCGGCCTGACGCCCGAAGATCTCAACATCGATCTCGGGCCGCTCGGTCCCCTGCTGCCGCCACCCTGAACTTCGATCAGTTTCCGGTGACGTCCACCCGCTCGTGCTCGGTGACCGCCCCGGCCAGGACCCGCAGGTGGTCCTCGGTGCTGCCGAGAGTGTGTTCGATCGCGGTCAGCCTGCTGACGTAGTGCCCGACCGGATATTCGGCGGTCATACCGATACCGCCGTGCATCTGGATCGCTTCCTGCCCGATGCTGCGGGCGGACCTGCCGACCTGCAGCTTGGCCCGGGAGGCGACGGTCGGGTCGACGATGCCGTCGGACAGTGCCATCGTCGCGTACAGGCTCAGGCTCGTAGCGAGTTCGAGGAGCACGTACATGTCGGCGGCGCGGTGGGTCAGCGCCTGGAAGCGGGCGATGGGCGCACCGAACTGCGTGCGCTGCTTCAGGTATTCGGTCGTCAGCCGCAGAGTTTCCTGCATCGCGCCGACCGCTTCGGCGCACAGCGCGGCCTGCGCACGTACCTGTGCGGCGACGATCGCGTCGGTCGCGTCGGCAACGTCGGAGGCACCGAGCGGTTCGGCGGTGACGCCCTCGAGGGCGAGTTGGGCGCCGCGGCGTTCGTCGTGGGTGCGGTACGCGGTGCGGGTCAGGCCCTCGGCGGCCGCGTCGACGAGGAACAATCCGGTTCCGCCCTCGGGCAGGGTCGCGGACACCACGAACGTGTCGGCGCAATCACCGTGCAGCACAGGGTTCTTGCGTCCCGTGAGGGTCCAGACGTCACCGCTGCGGGTCGCGGCGGTCCGCACGTCCGTGAACGGCCAGCGGCTACCGGGCTCGTCGTGTGCGAACGCGAGCAGCAGCTCTCCCTCGGCGACGCGAGGCAGGATCGCGGCGCGCTGCTCGTCGCTCCCGACCTCGGCGACGAGCCCACCGGGCGTGTACACCGCGTCGAGCAGGGGTTCCGGTGCCAGTGCGCGCCCGATCTCGGTCATCACGGCCATCGTCTCGACCGGTCCGGCGCCCATGCCGCCGTGTTCCTCGGGGAAGGGCAGCCCGAGCAGGCCGAGCTCGGCGAACTGCCGCCACACCTCCGGGTTCCAGCCACGGTCGGTCGCGGTGATCGCGTTACGGGTTTCCGCGTCGTACACCCCGGACAGCAGGTCGCGGGTGGTCTTGCGGAGCAGATCCTGTTCGGTGTCGAGTTCGAAATTCATGGTGGCTGCTCACAATCCGAGAATGGAGGAGGCGATGATCTGACGCTGGACCTCGCTCGATCCGCTGTAGATCGAGACCTTGCGGTTGTTGAGGTAGACCGGGGCGGAGCGTTGTGCCCAGTCGGGGGAGTCGATGCCGTCGGCGCCGACGGGCAGCGAATCGGGACCGGCGATGTCGGTGAGCAACTCGGTCGCGGCCTGCTGCAGCTCCGAGCCGCGCAGCTTCAGCAGCGACGACGCCGGATTCGGCTTTCCGTCGGCGGAACTCGCGACGACGCGCAGCTGGGTCAATTCCAGTGCCAGCAGCTCGTTTTCGAGTTCTGCGACGCGCGCGGCGAACAGCGGGTCGTCGAGCAGCGACCCGGATCCGAGGCGGACCTGGGCGGCGAGTTTCTTGGCGCGTGCGATGCGGACCTTCGTGGCGCCGACCCGCGCGACCCCGGTGCGCTCGTTGCCGAGCAGGAACTTCGCGTAGCTCCAGCCGGCGTTCTCCTCGCCGACGAGGTTCTCGGCCGGGACGCGCACGTCCTCGAAGAACACCTCGTTGACCTCGTAGCCACCGTCGATCAGCTTGATGGGGCGCACCGTGACGCCGGGCGTCTTCATGTCGATGAGCAGGAACGAGATGCCGGCCTGCCGTTTCGGTGCGTTCGGATCGGTGCGGACGAGCGCGAAGATCCAGTCGGCGTGCTGCGCGAGCGTGGTCCACGTCTTCTGGCCGTTGACGATGTAGTCGTCGCCGTCGCGGACCGCGCGGGTCTTGAGGGACGCGAGGTCGGAGCCGGCTTCGGGTTCGGAGAAGCCCTGGCACCACCAGATGTCGAGGTTCGCGGTCGCCGGGAGGAAACGTTCCTTGAGCTCCTGGGAGCCGAATTCGGCGATGACGGGACCGACCATCGCGGTGTTGAACGGCAGCGGGTCGGGGACGGACGCGAGCTGCAGTTCGTCGAGCCACAGGTGCCGCTGGACCGAGGTCCAGTCCTTTCCGCCCCATTCGACGGGCCAGTGCGGCACGGCGAGGCCGTGCGCGTTGAGGATCCGCTGGCTGGTGACGATGTCGTCGCGGCCGAGCGGGCGGCCGGCGGCCACGCGTTCGCGGAGCTCGGCGGGGATCTCGGTGGTGAAGAACGTGCGCAGTTCGTCGCGGAATGCGAGTTCCTCGTCGGTGAGAGTCAGATTCATGATGGCCTTCCGTCCCGGTGATGGACGCGGACGCGCGGCGGCTCCGCGTCGCCCCGACGATAAACCGTACACTGTTAGGACGTCCAGGTCCCCGCTTCGAGGAGGATGCCGATGGCCCGGCCCCGGACACCGCTGCTGAGCCGGCAGCTGATCCGCGACACCACCCTGCGCATGATCGACGAGCACGGCCTCGGGGACGTCTCGATGCGCCGGATCGCCACCGAACTCGGAGTCCGCGCGCCCTCGCTCTACACGCACTACCCGACCAAGGACGCGCTGCTCGACGACATCGGCAACCTCATCGCCGACGACGTCGACGTCTCGGGTTTCGAAACGGGCGACTGGCGGGAGGCGCTGCGCGCGTGGGCCCGCTCGTACCGGGCGGCGCTGGCCGCGCATCCCAACATGGTTCCGTACCTCGCCTCGAGTCCCGGCACACGCCCGGGGGCTCTCGACCGGGCCGATGCCGTCCACGGCGGTCTGACACGCGCGGGCTGGCCGCCGCGCACCGCCACCCTCATCGGCGCGTCCGTGAAGTACATCGTGCTCGGCGCCGCGATCGCGTCGTTCGCCGGCGGATTCCGCGGCGACCGCGACACCTACGACGACCGCTACCCGCACCTGGCGGACGCGCACCGCCTCGCCGAGCGCGCCGCGGAGATCGATCACGACAGTTTCGAGCTCGCGCTCGAGACGTTCCTCGTGGGACTCGAGCCGCAGTTCGCCGCGCTCGGCGGCAGCCGCTGATCCGGTTTCGGATGCAGGAGGCGATCGGTGGTCCTACCGTGGTTTCCATGACGCGCCCCATCCGCATCGGACTCCAACTCCAGCCCCAGCATCAGCCCGACTACGGCGTCATCCGCGACACCGTCCTGCGCGCCGAGGACGCCGGCGTCGACATCGTGTTCAACTGGGATCACTTCTATCCGCTCACCGGTGACCCCGACGGTGCTCACTTCGAGTGCTGGACGATGCTCGGCGCCTGGGCCGAGCAGACCGAGCGCGTCGAGTTCGGCGCACTCGTCACCTGCGGCGGTTACCGCAACCCGGATCTGCTGGCCGACATGGCCCGCACCGTCGACCACATCAGCGGTGGGCGGCTGATCCTCGGCATCGGGGCGGGCTGGTTCGAGAAGGACTACGAGGAGTACGGCTACGAGTTCGGGACCAAGGGTGCGCGCCTCGCCCTACTCGCCGAATATCTGCCGCGCATCACCGCGCGGCTCGGCAAGCTGAATCCACCCCCGACACGCCATATCCCGATCCTCATCGGCGGTGGTGGCCCGCGGAAGACACTGCCGCTCGTCGCGAAGTACAGCAACATCTGGCACAGCTTCGGTGACCTCGGCACCCACGTCGAGAAGTGGGGAATCGTCGAGAAGCGGTGCGCCGAGATCGGCCGGCACGCGTCGGAGATCGAACGGTCGGTGCCGTGGCCCGGCGTCGACCAGGCCGCCGCCTACGCGGATGCGGGGGTCACGCTGTTAACCGTCGGCGTCAGCGGCCCGGACTACGACCTGGCGCCACTGGTCGAGGCCATCGGGTGGCGTGACGAGAACTCGCCGCCGCCGCTGTCCGGTCTCGCCTGACCCGTCACCCCACTACTGTCGGGTTCATGACACGACAGGTGAGTGTGTGGGGTGGAACTTTCTGGCTGAGCGGGAAGACCCGGGAAGCGGCGCTGGACGCGGCGCGCGAACTCGATGAACTTGGGTATTCGAGGCTGTGGACGTCCGGCGGATTCCGGGACGGCGTTCCGTCGATCTACGGCCAAGTTCTGGATGCGACAACGCGTCTCGGTGTCGCCAGCGGCATTCTGAGCATCTGGCACGCCGATCCGGCGGCCACCGTCGAAACCGTCCGCGGGTTCGAGGAGGATCATCCGGGCCGTTTCCTGCTCGGCCTCGGCACGAGCCACGCGCCCGTCGTCGACGCGAAGGGCCCGAACACGTACGCCAAGCCGTACAGCCGGATGGTCGAGTACCTCGACGCCCTGGACGCCGAGGGGTTGCCGTCGGAGCATCGGGTGCTGGCCGCACTCGGGCCGCGCATGCTCACCCTGTCCGCCGAGCGGTCCGCGGGTGCGCACCCCTACTTCGTCCCTGCCGAGCACACCGCGCAGGCACGGGACATCCTCGGTGACGATCCGCTGCTGGCACCGGAGGTCGCGGTGGTGCTCGAGCGCGACGAGGACACCGCCCGCGCGATCGGGCACGCGTACATGAGCTCCTACCTGGCGCTGCCGAACTACTCGAACAACCTTCGTCGTCTCGGATACAGCGACGACGACCTGACCGGGGGCGGCAGCGACAAGCTGATGGACGCGCTGATTCCGTGGGGTGATCTCGACACGGTGGTCGCGGGGATCGAGAAGCACTACGAGGCCGGGGCCGACGAGGTCGCGATCCAGGTGCTCACTGCCGACCCGTTCACGTTCCCGAGTTCCGCGTATCGGGAGCTCGCCGGGGCACTTGTGTAGACGGAGCTCTGTGTGCCTTTGTGGCGGTCCCAGCCGCCACAAAGGCACACGGGCGGGTTAGCCCGCGCGGAACTCCTTGCCGGAGACGATCGCGGACGGCCTTCCGTCCGGACCCACCGGAATGTCACCTTCGACCGTGGTGCGGTAGAGCACGCGGTCGACGTCGAGATGATCGAGATCGGACGGCGCTCGATGCGCCGTCGCGCGGTTGTCCCAGATCGCCAGACTGCCCTTCCGCCAACGGATCCGGGCGGTGTATGCGGGGTCGGTGATCTGCTCGAACAGCAGGTCGAGGATGCGGTCGCTCTGACTCGGTGACAGACCGATGATCCTGCTCGTGAAGCCCGGATTGACGAACAGCAACTTCTCCCCGGTTTCCGGATGTACCCGCACGACAGGGTGCTCCGAGACCGTCGGCCCCGCCGCGGCCGCCTTCGCTACCGTGCTCGTCGCGCTGTAATACGGCTTCCGTCCCCCGAATCGGTGCTCGGCACGCAACCCGTCCACGAAGTGCTTGAGCGAGCCCGGCAGATCCGCGTACGCCGCCGCGAGATCGGTGAAGTGGGTGTCCCCGCCGACGTCCGGAACGAGTTCGGCACGAAGGATGGACAGCGCCGGCGGGTTCACCACCGCGGTCACGTCGGTGTGCCACCAGTTGGCGTAGCTGACCTTGCGACTGCCGAATTTCGCTGCGTACAAACGGCTGTCGACTTCGAGGATCTGCGGGTATCCCGGTGCCCCCTTCTCGGTTTCGAGCGGGTGCGAGGGTGTGACCTTTCCGAAGTACGACGTCAGCCGGATGTGTTCGTCGTGGGTCAATCGCTGATCCGCGAAGTAGAGAACCTTGTGCTTCAGCAGTGCCGCGCGTAGTGCCGCGATCGTCTCGGCCGGCAGTTCGGAGGACAGGTCGACGCCCGAGATCTCGGCTCCGATGTGTCCGGCGATCGGTGCCACGGAGAGGGAGGAGGCCAGGTTGGGGCGGTCGTCGACGAGTGTCATGGATCCACTTTCGGTTCGAGCGAAACGAGGGTGCCGTGAACGGTAGTGCGGACCAACGGATCCGGGACCGGTTGGAATCGACACGGTTCGAATCCGTCCGCGGAACAGGGCGGCCCTTGCCTCCGGACCGGTCACTCTGTTAACTGTAGTTGCGGTCGTCGTTCGCTCCGAACGACCGCCCCGTCGACCCAGGGAAGAGACGTCATGGACATCGAAGTACTCGGACGCGTACTGACCACGCTGCCGGAGAACGACGACCACCCGTACCGCACCGGCCCGTGGCGGCCGCAGCACACCGAGTGGCGCGCCGACGACCTCACCGTCGTCGGCGAACTTCCGCGCGACCTCGACGGCGTCTACCTGCGCAACACCGAGAACCCGGCGCATCCCGCACTCGAGGGTCTCTACCACCCGTTCGACGGCGACGGCATGATCCACGCCGTCGGATTTCGCGACGGAAAAGCGTTCTACCGCAACCGGTTCGTCCGCACCGACGGCTTTCTCGCCGAGCAGGAGGCCGGAGGCCCGCTGTGGGCGGGCATCGCCGAGCGACCCGAGAACTCGATCCGGCAGGACGGCTGGGGCGCGCGCGGTCGCATGAAGGACGGCTCGAGCACCGACATCACCGTGCACAACGGGGTCGCGCTGTCGAGTTTCTGGCAGTGCGGTGAGCTGTACCGCCTGGATCCGACCACGCTCGAGACGCTCGGGAAGTCGACCTGGCACGGCGACTTCCCGTCCACGGGTGTCTCCGCGCACCCGAAGGTCGACGAGCGGACCGGCGAGATGCTGTTCTTCGACTACACCACCGACGCGCCCTACATGCACTACGGCGTCGTCGACGCACAGGACCGCCTGGTGCACTACGTCGACGTGGAACTGCCCGGTCCGCGCCTGCCGCACGACATGGCCTTCACCGAGAACTACGCGATCCTCAACGACTGCCCGCTGTTCTGGCTGCCGCAGCTCCTCGAACGCGGCCGGTACGTCCCGAAGTACCACCCGGACATGCCGATGCGCCTCGGGGTGATCCCGCGCCGCGGCAACTCCGACGAGATCGTGTGGTTCGACGCCGACCCCACCTACGTCCTGCACTGGACCAATGCCTACGAGAGCGGCGACGAGATCGTCCTCGAGGGCTTCCACCAGAGCGACCCCGAACCCGCCGACGACGGAAACGGCGACATCTACAAACGGCTGTTCCGGTCCCTCGCTCTCGACCGCATGGGCACCCACCTGCACCGGTGGCGGCTGAACCTGCGCACCGGTCAGGTGAAGGAGGAACGGCTGTCCGAGTCGATCACCGAATTCGGCATGATCAACCCGCACCACGCGGGGGTGCCGCACCGCTACACCTACGCCGCGACGGGCGTGCCCGGCTGGTTCCTGTTCGACGGCCTCGTCAAGCACGACGTGCTCACCGGCAACGAGGAGCACTACGCGTTCGGCGACGGCGTGTTCGGCAGCGAAACCGTGATGGCGCCGCGCATCGGGTCGACGTCCGAGGACGACGGCTACCTCGTCACCCTCGTCACCGACATGAACGAGGACCGCTCCGAATGCCTCGTGTTCGATGCGCAGAACGTCGCCGACGGTCCCATCGCGCGGATGCAGCTGCCCGAGCGGATCTCGAGCGGCACGCATTCGACGTGGGCCGCCGGATCGTCGCTACCCGGCTGGCGTGAGGACGACCGGCCGGGCAGCACGATCGGCTTGTAAGCTGCCCCGGTGCCCGGTCCCACCACGTTCACCACGCTCGAACCGGGCGGCGACAACGCGCTCGCGGTGACCCTCGGGATCCTCGGCGACGAATGGAACCTGTGGATCCTCCGCTCGGCACTGCTCGGCGCACGCCGGTACGGCGACTGGATCGCGCGCGGTCCCATCTCCCACGCGGTGCTGACCGCGCGGCTGGGCCGGTTGACCGAGGCCGGGTTGTTCGAGAAGGTCGTCTACCAGCAGCAACCGGTACGCCACGAGTACGTGCTCACCGCGCGCGGACGCAGCGTGTGGACCGTCCTCGTGAGCATGTGGGCGTGGGAGCAGCACTGGTCGGCCGATGCGGGAGCGCGCCTGCCGCGTCGGCGCCACACCGCGTGCGGGCAGCTGTTCGTGCCGCGGCTCGTCTGTGCCGCGTGCGGGGCGCCGGCCGACGCGCACGACGTGAGCGTGCGGACCGGGCCGAGCGGCGACCGGTCGCGGTGTGTGCCCGCCGCGGCCGGTCGTCGCCGGTCCGGGCGGGCGGCCCGCACCCCGGACATCGTCCCGCACACCATGGAACTGGTGGGCAACCGCTGGTCGGCGGCGTTGCTGGGCTCCGCGCACCGCGGCGCCACCCGGTTCGGGGAATTCGCCGAGCAGATGGGAGCACCGCCGGCGGTCGTCATCGATCGGCTCCGGCGGTTCACCGAACTCGACGTGCTCGCGCCGCGCCCGCATCCCGGCCGGGCCGATTGGGTGACCTATCACCTCACCGACAAGGGCCTGGCGTTCTTCCCCGTCATCGCGTGCATGATCGCGTGGGGACAACGCTGGTTCCACGCACCCGAAGGCCCCGCGCTCGAAACGGTGCACGTGGGATGCGGGGCGCCGTTCCTGCCCGGACTCGTCTGCGACCGGTGCGACGCCACCCTGAACGCGGCAACCATCGCGATCGAGGATGCAACTGTCGCGAACGGGTAGGGGTCGGCGGCCCCCGTTTTTCCGACCCCGTTTTTCCGAGCGCGCAGCCCCCCGTTTTCGAGCGAATGTATCGCTCGTCTCCTTCAATCGACTGAACGTACCGCTCGCTCGGAAAAGACAAGGGGTACGCGAGGACGGCGGGCCGGCTCAGCCGAAGTCGACCTGCCGGTGCTTGTTCGCCAGAGCCACCACCATGCCGGCACCGAACGGGCCGCGGCTGTCGAACAGCACCGATGTGCCGACGGCGACACCGTCCTCGCCGATGTGGTGATCGGCCTCGACCCCGACCTCTTCACCGACCGGCAGCCGCGACAGGGTCAGGGTGACGTCGGCGTTGATGTATCCGACGCCCTGCTCGCTCCAGTTGGTGACCAGGCTGGTGCCCTCACCGACGATCGCGGTCCGCACGAACGGCGACATCTTCTCGCCGAGGATCACCGGAAACTGTCTGGCCCACATGCGTTTACGGCTCGAATTCTGATGCTCGGACCGTATCTGCGACCAACCCTCGGGGTGGTCGTCGCTACCGAACCAGGTCGGCACGAACCCGGCTGCCGGGTCATCCGTGCGACTCGGCGGCGGCGCCGGATGTTCGTCGCGGGTCCATACCGTTCCGGGCGGCTGCTCCGACGGACGGAGATACACGACGGTCGCGCGCGCGACCACGTCGCCGTTCTGCTGCATTTGCGCGTCGGCCACCCGGATGCGGTTGCCGTCGCGCACGAGGGTCGTCTCGACCGTCACGGGATCGGTGCGTACCGGTTTGAACAGATCGACGGTGAGCCGCGACGGCACCCAGTTGTCCACCGCATGCCGGTTCTCGAGTTCCCGGGCGAACAGCCCGCACACGCACGGACCGACGATCATGTCCGACGACCAGGGACTGATCGCTATCTCGGTCGGCACGAAACTGCCGTCGACCTCGGTGAAATATCCGCGTTCGGTACGTCCCATGCTCCGCATTCTCCGGACCGGTCGTGCGGCGGGTCACGCCGGGTCCGTGGACCGCGCCGGACGATCGCCCGCGCGACAGCCGGTCCGATACCCCGGCCGTCCGCGGAAACGAGAACGGTTCTGTCGCGGAAGTCGTTCTTGTCCATGATTTTTCCGCCTCTACGGAGCTCTTCTCGCCGTAGGAAGGCGTAAGGTGGGCAACAATGTCCGGACCGCTCGAGAATCCCGGGCCGGTTGTGCCACCGGGACAACCCGTACCCACCCGATTCCGGTCGTGTCGACGAATGTTCCCGTTCAACCCGCACCCGTCGGTCTAGGCTCCGAACATGGTCGGATCGGCGAGGAAACTCCGCACCGCGTTCGCGATACTGCTGACGATGCTGCTGGCGCTCGTGCTGACGTCGTGCAGTTCGTCGGGAGACAGCGACTCCGGAACCCGCGACCTGTGTTCGCCCCCGGGAATCGGGTCCGCATCGGCCGCACCGACGAACCTGGCCGCGGGCGGAGCGGAAGCGGAGGACCGCTACACAACCCCGGACGTGGTGCCGCTCGAGAGCATCGACACCGCGCGGCTGGGGCTCATCACCCCGGGTGTCCTGACCGTCGGCACGCTCTCCGACGCCCCGCCGAGCATCTGCGTGAACTCCGAGGGTGTGTTCACCGGTTACGACAACGAGGTTCTGAAAGCCATCGGGGAGAAGCTCGGACTCGACGTGCAGTTCGTCGGCACCGAGTTCGCGGGGCTCCTCGCGCAGGTCGCCGGGCGCCGCTTCGACGTCGGATCGTCGTCCATCACCACGACGGACGAGCGCCGCAATCTCGTCGGATTCACCAACGGCTACGACTTCGGCTACTTCTCACTCGTGGTGCCCAACGGCAGCCCGATCACCGGGTTCTCGGATCTCGACGCTTCCACCCGTATCGGCGTCGTCCAGGGGACCGTGCAGGACGACTACGTCGTCAACACCCTGAAGCTGGACCCGGTGAAGTTCCCGGACTACAACACCGCGTACGCGAATCTGAAGACCGGCCAGATCGACGCCTGGGTCGCGCCGTCGCAGCAGGCCGAAGGGGCCATCGCACCGGGCGACCCCACGTCCATCGTGGAGAACACGTTCAGCGTCAACAACTTCGTGGGCTGGGCGGTCGCGAAGGAGAACCAGCCGCTGATCGACGCGCTGAACTCCGGCTTGGACGCGGTGATCGCCGACGGCACGTGGGCCGCGCTGTACACCGAATGGGTGCCGCGCGAGCTGCCCGAGGGGTGGAAGCCCGGCAGCAAGGCCGCGCCCGAACCGGAACTGCCCGACTTCGCGGCGCTCGCCGCCCAGACGGGAACCGAACCCGCGGGCACGCCCGCCGCCGAACAGAAGTCGACGCTGACGCAGCTGCGCGAGACCTTCTTCGACTGGGGGCTGTATCAGAAAGCCTTCCCGGAGCTGTTGAAGACCGGCTTGCCGAACACCCTGATCCTGGCGCTGACCTCCGGGATCGCCGGCACGATCCTGGGCATGCTGCTGGCGGTCGCGGGGATCTCCCGCACCCGCTGGCTGCGCTGGCCCGCCCGCGTCTACACCGACATCTTCCGGGGACTGCCCGCCGTCGTGATCATCCTGCTCGTCGGCCTCGGGGTGGGACCGGTCGTGCAGGGCATCACCGGCAACAATCCGTACTGGCTCGGCGCGGCGGCGCTGGCGCTGCTGGCCGCGGCGTACATCGGCGAGATCTTCCGCTCCGGTATCCAGTCGGTCGAGCCCGGGCAGATGGAAGCCGCGCGAGCGCTGGGCTTCAGTTACCGGAGGTCGATGTCGCTGGTGGTGGTGCCGCAGGGTGTCCGTCGCGTGTTGCCCGCCTTGATGAATCAGTTCATCGCCCTCATCAAGGACTCGTCGCTGATCTACTTCCTCGGCCTGCTCGCGACGCAACGTGAGCTGTTCGCGGTCGGCCGCGACCTCAACGCCCAGACCGGCAACCTGTCGCCGCTGGTCGCCGCCGGCCTGTTCTATCTGATCCTGACGGTGCCGCTGACGCACCTGGTGAACTACATCGACCATCGGCTGCGCGTCGGCCGGAAGGAAGCCACGCTCGACCCGCTCGAGCAGGACCTCGTCGTGGAGAGAGGCTGAGAACGACCATGACCGCTCCGACCCTCGAGGGTGTCTCGCTCACCGGCACCGGGCTGCACCTGGCGTTCGGATCCAACAAGGTGCTGCGCGGCGTCGACCTGCACGTCGACGCGGGGAAGACCGTCACCGTGATCGGGCCGTCCGGATCCGGCAAGTCGACACTGCTGCGCGTGCTCAACCGCCTGTACGAACCCGACGCCGGCGACGTGCTGCTCGACGGGAAGTCGGTGCTGAAGGACAACCCCGACGCGCTGCGTCAGCGCATCGGCATGGTGTTCCAGCACTTCAATCTGTTCCCCCACAAGACGGTCATCGAGAACATCGCGCTGGCGCCCCGCAAGCTCAAGGGCATGTCGAAGGACGAGGCCCGGGCACTCGCCCTCGAGCAGCTCGAGCTGGTGGGTCTCGCCCACAAGGCCGAGTCGCGGCCGGCGAATCTGTCCGGCGGGCAGCAGCAGCGCGTGGCGATCGCACGCGCACTGGCGATGAAACCTCAGGTGATGTTCTTCGACGAAGCCACCTCCGCGCTCGACCCGGAACTCGTCAAGGGCGTGCTGGCGCTGATGGCGGATCTCGGTGCCGGCGGCATGACGATGGTCGTCGTCACCCACGAGATGGGTTTCGCGCGGTCGGTGTCGGACACCGTCGTGTTCATGGATCACGGCGCGGTCGTCGAGACCGGCACCCCGGACCAACTGTTCGACAGCCCGGAAACCGAACGTCTGCAACAGTTCCTGTCGCAGGTCCTCTGACGGATCCGTGCCGGATCGGGGCTTCTGCCGGGATTACGGCTGGATCAGTACATTCAGTCCCCGCTCGAAGTCGGCGATACGCCGGGAGAGGGCGTGGTGGCCACCGTTGACGATCTCCGACACCCGGACGATCCCCGCGGTGTCCGCGACCTGGTTGAGGTTGCGCGACGTCCAGTACCAGGCGGCCGTGGTGAAGGCGTTCTCCGGCGCGGACAGCAATTCCGGGTGCGCGACGAAGTCCACCCCCGTGTGCTCGCTCAGCTTCTCGTAGTTGTGACGACCCGTGATCTGGATGGCACCACGACCCTTGTAGCGCACACCGTCTCCCGGCTGGGTGTTGCCGAGATCGGCACGACCCTCGTAGGCGCGTCCGGACGCGTACTCCTCGAAGGTGCGGAAGGAATCGGACTCGACCGCGAGCTGGGCGATGAACGCTGCCTGCCGGACCGGCGTGTCGACGCCGTTGTGCACCATCGCGTCGTTGAGCGGGGCGATGTACTGCTCGATCTTCTCGGGCTGGATGCCGGGCACGATGCGCGCCAGCTCGTCGGGGGTGACGGCGGGCGGCGGCGGAGGTGCCGGGGCAGGCTCGGGCGCGACCTCGGCCGGCTCCGTGGACACTGCGGCATCGGCGGTCGCAGCGTCGGCCGCGCCACTCCACCCCGCAGTCGACAGGGCCTCGAAGTCCAGCGCCTTGAGCTGCTCACGAGGCTGCTCGAACCGAGCCGGCACGGAGGACGCCGTATCGGCGTTGGCGGCGGACGTACCCGCCACGACGGCGGCGGTTGCAGTTGTGATCATGGCTGCCGCGGCGATGGCGGCACGCAAACGGCGCGAATATGTAACTGACATGGGTCGTGCTCCAAGATCGGCCGAGCGGGGTCCGGCCTCCGAAACTGGGGGCCACGGGCGTTACCGAAGGGAAGTCTTTGTTCCCTGATGGATCACCATCGAGCGGCCTTGAGGTCACATCCAGGTAACGGTCCAGGTAGGCCGCTTTTCAAGGTATCGTGATCCATGTCACGTTTGGCCTCGAAAAGCGGCACACAGCTCCCTCGTTCTCGACCCGGCGCGCCCCGAATCGCTCGATCACGACACCCGGAGGCCGGGGCGGCAGCGATCGACCGGCCTCACCCGGCCACTCCGGCGAACCGGTTCGGTAAGGTGGGATCTGTTGCACTTCAACATGACTCGTAGTCAGTCGGCTTCCGGGCGGAGACGGCCGGCCGACCCGCCCACCGGGTCAGGGGCGACGTGCCCAATACCTGTGTCCCGCATGACACAAATGGGACACATTCATCGTCCGCCAGCAGCCCAACCGTTACAGATTTGTGTCCCATCACACAGTGGCGACGGGGGTCCGCAACACGCTCTCAGACCCCTTCGCGATGCACATCAGCGCGAAACCGGTCGGTCCCATCGGTATTCACTGCTCAACATCTGTCACATGGGTTCCGAAAGGGACTGCGGGGAATGTTACGACCGCCCCCGGACCCGGCTCGGAACCGGCGGAGGGGTGATCGTCGGAGGTAACCGACCGGTCCGTTTGCGCGGACCCGGAGCATCCACTGGACGAGAAGCCGCCGCTCCCCGTTCATCTGTTCGTTCCCTTTGTCTCGTTTGCGCCTTCTACGGTGCCCCCGAAGCGAATCGACGAGGGAGATCACGTGCGCATCAAGAACCTGCCGCTGTTCGTCCACGACGGGAAGTCGTCACGGGCGAATATCACGTGCCGCTACAAGTGCGGCGACGCCTGCTCGCACGCAGTACCGAACAATTCGGGCGGGGCGTACTTCGGGGACATCGTTCGGGGTGCGGTGTCGCGGCGCGGGGTACTGCGCGGCGGTGCGATGGCGGTCCTCGCGGTCGGCGCGGGCGGGGTGCTCACGGCGTGCTCTGACGATGCGGGTGCCGGTGAGACGCCGGCTCCCGGCAGCAGTGATCTTGGACCGGCAGCTCCCGGAACCGATTTCACACCCGTCGCGCCCAACACCGCGGACGCGGTGACCGTTCCCCACGGATACGAGCAGGCCGTGGTGATCCGCTGGGGCGACCCGGTGCTGCCCGATGCCCCCGCATTCGACATCGCGAATCAGACCGCGGCGGCGCAGGAGAAGCAGTTCGGGTTCAACAACGACTTCGCGGGCCTGCTGCCCGTCGACGGCGTGCCGCACACCTATCTGCTGGTCGTCAATCACGAATACACGACCGAACCGTTCATGTTCGCCGGGTACGACGCGGATAATCCCACCGAGGAGCAGGTGCGGATCGGCTGGGCCGGTCACGGACTGTCTGTCGTGCAGGTCAAGGGCAAGCCCGGAACAGGTCGTCTCACACCGGAATTCGGTCCGCACAACCGGCGAATCACCGCCCTGACCGAGTTCACCGTCACCGGGCCCGCAGCCGGCAGCGACCTGTTGAAGACCGACGCGGATCCGACCGGCACCCGGGTGCTCGGCACACTGAACAACTGCTCGGGCGGGCTCACCCCGTGGGGCACGGTGCTGTCGGGTGAGGAGAACTTCAACCAGTACTTCGCGAACGCCGAGCAGGTCACCGATCCGGTCGTCGCCGAACGGCTCGCCCGCTACGGAATCGAAGGCGGTGCGTCCGAACGCAAGTGGGAGCGCTTCGATCCGCGCTTCGATGTCGCGGCGAACCCGAACGAGGTCAACCGCTTCGGTTGGATCGTCGAGGTGAACCCGTGGGACGCGACGTCCGTGCCGGTCAAGCACACCGCGCTCGGCCGGTTCAAGCACGAGGCCGCGACCGTCCACCTCACCCCCGACGGCACGGTCGTCGCGTACAGCGGTGACGACGAACGCTTCGACTACATGTACAAGTTCGTCTCGTCCCGGAAGATGCAGGCCGGAAATTCGCAGACGGCGATGCGGCACAACATGACCCTGCTCGACGCCGGCACCCTGTACGTCGCACAGCTCTCGGGCGACAACCCCGACGCGATCGACGGCACCGGAACCCTGCCGGAAGGTGGCGCATTCACCGGCAGAGGCACGTGGATTCCGTTGCTGCGCAGCAACGGAGACGGTTCGGCGGAGTCATTGGTCGACGGAATGTCGGCCGAGGAGGTCGCGGTGTTCACCCGCCTCGCCGGCGACAAGGTCGGTGCCACCAAGATGGACCGGCCCGAGGACTTCGAACCGAACCCGGTGACCGGCAAGGTCTACGTGGCCCTGACCAACAATTCGAATCGCGGCGCAGACGGCAAGCCCGCTGCCGACGAAGCGAACCCGCGTACCAACAACAAGAACGGCCAGGTCCTCGAGCTCGACGACGACCACGCCGGCACCTCCTTCACCTGGAATCTGCTGCTCGTGTGCGGCGATCCCGACGCGGCCGACACCTACTTCGGCGGATTCGACAAGTCGCGGGTCAGCCCGATCTCGTGCCCGGACAACCTCGCGTTCGATCCGCACGGCAACCTGTGGATCAGCACCGACGGCAACGCCCTGAAATCCAACGACGGCCTGTTCGCGGTGGTGCTCGACGGACCGCGCCGCGGCGAGACCAAGCAGTTCCTCACCGTGCCGATCGGCGCCGAGACGTGCGGTCCCGTCGTCCAGGAGAACCGCGTCCTGGTGTGTGTGCAGCATCCGGGCGAGACGGACGACGCGTCGTGGGACGCTCCCGCCTCACACTGGCCCGACGGCGGCACCGCCCAGCCGCGCCCCTCGGTCGCAGTGGTGTGGAAGGCAGGCGCCTGACGGCACTCGTGTGCCCTTCCGGCGCCCCCAACCGCCACAAAGGCACACGGGCGCGTCAGCGCAACACGGAACTGCCGAGGTACTCGCAGGCCTGCAACGCGAGTGCGACGTCCAGCTTGTCGTGCGTCGCGGGTGCGCGGGTGGGATCGCCGAGCGCCTTGCCGACCCGGTACTTGACGGTGTTGCGGTGCAGGTTCATGCGTTCGGCGGTGTGCAGGTGGCTCTCACCGGTCGCGAAATAGGTACTCAGCGTTGCCCGCAGCATCGCGGCCTGCTCGGTGTCGTCCGCGAGGGGCCCGAGCACCTCACCGACCCACGCCCGTGCGGCGTCGAGATTGCGGGCGAGCAGCGACACGACGGCGACACCGCGGTCACCGAAACCGATGACGCGGCGGTGTGAGGCGCTCTGCACCATGGCAATCGAATACGCGGCCCTGGCCTGCTCGTGGCTGCGCCGGAAGCCGGCGAGACCGGTCGCGGGCAGCCCGACGGCCACCCGGCCGGTGGAATGGCCACCGACGACCGCGGCGAGTGCGGCCGTGTCGATCGCGGGCGGGCGCCGGCCGAACGGCAACCACGCCCACACGGTGCGGCGGTCGACGGCTGTGAGGATCGGCGGGCCGTCGGCCCGCAGGTGTTCGGCGATGCCGCGGACCAGCCGGTCGAGGGGGCTGACACCGCCGTCGGCGGGTTCGACCGTGGTCCACACGATCATCGCGACGTGGCATCGGTCGAGCCGGTAGCGGGTTTCGGCTTCGAATGCGGCACTGTCGATTTCGGTTCCCTCGACGAGACCGTGGATCAGCGCCGAGTGCACGTTCCCGCGCACCGCCGACCACCGTTGGCGTTCCTTCTCATAGGAGTCGAACACGTCCAGGGTGATCCGGTCGATGTACCGGGAGACGACCGACGAGACATGCTCGATCACGTCGAACGCCAGGTTCGGTGGCAGGTCCATGGACCGGACCTCGTCGACGCACATCCGCATGAAATCGTTCTGACCGAGGTGATAGGCCCGCACCAGCGAGTGCGACGACACGTCACGCTGCGCCAGCCGCAGCGCGTATTCCACCGCCGCCGTGGCGGGCTGGAGGTGCTCGGTGGGAATATCGTTGGCGAGCACGTGGATCAGCGTCGCAACGTTGCCGTGCACGCTCGCCTCGAGCAGTTCGACGAGCAGCGGGTCCTCGTCGAGCTGATCGACCTCGCGGGCCATCATCGTCGTCATCGCGCGGGTGATCTCCTGTTGGCGGTCGTCGAACCGCTGCGCGATCTCACCGACGACGCGACGGACCTCGTCGTGGGTCGACGTTGCTCCCCATGCGCCGCTCGTGGCCGCCGGATCAGCCACGGCCACTCCGTAGTCGGCGCAGCGCGGATTCGGCGGCGTTGTAGCCGCACATGCCGTGTGCGCCCGCGCCGGGCGGAGTGGACGCCGAGCACAGGTACACCCCCGGGACACCGATGTCGTACGGATCCAGGGCGATCCGCGGGCGGAACACCACCTGCACACCGGCGTTTGCACCACCGATGATGTCTCCGCCCACCTGGTTCGGGTTGTCCCGCTCCAGATCGGCCGGGGTGGCCACCCTCGTCGCGACGATGCGGTCGCGGAATCCGGGTGCGAACCGCTCGATCTGCGCGACGACGGCCTCGGTCGCGTCCCCGGTGTATCCGGCGGGCACGTGCGCGTAGGCGTACACCGGGTTCACGCCGTCGCGGGAGCGGGTGGGATCGGCGACGTACTGTTGCCCCAGCAGCACGAACGGCCGCTCCGGCATCCGCCCGGAGGCGACATCCCTTTCGACACCGGCGACTTCGTCGAACTCCCCGCCGAGGTGCACGGTCCCGGCGCGACCGCACTCCGGGTCGGTCCACGGGATCGGTCCGTCGATCGCGAAATCGACCTTGAATGCTCCGGGAGCGTGCCGGAACTTCTTGTACGACTTCGCGATCCGCGAAGGCACTGCATCGCCGAAGATCTCGAGAGCCGCACCCGGAGCGACGTCGAGGAGTACGACGTCGGCAGCCGGGATGTCCGCGGGGCGCCGCACCCGTACACCGGTGTGGATCTTGCCGCCGTACTCGGCCAGCTGCGCGGCGAGTGCTCGGGTGATCGCGGCCGATCCACCCTCCGCGACCGGCCATCCGTAGCGGTGTCCCGCGGCGACGATCATCAACCCGACTGCGGAGGTCGCGGGCCGATCCAGCCGGTGGTAGGCGTGCGCGGCCACCCCACCGAACAGCGCCCGGGCCTTCGGGGTGCGGAACCAGCGTGCCGTCACCGTGGCCGGCAGCAGCGCCCGGGGACCGAACGCTGCCAACCTGAGCGGATGCCTCGGCACGTTCAGGACCGGGCGCATCAGGTCCCCGGCCAGCGCGTCGAAGCCGTCGGCCAGATCGGCGAACATCCGGTTCCACCGCACGCCGTCGGCTGTTCCGAGTCCGGCGGCGGTGGCGTCGAGCGACCGGTACAGCAGCGCGGCCTCACCGCTGTCGAGGGGATGTGCGCAGTCGACCTCGGGCCACCGCCAGCGCAGCCCGTACCGCTCGAGGCCGAGGGTCTGCAGGTAGGGGGAGCCGGCGCCCATCGGGTGGAAGGCCGAGCAGTGGTCGTGGACCAGGCCGGGGACGGTCGACTCGCCGGAGCGGGTGCCGCCACCGATCTCGTCGGCCGCTTCGAGAACCTGGACGTCCACACCGCTACGGGCGAGGTGGACGGCGGCGGCGAGCCCGTTGGGCCCGCTGCCGACCACGACCGCTGTGCTCACGCCAGGACCTCCCGATCGTCCGCGTCGCGATGTGCGCCCCTGCGGTCCATTGTCCACTGCACGTCGAACGGGATCGGGCCGTTGGGCAGCCAGGGCTGTTCGGCGACCGCGTCGGCGACCTTGTAGCTGCCGCGCTCGATCACGCCGACGGCCGCGTCGATCACCTTGTATTCCTGCACGCCGCGGTGGATGGGCTGCGATTCGATCCAGGCGACGATGAACTCGCCGGGCGCGAAGTTGCAGCGGCGCTGGATCGCGGCGATCAGGTGCTCGTTGTGCAGGTGCCCGTCACCGAAATTGAAGGCGACGATCGAGTTGCACGAGAACTCGGCCTCACGCAGGTCATAGGTGTCGATGTCGTCACCGAGGTGCCGCATCATCAGGGAGAACAACGCGCGGCCCTGGCTGTGCATCGACCGCCAGCCGAGCAGCTGGTGCATCACGACGTCCGCTACCTCCGGCGGGTACGTCTCGAGCAGCTGGGTGCGGGTGTTCTTCGCGCCCCGAACGATGTGCCGGTCGAGCTTCTCCTCGGCACCCGGCGCGAACGCCCAGGTAGCGGACGCCCAGTTGCCGGCGTACTGCCGCATCGACGGCAGGAACGACACCAGGTCGGGCCGCAGGTTGCCGAGGACGGGGAAGAAGCACAGCGCGGCGGTGATACCGGCCGCCAGCCACCACGACGA